>ERZ780052.13-NODE-13-length-152382-cov-15.671588_pt1 | contig 152382 bp, 145 predicted proteins | sample MGYA00511845_ERZ780052 | MGnify/ENA primary metagenome ERZ780052 (study PRJEB29588, sample SAMEA1970897) | human gut metagenome | biome: human gut; feature: human-associated habitat; material: faeces | place: Denmark | collected 2008/2010 ...
TTTTTCCCCCCCGCGACCCCCAGCATAGGGTAACAACCCCCGGCCGTTCGCCCGACCGCCTGAGTTTTATCTTTTTGTCCCACTAGAATCATTTTTTCCCTCCCTGGAGGACAAACGTGTCTAAGCGTCGTGTAGTTGTGACCGGACTGGGCATGTTGTCTCCTGTCGGCAATACCGTAGAGTCTACCTGGAAAGCTCTGCTTGCCGGTCAGAGTGGCATCAGCCTAATCGACCATTTCGATACTAGCGCCTATGCAACGAAATTTGCTGGCTTAGTAAAGGATTTTAACTGTGAGGACATTATCTCGCGCAAAGAACAGCGCAAGATGGATGCCTTCATTCAATATGGAATTGTCGCTGGCGTTCAGGCCATGCAGGATTCTGGCCTTGAAATAACGGAAGAGAACGCAACCCGCATTGGTGCCGCAATTGGCTCCGGGATTGGCGGCCTCGGACTGATCGAAGAAAACCACACATCTCTGATGAACGGTGGTCCACGTAAGATCAGCCCATTCTTCGTTCCGTCAACGATTGTGAACATGGTGGCAGGTCATCTGACTATCATGTATGGCCTGCGTGGCCCAAGCATCTCTATCGCGACCGCCTGTACTTCCGGCGTGCACAACATTGGCCATGCTGCGCGTATTATCGCGTATGGCGATGCTGACGTGATGGTTGCAGGTGGCGCAGAGAAAGCCAGTACGCCGCTGGGCGTTGGTGGTTTTGGCGCGGCACGTGCATTATCTACCCGCAATGATAACCCGCAAGCGGCGAGCCGCCCGTGGGATAAAGAGCGTGATGGTTTCGTACTGGGCGATGGTGCCGGTATGCTGGTACTTGAAGAGTACGAACACGCGAAAAAACGCGGTGCGAAAATTTACGCTGAACTCGTCGGCTTTGGTATGAGCAGCGATGCTTATCATATGACGTCACCGCCAGAAAATGGCGCAGGCGCAGCTCTGGCGATGGCAAATGCTCTGCGTGATGCAGGCATTGAAGCGAGTCAGATTGGCTACGTTAACGCGCACGGTACTTCTACGCCGGCTGGCGATAAAGCTGAAGCGCAGGCGGTGAAAACCATCTTCGGTGAAGCTGCAAGCCGTGTGTTGGTAAGCTCCACGAAATCTATGACCGGTCACCTGTTAGGTGCGGCGGGTGCAGTAGAATCTATCTACTCCATCCTGGCGCTGCGCGATCAGGCTGTTCCGCCAACCATCAACCTGGATAACCCGGATGAAGGTTGCGATTTGGATTTCGTACCGCACGAAGCGCGTCAGGTTAGCGGAATGGAATACACTCTGTGTAACTCCTTCGGCTTCGGTGGCACTAATGGTTCTTTGATCTTTAAAAAGATCTAAATTGTCATTTTCCACCCTTATAAAAGGTCCGCTTGCGGGCCTTTTTTCTTAGTTTTTATTCCGACTTGTTCCGTAGTGAACATGCTGCCACACTAACAATTCTCTGATAAGGAGCCAGTATGTTCTTAATTAACGGTCATAAGCAGGAATCGCTGACAGTAAGCGATCGGGCAACGCAGTTTGGTGATGGTTGTTTTACCACCGCCAGAGTTATCGACGGTAAAGTCAGTTTGTTATCGGCGCATATCCAGCGACTACAGGATGCTTGTCAGCGGTTGATGATTTCCTGTGACTTCTGGCCTCAGCTTGAACAAGAGATGAAAACGCTGGCAGCAGAACAGCAGAATGGTGTGCTGAAAGTCGTGATCAGTCGCGGTAGTGGCGGGCGAGGGTACAGCACATTGAACAGTGGACCGGCAACGCGGATTCTCTCCGTTACGGCTTATCCTGCACATTACGACCGTTTGCGTAACGAAGGGATGACGTTGGCGCTAAGCCCAGTGCGGCTGGGGCGCAATCCTCACCTTGCAGGTATTAAACATCTTAATCGGCTTGAGCAAGTATTGATCCGCTCTCATCTTGAGCAGACAAACGCTGATGAGGCGCTGGTCCTTGACAGCGAAGGGTGGGTTACGGAATGCTGTGCGGCTAATTTGTTCTGGCGGAAGGGCAACGTAGTTTATACGCCGCGACTGGATCAGGCAGGTGTTAACGGCATTATGCGACAATTCTGTATCCGTTTACTGGCACAATCCTCTTATCAGCTTGTCGAAGTGCAAGCCTCTCTGGAAGAGGCGTTGCAGGCAGATGAGATGGTTATTTGTAATGCGTTAATGCCAGTGATGCCCGTACGTGCCTGTGGCGATGTCTCCTTTTCGTCAGCAACGTTATATGAATATTTAGCCCCACTTTGTGAGCGCCCGAATTAGTCATGAAAAAAGTGTTATTGATAATCTTGTTATTGCTGGTGGTACTGGGTATCGCCGCTGGTGTGGGCGTCTGGAAGGTTCGCCATCTTGCCGACAGCAAATTGCTTATCAAAGAAGAGACGATATTTACCCTGAAGCCAGGGACCGGACGTCTGGCGCTAGGTGAACAGCTTTATGCCGATAAGATCATCAATCGCCCACGGGTTTTCCAATGGCTGCTGCGTATCGAACCGGATCTTTCTCACTTTAAAGCCGGGACTTACCGCTTTACACCGCAGATGACCGTGCGCGAGATGCTGAAATTGTTGGAAAGCGGTAAAGAAGCACAGTTCCCGCTGCGACTGGTAGAAGGGATGCGTCTGAGCGACTACCTCAAGCAATTGCGTGAGGCTCCGTATATCAAGCACACGCTGAGCGACGATAAGTACGCCACCGTAGCGCAGGCACTTGAACTGGAAAACCCGGAGTGGATTGAAGGTTGGTTCTGGCCAGACACCTGGATGTATACCGCCAATACCACCGATGTCGCGTTACTCAAGCGAGCGCACAAGAAAATGGTGAAAGCGGTCGATAGCGCCTGGGAAGGGCGTGCGGACGATCTGCCTTATAAAGATAAAAACCAGTTGGTGACGATGGCATCAATTATCGAAAAAGAAACCGCCGTTGCCAGTGAACGCGATCAGGTTGCCTCAGTATTTATCAACCGGTTACGCATTGGTATGCGCCTGCAGACCGACCCGACCGTGATTTACGGGATGGGAGAGCGTTATAATGGCAAACTTTCTCGTGCAGACCTGGAAACGCCGACAGCGTATAACACCTATACCATTACCGGTCTGCCGCCAGGTGCGATAGCGACGCCGGGGGCGGATTCGCTGAAGGCTGCTGCGCATCCGGCAAAAACGCCGTATCTCTATTTTGTGGCCGATGGTAAAGGTGGTCACACGTTTAATACCAATCTTGCCAGTCATAACAAGTCTGTGCAGGATTATCTGAAAGTGCTTAAGGAAAAAAATGCGCAGTAAGTATATCGTCATTGAGGGGCTGGAAGGCGCAGGCAAAACTACCGCGCGTAACGTGGTGGTTGAGACGCTCGAGCAACTGGGTATCCGCGACATGGTTTTCACTCGGGAACCTGGCGGTACGCAACTTGCCGAAAAGTTAAGAAGCCTGGTGCTGGATATCAAATCGGTAGGCGATGAAGTCATTACCGATAAAGCCGAAGTTCTGATGTTTTATGCCGCGCGCGTTCAACTGGTAGAAACGGTCATCAAACCTGCGCTGGCTAACGGCACCTGGGTGATTGGCGATCGCCACGATCTCTCCACTCAAGCCTATCAGGGTGGAGGACGTGGTATTGACCAACATATGCTGGCAACACTGCGTGATGCTGTTCTCGGGGATTTTCGCCCCGACTTAACGCTCTATCTCGATGTTACCCCGGAGGTTGGCTTAAAACGCGCGCGTGCGCGCGGCGAGCTGGATCGTATTGAGCAAGAATCTTTCGATTTCTTTAATCGCACCCGCGCCCGCTATCTGGAACTGGCAGCACAAGATAAAAGCATTCATACCATTGATGCCACCCAGCCGCTGGAGGCCGTGATGGATGCAATCCGCACTACCGTGACCAACTGGGTGAAGGAGTTGGACGCATGAGATGGTATCCATGGTTACGACCTGATTTCGAAAAACTGGTAGCCAGCTATCAGGCCGGAAGAGGTCACCATGCGCTACTCATTCAGGCGTTACCGGGCATGGGCGATGATGCTTTAATCTACGCCCTGAGCCGTTATTTACTCTGCCAACAACCGCAGGGCCACAAAAGTTGCGGTCACTGTCGTGGATGTCAGTTGATGCAGGCTGGCACACATCCCGATTACTACACCCTGGCTCCCGAAAAAGGGAAAAATGCGCTGGGCATTGATGCGGTACGTGAGGTCACCGAAAAGCTGAATGAGCACGCACGCTTAGGTGGTGCGAAAGTTGTCTGGGTAACCGATGCTGCCTTACTAACCGACGCCGCGGCTAACGCATTGCTGAAAACGCTTGAAGAGCCACCAGCAGAAACGTGGTTTTTCCTTGCTACCCGCGAGCCAGAACGTTTACTGGCAACATTGCGTAGTCGTTGTCGGTTACATTACCTTGCGCCGCCGCCGGAACAGTACGCCGTGACCTGGCTTTCACGCGAAGTGACAATGTCACAGGATGCATTACTTGCCGCATTGCGCTTAAGCGCCGGTTCACCTGGTGCGGCACTGGCGTTGTTTCAGGGAGATAACTGGCAGGCTCGTGAAACATTGTGCCAGGCGCTGGCATTTAGCGTGCAATCAGGCGACTGGTATTCGCTGCTGGCGGCCCTTAATCATGAACAAGCTCCGGCGCGTTTACACTGGCTGGCAACGTTGCTGATGGATGCGCTAAAACGCCATCATGGCGCTGCGCAGGTGACCAATGTTGATGTGCCGGGCCTGGTCGTCGAACTGGCAAACCATCTTTCTCCCTCGCGCCTGCAGGCTATACTGGGGGATGTTTGCCACATTCGTGAACAGTTAATGTCTGTCACAGGCATCAACCGTGAGCTTCTCATCACCGATCTTTTACTGCGTATTGAGCATTACCTGCAACCGGGCGTTGTGCTACCGGTTCCTCATCTTTAAGAGAGACATCATGTTTTTAGTCGACTCACACTGCCATCTCGATGGTCTGGATTATGAATCTTTGCATAAGGACGTGGATGACGTTCTGGCGAAAGCCGCCGCACGCGATGTGAAATTTTGTCTGGCAGTCGCCACAACATTACCGGGTTATTTACACATGCGGGATCTGGTAGGCGAACGCGACAACGTCGTATTTTCTTGTGGCGTGCATCCACTCAACCAGAATGATCCCTACGATGTAGAAGATTTACGTCGTCTGGCGGCAGAAGAGGGCGTTGTAGCGCTGGGTGAAACCGGGCTGGATTATTATTACACGCCGGAAACTAAAGTACGTCAGCAAGAGTCCTTCATCCATCATATCCAGATTGGTCGTGAACTGAACAAGCCGGTTATCGTCCACACCCGTGACGCCCGCGCCGATACGCTGGCAATTCTGCGCGAAGAAAAAGTGACGGATTGCGGTGGCGTACTACACTGTTTTACAGAGGACAGAGAAACGGCGGGTAAATTACTGGATCTCGGATTTTACATCTCCTTTTCCGGCATTGTGACCTTCCGTAATGCGGAGCAACTGCGCGATGCTGCGCGTTATGTCCCCCTGGATCGGTTACTGGTGGAAACTGACTCACCTTACCTTGCGCCAGTACCGCATCGAGGAAAAGAGAATCAACCTGCGATGGTTCGTGACGTTGCAGAATACATGGCTGTGTTGAAAGGTGTTGCCGTTGAAGAACTGGCGCAGGTAACCACCGATAACTTCGCCCGTCTGTTTCACATCGATGCTTCCCGCCTTCAATCCATCCGTTGAATGAGTTTTTTTAAAGCTCGTAATTAATGGCTAAAACGAGTAAAGTTCACCGCCGAAAATCGGGCGGTGAATAACCACGTTTGAAATATTGTGACATATGTTTTGTCAAAATGTGCAACTTCTCCAATGATCTGAAGTTGAAACGTGATAGCCGTCAAACAAATCGGCACTGAATTATTTTACTCTGTGTAATAAATAAAGGGCGCTTAGATGCCCTGTACACGGCGAGGCACTCCCCCCTTGCCACGCGTGAGAACGTAAAAAAAGCACCCATACTCAGGAGCACTCTCAATTATGTTTAAGAATGCATTTGCTAACCTGCAAAAGGTCGGTAAATCGCTGATGCTGCCGGTATCCGTACTGCCTATCGCAGGTATTCTGCTGGGCGTCGGTTCCGCGAATTTCAGCTGGCTGCCCGCCGTTGTATCGCATGTTATGGCAGAAGCAGGCGGTTCCGTCTTTGCAAACATGCCACTGATTTTTGCGATCGGTGTCGCCCTCGGCTTTACCAATAACGATGGCGTATCCGCGCTGGCCGCAGTTGTTGCCTATGGCATCATGGTTAAAACCATGGCCGTGGTTGCGCCACTGGTACTGCATTTACCTGCTGAAGAAATCGCCTCTAAACACCTGGCGGATACTGGCGTACTCGGGGGGATTATCTCCGGTGCGATCGCAGCGTACATGTTTAACCGTTTCTACCGTATTAAGCTGCCTGAGTATCTTGGCTTCTTTGCCGGTAAACGCTTTGTGCCGATCATTTCAGGCCTGGCTGCCATCTTTACTGGCGTTGTGCTGTCCTTCATTTGGCCGCCTATTGGCTCTGCAATCCAGACCTTCTCTCAGTGGGCTGCTTACCAGAACCCGGTAGTTGCGTTTGGCATTTACGGTTTCATCGAACGTTGCCTGGTACCGTTTGGTCTGCACCACATCTGGAACGTACCTTTCCAGATGCAGATTGGTGAATACACCAACGCAGCAGGTCAGGTTTTCCACGGCGACATTCCGCGTTATATGGCGGGTGACCCGACTGCGGGTAAACTGTCTGGTGGCTTCCTGTTCAAAATGTACGGTCTGCCAGCTGCCGCAATTGCTATCTGGCACTCTGCTAAACCAGAAAACCGCGCGAAAGTGGGCGGTATTATGATCTCCGCGGCGCTGACCTCGTTCCTGACCGGTATCACCGAGCCGATCGAGTTCTCCTTCATGTTCGTTGCGCCGATCCTGTACATCATCCACGCGATTCTGGCAGGCCTGGCATTCCCAATCTGTATTCTTCTGGGGATGCGTGACGGTACGTCGTTCTCGCACGGTCTGATCGACTTCATCGTTCTGTCTGGTAACAGCAGCAAACTGTGGCTGTTCCCGATCGTCGGTATCGGTTATGCCATTGTTTACTACACCATCTTCCGCGTGCTGATTAAAGCACTGGATCTGAAAACGCCGGGTCGTGAAGACGCGACTGAAGACGCAAAAGCGACAGGTACCAGCGAAATGGCACCGGCTCTGGTTGCTGCATTTGGTGGTAAAGAAAACATTACTAACCTCGACGCATGTATTACCCGTCTGCGCGTCAGCGTTGCTGATGTGTCTAAAGTGGATCAGGCTGGCCTGAAGAAACTGGGCGCAGCGGGCGTAGTGGTTGCTGGTTCTGGTGTTCAGGCGATTTTCGGTACTAAATCCGATAACCTGAAAACCGAGATGGATGAGTACATCCGTAACCACTAATCCGTAAGACGTTGGGGAGACTAAGGCAGCCAGATGGCTGCCTTTTTTACAGGCGTTATTCAGAATTGATACGTGCCGGTAATGCTTAAATTACGCGGTGCGCCGTAGACAATAGAACCTTCCACGTTGGTATCGTAGGTTTTGTCGAACAGGTTATTGACGTTCCCCTGTAACGAGAAGTTTTTCGTCACCTGGTAGCGGGTGAAGAGATCCACCAGCGCGTAGCTACCTTGCTCGGCGCGGAAGGTGCCATACGGTGTCACGGTGTCGGTATACACGCGATTTTGCCAGTTAACACCACCGCCGACCGTCAACTCTGGCATGACAGGCAACCGATAGCTGGTGAACATTTTAACCGTGGTGCGTGGCAGATTAGGATTAACGGCGTTTCCTTCGTTATCCTCTGCAATATAGCGCGTTGCGCCAAACGTCAGCTGCCAGTTGTCGGTAATTGCGCCGTTGAGTTCAAATTCCACACCTTTACTGGCTGTCCCATCCACCGCTTTATAGGCGGTTTCGCCGTTGCTGCCGGGGATAGGTGTACCGGTGGACTGAGCGACATTATCCTGCTCAATACGGAAGATGGCTAACGTGGTGGTCAGACGGCTATTCATCCAGTCCGATTTCAGACCCAGCTCGTAGTTGTTACCGGTGATTGGTGCCAGATATTTGCCTGAACTGTCACGATCATTTTGCGGCTGAAAAATAGAGGTATAGCTGGCGTAGGTCGACCAGTTATCATTGATGTCAAACACCAGTCCAGCATAAGGCGTGGTGTGGTTTTTCTCCATGCTGTAAGTCAGCGTATCAACCCGCCAGTTGGTATAACGTGCGCCGAGGATCAGATGCAGCGGATCGGCAAGGGTGACACGAGTGGCAGCATATAACGATTTCATATGTGTGGTATCGTCCTGCGCCAGGCTCTGTGGTGACCAGTCGGTTTGTGGGAAATTGCCATTAAAGTTGTAGAAACTGCCAATTTCATCCGGGAAAATGTTGGCCCATGAACTGAAGTAACGATTGTTTTGTTTGCTGTAACTGCCACCAAACATTAAATTGTGCTGACGACCAAACAATTCATAACTACCGTCAGCGAACAGATCCAGCGCATCAACTTTACGTTTGCCGCTGTTCCAACCGGTGCCGCCGACATAATCAAAACCAGGGCCATAATTACTGTATGGCCCAACCAGCATACCATCCGCTTTGTTTACATAGGCATCGACATACATCATTTTGCTGTCAAATTCGACTTCAGAGTGGGTGGCATTCAGCGTCGCTTGCCAGGTATCAGCAAACCGCTGCTTCAGGGTCATAAAGACCTTGTTGATCTCTTTATCGTTGTACGCCCAGTCAGGTGCGGTACTGCGTGCGCGATCGTAACTGTTGCTGCTGCCATCAGTATTCCAGCGCGGTAAACCGCCCCAGGTTGGGCTATTAACATCAATACGCTGATATTCGTAACCGGCTGAAAGCATCGTAAGATCGCCTAAATCAGCATCGACAATGCCGGAGAAGAAGGTCTTTTCACTGTTGTAGCGGTCCAGCCATGAGTCGTTATTCTGGTAGCCGCCGACAATTCGTGCGCGGATTTTACCGTCTTCGGTGAGTGGGCTTTGTAAATCCGCCACATACCGTTCTTTGTTCCAGCTACCGTATTCCGCCGAGACATCGCCTTTAAATTCACGACTGGTCGCGTGTTTTCGAACCATATTAATTGCCGCAGATGGATTACCCGTCCCGGTCATGAGGCCTGTCGCGCCACGCACTACTTCTACGCCTTCAAACAGTGCCATATCAGAAAGTGCGTCGCCCAGATTCCAGCGCGATTCAAAATAGGTGGGGATACCATCAACCATATAGTTATCGATCTGGAATCCGCGGGAATAATAAAGAGCACGATCGGAATCCGCCTGACTTTTGCTGATCCCCAGCGTGTTTTCCATCACTTCGCCCAGCGTTTGTAACTGCTGATCTTCCATCCGCTGCTGGCTAACAATAGTGACCGACTGAGGAATATCACGTTGAGTCATCTGCATTTTTGTACCCGCAGAGGTAGACGTTACGTTGTAATCATTTTCGCCATCATCTGGGGCTGTGGCTGAACCCTCAACAATCACCGTTTCTTCAGTGGCTGGTGCAGCAAAAGCGGCGGAAGGTAATAGTGCCAGTGCTATGCAACCGGCAAGGAGTGACGGTTTGATGATGGCTTGATGTTGATTATCCCTGTTAAATTGTGTCGAAAGCATTTGAAATCTCTTGGTTTATGTTGGCGTCAGGCTCATGCCGGAGCAGGGTGATGAGCGGTTATATTTAGTGTGCGAATAATTTTGTATGTAAATGCAAATGAGAAATATACGCATTCATATTTGGTGTGTAAACCAAACAGAAAATGTCTTTTCAGCGCATTCGCAGGCAGAAATGGGAATAATGGCGATATATACGGCAGCAAAACGGTTTTTTGCTTAAGAAATCGTGAGTTAAGGTTGAAAGAGCAGGTTTAACTCGACCATACTCTATACTCGCAGTGTGGCGCGGCGTAGCATGGCGCAACGCATGGCTATTTGAAAAAGGAAAATGTCGTGGCAGAAGAAACTATATTCAGCAAAATTATTCGTCGTGAGATCCCCTCCGATATCGTCTACCAGGATGATCTGGTAACGGCGTTTCGCGATATTTCGCCGCAAGCGCCAACGCATATTCTGATCATTCCGAATATCCTCATTCCGACTGTGAACGACGTGTCAGCTGAGCATGAGCAGGCGCTGGGACGCATGATCACCGTAGCGGCAAAAATTGCTGAGCAAGAAGGTATTGCCGAAGATGGCTATCGTCTGATCATGAACACCAACCGCCATGGCGGACAAGAGGTTTACCACATCCATATGCACTTGTTGGGTGGCCGTCCGCTGGGACCAATGCTGGCGCATAAAGGTCTGTAACGATGAGAAAAGGATGCTTTGGGCTGGTGTCTCTGGCGTTGTTAGTGCTGGTGGGCTGTCGTTCACATCCGGAAATTCCGGTGAATGATGAGCAATCGCTGGTGATGGAGTCATCTTTATTGGCTGCGGGCATCAGTGCAGAAAAGCCCGTCCTTTCGACATCTGATATTCAACCTTCAGCATCCTCAACGCTTTATAACGAAAGGCAAGAACCCGTTACCGTTCATTATCGTTTTTACTGGTATGACGCCAGAGGGCTGGAGATGCATCCTCTGGAAAGGCCACGCAGCGTTACCATTCCCGCACATTCGGCGGTCACGCTGTACGGCAGCGCCAATTTTCTGGGGGCGCACAAAGTCAGACTTTATCTATATTTGTAAGGGGTGAATCTTGATGACAAAAATGAGTCGCTACGCCTTGATTACCGCGCTGGCGATGTTTCTTGCCGGGTGTGTGGGGCAACGTGAACCTGCACCGGTAGAAGAAGTGAAACCAGCGCCGGAACAACCAGCCGAGCCACAACAGCCTGTCCCCACAGTGCCATCGGTGCCGACGATACCGCAGCAGCCAGGCCCAATTGAGCACGAAGATCAAACTGCACCGCCTGCGCCGCATATTCGCCATTATGACTGGAATGGCGCAATGCAGCCGATGGTCAGTAAGATGCTTGGGGCTGATGGCGTGACTGCGGGTAGCGTCCTGCTGGTTGATAGCGTTAACAACCGTACTAACGGTTCGTTGAATGCCGCAGAAGCGACCGAAACGCTGCGAAATGCGCTGGCTAATAACGGTAAATTTACCCTGGTTTCCGCCCAGCAGCTGTCGATGGCTAAGCAACAATTAGGTTTGTCGCCGCAGGACAGTTTAGGCACCCGTAGTAAAGCCATAGGCATTGCCCGCAATGTTGGCGCTCATTACGTGCTGTACTCCAGCGCCTCTGGCAACGTTAACGCTCCGACCCTACAAATGCAGCTGATGCTGGTGCAGACGGGCGAAATTATCTGGTCAGGTAAAGGTGCCGTTTCGCAGCAATAATCCCCTCACGCGCGACGAATTGCTGTCGCGCTTTTTCCCGCAGTTTCATCCCGTCACGACGTTTAATAGTGGGCTTAGTGGCGGGAGTTTTCTCATTGAACATCAGGGCCAGCGTTTTGTTGTGCGTCAGCCGCACGATCCTGATGCGCCGCAGTCCGCGTTCTTGCGCCAGTATCGGGCTTTATCACAACTACCCGCATGCATTGCACCGAAGCCGCATTTATATCTCCGTGACTGGATGGTGGTTGACTATCTGCCCGGCGAGGTAAAAACGTATTTGCCGGATACCAACGAACTGGCAGGCTTGCTGTATTATCTACATCAACAACCGCGTTTTGGCTGGCGAATAACGCTGTTGCCGTTACTGGAACTGTACTGGCAGCAAAGCGATCCGGCGCGGCGGACAGTGGGTTGGCTGCGAATGTTAAAACGTCTGCGCAAAGCGCGGGAACCACGGCTTTTACGCTTAAGTCCATTGCATATGGATGTCCACGCCGGAAATTTAGTGCATAGCGCGTCAGGGTTAAAACTCATCGACTGGGAGTATGCCGGAGATGGTGATATCGCGCTGGAACTGGCGGCGGTGTGGGTGGAAAATACTGACCAGCATCGGCAATTGGTCAATGACTATGCCACTCGCGCGAAGATTTATCCGGCGCAATTATGGCGTCAGGTCAGGCGATGGTTTCCCTGGCTGCTGATGCTCAAAGCAGGGTGGTTTGAGTACCGCTGGCGACAAACCGGCGATCAACAATTTATCAGGCTGGCCGATGACACCTGGCGGCAGCTATTAATAAAACAATAAGGAGAGCAGTGTGGGTCCAGTAATGTTGGATGTCGAAGGTTACGAACTGGACGCGGAAGAGCGTGAAATACTGGCGCATCCGCTGGTGGGAGGGCTGATTCTCTTTACGCGAAACTATCATGATCCTGCCCAGTTACGTGAACTGGTGCGCCAGATCCGCGCAGCATCGCGCAATCATCTGGTGGTGGCGGTAGATCAGGAAGGTGGACGCGTGCAGCGTTTTCGTGAAGGTTTTACCCGCTTGCCAGCGGCACAATCATTCGCTGCGCTGTTGGGAATGGAAGAAGGCGGAAAACTGGCGCAAGAGGCAGGTTGGTTGATGGCCAGCGAAATGATTGCTATGGATATTGATATCAGCTTTGCGCCAGTGCTGGACGTCGGGCATATCAGCGCGGCGATTGGCGAGCGTTCTTATCATGCCGATCCACAAAAAGCCCTGGCAATTGCCAGCCGGTTTATTGATGGTATGCATGAAGCCGGAATGAAAACTACCGGGAAACACTTCCCAGGTCACGGTGCAGTAACGGCAGACTCACACAAAGAAACACCGTGCGATCCACGTCCGCAAGCGGAGATTCGCGCTAAAGATATGTCGGTCTTCAGTTCCTTAATCCGCGAAAATAAACTCGACGCCATTATGCCTGCGCATGTGATCTACAGTGATGTTGATCCGCGTCCGGCGAGCGGTTCTCCCTACTGGCTGAAAACCGTTTTGCGTCAGGAATTGGGTTTTGACGGCGTGATTTTCTCTGACGATTTATCGATGGAAGGCGCAGCGATTATGGGCAGTTATGCCGAGCGTGGACAGGCATCACTGGATGCAGGTTGCGATATGATCCTGGTCTGCAATAATCGTAAAGGGGCCGTCAGCGTGTTAGATAATCTGTCACCGATCAAGGCAGAACGTGTTACACGTTTGTATCATAAAGGTTCATTTTCGCGACAGGAACTGATGGACTCGGCTCGCTGGAAAGCGATCAGCGCCCGTCTGAATCAGTTACATGAACGCTGGCAGGAAGAGAAGGCAGGTCATTAACCCTGGCTTATGTGAGGAAGCGATGATTATCTATTTGCACGGTTTTGACTCTAACAGTCCGGGTAACCACGAGAAAGTCTTACAATTGCAGTTTATTGACCCGGATGTACGGCTAATAAGCTACAGTACGCGGCATCCGAAACATGATATGCAGCATTTGCTCAAAGAAGTGGACAAAATGTTGCAACTGAACGTCGACGAGCGCCCGCTCATTTGTGGTGTTGGTCTGGGCGGTTATTGGGCTGAGCGGATTGGTTTTCTCTGTGATATCCGCCAGGTGATCTTCAACCCCAATTTGTTCCCTTATGAGAACATGGAAGGGAAGATTGATCGCCCGGAAGAGTATGCCGATATTGCCACTAAGTGTGTGACCAACTTCCGTGAGAAGAATCGCGATCGTTGCCTGGTGATTTTGTCGCGTAATGATGAAGCGCTTAACAGCCAGCGGACATCTGAAGAGTTGCATCATTATTACGAGATTGTCTGGGACGAAGAGCAGACGCACAAATTCAAGAATATCTCCCCGCATTTACAGCGCATTAAAGCGTTCAAAACCCTCGGGTAAATGCCCTCGTCGCATCAGGTAACCTTGCCGGTACCTGATGCGCTCCGGATTCTGTGGGTTGGATAAGGCGTTCCGCCGCATCCGACAGTCGAGCATCAATGCCTGATGCGCCTCTTATCAGGCCTACCGAACGCCCTCCATACACACCTCACTCTATATCATTCTCACAAACCAGCTCAAATAATAAACAACAAACTCTGTTTTTTGATCTCACCCGGTAAAGTCGCCTATCTTTTCAGCAACAAAACTTGATTAACATCAATTTTGGTATGACCAATGCACCATTCATGTTATTCTCAATAGCGAAGAACATTTTCATTGCTGTAACCTGTTGTTAATTAAGAGCTATGTTAATAACCATTAATTAACAATTGGTTAATAAATTTAAGGGGGTCACGTTGACTACGCCATTGAAAAAAATTGTGATTGTCGGCGGCGGTGCTGGTGGGCTGGAAATGGCAACACAGCTGGGGCATAAGCTGGGACGCAAGAAAAAAGCCAAAATTACGCTGGTCGATCGTAACCACAGCCACCTGTGGAAACCGCTGCTGCACGAAGTGGCGACTGGCTCGCTTGATGAAGGCGTCGATGCGTTGAGCTATCTGGCCCATGCGCGCAATCATGGTTTCCAGTTCCAGCTGGGTTCCGTAATTGATATTGATCGTGAAGCGAAAACAATCACTATTGCAGAACTGCGCGACGAGAAAGGTGAACTGCTGGTTCCGGAACGTAAAATTGCTTATGACACCCTGGTAATGGCACTGGGTAGCACCTCTAACGATTTCAATACACCAGGTGTCAAAGAGAACTGCATTTTCCTCGATAACCCGCACCAGGCGCGTCGCTTCCACCAGGAGATGCTGAATCTGTTCCTGAAATACTCCGCCAACCTGGGCGCGAATGGCAAAGTAAACATTGCGATTGTCGGCGGCGGCGCGACGGGTGTAGAACTCTCCGCTGAATTGCACAACGCGGTCAAGCAACTGCACAGTTACGGTTATAAAGGTCTGACCAACGAAGCCCTGAACGTAACGCTGGTAGAAGCGGGCGAACGTATTTTGCCTGCATTGCCGCCACGTATCTCTGCTGCGGCCCATAGTGAGTTAACGAAACTTGGCGTTCGCGTGCTGACGCAAACCATGGTCACCAGTGCTGATGAAGGCGGCCTGCACACTAAAGATGGCGAATATATTGAGGCTGATCTGATGGTGTGGGCAGCCGGGATCAAAGCGCCAGACTTCCTGAAAGATATCGGTGGTCTTGAAACCAACCGTATCAACCAGCTGGTGGTGGAACCGACGCTGCAAACCACTCGCGATCCAGACATATACGCTATTGGCGACTGCGCGTCATGCCCGCGTCCGGAAGGGGGCTTTGTTCCGCCGCGCGCTCAGGCCGCACATCAGATGGCAACCTGCGCAATGAACAACATTCTGGCGCAGATGAACGGTAAGCCGCTGAAAAATTATCAGTATAAAGATCACGGTTCGCTGGTATCGCTGTCGAACTTTTCCACCGTCGGTAGCCTGATGGGTAACCTGACGCGCGGCTCAATGATGATTGAAGGACGAATTGCGCGCTTTGTATACATCTCGTTGTACCGAATGCACCAGATTGCGCTGCATGGTTACTTTAAAACCGGATTAATGATGCTGGTGGGGAGTATTAACCGCGTTATCCGCCCACGTTTGAAGTTGCATTAATCGGCTTGTACTGGCGGATGGGGCATAAACGCCTCATCCGCCCTTGAGGAACAGCGCGATGGGTAGCCGCGTTGTATCAGGCATCCTTTCAGACTCTTCTGAATCCCTCAGTTTTTCCTGCTCCTCCCGCGCTTTTCATCTTCTGTCTGATAGCTGCTTTTCTCCTTCGCTTGCATGATTGGCATAACAGCAAAGAAGGAGGTATTCCCGTGAATAAGTCAATGTTGGCGGGTATCGGGATTGGTGTCGCAGCTGCGCTGGGCGTAGCGGCAGTGGCCAGTCTGAACGTGTTTGAACGTGGCCCGCAATACGCTCAGGTTGTTTCTGCAACCCCAATCAAGGAAACGGTTAAAACACCGCGTCAGGAGTGTCGCAACGTTACAGTGACCCATCGTCGACCGGTACAGGATGAAAATCGCATTACCGGGTCGGTGCTCGGCGCTGTTGCTGGTGGCGTGATAGGGCATCAGTTTGGAGGTGGTCGCGGTAAAGATGTCGCCACTGTTGTGGGGGCGCTGGGGGGTGGATATGCAGGTAACCAGATCCAGGGCTCTCTCCAGGAAAGCGATATTTACACGACTACGCAACAGCGTTGTAAAACGGTGTATGACAAGTCAGAAAAAATGCTCGGTTATGATGTGACCTATAAGATTGGCGATCAGCAGGGCAAAATCCGCATGGACCGCGATCCGGGTACGCAGATCCCGCTAGATAGCAACGGGCAGCTGATTTTGAATAACAAAGTATAACAAGGCTGTACTCTGCAATTTAGCCCCTCATTCGCTCAGGCTGAGGGGCTTTTTTTGCGACCTATTTCAGCAGTTCCGGCCATAAACGCAAAGTCGTTCGGGCAATCTGCATCAGTTTTTCCAGTGATGCACCTTCGCGTGCGCTGATCGACATCCCCTGAATAATACAATTAAGGAATTCTGCCAGATGCGTCACGTCACAGTGGGTCGGGATTTCCCCGCGCGCTTGTCGTTGACATAAAAACTGCTGCAAAGTGCGCTCTTGCATCGCATGGCGTGATTTCAGCGTATTGGCGATATCCCCTGAATCCGGGGAGAGGGTGGTGCAGTTGTTGATCATGAAGCAGCCAGCCGGAGTGTCTTTGCTGGTAAAGCAGTTGGCGATGGCAGCAAAATAGTCAGCCAGCGCAGACTCCACGCTTTTCTCTTCACAAAACAGCTGTGCTTCATGCTTAGCGGCAAAACGATCGATATAGCGGTCGAGTACGGCGCGGAATAACCCCTCTTTGTTGGTAAATTCCGCGTATAGCGTGGGCGCTTTAGCTCCGGTCGCTTCAACGAGGTCCGCAAGAGAAGTCGCTTCATAACCGTGCTGCCAGAACAATTTCATGGCCTTATCAAGCGCGGCATCCCTGTCGAACACTTTTGGGCGGCCACGGCTTTTTTTTACACATTGTGTTGAGTCAGTTGCCATGATGCCGTTGTACCTGGTGACTGTGAATGAAAGGTTATTATAAAAATAATCACCTCCGTTCACCAGTCCAGAAACCATAAAAATAATCGCTTTCTATTTAACTGAAATTTAAAGGTTTTTAAATTAATTAATGATTGTTATAAAAAATATCTTGTATGTGATCCAGATCACATCTATCATTTAGTTATCGATCGTTAAGTAATTGCTTGCGACGTCATTCATCTGCATAAAACCACTATTATGAAAAACGTAAAAACCCTCATCGCTGCGGCGATTTTAAGCTCCATGTCATTTGCCAGCTTTGCGGCTGTCGAAGTTCAGTCAACGCCAGAAGGCCAACAAAAAGTCGGTACTATCAGTGCTAACGCGGGGACAAATCTGGGATCGCTGGAAGAGCAGCTGGCGCAAAAAGCGGATGAGATGGGCGCAAAATCTTTCCGTATTACTTCTGTAACCGGTCCGAATACCCTCCATGGAACAGCAGTAATTTATAAATAAGCATTAACCCTCATTAATGCCTGCTACTGCTTGTTTTTTTCCCCGCGACATGCCGTGTCGCGGGGATTTTTTTATCCGAGCTTTACAGAGTTTGTGGGCTCACTTGATGACGGCGGACATCCACCGGCATCCCGGAACGGACATCCATCACATGTTGCATCACTTCAGCGTCAGTTTGTGCTGCATCTTTAAATGATTGCATTGCGCTATTCAGCGTAATTGGCAGCAGCTGCGGATCGTCATCAATCTTCTCTGACAGCGGCTGATGTACTTCAACCAGACGCGCACCGTTTGGTTCGGCAGAGACTTTAATCGGGGTGTTGATGATATTCACTTTGGTGCCTGGGGTGACCTGGCTAAAGAGTGTTTTGATATCGTCATCCCGCAGACGAATACAGCCAGAACTTACCCGCATGCCAATGCCGAAATCAGCGTTCGTACCGTGAAGCAAATAAACGCCGCCATAGGCCGCCAGACGAATCGCATGATGGCCCATTGGGTTATCCGGTCCAGCCGGAACTACCGCAGGCAACTCAATTCCCTGTGCCTTATACCGCGCGCGAATGTTTGCCGTTGGCGTCCAGGTTGGGTTTGCACGCTTGTCAGAAACGGTGGTCACCATTGTCGGTGTCAGCGTGTCACCACCTAATTGACCAATGCCGATGGGATATACGGTTACCGAATTTTTTCCCGGCGGATAATAATAGAGACGCAGCTCCGCAATGTTGATCACAATGCCTTCGCGCGGCGCGTCTGGAAGTAGGGTTTGCAACGGGATCGTTAACACGCTACCCGCGCGCGGTACGTAAGGATCAACGCCGGGGTTAGCCTGTAACAGAGCGAGAAAGCCGACGTTATATTTTTTGGCGATGGCTTCCAGAGAACCACCGTCATTTTCCACAACATGAAATTTGTTTTCACCAACCAGACGACTGCCTGCTGACGGCAGCGGCCAGGTGTTGGCTTTTGCCGGTAGCGCCAGCGCCACGGCAGCGGCGAACGTAAAAAATGTTAGCCAGCGAGAAAAACGCGTTTTGATCATCACCAAAGTCCATAATAAATATAAGGTTATTGTAATAAAAAGGTAAGTCTGAATTATGGAGGGTGACAGTGTCGGATAATGCAGGGAAGTGCAAAGAATTTGTAAATATTGCAGATGGGGGCGCAGAAACGCCCCCGATTTACCATTAAGCGATCGCGTTCTCTTCCAGTTCACGCATAAACTGGTGTACCCATTCGATACGCGTTTTCCGCTCGCTCAAATCCTGAATAAACTTCAGACGCGTCGGACCATCAAGGCGGTAATGCTGCGGCTGTTTTTGCAGCAAACCAATCAACCAGGCCGGATTAACGTGATTCTTCTCGGCAAATTCGATCACGCCGCCTTTCTCATTACCTTCCAGCTTCCTGATCCCCAGTTTCTGCGCTTGCTGGCGCAGACGGGCAATATCCAGCAGGGTACGCGCCGGATCCGGCAGCAGGCCGAAGCGATCGATAAGCTCGACTTTGATCTCTTCCAGTTCGTTTTCCGTTTTGGCGCTGGCAATACGTTTGTAGAACGACAGACGCGTGTTCACGTCAGGGATGAAATCATCTGGCAATAGCGACGGCATCCGCAGCTCGACTTCTGTTTGCTGGCTGGTGAGATCTTCCAGCGACGGCTCGCGTCCGGCTTTCAGCGCATCGACGGCGTTTTCCAGCAACTCCATATACAGCGAGAAACCGATGGTTTCCATTGAGCCGCTTTGTTCTTCGCCAAGCAGTTCACCTGCGCCGCGGATCTCCAGATCGTGCGTTGCCAGCGCAAAACCTGCACCGAGATCTTCCAGCGAGGCAATCGCTTCAAGACGTTTTTGCGCATCGGTAGTCATCGCTTTTGGATGCGGCGTCAGCAGCCATGCATATGCCTGGTGGTGCGAACGCCCGACGCGACCGCGCAACTGGTGCAACTGTGCCAGGCCGAAGTGATCCGCGCGTTCAATGATAATGGTGTTGGCGGTAGGAATGTCGATCCCGGTTTCGATAATGGTGGTACAAACCAGCACGTTGAAACGTTGATGATGGAAATCATTCATCACCCGTTCCAGTTCGCGCTCACGCATTTGCCCGTGACCGATGGCAATCCGCGCTTCAGGTACCAGTTCTGCCAGCCGTTCGGCGGCTTTCTGGATGTTTTCCACATCATTGTAGAGATAATAAACCTGTCCTCCGCGCAAAATTTCACGCAGGATCGCCTCCCGGACCACCAGACTGTCATACTCACGGACAAAGGTTTTAACTGCCAGACGACGGGCGGGCGGCGTGGCGATAATCGACAGATCGCGCATTCCGCTCATTGCCATATTCAGCGTACGTGGGATCGGCGTTGCGGTAAGCGTCAGAATATCCACGTTCGCGCGCATCGCTTTAATGCGCTCTTTATGACGCACCCCGAAGCGGTGTTCTTCATCGACAATCAGCAGGCCTAAATCTTTAAACTTGACGTCACTTTGCAGCAGTTTGTGCGTACCGATCAGAATATCGATTTTCCCTTCCGCCACTTCCGCAAGGATTTGCGTCTGCTCTTTGGCGCTGCGGAAACGGGAGATCATTTCGATACGTACCGGCCAGTTGGCGAAACGGTCGCGGAAGTTGTCGTAATGCTGCTGCGCGAGAAGGGTGGTAGGCACCAGCACCGCCACCTGTTTGTGGTTATCTACCGCCAGGAAAGCGGCGCGCATCGCCACTTCTGTTTTACCAAAGCCAACATCGCCGCACACCAGACGATCCATTGCCAGCGGCTGACACATGTCACTAAGCACCGCATTAATGGCCTGCGCCTGATCCGGCGTGGTTTCAAACGGGAAGCTGTCGCAGAACAACTGATACTGCTCGCGATCGTGTTTAAACGCGAAGCCCTCTTTGGCGGCGCGTTGCGCGTAGATATCCAGCAATTCCGCCGCCACATCACGCACTTTTTCCGCCGCTTTCTGCCGCGCGCGTGACCAGGCATCGCCACCAAGTTTATGCAGTGGTGCGTTTTCTTCTGCGCCACCCGCGTAACGGCTAATCAGATGCAGTGACGACACCGGAACATACAGTTTGGCGTCGTTGGCATAGGTGAGCATCAAATACTCGCCAGTAATGCCTCCAGCTTCGAGCGTGGTCATTCCGGCATAACGACCGACGCCGTGCTCCAGATGGACCACCGGCTGACCAATATGCAGCTCCGCAAGGTTACGGATCAGTGTATCGGGGTTGATGGCGCGGCGAGAATCCTGACGACGACGGGCAACGCGTTCACCGAGCAGATCGCTTTCGCAAATCAGCGCCAGGTTACGCATCGTATCGACAAAACCATGTTCGGCAGCGCCAATCATCAGATAACGCCCACGGTCGCTGGCTTCATCAAGACGCATAATGCGTTGCGGAGCAATTTTAATTCGCGCGAGCAGTTCACCCAACGCTTCACGGCGGCCTTCACTTTCTACCGAGAACACCACCGGACCGTCGAAAGACTCGAGGAACTTACGCAGCGCATCCAGCGGCGCTTTTTGTTGTGCCTGAACGGCCAGGTCTGGCAGTTTCTGGAAACCTAAATTGGCATTCGCTGCTTTTGTCGGTAAATGTTCAGTTTTTAGCTGCACACGCGGCCAGTTTTTCAGCTCTGAAAAGAGCTCGTCTACCCGCAGCCAGAGCGATTGTGGTGGCAACAGTGGGCGCATTGGGTCGACGCCGCGATTCTCAAAACGCGCGAGCGTGTCAGCCTGGAAACGTTCGGCACTGTTTTCCAGATCGCCAGTATTCACCAACAGCGTATTGGCAGGGAAATAACTGAACAGTGGCGGCAGCGGTTCGCTGAAGAATAGCGGCTGCCAGTACTCGATCCCGGCAGGTAATGTGCCTTTACTCACTTGCTGATAAATATGTTCCGGGTCGCGCTTCACTTCGAAGGTATCACGCCACTGGCTGCGGAACAGTTCAATTGCCGCTTTATCGGTCGGAAATTCGTGCGCGGGAAGCAGATTGATCTCTTCTACTTCCTCCAGCGTGCGCTGGCTATCGACGTCAAACACCCGCAGGCTGTCGATTTCATCATCAAAGAAATCAAGACGATAAGGCAGCTCACTCCCCATCGGGAAGAGATCCAGCAACGCGCCGCGCGTGGCGTATTCGCCGTGCTCCATCACCTGGTCAACATGGCGATAACCGGCGCTGTCCAGTTGGGTTCGTAATGCATCTCGTGACAGGCGCTGACCTTTTTTCATCACCAGCGCATGACCGTGGAGAAAGCTGTGCGGGCAAACGCGCTGCATAAGCGTATTCACCGGAACAATCAGTACGCCACGCTGCATCGATGGTAACTGGTAAAGGGTGGAAAGACGCGAGGAGATAATGTCCTGATGAGGCGAAAAACTGTCGTAAGGGAGGGTTTCCCAGTCCGCCAGATTCATCACCATCTGATCGGTGAACTGGCTGATTTCATCATGCAAACGCAGAGCATTTTGCATATCTGGTGCAATGAGTACCACCGGACCGGCGTGACGTTCGGCAATTTCCGCTACCAGCGTCGCGCAGGCAGCGCCGGTTAACTCGCCCAGCAGACGCTGCTCACCCGCTTTGACGGGCAGCGTATAACGATATTGTTCAGGCATAACGGTTGTCAGATTCTCGTTAGGATATGCCTCAACATATGAGGGCATATCTCTGATAAGCAATGCTGTTCATTATCCGTAATCGGCATGGTTTAGCAAATTGAATCGCCCCGGCTGGGGCGATGGCTTAGCGGGAGTAACTGACGGTAGCGGGCAGAGAAGGCGGGGAGAACAACAGATCGCTGAATGCGCGCTGTGAAAGTTTTCTTACCAGCAAGCCCGCAACAGTACAAATCAACAAACTGACAAAGGGGTAAATCAGCAGGAGCGTCAGTTCGACTTGCGGCGACCAGCGTACCGCGTTCATTTGCGGAATCAGGCTTAAGCTGAATATTTCTACCAGAATGCGATGGGTGGTATAGATAGCAATGGTGTTGGAGCCAATCACATTCAGTAGGCTGGAGGAACGCATACCGAAACGCTGCTCGTACTGATAAAACAGCTTCATGATTACCACAATCGATACCAGCGACAACAGCAGCGAGATATTAAACAACCAGGCACCGACCGCCAGAACGGTCAGCAAAGAAGCCATCAGCAGATGGCGGCGCAACGGTACCGCTTTAACACAGGTCATTAATGTTGCGCCAAACCATGCGCCAAGGCTGTAATAAGGCAAATTGCGGATCACACTGTTCATTCCCCACCACGGTGTGGGTACGAAATTAACAGCCACACTCATCAGTACAAACAGAACAAATAACGGCAGGGCCAGGTGGTTAAAAATTTTACATATCACGAAATAGACAATTAACGCATACAGATACCACAAGCTAGTGCTGGCGGTGATCATCCCGTGCAGGAACTCACCGGTGGAATCGGCATAAGCGGCATTGGAGGCATTGCTTAAATCGCGCTCAGGTGCCAGCCACTGGTTCAGCGCACTTAACGCCAGCCACTGCACCACGCCCCAAAGCGCCAGCACCCAGAAGATGTTCCAGATGCGTTTATCGAGACAATTTCCCCACGGTACGCTGTCGATATAGCGGCGAATCAAATAGCCAGAGATAAAGAAAAAAACCGGCATACGAAAGGGTGCAAGGTAAAGATTGAAATAGATCCAGCATTTGCTCAGGACTTCCGATAACGGATGCTGAAAAGTGGTCAGATGCGGATAAAAGGTAATGACCGAGTGATAAATCACCACCAGACAAATACATAACCCTTTGATCTGGTTAATCCATAGCTCTTTTTGTTTCATCGGGACAACACGCTCTTTTTATTTAACATGCGGTTGATCCTGCGGGGCGAGTCGCGTGGTGTAATGCGTATCTGTCTGTATTTGGTTATTTTTCAGATAAAGATCAGGCCACATGGCCGATGATAAAATGAGGCACTTTAGCCGATTGATTTGCTGGTACTTTTCAGATTAGCCCTGACGATCACTTACAGTTCAGACGTTTACCCATCCTGCTTTCGCTTATATACTCGTGTCTTTGCTACAGCAACCAGACGGATTTCATGTACCAACCTGTCGCTCTATTTATTGGCCTGCGTTACATGCGTGGGCGTGCAGCGGATCGCTTCGGTCGTTTCGTCTCCTGGCTTTCTACCATCGGCATTACCCTCGGGGTGATGGCGCTGGTCACAGTATTGTCAGTGATGAACGGCTTTGAGCGCGAGCTGCAAAACAACATCCTTGGCCTGATGCCACAGGCAATTCTCTCTTCTGAGCATGGCTCTCTTAACCCGCAGCAACTCCCGGAAACGGCAGTCAAACTGGACGGCGTTAATCGCGTCGCACCTATTACTACCGGTGATGTGGTACTGCAAAGCGCGCGCAGCGTGGCGGTCGGGGTGATGCTGGGTATCGACCCGGCGCAAAAAGATCCACTAACGCCGTATCTGGTCAATGTGAAACAAACTGACCTCGAGCCGGGGAAATATAATGTCATCCTCGGTGAACAGCTTGCCTCACAGTTGGGCGTCAATCGCGGTGATCAAATCCGCGTGATGGTGCCATCTGCTAGCCAGTTCACGCCGATGGGGCGTATTCCAAGTCAGCGCCTGTTCAATGTGATTGGCACTTTCGCCGCCAACAGTGAAGTCGATGGCTATGAAATGCTGGTGAATATTGAGGATGCCTCGCGTCTGATGCGTTATCCGGCAGGCAATATTACCGGCTGGCGTTTGTGGCTGGATGAGCCGCTGAAAGTCGACTCATTAAGTCAGCAAAAACTGCCTGAAGGCAGCAAATGGCAGGACTGGCGTGACCGTAAAGGCGAGCTGTTCCAGGCCGTACGCATGGAAAAAAATATGATGAGCTTGCTGCTGAGCCTGATTGTCGCCGTTGCGGCGTTTAACATTATTACCTCGCTGGGACTGATGGTGATGGAGAAGCAGGGCGAAGTGGCCATTCTTCAGACTCAGGGGCTGACTCCGCGGCAAATCATGATGGTCTTTATGGTGCAAGGGGCCAGCGCCGGGATTATCGGTGCGATCCTCGGAGCGGCGCTTGGCGCACTGCTTGCCAGCCAGTTGAATAATCTGATGCCGATAATCGGCGTCCTGCTTGATGGTGCGGCGCTGCCGGTCGCTATCGAGCCTTTACAGGTCATTGTTATTGCGCTGGTGGCGATGGCTATCGCGCTGCTGTCTACGCTTTACCCTTCCTGGCGCGCTGCCGCCACTCAACCCGCTGAGGCTTTACGTTATGAATAAGATCCTGTTGCAATGCGACAACCTGTGCAAACGCTATCAGGAAGGCAGTGTGCAAACCGATGTACTGCACAATGTCAGTTTCAGCGTGGGCGAAGGTGAAATGATGGCGATCGTCGGCAGCTCTGGTTCCGGTAAAAGCACCTTGCTGCACCTGTTAGGCGGGCTGGATACGCCAACCTCCGGCGATGTGATCTTTAACGGTCAACCGATGAGCAAACTGTCTTCGGCGGCGAAAGCAGAACTGCGCAACCAGAAGCTGGGATTTATTTATCAGTTTCACCACCTGCTGCCGGATTTTACCGCCCTGGAAAACGTGGCTATGCCGCTGTTGATTGGCAAGAAAAAGCCCGCTGAAATCAACAGCCGTGCGCTGGAGATGTTAAAAGCGGTGGGGCTGGAGCATCGTGCGAATCACCGCCCATCTGAACTTTCTGGCGGCGAACGCCAGCGTGTGGCGATTGCCCGTGCGCTGGTCAATAACCCGCGGCTGGTACTGGCGGATGAACCTACTGGTAACCTCGATGCACGTAACGCCGACAGCATCTTCCAGTTGCTTGGGGAATTGAATCGCTTGCAGGGCACCGCCTTCCTGGTGGTTACTCACGACCTGCAACTGGCGAAACGTATGAGCCGCCAACTAGAAATGCGTGATGGACGTCTGACGGCGGAACTGAGCCTGATGGGGGCGGAGTAATGGCGATGCCTTTATCGTTATTGATTGGCCTGCGTTTTAGCCGCGGACGGCGACGCGGCGGCATGGTGTCGTTGATCTCCGTCATTTCTACCATTGGCATTGCCCTCGGCGTGGCGGTATTGATCGTCGGCTTAAGCGCGATGAACGGCTTTGAACGCGAACTGAATAACCGCATTCTGGCGGTAGTACCGCACGGTGAAATTGAGGCGGTAGATCAGCCGTGGACCAACTGGCAGGAAGCACTGGATAACGTGCAGAAAGTGCCGGGCATTGCCGCCGCTGCGCCGTATATCAATTTCACCGGGCTGGTGGAAAGTGGCGCGAATCTGCGCGCAATTCAGGTGAAGGGCGTTAACCCGCAACAGGAACAGCGTCTGAGCGCATTACCCTCGTTTGTTCAGGGGGATGCCTGGCGCAATTTTAAAGCGGGCGAACAGCAAATTATCATCGGCAAAGGCGTGGCGGATGCGCTGAAAGTGAAGCAGGGGGATTGGGTGTCGATTATGATCCCAAATTCGAATCCCGAGCATAAACTGATGCAGCCAAAACGTGTGCGTTTGCACATTGCCGGTATTTTGCAGTTGAGTGGTCAACTCGATCACAGTTTTGCCATGATCCCGCTGGCCGATGCTCAGCAATATCTTGATATGGGTTCCAGCGTGTCAGGTATTGCCCTTAAAATGACGGATGTTTTCAACGCCAATAAGCTGGTACGCGATGCGGGTGAAGTGACCAACAGCTATGTTTATATTAAAAGCTGGATTGGTACTTACGGCTATATGTATCGCGATATTCAGATGATCCGCGCCATTATGTATCTGGCGATGGTACTGGTGATTGGTGTGGCCTGTTTCAACATCGTCTCCACCTTAGTGATGGCGGTGAAAGACAAGAGTGGCGATATCGCAGTATTAAGAACGTTGGGGGCGAAAGATGGTTTAATTCGCGCCATCTTTGTCTGGTATGGATTGCTGGCAGGGCTGTTCGGCAGCCTGTGTGGTGTGATTATCGGCGTAGTTGTTTCACTGCAACTTACCCCGATTATTGAGTGGATTGAAAAGCTGATCGGCCATCAGTTCCTCTCCAGCGATATCTATTTTATTGACTTCCTGCCATCGGAATTGCACTGGCTGGACGTCTTCTACGTACTGGTCACAGCATTGTTGCTGAGTCTTTTGGCAAGTTGGTATCCGGCGCGGCGCGCCAGTAATATTGACCCTGCGCGAGTCCTTAGCGGCCAGTAAAGGCAGTACATTAAAACAAGGAGCGGCAATGTATTACGGGTTTGATATTGGTGGAACAAAAATTGCGCTAGGCGTGTTTGATAGCGGTCGGCAGTTGCAGTGGGAAAAGCGGGTGCCGACACCGCGTGACAGCTATGACGCATTTTTAGATGCAGTGTGCGAGCTGGTAGCCGAAGCTGACCAACGTTTTGGCTGTAAAGGTTCTGTCGGCATTGGTATTCCGGGTATGCCGGAAACAGAAGATGGTACGCTGTATGCCGCCAATGTCCCTGCTGCCAGCGGTAAACCGCTGCGTGCCGACCTGAGCGCACGTCTTGATCGCGATGTACGCTTTGATAACGATGCCAACTGTTTTGCCCTTTCTGAAGCATGGGATGATGAATTTACTCAATATCCACTGGTGATGGGGTTGATTCTCGGCACCGGCGTTGGCGGCGGGCTGATTTTCAACGGTAAACCAATTACCGGTAAAAGCTATATTACCGGCGAGTTTGGCCATATGCGTCTGCCGGTTGATGCGTTAACCATGATGGGGCTGGATTTCCCGTTACGCCGCTGCGGCTGTGGTCAGCATGGCTGCATTGAAAATTATCTGTCTGGTCGCGGTTTTGCGTGGCTGTATCAACACTATTATCATCAACCGTTGCAGGCTCCTGAGATCATTGCGCTTTATGATCAAGGCGATGAGCAGGCAAGGGCGCACGTTGAGCGTTATCTGGATTTATTAGCGGTTTGTCTGGGAAATATCCTGACCATTGTTGACCCTGACCTGGTCGTCATTGGTGGTGGCTTATCGAATTTCCCGGCAATCACAACGCAACTGGCGGAAAGGTTGCCTCGTCATCTCTTACCTGTAGCTCGTGTTCCGCGCATTGAACGCGCGCGCCACGGTGATGCGGGAGGAATGCGTGGTGCGGCCTTCCTACATCTAACCGATTAATCAACAGAGGTTGCTATGCTGTCGCGTCGGGGTCATCGGTTAAGTCGTTTTCGTAAAAATAAACGCCGCCTGCGCGAGCGTTTGCGTCAGCGTATTTTTTTCAGAGATAAAGTGGTGCCGGAAGCAATGGAAAAACCAAGAGTACTCGTACTGACAGGGGCAGGGATTTCTGCGGAATCAGGTATTCGTACCTTTCGCGCCGCAGATGGCCTGTGGGAAGAACATCGGGTTGAAGATGTGGCAACGCCGGAAGGTTTTGATCGCGATCCTGAACTGGTGCAAACGTTTTATAACGCCCGTCGTCGACAGTTGCAGCAGCCAGAAATTCAGCCTAACGCTGCACATCTTGCGCTGGCGAAACTGCAAGATGCTCTCGGCGATCGCTTTTTGCTGGTGACGCAAAATATCGATAACCTGCATGAACGCGCAGGCAATACCAATGTGATTCATATGCATGGGGAATTGCTGAAAGTGCGTTGTACTCAAAGCGGGCAAGTTCTCGACTGGACCGGAGATGTCACACCAGACGATAAATGCCATTGCTGCCAGTTCCCGGCACCGCTACGTCCACACGTAGTATGGTTTGGTGAGATGCCGCTCGGCATGGATGAAATTTATATGGCGTTGTCGATGGCCGATATTTTCATCGCTATTGGCACATCCGGGCATGTTTATCCGGCGGCTGGTTTTGTCCATGAAGCAAAATTGCATGGCGCGCACACCGTGGAACTGAATCTTGAACCGAGTCAGGTTGGTAATGAATTTGCCGAGAAATATTACGGTCCGGCAAGCCAGGTGGTGCCAGAGTTTGTTGAAAAGTTGCTGAAGGGATTATAAAGCGGGAAAAATTGCCTGATGCGCTACGCTTGTCAGGCCTGTGAAGGGGCGCAATTAATTGAATTTGCGGGTTTTGTGGGCCGGATAAGGCGTTCGCGCCGCATCCGGCATAATACACGCGAACTTTACTGCCTCTTTTACCGTTTACTCGTCCATAGTAACGCGGCAATAAACGTACAGACACCAATCAGCCCTGCCCAGAGTGGCGATATTCTGGTAATCGCAAAGCTGTTATCGATATACAAACATAAAGCCTGATAACCCATATTGGCAACAGCCATCGCCACTGCAAATTTTAACGCATAATAAAGGCGCGTTGTGTAGTTAAAAAATGCAGCAAAGACGATGAATGCAACTGCCCATGCAAAAAGGCCTAATGTCGTGGTACTGCCGGGTGGATCATTTTCATGCTGTTGTCCGGGATGCGGATAATATGTCAGTGGTGGCATCGGTTGTTTTAATATCTGTGCTTGTAAAATAGCCAATGCATTATTGATTCCCTGATACCAGAGGTCCGCATGTAAATAAGCCAGCGTGTGATTTTCTACCAGAAGGCCGAGATGTTTATCGTCCATACTGCTTTCGACCTGACCGTTGGTTATCATAATTAACCGTGGCTCGCGGGTAGTAAAGAGTAACAGAACACTTCCTTTTACATTACTCATTGAAGATGCCGCATGCGCCAGCATCGCTTTGCCATTTTGCCTGAGACTGGCTTCATTATTAATGTCGGGTAAAACCACAATAAACGGTGCAACTCCGGTTTGTTGGCGAAAAAGTTCGGCTTTATGCGCGATCTCTTCAGCATCTGGTACAGTACCGGTAACATCCGTAAAAAGTGTCTTCATTATTGGAATTAAGGGCTTACTGGTTGCCGTCAGAGGCAGGAACATCAGTAAACTGAGCAGTATCATGATTTTTTTCATGGGCGGGACTTCCGTTTCCTGCGTGTCTTTTTAGAGGAGGGCATACTGATTAATAAACCGACGGCGATAAAAATAACGCCCATAATGCCGATAAACCCCCATTTAAAAAAATTAACCCACGGGTTATTTATCTCAGCCTTTTCAGGATGTCCTGGAGAATAATAAACATTAACTTTATCGCCTTCGCTGCCTTCATAAAAATCGCTGCCAATACTCGAATTGAAAATTAGCGTGTAATCTGGCGTCGGACGAAAGGCAACGACGGGATACCACGAACCATTTTTACCCGTGCGGTGAGAATGACTGGAGTGCCAGACGGTATCAACAATGACGCCTTCAGTATGAATCGCGTCTTTGCTATAGGTGAACTGGTTATAAAAGATAACAACAGAAATGAGGATCAGTACCAGACCGATACCGAAGAATATACGAAAGAAAACTCTACTGTCCTGGCTCATTAGCCACATCCTTGCTAAATAAAAAACGGGCGGTAATATCACCGCCCGCTTGCTGAATTAACGTCCTGCTTTCAGCTTCTGATAATACTCTTCATAAATGCTGCTGGCTGCGCCAACGTCATTCTGCCATTCACCATTTTTAATGGTTTCAGCATCCGGGTAGAGCGTTTTATCGTTCGCCACTTCCGGACTTAACAGCTTACGCGCCGCAAGGTTTGGCGTTGGATAACCGATAGTTTCAGCAACCTGTTTTGCCACATCCGGGCGCAGCAGGAAGTTGATCAATTTCAGTGCGCCTTCTTTGTTTTTGGCATTTGCCGGGATCGCCAGGCTGTCCATCCAGAAAATACCGCCTTCTTTCGGCCACACCACATCAATTGGCGTACCCGCCTGGCGTGCAACGAAAGCAGAACCGTTCCAGATCATGCCGAGGTTAACTTCGCCTTCCATATACGGGTTCGCCGGGTTATCGGAGTTAAACGCCGCGACGTTTGGCATCAGCTTTTTCAGCTCGTTGTATGCAGCTTCAATCTCTTTCGGATCGGTGGTGTTACCGGAGTAGCCCAGCTTACGCAGCGCCATCTGGAACACTTCACGGGCATCGTCGGTCAGCAGCAGGCTGCCTTTGTACTCAGGCTTCCACAGATCGGCCCAGCTGGTGACAGATTTCGGATCCACCGCATCACCGTTAACGCCAATCGCCGTCGCACCCCAGATATACGGAATGGAATAGTCGTTATTCGGGTCAAACGGCTTGTTGAGCATGTCTGGATCGAGGTTGCTGAAATTGCTTAACTTCGACTTGTCGATCTTCTGGATCATCCCTTCTTTACGCATTTTATCGACGTAATAGGTTGAAGGAACCACCAGGTCATAGGCACCGTCTTTGTACGTTTTCAGCTTCGCGTACATGGTTTCGTTCGACTCGTAAGTTGAATAGATAACCTTAATACCGGTTTCTTTGGTGAACTGTTCAAGCAGTCCTGGCGGCACGTACTCGGTCCAGTTGTAGAAATACAGCGTGTTGTTGTCATCGGCGTGAGCGGCGCTCATGCCCAGTGCCAGAGCACCCGCCGCGAGCAGGTGGCGTGACCATTTTTTCATTTAACGTCCCCTGTGTTACCTTTCGTTTTATCACGAGCAATAAGCTGGCTGGCAATTACCATCACCAGCGACAGCACCAGTAATATGGTTGCCAGCGCGTTAACTTCCGGCGATACGCCGACTTTGACCATCGAATAAATTTTTAACGGCAGAATTTCATAACTCGGCCCGGTGACAAACGAAGAAACCACCACGTCGTCCATCGACAGGGTAAAGCTTAACACCCAGCCCGCCGCTACCGCTGGCATTGCCAGTGGCAGAATGATTTTTCGCAGAATGGTAAATTCGCTGGCACCGAGATCTTTCGCCGCTTCCAGCATTCGCACGTCAAAACCTTTCAGGCGCGAATACACTGTCACTACCACAAATGGCAGGCAGAAGGTGATATGCGAGAACAGCAGCGACCAGAAGCCAAGCTGAATACCCAGCAGCATAAACAGCACCAGCAGCGAAATCGCCATTACGATATCTGGTGACATCATCACCACAAACAGCATTCCGCTAACGAACGGCTTACCACGAAAGCGATAACGGTACAGCGCAACTGCCGTCAGTGAACCGATAAGCGTAGCAAACGTCGCCGAAAACACCGCCATTGTTAGTGAATGCTGCGCTGCCTGTAACAGGCTGTCGTTGTTCATCAGCAGGCTATACCATTTGGTGGTAAAACCCTGCCAGTTGATGCCAAAGCGCGAGCTGTTAAAGGAGTTCACAATCAAAATAATGATTGGGATATACAGGTACGCGTAGATAGCGGTCATAAAACCGCCGCGAAGCAGTCGACCGATCATTCGAGTTCCACCTTCTTATTCAGCAAACGAGAAGCGCGCCAGTAAACCAGCAACATCAGGCCCATTACGATAGTCAGCGTAATGCTGGTGGCTGCACCAAACGGCCAGTCACGAATATTGAGGAACTGTACCTTGATGACGTTACCGATCAGCAGGTTTTTCGCACCGCCCATCAGGTCGGACACATAGAACAGGCCCATCGCTGGCAGCATCACCAGCAGACATCCGGCAATAATTCCCGGCATCGTCAGTGGGATAATGATGCGAATAAAGGTCTGCAACTTGCTGGCACCGAGATCGCGCGCCGCCTCAAGCAACGGCTTATCCAGTTTTTCGATACTGGAGTACAGCGGCATCACCATAAACGGCAGCAGAATGTAAACCAGACCGATAATCACCGCACTAGGCGTGAACATGATGCGAATTGGTGTATCGATAACGCCCAGCCAGAGCAAAAACTCGTTGAGATAGCCTTTGGTGCTGAGGAAAATTTTCAGCCCGTAAATACGAATCAATGAGTTGGTCCAGAACGGAACAATCAGCAGAAACAGCAGCAGCGGACGCACCTTGTGTGGCAGCTTCGCCAGAAACCAGGCAAAAGGATAGCCCAGCACCAGGCAGGCGAGGGTGGCGATCAGCGCCATATTCAGCGAGTGCAATAGCACTTCAAAATAGAGCGGATCGAGCAGACGCGTGTAGTTATCCAGCGTAAAGACCATTTTGACGAAACTGGCGTCGTCGCGGGTCAAAAAGCTGGTGCCAATGATCATCAGGTTGGGCAGAAAGACAAACAACACAAGCCAACCGACAATAGTGACAATCACTACATTCTGGAACTTACTTGTGTTCTTCATCAGCCAGTACGACCTCCCAGCTTTCTACCCAATTAATGGCCATTTTTTGGTCGAGAGAGTGGTCAAAGTCAGGATCGTCTTCATTGAAGAATTCGCTGACCATCACCATCTTGCCATTTTCCAGCTCAACAACCGACTCCAGCGTCATGCCTTTGTAGTTACGCTCGCGAACGTAACCAATCAGCCCTTCGGCGTGGTTGTCGTCGTTAATCTCTTCAACACGTAAGTCTTCCGGGCGCAGCAGAACATGCAGTTTTTGCCCCGGTTCAACGGCGAAGTTAACGTAGATATTACATTCGCGGCCTTCAACGTTGGCGCGTACGCGCTGCTCGTCGAGACGTTCGATGACAGTGGCGTTAAACATATTGATTTCGCCAATAAACCCGGCAACAAACAGGTTTTTCGGCTCTTCGTAGATTTCACGCGGCGTGCCGTCTTGCTCAATGCGACCATCGCGCATCACCACGATCCTGTCCGACATGGTAAGTGCTTCTTCCTGGTCGTGAGTTACGAACACGAATGTAATGCCAAGCTTACGCTGTAACGCTTTCAGCTCGTTCTGCATTTGCTTGCGCAGTTTGTAATCCAGCGCTGAGAGCGACTCATCCAGCAACAACAGACGAGGCTTGTTAACCACCGCGCGAGCAATGGCGACGCGTTGCTGTTGACCACCAGAGAGCTGATGCGGTTTGCGTTGAGCGAAGGTTTCCAGCTGCACCATCCGCAGGGCTTCCATCACGCGGGGCGTAATTTCAGCTGCGGGGGTTTTTTGCATGCGCAACCCAAAGGCCACATTTTCGAACACGGTCATGTGGGGGAAAAGTGCGTAGCTTTGGAAAACAGTGTTCACATAGCGGTTTTCCGCCGGAACGTGGGTGATGTCCTCGTTATCCAGCATGATGCGTCCGGAATCAACAGTTTCCAGACCTGCAATCAGGCGAAGAACGGTTGTTTTACCGCAGCCAGAAGGGCCAAGCAGCGTGAGGAACTCGCCATTGTTGATAGTCAGATCCAGCTGGGGAATGACCTCTTTACCATCAAAGCATTTGCGAATTCCCGCCAATTGCACCAGCGGTGAAAGCGAACTCGGTTGTTTATTCAATTTTTTACTCTGTCCCATGTAAACGCAACGGATGGCTTACCGATGCGGGGTTTGTGGTTAACCACCTTGGTGACTCTTAATGAGGGCGGTAATTCTACGGCAAACCGCTTGAATCGCCAATCTTTGTTGTGAATTACTGGCTTAGCTTTATATTCATTAAGGTAATGCTGATAAATATTCCCGCTTGCAGGGCTAAAAGTGACCTGACGCAATATTTGTCTTTTCTTGCTTCTTAATAATGTTGTCACAAAAAGTGAGGGTGACTACATGGATAAACTACTTGAGCGATTTTTGAACTACGTGTCTCTTGATACCCAATCAAAGGCAGGGGTGAGACAGGTTCCCAGCACGGAAGGCCAATGGAAGTTATTGCATCTGCTGAAAGAGCAGCTCGAAGAGATGGGGCTTATCAATGTGACCTTAAGTGAGAAGGGCACTTTGATGGCGACGTTACCGGCTAACGTCCCTGGCGATATCCCGGCGATTGGCTTTATTTCTCATGTGGATACCTCACCGGATTGCAGCGGCAAAAATGTGAATCCGCAAATTGTTGAAAACTATCGCGGTGGCGATATTGCGCTGGGTATCGGCGATGAAGTTTTATCACCGGTTATGTTCCCGGTGCTGCATCAGCTACTGGGTCAGACGCTGATTACCACCGATGGTAAAACCTTGTTAGGTGCTGATGACAAAGCAGGTATTGCAGAAATCATGACCGCGCTGGCGGTATTGCAACAAAAAAACATTCCGCATGGTGATATTCGCGTCGCCTTTACCCCGGATGAAGAAGTGGGCAAAGGGGCGAAACATTTTGATGTTGATGCCTTCGATGCCCGCTGGGCTTACACCGTTGATGGTGGTGGCGTCGGCGAACTGGAGTTTGAAAACTTCAACGCCGCGTCGGTCAATATCAAAATTGTCGGTAACAATGTTCATCCGGGCACGGCGAAAGGAGTGATGGTAAATGCGCTGTCGCTGGCGGCACGTATTCATGCGGAAGTTCCGGCGGATGAAAGCCCGGAAATGACAGAAGGCTATGAAGGTTTCTATCACCTGGCGAGCATGAAAGGCACTGTTGAACGGGCCGATATGCACTACATCATCCGTGATTTCGACCGTAAACAGTTTGAAGCGCGTAAACGTAAAATGATGGAGATCGCCAAAAAAGTGGGCAAAGGGTTACATCCTGATTGCTACATTGAACTGGTGATTGAAGACAGTTACTACAATATGCGCGAGAAAGTGGTTGAGCATCCGCATATTCTCGATATCGCCCAGCAGGCGATGCGTGACTGCGATATTGAACCGGAACTGAAACCGATCCGCGGCGGTACCGACGGCGCGCAGTTGTCGTTTATGGGATTACCGTGCCCGAACCTGTTCACTGGCGGTTACAACTATCATGGTAAGCATGAGTTTGTGACTCTGGAAGGTATGGAAAAAGCGGTGCAGGTGATCGTCCGTATTGCCGAGTTGACGGCGCAACGGAAGTAAGCAAAAAGGGATGCGGCATGTGATGCCGCATCCGGCTTAAATCCAAACTTACCCTTCGAAGAACCAGTATCCGCTATTGACCAGCGCCGCGAGCATCGCGAGGAATGACGGATCTTCCAGCGCATCGCCAAAATTCTCCGCGGTCAGCGCAATGTTGCTGGCGAGCGCATCCAGTGCCGGACGGTGCGGGGAATCGATCTTCTCACCATTGGCATACACGTCGTCGCCAATGCGCAATACGCGCAGACCCCCCAGGCGCACCAGCACATCACCTTGTTTCAGCGCATCGTAGATTTCATCCGGCTGATAAGGCGGCTCTGGCGGCGCGATATCCAGTTCATGACGTGACTGGGATATAAACTCGCCAAACCATTGCTTAAAATGTTCTGGCTGGTTGATCAATTCGAGCATCATCTCACGCAGTTTATCCATCTCTTGCGGCAGAACGTCCGCAGGATGAGCGCGAGGTGGAACATCAGGATCGCTGTAGTAGTTGCCGCCCAGTTCACGTTGCAGCACATAATCGGCAAATCCGCTAATCAGTTCCCGCGTATTTGGCGCGCGAAAACCTACGGAATAGTTCATCGCATTTTCCAGCGCGTAGCCTTCATGCGGGAATCCTGGCGGAATATAAAGAATATCGCCAGGCTCCAGCTCTTCATCGATGATGGCTTCGAACGGATCGACCTGTAACAGATCCGGGTGCGGGCAGTGCTGTTTCATTTGCAGCTTTTCGCCCACTCGCCAGCGACGACGACCGGTACCCTGAATGATAAACACGTCGTACTGATCGAGATGCGGGCCGACGCCGCCGCCCGGTACAGAAAAAGAGATCATCAGATCATCAATACGCCAGTCCGGTAGTTCACGGAACGGTCGCATTAGCGCGGCGGTCGGCTCATGCCAGTGGTTCACTGCTTGCACTAACAATGACCAGTTAGTTTCACCGAGATGATCGTAGCTTTCGAATGGACCGTGGCTGACCTGCCATTTGCCATCCTGATGACTGACCAGTCGACTGTCGACTTCGCTTTCCATCGCCAGACCCGCCAACTCGTCTGGAGAGATCGGGTCAATAAAATTATTAAAGCCGCGTTTTAACACCACCGGGCGTTTCTGCCAGTGACGTTCAAGAAAATCGGGCCAGTTAAGAGTGAGTTGGTATTCCATGTTAAGCATCCACAGGCTGGTATCTGCAACCGATTATAACGGATGCTTAACGTAATGCGTGAAGTATGGACATATTTATTCATCTTTCGGTGCAGAATGCTGGCGACCAAAAATCACCTCCATCCGCGCACCGCCCAGCATGCTCTCTCCGGCGACGATTTTACCCTCATATTGCTCGGTGATTTCGCGGGCCACCGCCAGCCCCACACCTTGCCCAGGGCGTAAAGTATCAACCCGTTGACCACGGTTGAAAATGACCTCTCGCTTGCTTAATGGTATACCGGGGCCATCATCCTCGACCACAATATAGAGATGCTCGTCGGTTTGCCTTGCAGAAATTTCGACAAACTCGAGGCAATATTTACAGGCATTATCCAGCACATTGCCCATCACCTCGACAAAATCGTTCTGCTCACCAACAAAGCTGATCTCTGGCGAAATATCGAGAGAGATATTGACCCCTTTGCGTTGATACACTTTGTTCAGCGCCGAGGTGAGATTGTCCAACAGTGGGGCGACCGGATGCAGCTCGCGGCTAAGCAATGTCCCGCCGCGCATATTGGCACGATGCAGGTAGTAGCCAATTTGCTGTGAAATGCGGCTGATTTGCTCCAGCATTACCGGCTCAGCATCACTGACGCTCATCTTCTCACTACGCAGAGAACGCAGCGTACTTTGCAGCACCGCCAGTGGCGTTTTCAGACTATGGGTCAGGTCGGTGAGCGTCGTACGATATTTGTCGTAACGTTCGCGTTCACTTTTTAACAGTCGGTTCAGGTTTCGTACCAGACTAGTCAGTTCCCGCGTTGTGGCTGGATTGAGCAATTCGCGGTTATGTTCTTCCAGTTCGCGGACTTCTTTTGCCAGGGCTTCGATGGGGCGTAAACTCCACCAGGCGGCGACCCACAGCAGCGGGATCACTAACAGCAGATTGGCTGAGAGCACATAGATAAACCAGCTCCAGACCATATAGGAACTTTTTAGCTCCACCGGAATGGTATCCACCACCACAATGGTTAACTTTGGCATCCGCGATGTTGCCGGGTAGACGTTTACCGCCACCGAGTGGGTCATCTCCGCGTCGTCATCATCTTCCCGCACTTCCTGCAACTGTTGCTGTATCGAATGATCTCCACTCAGCAAGAGGCTGGTATCGTTAACATCCGCTTCAATTTCATGAAAACCATTCGATTTCAGCCAGTCAGGCTGGATCATCTTCATCAGCCAGGGCACGTCACGTTGCGCCCATAAAAGCTGCCCGTTCTCATCATAAATTAGCGTCATGGTGGGGCTTTGTTTGTCGATATTTTCGGGTAACTCGACATGCAACTTATTGTTTTCCCACTTCGCAAGGGTATAGAACAGATTGCTCTCGCCACGTAACAGCCGAAACGTGGTTTTATCGAAACTGACGCTATAACCGATCAGCGCAACCATTCCGTAGGCAAGCGAAAGCACCAATACTACTGCTGCCGTTGCTAACAGAAAACGTACCCGCAGCGAGAGCGGGAAAAAAAGACGCAGTAATTTTTTCATCAGCGCAATTCGAACAGATAGCCCTGGCCGCGAACGGTGGTAATCACTTCTTGCGGATATTGTGCCTGAATTTTTTTGCGCAGACGTCCCATCAGTACATCAATGGTATGGCTTTCCCGCAGCTCCGCATCCGGGTAGAGTTGTAGCATTAACGAATCTTTGCTGACCACTTTGCCATTATTGCGTATCAACGTTTCCATAATGGTGTATTCGAACGCGGTCAGTTTGATCACTTCGTCATTAATAGATAATTCACGGCGGGAGAGATCAACCTGAAACGGTGGTAGCGAAATGACCTGTGAAGCCAGACCGCTATTACGCCGCATTAATGCCTGCATTCGCGCCATCACTTCTTCAATATGAAACGGTTTAGTCACGTAATCATCAGCACCGGCACTTAATACTTCGACTTTGTCCTGCCAGCTCTCACGGGCGGTTAATACCAGAATCGGCAGTGAAACATCATTGCTACGCCAGCGGCGAATCAGTGACAGACCATCCTCGTCAGGCAATCCGAGATCGACAATCGCAATATCCGGTAAATGTTCATTGAGATAATAATCGGCTTCTTTGGCATCTTCTGCGTCATCGACCTGATGACCAGCATCCTGAATCTGAACTTTAAGATGGTGACGTAACAACGCATTGTCTTCAACAACCAGTACGCGCATTTTTATTTCTCCCTGTCTTAATTATTAAAATAGTGTAACGCGATTATGTGGTTATGGGGGTAAACATTAAATAAACCAGCGGGGGAGGGGAGGTAAAGTGAAAAAATAAAAAGCGGATAATCTTAATAAGCAGGCCGGACAGCATCGCCATCCGGCACTGATTTGAGGCTTATTTCAGCTCATCAACCATGGTGATGGCGCGACCAATATAGTTAGCCGGCGTCATCGCTTTCAGGCGGGCTTTCTCTTCTTCCGGCAGCGCGAGACCGTCGATAAATTGCTTCATGCCTTCGGCGTCAACGCGCTTACCGCGAGTCAGCTCTTTCAGCTTCTCGTACGGTTTTTCGATGCCATAGCGACGCATAACTGTCTGGATTGGCTCAGCCAGCACTTCCCAGTTGTGATCCAGCTCCTCCAGCAGATGGTCACGGTTCACTTCCAGTTTGCTCATGCCTTTCAGGGTGGATTGATACGCAATCAGCGCATAACCGATACCCACGCCGAGGTTACGCAGCACGGTGGAGTCGGTCAGGTCACGCTGCCAGCGGGAAACTGGCAGTTTGCTTGCCAGGTGCAGCAATACCGCGTTGGAAAGGCCCAGGTTCCCTTCGGAGTTTTCGAAGTCGATCGGGTTAACTTTATGCGGCATGGTGGAAGAACCAATCTCACCAGCAATGGTTTTCTGTTTGAAGTGGTTAAGGGCGATATAACCCCAGACGTCACGGTCAAAGTCGATCAGAATGGTGTTGAAGCGCGCAACGCAATCAAACAGTTCGGCAATGTAGTCGTGCGGTTCGATCTGGGTGGTGTACGGGTTCCACTGAATACCCAGCGAGGTGACGAACTCTTCGCTGAACTGATGCCAGTCAACTTCCGGGTATGCGGCGATGTGGGCATTATAGTTGCCGACAGCGCCGTTGATTTTGCCGAGGATCTCCACCTGATTAAGCTGGCGGTACTGGCGCTCCATACGGTAGGCGACGTTAGCCATCTCTTTACCGATGGTTGACGGCGTGGCTGGCTGACCGTGGGTACGGGACAGCAGCGGGATATCGCGGTACTGAGCGGCGAGATCTTTAATGCCATCAATCAGTTGACGCCAGTACGGCAGGATCACTTCATCACGCGCGGTTTTCAGCATTAATGCGTGGGAGAGGTTATTGATATCTTCCGAAGTACAGGCAAAGTGGATGAATTCAGAAACCGCGTGCAGTTCCGGGATATCCGCCACTTTTTCTTTCAGGAAATACTCAACCGCTTTAACGTCGTGGTTAGTGGTACGCTCGATGGTTTTGATGCGTGCTGCATCTTCTTCGCTGAAACTGGCGACAATTGCATCAAGGTAACCGATTGCGTCGGCAGCAAAAGCAGGAACTTCCTTGATCGCTGCGTGCGCGGCCAGTTTTTGCAGCCAACGTACTTCAACTTGTACACGGAATTTCAGCAAACCGTATTCGCTGAAAATCCCGCGCAGCGCGCTGACTTTATCGCCGTAGCGTCCATCGACAGGGGAAACGGCGGTCAGTGAGGATAATTCCATAGATCACAACTCCGGGGTTAAATGAGCAAGAATTTGTTTTGCCTGAGTGGTCAGGCGATTACGAGAAAACATCAGTTGCAGACGACCGCCGCCGACCTGGTGCCAGAGCACGGCGGCGCGAATGCCTGCCAGCAGGGTTGCGCGAACCTTCGCCTGCACCTGTGGGCTTTGCAGTACAGCAGGGGAACCCGTGACCTGAATGCGCGGGCCAAGCGGGCTGATAACATCAACATAGATGGCAGCCATCGCGCTCATCAGCGTTTCGGACTGTAAATCGAAGTGTTCGAGCTGGCGTTGCAGGCCGTTGATCCGGTTGCCCAGAGTGTCGAGCGCACCTTTCGCTGAGGAGAGTTTGCGCTCAAGCACCATCAGACTGAGTGTGTAGCGGGTTAATTCGGCGTTTAAGCCTTGGCGACTGCTGGCATTGAGTACGCCGAGCAAGGTTTCCAGCCCGACGCGCAGGTTGGCTTCGCTGCCGCCAAAAACCGCCAGCGTTGAGCTGGGGTTCATATCGATAATACTGTTGAGTGAGACGTGTAGCGCATCGCCATCACAATGCCCCTGGTGAGCGAGTTGTTGCACCAGGCGTGCCGACTGACAAATACCGGCCAGGGCGAGGGTGATGTCATAGTAATTCTTTGCCACGTTCACTGCTTCCTTGTTTTAAGTAAAGATAATAATCAGACCGGCAGCGGCAGACGCTGCTCAATAATACCGCCACCGAGGCACACTTCACCGTTATAGAAAACGGCAGACTGGCCCGGCGTCACGGCGGCAAGCGGCTCATCGAAAATCACTTCAATGCGATCATCGTCCAGCGCCTTGACGGTGCACGGGATGTCGGTCTGGCGATAGCGGGTTTTTACTGTGCAACGCATAGTACCGGTGAACGGTTCGCGATCGACCCAGTGCAGCTGCTGGGCAATCAGACCGACAGACATCAGACGCGGGTGTTCATGGCCTTGCGCAACAATCAGAATGTTGTTTTCGACGTCTTTATCGACCACATACCACGGTTCTTCGGTGCCGTCTTTGGTGCCACCGATACCCAGACCTTTACGCTGACCGAGGGTGTGATACATCAGCCCCTGGTGCTCACCAATTTCATCGCCATCGACGGTAATGATTTTGCCCGGTTGCGCCGGGAGATAACGGCCCAGGAACTCGCGGAATTTACGTTCGCCAATGAAGCAAATGCCGGTAGAGTCTTTTTTCTTCGCGGTGACCAGACCAAGATCTTCAGCAATCTTACGCACCTGCGGTTTTTCCAGTTCGCCGACCGGGAACAGGCTTTGCGCAATCTGCTCATGGCTGAGCGTATAAAGGAAGTAGCTCTGGTCTTTATTGCTGTCCAGACCACGCAGCAGGTGGCTCTTGCCATCGACATCTGCCCGACGTACGTAATGACCGGTAGCGATATAATCGGCACCTAAATCTTCGGCGGCAAATTCGAGGAAAGCTTTAAATTTGATCTCTTTGTTGCACAGAATATCCGGATTCGGCGTGCGACCGGCTTTATATTCGGCAAGGAACAGTTCGAAGACGTTGTCCCAGTACTCGGCAGCAAAGTTAACGGTGTGCAGTTCAATGCCGAGCTTGTCGCAGACAGCCTGGGCATCAGCCAGATCCGCTGCCGCTGTGCAATATTCCTCACCGTCGTCTTCTTCCCAGTTCTTCATAAACAGGCCTTCGACCTGATATCCCTGTTGTTGTAACAGCCAGGCAGAAACGGAGGAATCGACACCGCCGGACATGCCGACGATTACTTTTTTTGCGGTTTCAGACATTGGATCACTCACGACATTGAACTTCAAGGCGGCGTATTCTATCACGCAGCCTTTTAGATGACACCCTTTGTAAAAGGCCAGTTAAAATCGCCAATCATCTCCAGCGGATAGCGTTGCCCGCTTTGATAACAACGAATACTTTCCGCCACCAGCGGCGAACGAAGATTTGACGCCTGTAAAATTTCTTCGGCGCTGACCCAACGGCAGCAGTCGATATCGCTGTCATGAGGCTGCGTCGGGCATATTTGCTCAAGCTCAATGGCAAAGAGGAAACGCAAAAACGGCGTTTTATCGGGCGCAATCCACTGATGCATACGAATAAAGTGTTGCGGCCGCGCGCTAATGCCGGTTTCTTCCCACAGCTCACGGGCGGCGGCTTCCACTAAGGTTTCATCGGCTTCCAGGTGCCCGGCAGGTTGGTTCCATAACGCTTTACCATTAATCGTCTCTTCAACGACTAAAAATTTGCCTTCTGCGTGCACCACGCAAGCAACGGTAACGTGCGGTTTAAACATTTTGCATCCTTAATCTGTCGCGTCTCGCCATTCGCCATTGGCAATATTATCCAAAGAGTAATCCCCCATCGCATAGCGAATCAGTCGCAGCGTGGGGAAACCAACATGGGCGGTCATGCGGCGCACCTGGCGATTACGTCCTTCATATAAGGTGATCTTCAGCCAGCTGGTGGGAATACTTTTGCGCTCACGAATTGGTGGATTCCGCGGCCATAACCACGCGGGTTCTTCAACCAGCTCCGCGCCTGCGGGCAGGGTAGGGCCATCATTTAAGGTTACGCCATTGCGCAAGGCTTCAAGTGCGTCTTGTGTGGGAATACCTTCCACCTGCACATAATAGATTTTTCCGGTGCGTTTGCCCGGCTGGGTTAAACGCGCCTGCAACGCGCCGTTATTGGTCAGCACCAGTAACCCTTCGCTATCGCGGTCAAGGCGACCTGCTGCATAAACGCCTTGAATCGGGATGAATTCTTTTAATGTTTTGCGTCCGGCTTCATCGGTGAACTGCGGAAGAACATCGTAGGGTTTATTGAACAGGATCACACGCGTGGGCTGGTTGTCAGGTTTACGCCTGGTAGAACGTTGCGAGCTGAATCGCTTAACCTGGTGATTTCTAAAAGAAGTTTTTTGCATGGTATTTTCAGAGATTATGAATTGCCGCATTATAGCCTAATAACGCGCATCTTTCATGACGGCAAACAATAGGGTAGTATTGACAAGCCAATTACAAATCATTAACAAAAAATTGCTCTAAAGCATCCGTATCGCAGGACGCAAACGCATATGCAACGTGGTGGCAGACGAGCAAACCAGTAGCGCTCGAAGGAGAGGTGAATGGAAAGTAAAGTAGTTGTTCCGGCACAAGGCAAGAAGATCACCCTGCAAAACGGCAAACTCAACGTTCCTGAAAATCCGATTATCCCTTACATTGAAGGTGATGGAATCGGTGTAGATGTAACCCCAGCCATGCTGAAAGTGGTCGACGCTGCAGTCGAGAAAGCCTATAAAGGCGAGCGTAAAATCTCCTGGATGGAAATTTACACCGGTGAAAAATCCACACAGGTTTATGGTCAGGACGTCTGGTTGCCTGCTGAAACCCTTGATCTGATTCGTGAATATCGCGTTGCCATTAAAGGCCCGCTGACCACTCCGGTTGGTGGCGGTATTCGCTCTCTGAACGTTGCCCTGCGCCAGGAACTGGATCTCTACATCTGCCTGCGTCCGGTACGTTACTATCAGGGCACTCCAAGCCCGGTTAAACACCCTGAACTGACCGATATGGTTATCTTCCGTGAAAACTCGGAAGACATTTATGCGGGTATCGAATGGAAAGCAGACTCTGCCGACGCTGAGAAAGTGATTAAATTCCTGCGTGAAGAGATGGGCGTGAAGAAAATTCGCTTCCCGGAACATTGCGGTATCGGTATTAAGCCGTGTTCGGAAGAAGGCACCAAACGTCTGGTTCGTGCAGCGATCGAATACGCAATTGCTAACGATCGTGACTCTGTGACCCTGGTGCACAAAGGCAACATCATGAAGTTCACCGAAGGCGCGTTTAAAGACTGGGGCTACCAACTGGCGCGTGAAGAATTTGGCGGTGAACTGATCGACGGCGGCCCGTGGCTGAAAGTTAAAAACCCGAATACCGGCAAAGAGATCGTCATTAAAGACGTGATTGCTGATGCATTCCTGCAACAGATCCTGCTGCGTCCGGCTGAATATGATGTTATCGCCTGTATGAACCTGAACGGTGACTACATTTCTGACGCCCTGGCAGCGCAGGTTGGTGGTATCGGTATCGCCCCTGGCGCAAACATCGGTGACGAATGCGCCCTGTTTGAAGCCACCCACGGTACTGCGCCGAAATATGCCGGACAGGACAAAGTAAACCCAGGCTCTATTATTCTCTCCGCTGAGATGATGCTGCGCCATATGGGTTGGACTGAAGCGGCTGACCTGATTGTTAAAGGTATGGAAGGCGCAATCAATGCCAAGACCGTAACCTATGACTTCGAACGTCTGATGGAAGGCGCTAAACTGCTGAAATGTTCAGAGTTTGGTGACGCGATCATCAAGAATATGTAATCACTACATGTGTTAAATATTGAAACGGGCGTATAACACGCCCGTTGTTTTATGATGATGTAAAATCTTCCCCAAAACTTTCCCCAAAACCCTTCCCCAAAACTGGCTATTTTCTATGCTGTTTTGATATCTACGATAATCCAGTCTTTACCACGATCATCATTGTATCGGTCGGTCATTTTTCTGGATTTATGGCCTAACAACTTTTGCGTATCCAGACCCTGTTCCCGATATAACCGTTCTGACAGAGATCGCTGCTCATGAAATGTGGGCGCAGTTCCTTGCTCCCATTTTATGCCACATTTTTCCCGGGCCTTTTTAAAAGCCGTTGTCAGAGTATTTGCAGAAACCTGGTCTCCTCTGTTTGCTTGAGAGGTAGTGTGACGGTAATGGACCAGATATTTACTAACAACAGCATCCCTGCACTGAGATATAACTTCACGAAGGGTAATATTCAGAGCATCGCATTTCAGGTTAAGCGGAATAGCAAGTTTTGAACCGGTTTTTTCCTGAGTAATGTGCAACATGTCGTCCCATATATCAGAGAATTTCAAATTGCAGATATCGCCTAAACGTTGTCCAGTAACAAGAGCAAGTAGCATGCCGCATTTTAAATAGGGCTGCCGTCTGCTTACGCTGTCAAATATTGCCTGCCATTCGGGCAGTGACAATCTTTGGCGGTTTACTCGATTTCGCGGTTGTTTTGTTGCCTGCGCTGGGTTAAATCCTGGCGGAACATGTCCTGCGTGTTGTGCTTCTTTGAAGACGTCGATCAACACCATTCTCACGACTTGCGCCATCCTGTTATGACCTTCAGCCTTTACAGCATCAATTATTTCGGCAATATCAAGTGCGGTAATATCCTTGAGGTGTTGCATTCCACAATGCTCACGGAAAAGACGAATGGGTTTGCCTTTTTGCCGATAGGAGTTGGGTCTTAGTTCATTATGTTGCAGCCTGTCCTCTTGGATAGAAATATATTTATCAAGCCATTCTGTCACCGTAATGTCTGAGCGCCTGCCTTTCATTCTTTCCAGACGCTCATTGACGCTTAATATTTGTCTGGTACGTTGTTCAGCAATAATGGTATTTGCTTCAGTAGCAACTTGTTTTGCTTCATTCTCATCAGTTCCTAAGCTATGAAAACGACCGGATAGTGGATGTTTGTATTGCCAATATACCTTTCCGGTTCGCTTATCTAATTTGCAATATAAATTGGGTATAGAGATTTTGTGAGATCGGGGTCTAGCAGCCATCAGCGATTATCCTTTGGAGTTTTGGGTTTGCGTTTATTGGGAGTTGCGGTTCTGCAAGCGTTCCTACAAAACGGGAATTTCGGTCAATCATCCAGTAGCGACCAACTTTTATAGCGGGTGGGGCCATCATTTTCCCTTGCGCGTATTTTTTCAGAACTCGCTCACTTGGTGCTAAGTCCCCAAATTCTTCTTTAGCCCAGTCCTGTAAAGTGATTAGTCGAGACATTTGTCCTCCTCTTAGCTGCTGAGGGAGTTTGTGACCGATATATCTGACATGATATTAAGCTCATGGCAGGTACATCTCTTGACTGGTCATAGAGATAAATTTAATGCTGAGAAATGCAGTATTGAATTTATCAATTTTTCTATTTCCTGCGCATGTCACGTAACTTCTTAATGTGTTCTGCCGTTTCGATCTCTTCTGCTATCCGATCTGCATCAGCTTTATTCACAGGTTCAAAGTCATGATTAAAGCGGAACATGCTGGCGATACATGTTCTGCCTTTTCGGATGTAGTGAACTTTGTTGTGGGTAGAACGCAGGATTTTGCAGGGAGTGCCGTGGTGGTCGACGTACCAGGTGTTAGGGTCAATCACTCTGAACATTCTTGACCTTGTGTTGTGCGGATTGATATTCAGTGCTGATATTCACCTTTATAGCGAACACCTTTACCGGTTTATCGCCAAAGTGCGGATGTGTGATTGTCTTCACTTCATATCCGTCATACGGAACATCAATTCTGCGACTGGAATCGTCGCGCTTCGGATATCCCTTTGTGATAATCAGGCGGTCATATTCCCGGAACATAATTCGCTTATTCCAGTAGTCATTACACAAGCGATACTCTTCCGTTTTCTCTCCGCGAATCATGGCATCGAAGTATTCACTTTTAACAGCAAGTTGCAGGTTAGCCATCACTTAATCCCCCTTTGTTTGCGGATAAGCTCCAGATCTTGCTGGCAACTGGCGCAAGTCCGACAACCCTGAACGGCCAGGCGTCTTCGTTCATCTATCGGATCGCCACACTCACAACAATGAGTGGCAGATACAGCCAGGTAGTTCAGGCGGCGCATTTTTATTGCTGTGTTGCGCTGTAATTCTTCTATTTCTGATGCTGAATCAATGATGTCTGCCATCTTTCATTAATCCCTGAACTGTTGGTTAATACGCTTGAGGGTGAATGCGAACAATAAAAAAGGAGCCTGTAGCTCCCTGATAATTTTGCTTTTCATGTTCATCGTTCCTTAAAGACGCCGTTTAACATGCCGATTGCCAGGCTTAAATGAGTCGGTGTGAATCCCTTCAGCGTTACCGTTTCGCGGTGCTTCTTCAGTACGCTACGGCAAATGTCATTGACGTTTTTATCCGGAAACTGCTGTCTGACTTTTTTGATTTCAGAATTAGCCTGACGGGCAATGCTGCGAAGGGCGTTTTCTTGCTGAGGTGTCACTGAACAAGCCCCATGTCGGCAAGCATAAGCACACAGAATATGAAGCCCGCTGCCAGAAAAATGCATTCAGTGGTTGTCATACCTGGTCTCTCTCATCTGCTTCTGCTTTCGCCACCATCATTTCCAGCTTTTGTGAAAGGGATGTGGCTAACGTATGAAATTCTTCGTCTGTTTCTGCTGGTATTGGCACAAACCTGACTCCAATTTGAGCAAGGCTATGTGCCAAATCAATACTCGTTCTTAACTCAACAGGAGATGCTTTGTGCATACCGCCCCCCGTTTATTATTTATCTCCTCAGCCAGCCGCTGGGCTTTCAGCGGATTTCGGATAACAGAAAGACCGTGAAATACCCAGCCTCGCTTTGTAACGGAGTAGACGAAAGTGATCGCGCCTACCCGGATATTATCGTGAGGATGGGTCATCGCCATTGCTCTCCAAATACAAAACCAATTTCAGCCAGTGCTTCGTCCATTTTTTCGATGAACTCCGGCACCATCTCGTCAAAACTCGCCATGTACTTTTCATCCCGCTCAACCACGACATAATGCAGGCCTTCACGCTTCATTCGTGGGTCATAGTTGGCAAAGTACCAGGCATCTTTTCGTGTCACCCACATGCTGTACTGCACCTGGGCCATGTAAGCCGACTTTATGGCCTCGAAACCACCGAGCCGGAACTTCATGAAATCCCGGGAGGTAAACGGGCATTTCAGCTCAAGGCCATTGCCGTCACTGCATAAACCATCGGGAGAGCAGGCGGTGCGCATACTTTCGTCGCGATAGATGATCGGGGATTCAGTAACATTCACGCCGGAAGTGAATTCAAACAGGGTTCTGGCGTCGTTCTCGTACTGTTTTCCCCACGCCAGCGCCTTAGCATTAACTTCCGGAGCCACACCGGTGCAAACCTCAGCCAGCAGGGTGTGGAAGTAGGACATTTTCATGTCAGGCCACTTCTTTCCTGAGCGGGGCTTTGCTATCACGTTGTGAACTTCTGAAGCGGTGATGACGCCGAGCCGTAATTTGTGCCATGCATCATCCCCCTGTTCGACAGCTCTCACGTCGATCCCGGTACGCTGCAGGATAATGTCCGGTATCATGCTGCCACCTTCTGCTCAGTGGCTTTCTGTTTCAGGAATCCAAGAGCTTTCACTGCTTCGGCCTGTGTCAGTTCTGACGATGCGCGAATGTCGCGGCGAAATATCTGGGAACAGAGCGGCAATAAGTCGTCATCCCATGTTTTATCCAGGGCGATCAGCAGAGTGTTAATCTCCTGCATGGTTTCATCGTTAACCGGAGTGATGTCGCGTTCTGGCTGACGTTCTGCAGTGTATGCAGTATTTTCGACAATGCGCTCGGCTTCATCCTTGTCATAGATACCAGCAAATCCGAAGGCCAGACGGGCACACTGAATCATGGCTTTATGCCGTAACATCCGTTTGGGATGCGACTGCCACGGCCCCGTGATTTCTCTGCCTTCGCGGGTTTTGAATGGTTCGCGGCGGCATTCATCCATCCATTCGGTAACGCAGATCGGATGATTACGGTCCTTGCGGTAAATCCGGCATGTACAGGATTCATTGTCCTGCTCAAAGTCCATGCCATCAAACTGCTGGTTTTCATTGATGATGCGGGACCAGCCATCAACGCCCACCACCGGAACAATGCCGTTCTGCTTATCAGGGAAGGCGTAAATTTCTTTCGTCCACGGATTAAGGCCGTACTGGTTGGCGACGATCAGCAATGCGATGAACTGCGCATCGCTGGCATCACCTTTAAATGCCGTCTGGCGAAGAGTGGTGATCAGTTCCTGTGGGTCGACAGAATCCATGCCGACACGTTCAGCCAGCTTCCCTGCCAGCGTTGCGAGTGCTGTACTCATCCGTTTTATACCTCTGAATCAATATCAACCTGGTGGTGAGCAATGGTTTCAATCATGTACCGGATGTGTTCTGCCATGCGCTCCTGAAACTCAACATCGTCATCAAACGCACGGGTAATGGCTTTTTTGCTGGCCCCGTGGCGTTGCAAATGATCGATGCATAGCGATTCAAACAGGTGCTGGGGCAGGCCTTTTTCCATGTCGTCTGCCAGTTCTGCCTCTTTCTCTTCACGGGCGATCTGCTGGTAGTAACGCGCCCAGCTCTGAGCCTCAAGACGATCCTGAATGTAATAAGCGTTCATGGCTGAACTCCTGAAAATGGCTGTGAAAATATCGCCCGCGAAATGCCAGGCTGATTAGGAAAACAGGAAAGGGGATTAGCGATTCAGGCCGTTACCGCGTCCGTCGAGAAAAACTTCCACGAGCAAATCACGGGTATAAGTGCGCTCGATGCCGCGATGCAGATAAAGCCGTCCGCGTAAATTAGCTGATGCAGTCCAGGTACCATCTTTGTGTTTGACCAGCATTCCTGGCATGACCGCACCTCGATTAACGGTCTGCGTTCCATAATGTTGATGAACCATAAAAACTCCTGCCCGTAAGCTGGGCTGCTGAACATATAGAGACTTCTGCGCGTATTCAGGCGGTGGATGGCCGCCGGTTGTCATAACTAAGTCGCCTCGTTGAAGCGACTGAGGTATGAAGTGTTGAGTTGATTTCAGCTGGTCACACCGACGTTCACGCGTCCGCTTCACCCCTCGCACTCCCCGGAGCCTGCTGAAATTCAAGCTGCGGATCTAAGCGGTCATCGCAACGGTGAATCAGGTGATTGCCGTATCGTTGTGTTGTTGCGATGAATTCATTTAAAACTATAGTTGTTTTATCGTCAACAACAAAAGTTGTTTTATTGGTTGTTTTAGATATAACTGGTTGTATTTAGGATGGATTTATTTTGTGACTTGCATCGCATAGCGATAACCGAAGCGGGGTTGTGGTGGTTTTTTGAACGGTGTGTGATGAGGGGAGGCAAAAGAAAACCCGGCACGACGGCCGGGGAAATCATTTCGCATCTACAATAAATAACCTGTTTATCTGGCCTTTTTTAACAGTAGCCTTTGCGGTTATAGTGAATACTGCAGATGGATCACCTTTGGTTGATATATATGCACTAAGAGCTCTAATATACGGGTTATTCTTCTTTCCTGCAGCTGGATCGCTAATTTCAGCAGTGATTCTCTTTTTTGAGTCATCACCATCTAAAATTATTTTAGCTGTCATATTTTGTGCATCAAATTCTGTAAGAAAAGCACGATACTCACGAAGACCGAGAACTTCATCATCATCAAGCCTATCAATTTCAGCTTTATCTCTCTCGTTAACTTTTAGAAGGCAGCCGTCAACATTTGTTGCAACACTTATCTGATCGCAAGTATTACCAATAGGTGATACTGCCTGCCTTACAGAGGGGCGAAGCTCTACAGCCATTCGGTCAATCAAAGAGATCAACTTATCAATGGTTCCAGCATCCTTGTTTCCTAGTGCCTCTATGGCCTTTTCAAGTGACTGCTGCAAAGCTTTCATTTCATCTTTCTTGTTAGAATTTCTCGCAAAAATATATTGTAGTATTGCGCCAAGTATAGTTGCGGCGATCCCCGAGAACAACTGGTTCTGAGTGGCGAAGTTAAGAACTGCTTCAAGAGTAAAGCAGTTAGCTTTTGCTTCGCGTGCGTAAACCTTAACTTCCTGATAATTAATGTATTTACTATATTTTTGTGTAACAGAGAAAGAAGCTGCTGTTGAGAGAACTTTAGAAAAACCCTTTAGGGATTCTCCTAGGCAGTTCAAATCTATTTCATGATTTAAAGCATCTTTTCCGTCATACCTAAGAGAGATTTTTATATCCTGTAAAGCGTCACAATCCATAAATCGCTCTCGTCTAATTCTAATTAAATTTACTATCCCCTAAACGACTCATCAGCACAGTACTGATTATCCATGTTTCCTGTACGTCTGGGGCATGCTCCCAATAACCTTACCGAAGATGAACACCCGGTTCATCTCGTCTTTCTCGATCGGGTCCCACGGTGAGTAGCTCTTGTTATCAGAGATAACCAGCAGCTTATCCTTCATCATTTGCAGGCGCTTTACATGGGCGGTGTCGTCGTACAGAAACGCATAGATGCCATCACCGTCGAAAGATTTAACCGTGATATCAACGAACAGCAGATCACCTGGTTCGATCGTTCCTGACATGCTGTCACCACGCACGTTAATGATGCGGATATTTTCTGCCTTCCTACCATCGAACATGTGACGAGCATCGTCAAACGAGTACTCAACCGAGCGTAGAACTTCTACAAACTCACGGTTGATGACTCCCGGCCCGGCACTCACTTCTATATCAAGAACGTCAATCTTAAAGTATTTGGAATGGCTGACAGTTGATTGTATTGGTTGCACTGTACTGTCTGACATATTTCCAACGCCAGAAGATAACCATTCTGCGCGCACACCCAAAGCGTTCGCGATCTCCACGATTTTAGTTGTTTGGTTAGCTTTCCCTGTTTCGATTTTCTGAATAGCAGCTTGGCTAACCCCGACCAAATCCCCAAGCGCCTTTTGTGTAAGGCCTCGCGCTAATCTGGCTTCTTTAAGTCTTTCTGAGAGTGTTGTTTTCATAGTCCAAATGTACAACCAAGGTTTTATTTCATCAAACGAAAATGGTTGTTGACTAAAAACAACCATAGTTTTAATCTTGATTCAAATTAACCACGGAGGTTGTTATGAACCCAGCTATCAAAACAGCGATCAATATCGTTGGTTCACAAAAGAAACTGGGCGCTGCCTGCGAAGTTTCACAGCAGGCCGTCTATAAGTGGCTTCACAACAAAGCAAAGGTATCCCCTGAACATGTCGGCAGCATTGTTACGGCTACTGGTGGAGTAGTGAAGGCATACCAGATTCGCCCGGATCTTCCGAAGTTGTTTCCACACACCGAAAAGAACGCAGCTTAAATTTCCATTTCACGCTCTTTAACAATAAGCAATCAACTTAACAGTCAATTCAAACTAAAGGAGTCAATTATGCAACAACTTATATACCAACAGACTAGCGGATTTAGCCCGACTGCGGTGATAAATCGTTCTCAAACAAAACAGGTGCCAGGCCACGAAAAAATCCGTGATGCCGTCCGCGCCTGGTCGGCTGAAGATAATCAGGATGTCGTTGCCACACTCATTGTGAATGAGTATCGGGAGCAGGGCGGCGGCACCATCGATTTCCCTGATGATGTCAGCCGTGCACGCCAGAAGCTGTTCCGCTTCCTTGATAACAAATTCGATTCTGAAAAATACCGAAATAACGTGCGTGAACTGACCCCGGCAATTCTGGCGGTACTACCGCTGGAATATCGCGGCCACTTGGTTGAGCAGGATAGCTTCATGGCTCGGCTGGCTGAAATGGAAAAGGAACTCAGTGAGGCAAAGCAGGCGGTCATTCTCAACGCCCCACGCCACCAGAAACTGAAGGAGATGAGTGAAGGCATTGTGTCGATGTTTCGAGTGGACCCGGATCTGGCTGGTCCATTGATGGCGATGGTCACCACCATGCTGGGGGCAATATGACAGGTTCAAAAATGGCGAAAGTCGGTCTGCGGGAACAGAACCGACTTCCAGGTGCAAATCGTAACACACTCATTGCGGGAGGAATTATGGCAAACACTGCTGAGATATTCAATTTTCCAGTGCCGGATGCGGCACAAAAGGAGCCGCGCGTGGCAGATCTCGATGATGGTTATACGCGCATTGCAAATGAGTTGCTGGAAGCTGTGATGCTGGCCGGATTAACACAGCACCAGCTTCTGGTCTTCCTGGCTGTCATGCGCAAAACATATGGCTTTAATAAAAAACTGGATTGGGTGAGCAACGAGCAACTTTCCGAGTTGACCGGGATATTGCCGCACAAGTGTTCTGCTGCAAAAAGTGTTCTGGTAAAGCGTGGGATTTTTATTCAGAGCGGGCGGAATATAGGCATTAATAATGTGGTCAGTGAATGGTCAACATTACCCGAATCAGGTAAGAAAAATAAAGTTTACCTGAAAGAGGTAAATTTACCTGAATCAGGTAAGAAAAGTTTACCCAAATCAGGTAAAGGCACTTACCCGAATCAGGTAAACACAAAAGACAAACTAACAAAAGACAATATAAAACCTTATTCGTCCGAGAATTCTGGCGAATACTCTGACCAGACAGAAAACGACCTTCCTGTGGTGAAACCGGATGCTGCGATTCAGAGCGGCAGCAAGTGGGGGACAGCAGAAGACCTGACCGCCGCAGAGTGGATGTTCGACATGGTGAAGACCATCGCGCCATCAGCCAGAAAACCGAATTTTGCAGGGTGGGCTAACGATATCCGCCTGATGCGTGAACGTGACGGACGTAACCACCGCGACATGTGCGTGCTGTTCCGCTGGGCATGCCAGGACAACTTCTGGTCCGGTAACGTGCTAAGTCCGGCCAAACTCCGCGACAAGTGGACCCAACTCGAAATCAACCGTAACAAGCAACAGGCAGGCGTGACAGCTAGCAAACCAAAACTCGACCTGACAAACACAGACTGGATTTACGGGGTGGATCTATGAAAAACATCGCCGCACAGATGATTAACTTTGACCGTGAGCAGATGCGTCGGATCGCCAACAACATGCCGGAACAGTACGACGAAAAGCCGCAGGTACAGCAGGTAGCGCAGATCATCAATGGTGTGTTCAGCCAGTTACTGGCAACTTTCCCGGCGAGCCTGGCTAACCGGGACCAGAACGAACTGAACGAAATCCGCCGCCAGTGGGTTCTGGCTTTCCGGGAAAACGGGATCACCACAATGGAACAGGTTAACGCAGGAATGCGCGTAGCCCGTCGGCAGAATCGACCATTCCTGCCATCACCCGGGCAGTTTGTCGCCTGGTGCCGGGAAGAAGCATCCGTTACCGCCGGGCTGCCAAACGCCAGCGAGCTGGTTGATATGGTTTACGAGTATTGCCGGAAGCGTGGCCTGTATCCGGATGCAGAGTCTTATCCATGGAAATCAAACGCGCACTACTGGTTGGTTACCAACCTGTACCAGAACATGCGGGCCAATGCGTTGACTGACGCGGAATTACGGCGCAAGGCTGCCGATGAACTGGCCTGTATGACCGCGCGAATTAACCGTGGTGAGGCTATACCTGAACCAGTAAAACAACTTCCTGTCATGGGCGGTAGGCCTCTAAATCGTGCACAGGCTCTGGCGAAGATCGCAGAAATCAAAGCTAAGTTCGGGCTGAAAGGAGCGATGAAATAGAGCTAAAGTATTAGCTTAAAAATAAAGTATACCTAGCGAATATAATCTAGGACTAGTTGTAACGCCCGAAATGATTGATTGCGTGAGCAACAAAATTTTTCTTCCATTGTTGTGAAATCATTTAGCCATAAAGTTTATGCAGAGATTTTATTTTATTTTTGAGTTGATTTTTTTGTAACGAGCTGTATATTTCGCGCCTCTTGTCATACCAGTTATTTTTTTCATTATATTCATAACGTTGATTGAACTATGACCACTGTGAATAAAAAGTTAAAAAAAACTGCATCTGGCGCGATTACATGGTCGGTAATTGTTACCCAGATATTATCTCCAGTTTCTCTTTCTTTGATCCCAGCAAACAGTTTTGCATCATCTGGTAATAAAGATGTTACGCAAATTTATGCCAGCGATGAGCATGCAAATAAAGTGGCCTCATTTGCAGCAAGTGCAGGTCAGAGCCTGGCGAATAATAATGCAAGTAGTTTTGCTGTAAATACTTTATCAACTCAGGCGACAAAAGAGGTCGTCGACTGGTTGCAACAATATGGCAATGCGCGCATCAAGCTTAATGTCGATGATTCTTTTTCCTTGAAGGATTCATCATTCGACTTTTTATATCCATGGCTGGATACTCAGGATTATGTGTTATTCAGTCAGACATCACTACATCGTACTGATGACCGAAATCAGACCAATATTGGTTTGGGGATTCGTCATTTCACTCCTGATAACGCAATGTTGGGTGCGAATGTTTTCTATGATTACGATTTAAGTCGTAGTCACTCTCGTGCAGGTTTTGGGGTTGAGTACTGGAGGGATTATTTCAGGCTTGGTGTAAATACCTATTTTGGTCTATCTGACTGGAAGAACAGTCGTGATATTGATGATTATCTGGAAAGACCTGCAAATGGCTGGGATTTTTCTGCTGAAGGATGGCTACCTGCTTATCCGCAATTAGGGGCATCTATTCAGTTTGAAAAATATTATGGTAAAAATGTCGGGTTATTTGGAAGCGATAACCTGCAGGAAAACCCTTACGCAGTTACTGGGGGAATTTCTTATACACCAGTTCCTCTGATTAAGTTTTCTGCACAGCATAAGCAAGGACAGAGCAACACTCACGATACAACCTTTGGTGTTGAGTTTAATTATCGCCCGGGCGTTTCCCTGGCTGAACAGCTTAGCAGCGATAATGTTGCAGTTATGCGAGAAGTCCAGAACCGGCGTTATGATTTTGTTGAACGAAATAACAACATTGTTCTGGAGTACAAGAAGAAGCATGCACTGAAAATCAGTTTGCCAGAGTCTGTTCAGGGGGAGGGGGAATCAATCATCCCTGTAACACTGACAATCAACAATGCTAGTGGTGGTATCAAGTCTGTACAGTGGAATGATAGTGCATTCACTGCGGCTGGCGGCAAGATCAGTGGAAATGGCACATCATGGCAGATCACTTTACCGGCTTATAAAAGCGAAGGTGTAAATTCGTGGAATGTTGGAGCCACAGTACAGGATAACAGAGGCAACGTTTCCAACTATGCCGTGATGAATATTAGCGTTACTGATAGTGGTGTCTCGACGGCTGATTCGTCTTTTACACTGGATGGAGATTCGTCGCCGACGATCTCTGCTGATAGCCAATCCACTTATCCGATAGTATTAAGCCTGAAAGATAGTAACGGTAAGGCATTAACCGGACTGGCTGATGACATTGAAATGTCAGTGGAATTTACAGCAGATAGCAATAGTGCTCGACAGCGTGAAACGGTAACTGCTCCGTCATTAGGCGCGGTAGAGGAAATCTCTGCTGGGGTATATCGCTCTGTTCTGGCTGCTGGTTCGCAGGCTGGTACGGTACGTGTAACTGCAAAAGTTCAGGGAAAAACCTTTACTCTGAATATTAAGCAGGCAGCCATTACTGATAGTGATGTATCGACAGCTGATTCGTCTTTTACACTGGATGGAGATTCGTCGCCGACGATCTCTGCTGATAGCCAATCCACTTATCCGATAGTATTAAGCCTGAAAGATAGTAACGGTAAGGCATTAACCGGACTGGCTGATGACATTGAAATGTCAGTGGAATTTACAGCAGATAGCAATAGTGCTCGACAGCGTGAAACGGTAACTGCTCCGTCATTAGGCGCGGTAGAGGAAATCTCTGCTGGGGTATATCGCTCTGTTCTGGCTGCTGGTTCGCAGGCTGGTACGGTACGTGTAACTGCAAAAGTTCAGGGAAAAACATTTACTCTCAGTATTAAGCAAACAGCAGCAACAGAACCTGATTCTGAGGTCAGTGCTGTTTTAACCGCTGCACCAGCAGAACAGGTAGTTGGTTACAATATCAATCTACAACTGGCAGTGAAGGATTCACAAGGAAATGCAATCACTGGTGATAACACTCTGAGCTTTTATGCTCTTAACCAGGCAGAAGGAGTCGAGTTTGGGACTGTAACGGAAAAAGACGGTGTCTATAGCGCGACAGTAACTTCAAAACGAGCTGGTAAGATTACTATCGGTGTTAAATCTGATAGTCATGATTTCTCAGGTGTTAAGAAAGAAATCACCTTTATTGAGGACCGGCAGCAGGTTACATTCTCTCAGTTTGAAGCCAGCCAAAATAATGCATTGGCTGATGGAAAACAGAGAAATATGGTAACTGTAAGCCTTGCGGACCGTTTCGGCAATGTTGTTCCTGGTTATGCTGTCACATTGTCTTTACCAGCAGGGATAACTCAAGTTGGTGGTGAACATGCTGTTTCAACTGACGAAAATGGTAATGCTATTTTTGCGTTAATAAGCTCCACTCCGGGGTCTTACGTGATTACAGCTCATGCTGGTTCTCAGATGTCTACTGAGTTAACAGTGACCTTTGCATCAAATATGACCGGAGCTTCACTGTCACTGACGCCTGAAAGCAGTAGTTTAATTTCCAATATTCCTGCTAATGGTAAGGATGCAGCGGTATTAGATGTGCAGCTGACAAATACGAATGCGTCGGTCAATGGGCAAAAGATTCAGCTCATCACCTCATCTGAAGGATTATCTGTACCAACAAATATCGTGACTGATTCAACAGGGCATGTTTCTGTTCCGCTTACAACGGTGAAAGCTGGTGAGTACACGGTGACTGCACGGGTGACTGACGGTTCCCATAGCGTGGAATCTGGCAGCGTTAAGTTAACTTTTGTGCCCGATGTTGCTTCTGCAGAACTGAATATGAGTGTATCAAAACAGGAGATTGTGGCCGATGGCAGTGAAAACGCAACAGTAAACATTCAGTTGGTTGATGCGAATAACAATGCGTTTACAGGCGAGGTGGATTTAACGATTACACCATCGACGGGAGCATCATTGACCAGTAGTAATCTGCAACTGGATGCTCATGGACAGGCAACAACGCAGTTCACTGCATCGAAATCAGGCCAGTACACAATTCAGGCCGAGTATGTTCTGGATGGGAAACGCATAACCGCAAGCCAGAATATTGATGCCGTGACGGATGTGAAGGGGGCTGTGTTGGAGATCACATCATCTGCATCTTCGGCTGTAGTGAGCGATACCAACAATCTGGTATTTACGTTACTGTTGAAAAGTAAGTCAGGCGAAGCATTAAGTGGTCGAGCATTGAATGTTAAGACATCTGGGCCGTCTAAATATGGTGCGTTGGTGGTTGATAAAACCACAGTAACGACTGATGAGAACGGTCAGGCTACGGTAAGCGTACATGGTCGAACGGTTGGTTCGTATAAATTAACGGCGACCTTAAACGAACTTGGCAGTGATGTTAGCGCGGTGAAATCATTCTCCCTGTACGCTGATGACGCAAATGGAGTATTGACTCTAACAAAAGATCCTGGTTATGAGACAAACGATGGATCTCCAGTAGGTATTTATGCTCGATTTGTCGATCATTTTGGAAACCCATTATCTGGTACGGTTGAGTTTTCTGCTGGTAGTGAAGATAGTCCAGACTCTCAACGGGTCAAAATGGAGCCTGCTACAGTAACGTTACACTGGACAGGTAATGCAGCTTCGGAATTCAGCACCTATGAAAGTGGTTATCACTGGATTAAGGCCAAAATAACGAATAGCAAAAATACATATGAGAAAACAATAAGGACTTATGTTGTAAAACTACCTGAAAAGGATAGTTAACAAAATTGAATGGGGAGGGCTTAGCCCTCCCTCTTTTTACAGGTTAGCGTTTGGGTTTTGTTGTTGGGGAGCTGTTTTTATAGGCGCTCCCAGGTTTTTAGTAAACCACTCAACGACTCTGTTTATAATAATTGGCTGATACCATGTCTTATCGCCATGCTCGGCCCCTTCTACCAGCACGTACTCAGCGTTATCACCGTTCTTCTTCAACATCCTGAATAGTTTGGCGCTTTGCTCAGGTGAAACCAGAGTGTCTTTGCTACCATGCATAATAAGAAATGGGGGTTTTACTCCTTTCATATGTCCGATTGGACTGGCGTTTAGCGCTTTTTCTTTTGACGCTGTGATGGGGGCTCCCGCAAAATTTCTGAATGCAGGGCCATTGATCATTAAGGCTTCGGTTACGGCAGGAGAGCGATGAACCTCCTGCACTGATTCAGGGAACCCCTCGCCAATATTCAACAAGTCAGAAATCCCATAAAGTGTGGCAACTGCCTGAACATCTGAGGATTGCTGAAGAAAGTCACCTTTATCAAAGGTTTTGTCACCATTTGTAGTTCCCATCATCTGGGCAAGCCATCCACCGGCAGAGTCACCCAGAACTCCGATTCTTTGAGGATCAATCCCATAATTGCTGGCATGCTCTCTCAGGTAACGTATTGCAGCTTTTCCATCCTCAACTGGTGCTGGAAATGTATCAGGAATTGTTCTGTATTCTACAGCGGCCACAACAAAACCAGCTTCTGCCAGAGCCATTCTCATTTCAATAAATTTGTCATGTTCAGAAGACATGAATCCGCCGCCGGGATAATAAATAATGGCTGGTTTTAAATCATTTGTTCGCGGGACAAGAACTGACATGTGAAGCTGTCTGACAGAACGAGTTCCTTTTATCTGGGAATAAACAACATCACCAATGAGATCGACCTGGTTTCTGGTCGGTGAAACACTAATGATATCTGCACCCGGGGTGTAACCAGGAAGATTAGTCTGGACAGGTGTTGCACAACTCCCGACCGACATGGCCATTGACATACCATACAATAGTGTTGCAGATGATAATATCTTGTTAATTTTCATGTTTTACATGCCTTGACTTATCGGATGAAATTCTCTTACTGAATTTAACGGCAGTTTAATAGCAGTACAACTCGTGGTAGCTAGGGAAATATCCCAGTCGTGGTTAAGGTTGTACTTGACGGCTATTATTTCAACAATGCTTAAAGTGAGAGCTTAAGGTTATGCGTATGTTTTACAGTCCGAGTAGATTCTGACCAATAGCTTCTTTGTATAATTCTGTCAGAAATAAATCTTGGCTTGCATGAAGTTTGAGACCTTATCTTGTTTGATTATGAATAATCAATTCGCCATAATTGTATCACCGGAGCCTGAACAACTCCTGTGACTTCTGCGCTAAACGGGGACGTTTATGCGCACATACAATCCAACCTATCTTCTCCATTCACAGATGCAGAAATGCACCTGCGATTTTTTGCATCCAGCGTTTGGCCTCTGCGGAGGTGAATCGTGAACCTCCCACAAGATGGCATCAAATTGCATCGCGGCAACTTCACCGCTTTCGGCCAGCAGATCCAGCCTTATCTGGAGGACGGAAAATGCTTTCGCATGGTGCTTAAACCGTGGCGTGAGAAACGCAGTCTTTCCCAGAATGCACTCAGCCATATGTGGTACAGCGAAATCAGTGAATACCTCATCAGCAGGGGGAAATCGTTCGCTACCGCAGCATGGGTAAAAGATGCTCTCAAACACACATACCTCGGTTATGAAACCAAGGACCTGGTTGATGTCGTAACCGGCGAAATCACTACTATCCAGTCGTTACGCCATACCTCCGATCTTGATACCGGAGAGATGTATGTTTTCCTGTGTAAGGTTGAAGCCTGGGCGATGAATATTGGCTGCCACCTGACTATTCCGCAGCGCTGCGAGTTCCAGCTGCTGCGCGACAAGCAGGAGGCGTAATGGCTACACCGCTTATTCGTGTCATGAACGGACACATCTACAAAGTACCAAATCGTCGTAAGCGTAAACCTGAGCTGAAGCCATCCGAAATACCAACACTGCTCGGGTATACCGCCAGCCTGGTTGATAAAAAATGGTTGCGACTGGCAGCAAGGAGGAATCATGGCTGATTTGAGAAAAGCAGCGCGTGGTCGGGAATGCCAGGTAAGAATCCCTGGCGTATGTAATGGCAATCCTGAAACGTCAGTACTGGCACATATCCGGCTGGCTGGATTGTGCTGTACCGGTATCAAACCGCCAGACCTGATTGCCACCATTGCATGTTCTGCCTGCCACGACGAAATCGACCGTCGCACGCATTTTGTTGACGCTGGATATGCAAAAGAATGCGCGCTGGAAGGTATGGCGAGAACACAGGTTATCTGGTTGAAAGAGGGGGTTATTGAGGCGTGAATACCTACAGCATCACATTACCCTGGCCGCCGAGCAATAATCGCTATTACCGCCATAATCGCGGACGCACGCATATCAGCGCAGAGGGGCAGGCATACCGCGATAATGTCGCCCGAATCATTAAAAACGCAATGCTGGATATCGGCCTGGCTATTCCTGTGAAAATCAGCATTGAGTGCCACATGCCGGATCGCCGTCGCCGTGACCTTGATAATCTGCAAAAGGCCGCTTTTGACGCACTCACCAAAGCAGGTTTCTGGCTGGATGATGCTCAGGTCGTTGATTACCGCGTTGTGAAGATGCCCGTTACCAAAGGTGGGAAGCTGGAGCTGACTATCACTGAACTGGGAGATGAATGATGTTTGAGTCTTATATGGCAGAGCGTCTTCGCCGCCGCTGGGTGCGCCTGCGCTTATATCGTTTTCCTGGTTCTGTTTTGACCGATTACCGAATACTGAAGAATTACGCCAAAACCCTGACAGGAGCAGGAGTATGAAGTCAGAGATAACAATCAACTAATACTGTTTTGTTGATTTTTGCTTGTAATTGGCGTTCTGGTCTGATTTTTGTGGAGTAAGTTGATGCGTGATATTCAGATGGTTCTTGAGCGTTGGGGAGCGTGGGCGGCTAATAATCATGAAGATGTGACCTGGTCGTCCGTTGCCGCCGGTTTTAAGGGATTAATTCCTTCAAAAGTAAAATCTCGCCCGCAATGTTGTGACGATGACGCGATGATCATTTGCGGGTGCATGGCCCGTCTGAAAAAGAACAACAGCGATTTACACGATTTATTAGTAGATTATTATGTATGTGGTATGACATTCATGTCACTGGCAAGTAAGCATTGCTGCTCGGATGGTTATATCGGGAAAAGGTTACAGAAGGCTGAGGGCATAATTGAAGGGATGTTAATGGCATTAGATATCCGGTTAGATATGGATATCGTTGCTAATAATTCTAATTGATATGCAATTGTTTACTAAAAGTTATTAAAAATGGGGCGTGGAAACGCCCCCAAAATAAAGGGTAATATATAACAGAAGGTTTATATAGTAAGAAGCAAGGTAGTGCTTCTAAAGGAAGTGGCTTGAGGGCTCCACTTATATGTTGCGGAGGCAAAGCCTCCCGCAACATATCTTTTTCGTAAGTCAGATTAGAACTGATAAACCAGACCTACAGCGACGATGTCGTCGGTATCAATACCAGCTGTTTTGGTAAACTTACTATCGTCAATTAAGTTGATTTTGTAATCAACAAAAGTGGACATGTTTTTATTAAAGTAGTAAGTAGCACCGACATCGACATACTTGACTAAGTCTCGGTCACCATGAACACCAAGGTCTTTACCTTTTGACTGAAGGTAAGCAACAGATGGTCGCAGACCGAAGTCAAACTGATATTGTGCTACTGCTTCAAAGTTTTGTGCTTTGTTTGCAATATGGTTATTACCAAAAACGGTCATATTCTGAGTTTCAGAATATGTGGTAGCCAGATAGATATTGTTCGCATCATATTTCAGGCCTGCAGCCCATACTTCCGCATTTTTGCCGGAGGCATTGAATTTGCTCTTACCATAGGCGACCTGACCGTCAGTGCGATCTGATTTAGCATAGGTTGCACCCACGCCGAATCCTTCATACTCATAAGTAGTGGAGAAACCGAAACCATCACCATTGGCTTCAGTTACGTCAGTGCGGTCATTTTTACCCTGATACTGAGCAGCAAAGTTCAGGCCATCGACCAGACCAAAGAAGTCGTTGTTACGATAAGTTGCAACACCAGTAGTGCGACCAGTCATGAACACATCTGTTTGGGTCCAGGTATCACCACCGAATTCTGGCAGGACGTCAGTCCACGCACCGATGTCGTATGCTACACCGTAGTTACGGCCGTAATCGATTGAGCCGTAATCACCAAATTTCAGGCCTGCAAATGCAAGACGGGTTTTGTCTTTGGAAGAACCTTGAGATTCAGCACGGTTGCCTTTGAATTCATATTCCCACTGACCGAAACCAGTCAGTTGATCGTTGATTTGGGTTTCACCTTTGAAGCCAAGACGGGCATAAGTAGTATCACCATCATCTGCATCATTAGAGGAGAAGTAGTGCTTGGCATTAACTTTCCCGTATAGATCCAGCTTGTTACTGTCTTTATTATAAATTTCAGCTGCCTGAGCAGACATCGCCATCAGTACTGATGCAGCTACAGCAGAAATTGCCACTGTTAATTTTTTCATTGTACGCCCTTTTTTTTGAACTATTATTAAAAAATGATGTCACTGCGCGATAAATATTCATCTAATCAATGCGATTATTTCAAGATGTAAGTTTTAGTTTCTCATTTAATTTGTGAAGTAGATCTCTATTTTTATCTGAACCTTTTCTATCTAATCCTATTCATGGCTCTTGTTTGAACGAAAATAAATCTATTAGCTAATTTATATTAATGGCACTTATTTATAAGCGCTCTATAATTCTTTAGCTTAATTTAAACAAACTAAAAATAACATCGGAAATTATTCATTGGTTATTTGTTGAAGTTTTCTTATGTATTTGTGGTGGTGTTTTGAACACTCGGTGGCATTCTCACAAATATCATTTAGTAGTTTACGTACGTAAAAAATTGGTTATGCTGTTAAGAGTGGTTACTTCGTCACACAGCTTAAACCCGCCGTCGAGCGGGTTTTTCCATTTTTTGAGTCTCGATATTAGCTGATAACCCAATACCTGAGTTATTCACTGACTCCGAATCTGTTACGTTTCTGCCTTTATTGCGATACGTAGTATCCCCTTAATTTACACCCGCTTTGTCTGCGAGGTGGGGTTATGAAATCCATGGATAAGTTAACAACGGGTGTCGCCTATGGCACCTCAGCAGGTAGTGCCGGGTACTGGTTTTTACAGTTGCTCGATAAAGTCACGCCCTCACAGTGGGCGGCAATAGGTGTGCTGGGTAGTCTGGTATTTGGCTTGCTGACGTATCTGACAAACCTTTATTTCAAGATTAAAGATGATAAGCGTAAGGCTGCGAGAGGTGAATAATGTCGCCATCATTACGCAAGGCTATTGCTGCTGCTATTGGTGGTGGGGCTGTTGCTATAGCGTCTGTGCTCATCACTGGTCCGAGTGGTGACGATGGCCTGGAAGGTGTCAGCTACATACCATACAAAGATATCGTTGGCGTATGGACTGTATGTCACGGACACACCGGAAAAGACATCATGCTCGGTAAAACGTATACCGAAGCAGAATGCAAAGCCCTCCTGAATAAAGACCTTGCCACTGTCGCCAGACAAATTAACCCGTACATCAAAGTCGATATACCGGAAACAACGCGCGGCGCTCTTTACTCGTTCGTTTACAACGTGGGCGCTGGCAATTTCAGAACATCGACGCTTCTTCGCAAAATAAACCAGGGCGATATCAAAGGCGCATGTGATCAGCTACGGCGCTGGACATACGCTGGCGGTAAGCAATGGAAAGGGCTGATGACTCGCCGTGAGATTGAGCGTGAAGTCTGTTTGTGGGGGCAACAATGAGCAGAGTAACCGCGATTATCTCCGCTCTGGTTATCTGCATCATCGTCTGCCTGTCATGGGCTGTTAATCATTACCGTGATAACGCCATCGCCTACAAAGAGCAGCGCGACAAAGCCGCATCTACTATCGCTGACATGCAGAAGCGTCAACGTGATGTAGCAGAACTCGACGCCAGATACACAAAGGAGCTTGCTGATGCTAACGCGACTATCGAAAGTCTACGTGCTGATGTTTTTGCTGGTCGTAAGTGGCTGCGCGTCAAAGCAGTCTGTCCGGACATGCATAAAACCACCGCCGCCTCCGGCGTGGATGATGGTGCCAGCCCCAGACTTACTGACACCGCTCAACGGGATTATTTCGTTCTCAGAGAGCGCATCGAAACCGTAACTAACCAATTGAATGGTCTGCAAGAGTATGTGAGATCACAGTGTTCATATTAGAAAAGTCTTATCATAAGATTTTTGTATATGGATGCATTATGTCTCAATACGCTCAAGCCGCTTTAAATGCTTATCAATTGGTTGCTCATAACTCAATGTCTCCTCGTGATGCATGGGAGGCTGCTGTCGCTGAGGTTACAGAAAGCGAATCGGCAAGAAAGAAGGGATGCCCAAGGGCAACGTTTCTCGCTCTGGCGGATAGCGGTTATCTGAAGAATGTAAAACAACATCATGGGGAGAAAAAGATCGGTAAGTTGTACCAAAGGGCAATTGAAGTTGCGAATCTGATTCTTGATTTACCCGGAATTAGCAAAGCTGAGCTAGTTGATAAAACTTGCTATAAAGACAGGCAAGGGTCTTATGACATTGCTCTAACTCTCGCTCAGCACGGATTACTCCAGCGTCCTCAATAAGATATTAAGTGATTTATGGCCTCGCTTTTAGCGGGGCTTTTTCATATCTGAATCTCACCATGCATATCATCACCTGACTGGAACGTCAGGAGAATTCGTTACCGGGATTCGATAAAGGTATTCAAGCCTGACACATTATGCGCTGTATCGTCGCCGTATTCCTGCATTAACCATGACCGTAGCCCGACGGGGAATTCCTTCTGCGCGAGTGTGCGGGAATAATCAAAAACGATGCACACCGGGTTTTTACCGCGTTTATTATTCGCGGGTTTGTCCCTCATGCTCGCCAGTCCTGTGCGGGGTGGAAGAAACAGGACGTGTATTCAGGTCTGTCAGATATTGAATTCATTGCGAATAAACCAGAACGCCTGCGGGTCCTTTCCGGCGATCCGACAGGTTACGGGGCGGCGACCTCGCGGTTTTTCACTATTTATGAAAATTTTTCAGGGAAAATCGTGTCGGTACTTCTCGAATATAACTTTTTGTTTTTTTTAATATTGCATCCGTAAAGGTCCGACATGAAAGTGTCCGAAAATGCCTTTTTCTGGCGTTTTCATGTCGGGCCTTGTATTTGATAATGGGTTGTTTTCATGAAGGTTAATAAAAAGAGGCTTGCCGAAATTTTCAACGTGGACCCGCGGACGATTGAACGCTGGCAGTCTCAGGGACTCCCTTGCGCCTCCAAAGGTAGTAAGGGCATTGAATCTGTATTTGATACTGCCATGGCAATTCAGTGGTATGCGCAGAGGGAAACTGATATCGAAAACGAAAAGCTCCGCAAAGAACTGGACGATTTGCGTGCGGCAGCGGAGTCAGATTTACAACCCGGCACCATTGACTATGAACGCTACCGGCTCACAAAAGCGCAGGCAGATGCGCAGGAACTGAAAAATGCCCGTGAAGACGGAGTAGTGCTGGAAACTGAACTGTTTACCTTCATTCTGCAACGTGTGGCACAGGAGATTTCGGGGATACTTGTGCGTGTGCCGTTGACATTACAGCGTAAATATCCGGACATTTCACCATCACACCTTGATGTGGTGAAAACTGAAATCGCGAAAGCCTCCAATGTTGCAGCTAAGGCCGGTGAAAACGTGGGCGGGTGGATCGATGATTTCAGACGCGCAGAAGGCAGCTAATGCAGCCGGTGCGATAGCTAAAGGGCTTTTATCTCTCATTATTCCTGTTCCACTGACGACAGTTCAGTGGGCCAATAAACATTATTACCTTCCTAAAGAGTCGTCTTATACCCCGGGGCGGTGGGAAACACTGCCGTATCAGGTTGGCATCATGAACTGTATGGGCAACGATCTGATTCGCACGGTTAACCTGATTAAATCTGCCCGTGTTGGTTATACAAAGATGTTGCTGGGAGTGGAGGCTTATTTTATTGAGCATAAATCACGCAACAGCCTTCTTTTTCAGCCCACGGACTCAGCTGCTGAAGATTTTATGAAATCTCATGTTGAGCCAACGATAAGGGATGTTCCTGCATTGCTGGAGCTGGCTCCATGGTTCGGAAGAAAACACCGCGATAATACGCTCACCCTGAAGCGTTTTTCCTCCGGTGTGGGGTTCTGGTGTCTGGGTGGTGCGGCAGCAAAAAACTACCGTGAAAAATCCGTGGATGTGGTCTGTTATGACGAGCTTTCCTCGTTCGAACCGGATGTTGAAAAAGAGGGTTCGCCAACCCTGCTGGGGGATAAACGTATTGAGGGCTCTGTATGGCCAAAATCCATTCGCGGCTCGACGCCTAAAATCAAAGGCTCCTGCCAGATCGAAAAAGCCGCTAACGAGTCGGCACACTTCATGCGTTTTTATGTGCCCTGTCCGCACTGTGGGGAGGAGCAGTATCTGAAATTTGGCGATGATGCCTCGCCTTTCGGTCTTAAGTGGGAGAAGAATAAGCCAGAAAGTGTTTTCTACCTTTGTGAGCATCATGGCTGTGTGATCCATCAGTCTGAGCTTGACCAGAGTAACGGGCGGTGGATCTGTGAAAACACGGGCATGTGGACCCGTGACGGCCTGATGTTTTTCAGCGCCCGGGGTGATGAAATTCCGCCGCCGCGCTCCATCACTTTCCATATCTGGACGGCGTACAGTCCGTTCACCACCTGGGTACAGATTGTCTATGACTGGCTGGATGCACTGAAAGATCCCAACGGCCTGAAAACCTTTGTGAACACCACGCTGGGCGAGACCTGGGAAGAGGCTGTGGGCGAAAAACTCGATCACCAGGTGCTGATGGATAAGGTTGTGCGTTACACGGCGGCGGTGCCTGCCCGGGTGGTTTATCTGACGGCGGGCATTGACTCGCAGCGAAACCGTTTTGAGATGTATGTCTGGGGATGGGCTCCGGGAGAGGAAGCCTTTCTGGTGGATAAAATCATCATTATGGGGCGTCCCGATGAGGAAGAGACGCTGTTACGTGTGGATGCGGCGATCAACAAAAAATACCGCCATGCAGACGGAACCGAAATGACTATTTCCCGTGTCTGCTGGGACATCGGGGGGATCGATGGCGAAATCGTTTATCAGAGGTCAAAAAAACACGGTGTTTTCCGGGTGCTGCCGGTAAAAGGCGCATCTGTCTATGGCAAGCCGGTGATCACCATGCCAAAAACCCGCAATCAGCGGGGCGTGTATCTGTGTGAAGTGGGGACGGACACCGCAAAAGAAATTCTCTATGCCCGTATGAAAGCCGATCCCACGCCTGTGGATGAAGCCACGTCGTATGCCATCCGTTTTCCTGATGATCCGGAGATTTTTTCGCAGACAGAGGCGCAGCAACTGGTCGCGGAAGAGCTTGTGGAGAAGTGGGAAAAAGGAAAGATGCGTCTGCTGTGGGATAACAAAAAGCGGCGTAACGAAGCGCTGGACTGCCTGGTGTATGCCTACGCGGCATTACGTGTGTCCGTGCAACGCTGGCAGCTTGATCTGGCTGTACTGGCAAAATCCCGGGAAGAAGAGACGACCCGGCCAACCCTTAAAGAACTGGCAGCGAAGCTGTCCGGAGGAGTGAATGGTTACAGTCGCTGAACTGCAGGCGCTGCGTCAGGCGCGCCTTGATTTATTAACCGGTAAACGGGTGGTGTCTGTCCAGAAAGATGGTCGCAGAATTGAATATACGGCGGCTTCTCTGGATGAGCTTAACCGGGCGATCAATGATGCGGAGTCGGTACTGGGGACAACCCGGTGTCGCCGTCGTCCGCTGGGAGTGAGGTTATGAAACGAACGCCTGTCCTGATTGATGTGAACGGCGTTCCGCTTCGTGAGAGTCTCAGCTACAACGGGGGCGGTGCAGGATTTGGCGGGCAAATGGCTGAGTGGTTGCCACCGGCGCAGAGTGCCGATGCGGCCCTGCTGCCCGCGTTGCGTCTGGGGAATGCCCGGGCAGATGATCTGGTGCGCAATAACGGAATAGCGGCTAATGCGGTGGCTCTGCATAAGGATCACATTGTCGGGCATATGTTTCTGATCAGCTACCGTCCGAACTGGCGCTGGCTGGGGATGCGGGAGACCGCAGCAAAAAGCTTTGTCGATGAGGTGGAGGCGGCCTGGTCGGAATACGCCGAAGGGATGTTTGGCGAGATCGACGTGGAAGGAAAACGCACGTTCACGGAATTTATCCGTGAAGGTGTGGGCGTTCATGCGTTTAACGGCGAAATCTTTGTGCAGCCGGTCTGGGATACGGAAACCACGCAGTTATTCCGTACGCGTTTTAAAGCCGTGAGTCCGAAACGGGTGGACACGCCTGGACACGGTATGGGGAACCCTTTTCTGCGGGCCGGTGTGGAGGTCGATCGATATGGCCGTGCCGTCGCGTACCATATCTGTGAGGATGATTTTCCGTTCTCTGGTAGTGGACGATGGGAACGGATCCCGCGTGAACTTCCCACCGGGCGTCCGGCCATGTTGCATATTTTCGAGCCGGTGGAGGACGGGCAGACCCGTGGGGCTAATCAGTTTTACAGCGTCATGGAACGGCTGAAGATGCTCGATTCCCTGCAGGCAACACAGCTTCAGTCGGCCATAGTGAAGGCGATGTATGCAGCGACGATTGAAAGTGAACTTGATACCGAAAAGGCCTTTGAATATATCGCCGGCGCGCCACAGGAGCAGAAGGATAATCCGCTTATTAATATTCTGGAGAAGTTTTCCAGCTGGTATGACACGAATAACGTGACACTGGGCGGTGTCAAAATTCCGCACCTTTTCCCTGGTGATGATCTGAAACTACAGACTGCGCAGGATTCAGACAATGGATTTTCTGCGCTTGAACAGGCGCTGCTGCGGTATATCGCCGCCGGTCTTGGCGTTTCCTACGAACAGTTGTCCCGTGATTACTCGAAGGTCAGTTACTCAAGTGCCCGCGCCTCCGCCAATGAGTCGTGGCGCTATTTTATGGGGCGGCGAAAATTTATTGCGGCCCGGCTGGCCACGCAGATGTTTTCCTGCTGGCTGGAAGAGGCACTTCTTCGGGGGATTATTCGTCCGCCACGGGCACGTTTTGATTTTTATCAGGCGCGATCAGCCTGGTCACGGGCAGAGTGGATTGGTGCCGGAAGAATGGCCATTGACGGGCTCAAGGAAGTCCAGGAATCAGTGATGCGCATTGAGGCCGGACTGAGCACGTATGAGAAAGAGCTGGCGCTGATGGGCGAGGATTATCAGGACATTTTCCGCCAGCAGGTCAGGGAATCTGCTGAGCGGCAAAAAGCCGGACTCTCACGTCCGGTGTGGATAGCGCAGGCGTATCAGCAGCAGATAGCGGAGAGTCGTAGGCCGGAAGAGGAGACAACACCACGTGAGACGTAATCTTTCACACATTATTGCCGCAGCATTCAATGAACCGCTGCTTCTGGAGCCCGCCTATGCGCGGGTTTTCTTTTGCGCGCTCGGGCGCGAGATGGGGGCAGCAAGTCTTTCGGTACCACAACAGCAGGTACAGTTTGATGCTCTCGGAATGCTGGCTGAAACGGACGAGTACATGGCCGGAGGTAAACGACCGGCCCGTGTTTACAGGGTGGTGAACGGTATTGCTGTACTGCCGGTGACCGGCACGCTGGTGCACCGGCTGGGTGGTATGCGGCCATTTTCCGGAATGACAGGCTATGACGGTATTGTCGCCTGTCTTCAGCAGGCAATGGCGGATAGCCAGGTGCGGGGCGTACTGCTGGACATTGACAGTCCGGGCGGGCAGGCCGCCGGCGCGTTTGACTGCGCTGACATGATTTACCGCCTCCGTCAGCAGAAGCCGGTCTGGGCACTGTGCAATGACACGGCCTGTTCTGCAGCCATGCTGCTGGCGTCGGCCTGCTCCCGACGGCTGGTTACCCAGACATCCCGTATCGGTTCCATTGGCGTGATGATGAGCCATGTCAGCTATGCCGGTCATCTGGCGCAGGCCGGTGTGGATATCACGCTGATTTACTCAGGGGCGCACAAGGTGGATGGCAATCAGTTTGAAGCGTTGCCGGCAGAGGTTCGCCAGGACATGCAGCAGCGGATTGATGCGGCGCGCCGGATGTTTGCCGAAAAAGTGGCGATGTTTACCGGTCTGTCTGTTGATGCAGTCACAGGAACAGAGGCCGCTGTTTTTGAAGGTCAGTCCGGCATTGAGGCCGGGCTGGCGGATGAATTAATCAATGCGTCGGATGCCATCAGTGTGATGGCCACGGCGCTGAACAGTAATGTCAGAGGAGGCACTATGCCGCAATTAACTGCAACGGAAGCCGCCGCGCAGGAGAACCAGCGAGTGATGGGGATCCTGACATGCCAGGAAGCGAAAGGACGTGAACAGCTTGCCACGATGCTGGCAGGACAACAGGGCATGAGCGTTGAACAGGCCCGGGCGATTCTGGCCGCGGCGGCACCGCAGCAGCCGGTGGCATCCACGCAGAGTGAAGCCGATCGCATTATGGCGTGTGAAGAAGCGAACGGTCGTGAACAACTGGCGGCAACGCTGGCGGAGATGCCGGAGATGACGGTGGAAAAAGCCCGCCCGATCCTGGCTGCTTCACCGCAGGCGGATGCCGGACCATCACTCCGTGATCAGATCATGGCACTGGATGAGGCAAAAGGGGCTGAGGTGCAGGCTGAACAGCTGGCTGCCTGCCCGGGAATGACTGTGGAGTGCGCCCGGGCTGTGCTGGCTGCGGGATCAGGTAAGGCAGAACCGGTCTCTGCATCCACAACCGCCATGTTTGAACATTTCATGGCGAACCATTCACCGGCAGCGGTACAGGGTGGCGTGCCACAGACGTCAGCAGACGGTGATGCGGACGTGAAAATGCTCATGGCCATGCCATGAAGCCAGTGCTGACCATCAATAGGAGGTTTTTACAATATGGTGACGAAAACCATCACTGAACAGCGTGCGGAAGTACGTATTTTTGCCGGTAATGATCCGGCTCATACCGCCACAGGCAGCAGCGGGATTTCTTCTGCAACACCGGCTCTGACGCCCCTGATGCTGGATGAAGCCACCGGGAAACTGGTGGTCTGGGACGGACAGAAAGCCGGTAGTGCGGTTGGCATACTGGTACTGCCGCTTGAAGGCACAGAGACGGCGCTGACGTATTACAAGTCGGGAACCTTTGCGACGGAGGCAATCCACTGGCCTGAAAGTGTGGATGAACACAAAAAGGCCAACGCCTTTGCTGGCAGTGCCCTGAGTCACGCGGCGCTGCCGTAACACGTTATCAGGCCACTGCGGTGGCCTGACTGATTTCTGAATGAAAGGAACTGATTTATGGGATTGTTTACGACCCGCCAGTTACTCGGTTATACCGAACAAAAAGTTAAATTTCGTGCGCTGTTTCTGGAACTGTTTTTCCGCCGTACGGTGAATTTCCATACCGAAGAGGTGATGCTGGACAAAATTACCGGAAAAACGCCGGTGGCGGCCTATGTCTCCCCGGTTGTTGAAGGAAAAGTGCTGCGTCATCGTGGTGGTGAAACCCGCGTGTTGCGTCCGGGCTACGTCAAGCCGAAACACGAATTTAATTACCAGCAGGCGGTTGAGCGCCTTCCTGGTGAAGATCCATCTCAACTGAATGATCCGGCTTACCGCCGTCTGCGTATCATTACCGATAACCTCAAACAGGAAGAGCACGCGATTGTCCAGGTGGAAGAAATGCAGGCGGTAAATGCTGTGTTGTATGGCAAATACACCATGGAAGGAGACCAGTTCGAGAAAATTGAGGTCGATTTTGGCAGGTCGACGAAGAATAACATCACTCAGGGTAGTGGTAAGGAGTGGTCAAAACAGGATCGTGACACGTTCGATCCTACACATGATATTGACCTCTACTGCGACCAGGCCAGCGGTCTTGTGAATATTGCCATTATGGACGGTACCGTCTGGCGTCTTCTGAATGGTTTTAAGCTGTTCCGCGAAAAACTGGATACCCGTCGCGGTTCAAATTCTCAACTCGAAACGGCAGTGAAAGATCTGGGCGCAGTGGTGTCCTTCAAGGGGTATTACGGCGATCTGGCCATTGTGGTGGCGAAAACGTCTTATATAGCAGAAGACGGTATCGAAAAACGTTATCTTCCAGATGGCATGCTGGTTCTGGGGAATACTGCTGCAGATGGGATCCGTTGTTACGGTGCCATTCAGGATGCTCAGGCGTTGTCCGAAGGTGTGGTGGCCTCTTCCCGTTATCCGAAACACTGGCTGACGGTAGGGGATCCCGCCCGTGAATTTACCATGACGCAGTCCGCGCCGCTGATGGTGTTGCCGGACCCGGATGAGTTTGTGGTGGTACAGGTGAAATAATCCGTGAGCGGGGGCGAAATGCCCCCGTGTCTTTTTTCACAGGGGGCTGATATGGCAACGAAAGAGCAAAATCTGAAACGGCTTGATGAACTGGCCCTGATTCTGGGGCGTGAGCCGGATATATCCGGGAGTGCCGCAGAGATAGCGCAGCGGGTGGCAGAATGGGAAGAGGAAATGCAGTCATCCGGCGATGATGTACAGGTTATGAATATGGATATCCGGGAGCGGGAAACCGCGGCTCATGATGTTCGTGAGGAAACATCCGGCGCGTTAACGCGCATCAGAGTTCTGACCTGCCTCCATCTCTGTGGCGTTGATGGTGAAACGGGGGAATCCGTTGAGCTTGCGGATGTTGGTCGGGTGATTCTGATTATGTCCTCAGATGCAAAAACACACGTTGATGGTGGAATGGCTGTTTATGCGTGATTTTCAGAATGCCTTTGATGCCGCCCTTGCCGGGGTGGACAGTACGATTGTTGAAGTGATGGGCATCAGTGCGCAGTTCACCTCCGGTGCACAGCGTGGCGGCGAGGTTCATGGCGTTTTTGACGATCCGGAGTCGCTGGGTTTTGCCAGTAGTGGGATCCGTATTGAAGGAAGTAACCCGTCATTATTTGTGCTTACGGATACGGTTTGTGCTGTACGGCGTGGTGACACGCTGACCATTAACGGCGAGATGTTCTGGGTGGACCGTGTTTCTCCGGATGACGGAGGGAGTTGTTATCTCTGGCTCAACCGGGGGCAACCACCTGCCGCCAGCCGTCGTCGCTGAAAGGGGGATGTATGGCCATACAGGGTCTTGAGCAGGCCGTTGAAAACCTCAGCCGTATCAGCAAAACGGCGGTGCCCGGTGCCTCCGCAATGGCCATTAACCGCGTTGCTTCATCCGCGATATCGCAGTCTGCGTCACAGGTTGCCCGTGAGACAAAGGTACGCCGGAAACTGGTAAAGGAAAGGGCCAGGCTGAAAAGGGCCACGGTCAAAAATCCGCAGGCCAGAATCAAGGTTAACCGGGGGGATTTGCCCGTAATCAGGCTGGGTAACGCGCGGGTTGTCCTGTCCCGACGCAGGCGTCGTAAAAAGGGGCAGCGTTCATCCCTGAAAGGTGGCGACAGCGTGCTTGTGGTGGGAAACCGTCGTATTCCCGGCGCGTTTATTCAGCAACTGAAAAATGGCCGGTGGCATGTCATGCAGCGTGTGGCCGGGAAAAACCGTTACCCCATTGATGTGGTGAAAATCCCGATGGCAGTGCCGCTGACCACGGCGTTTAAACAGAATATTGAGCGGATACGGCGTGAACGTCTTCCGAAAGAGCTGGGCTATGCGCTGCAGCATCAACTGAGGATGGTAATAAAGCGATGAAACATACAGAACTCCGTGCAGCCGTACTGGATGCACTGGAAAAACATGACACCGGGGCGACGCTTTTTGATGGTCGCCCCGCTGTTTTTGATGAGGAGGATTTTCCGGCAGTTGCCGTTTATCTCACCGGCGCTGAATACACGGGCGAAGAGCTGGACAGCGATACCTGGCAGGCGGAGCTGCATATTGAAGTTTTCCTGCCTGCTCAGGTGCCGGATTCAGAGCTGGATTCGTGGATGGAGTCCCGGATTTATCCGGTGATGAGCGATATCCCGGCACTGTCAGAGTTGATCACCAGTATGGTGGCCAGTGGCTATGACTACCGACGCGACGATGATGCGGGCCTGTGGAGTTCAGCCGATCTGACTTATGTCATTACCTATGAAATGTGAGGACGCTATGCCTGTACCAAATCCTACAATGCCGGTGAAAGGTGCCGGGACCACACTGTGGGTTTATAAGGGGAACGGTGACCCTTATGCGAACCCGCTATCAGACGTTGACTGGTCGCGTCTGGCAAAAGTTAAAGACCTGACACCCGGCGAACTGACCGCTGAGTCCTATGACGACAGCTATCTCGATGATGAAGATGCGGGCTGGACTGCGACCGGGCAGGGGCAGAAATCTGCCGGAGATACCAGCTTCACGCTGGCGTGGATGCCCGGAGAGCAGGGGCAGCAGGCGCTGCTGGCGTGGTTTAATGAAGGTGATACCCGTGCCTATAAAATCCGCTTCCCGAACGGCACGGTCGATGTGTTCCGTGGCTGGGTCAGCAGTATCGGTAAGGCGGTGACGGCGAAGGAAGTGATCACCCGCACGGTGAAGGTCACCAATGTGGGACGCCCGTCGATGGCTGAAGATCGCAGCACAGTAACAGCGGCAACCGGCATGACGGTAACGCCAGCCAGTGCTTCCGTAGTGAAAGGGCAGAGCACCATGCTGACCGTGGCATTCCAGCCGGAAGGCGTAACCGACAAGAGCTTCCGTGCGGTGTCTGCGGATAAAACAAAAGCCACCGTGTCGGTCAGTGGTATGACCATCACCGTGAACGGCGTTGCTGCAGGCAAGGTCAACATTCCGGTTGTATCCGGTAATGGTGAGTTTGCTGCGGTTGCAGAAATCAACGTCACCGCCAGTTAATCCGGAGAGTCAGCGATGTTCCTGAAAACCGAATCATTTGAACATAACGGTGTGACCGTCACGCTTTCTGAACTGTCAGCCCTGCAGCGTATTGAGCATCTCGCCCTGATGAAACGACAGGCAGAACAGGCGGAGTCAGACAGCAACCGGAAGTTTACTGTGGAAGACGCCATCAGAACCGGCGCTTTTGTGGTGGCGATGTCCCTGTGGCATAACCATCCGCAGAAGACAAAGCTGCCTTCCATGAATGAAGCCGTTAAACAGATTGAGCAGGAAGTGCTTACCACCTGGCCCACGGAGGCAATTTCTCATGCTGAAAACGTGGTGTACCGGCTGTCCGGTATGTATGAGTTTGTGGTGAATGATGCTCCTGAACAGGCAGATGACGCCGGGCCTGCAGAGCCTGTTTCTGCGGGAAAGTGTTCGACGGTGAGCTGAGTTTTGCCCTGAAACTGGCGCGTGAGATGGGGCGACCCGACTGGCGTGCCATGCTTGCCGGGATGTCATCCACGGAGTATGCCGACTGGCACCGCTTTTACAGTACCCATTATTTTCATGATGTTCTGCTGGATATGCACTTTTCCGGGCTGACGTACACCGTGCTCAGCCTGTTTTTCAGCGATCCGGATATGCATCCGCTGGATTTCAGTCTGCTGAACCGGCGCGAGGCTGACGAAGAGCCTGAAGATGATGTGCTGATGCAGAAAGCGGCAGGGCTTGCCGGAGGTGTCCGCTTTGGCCCGGACGGGAATGAAGTTATCCCCGCTTCCCCGGATGTGGCGGACATGACGGAGGATGACGTAATGCTGATGACAGTATCAGAAGGGATCGCAGGAGGAGTCCGGTATGGCTGAATCGGTAGGCGATCTGGTCGTTGATTTAAGTCTGGATGCGGCCAGATTTGACGAGCAGATGGCCAGAGTCAGGCGTCATTTTTCCGGTACGGAAAGTGATGCGAAAAAAACAGCGGCAGTCGTTGAACAGTCGCTGAGCCGACAGGCGCTGGCTGCACAGAAAGCGGGGATTTCCGTCGGGCAGTATAAAGCCGCCATGCGTATGCTGCCTGCACAGTTCACCGACGTGGCCACGCAGCTTGCAGGCGGGCAAAGTCCGTGGCTGATCCTGCTGCAACAGGGGGGGCAGGTGAAGGACTCCTTCGGCGGGATGATCCCCATGTTCAGGGGGCTTGCCGGTGCGATCACCCTGCCGATGGTGGGGGCCACCTCGCTGGCGGTGGCGACCGGTGCGCTGGCGTATGCCTGGTATCAGGGCAACTCAACCCTGTCCGATTTCAACAAAACGCTGGTCCTTTCCGGCAATCAGGCGGGACTGACGGCAGATCGTATGCTGGTCCTGTCCAGAGCCGGGCAGGCGGCAGGGCTGACGTTTAACCAGACCAGCGAGTCACTCAGCGCACTGGTTAAGGCGGGGGTAAGCGGTGAGGCTCAGATTGCGTCCATCAGCCAGAGTGTGGCGCGTTTCTCCTCTGCATCCGGCGTGGAGGTGGACAAGGTCGCTGAAGCCTTCGGGAAGCTGACCACAGACCCGACGTCGGGGCTGACGGCGATGGCACGCCAGTTCCATAACGTGACGGCGGAGCAGATTGCGTATGTTGCTCAGTTGCAGCGTTCCGGCGATGAAGCCGGGGCATTGCAGGCGGCGAACGAGGCCGCAACGAAAGGGTTTGATGACCAGACCCGCCGCCTGAAAGAGAACATGGGCACGCTGGAGACCTGGGCAGACAGGACAGCGCGGGCATTCAAATCCATGTGGGATGCGGTGCTGGATATTGGTCGTCCTGATACCGCGCAGGAGATGCTGATTAAGGCAGAGGCTGCGTTTAAGAAAGCAGACGACATCTGGAATCTGCGCAAGGATGATTATTTTGTTAACGATGAAGCGCGGGCGCGTTACTGGGATGATCGTGAAAAGGCCCGTCTTGCGCTTGAAGCCGCCCGAAAGAAGGCTGAGCAGCAGAGTCAACAGGACAAAAATGCGCAGCAGCAGAGCGATACCGAAGCGTCACGGCTGAAATACACCGAAGAGGCGCAGAAGGCTTACGAACGCCTGCAGACGCCGCTGGAGAAATATACCGCCCGTCAGGAAGAACTGAATAAGGCACTGAAAGACGGGAAAATCCTGCAGGCAGATTACAACACGCTGATGGCGGCGGCGAAAAAGGACTATGAAGCGACACTGAAAAAGCCGAAGCAGTCCGGCGTGAAGGTGTCTGCGGGAGAGCGTCAGGAAGACAGTGCTCATGCCGCCCTGCTGACGCTTCAGGCAGAACTCCGGACGCTGGAGAAGCATGCCGGAGCGAATGAGAAAATCAGCCAGCAGCGCCGGGATTTGTGGAAGGCGGAGAGTCAGTTCGCGGTACTGGAGGAGGCGGCGCAACGTCGCCAGCTGTCTGCACAGGAGAAATCCCTGCTGGCGCATAAAGATGAGACGCTGGAGTACAAACGCCAGCTGGCTGCACTTGGCGACAAGGTCACCTATCAGGAGCACCTGAACGCGCTGGCACAGCAGGCGGATAAATTTGCACAGCAGCAACGGGCAAAACGGGCCGCCATTAATGCAAAAAACCGGGGGCTGACTGACCGGCAGGCAGCGCGTGAAGCCACGGAACAGCGCCTGAAGGAACAGTATGGCGATAATCCTCTGGCGATGAATAACGTCATGTCAGAGCAGAAAAAGACCTGGGCAGCTGAAGACCAGCTTCGCGGGAGCTGGATGGCAGGCCTCAGGTCAGGCTGGAGTGAGTGGGAAGAGAGCGCCACGGACAGTATGTCGCAGGTTAAAAGTGCTGCCACGCAGACCTTTGATGGTATTGCACAGAATATGGCGGCGATGCTGACCGGCAGTGAACAGAACTGGCGCAGCTTCACCCGTTCCGTGCTGTCCATGATGACAGAAATTCTGCTTAAGCAGGCAATGGTGGGGATTGTCGGGAGTATCGGCAGCGCCATTGGCGGGGCTGTTGGTGGCGGCGCATCCGCGTCAGGCGGTACAGCCATTCAGGCCGCTGCGGCGAAATTCCATTTTGCAACTGGAGGATTTACGGGAACCGGCGGCAAATATGAGCCAGCGGGGATTGTTCACCGTGGTGAATTTGTCTTCACGAAGGAGGCAACCAGCCGGATTGGCGTGGGGAATCTCTACCGGCTGATGCGCGGCTATGCCACCGGCGGTTATGTCGGTACACCGGGCAGCATGGCAGACAGCCGGTCGCAGGCGTCCGGGACGTTTGAGCAGAATAACCATGTGGTGATTAACAACAACGGCACGAACGGGCAGATTGGGCCACAGGCGCTGAAGGCTGTGTATGACATGGCCCGCAAGGGTGCCCGTGATGAAATTCAGGCACAGATGCGTGATGGTGGCTTGTTATCCGGAGGTGGACGATGAAAACCTTCCGCTGGAAAGTGAAACCCGGGATGGATGTGACATCGGCTCCTTCCGTCAGGGAGGTGCGCTTTGGTGATGGCTATTCCCAGCGAGCGCCTGCCGGGCTGAATGCCGACCTGAAAACGTACAGCGTGACGCTTTCTGTTCCCCGTTGGGAGGCCACGGCGCTTGAGTCGTTTCTGGCTGAGCACGGGGGCTGGAAATCCTTTCTGTGGACGCCGCCTTATGAGTGGCGGCAGATAAAGGTGACCTGCGCAAAATGGTCGTCGCGGGTCAGTATGCTGCGTGTTGAGTTCAGCGCAGAGTTTGAACAGGTGGTGAACTGATGCAGGATATCCGGCAGGAAACACTGAATGAATGCACCCGTGCGGAGCAGTCGGCCAGCGTGGTGCTCTGGGAAATCGATCTGACAGAGGTCGGTGGAGAACGTTATTTTTTCTGTAATGAGCAGAACGAAAAAGGTGAGCCGGTCACCTGGCAGGGGCGACAGTATCAGCCGTATCCCATTCAGGGGAGTGGTTTTGAACTGAATGGCAAAGGCACCAGTACGCGCCCCACGCTGACGGTTTCTAACCTGTACGGTATGGTCACCGGGATGGCGGAAGATCTGCAGAGTCTGGTCGGCGGAACGGTGGTCCGGCGTAAGGTTTACGCCCGTTTTCTGGATGCGGTGAACTTCGTCAACGGAAACAGTGACGCCGATCCGGAGCAGGAGGTGATCAGCCGCTGGCGCATTGAGCAGTGCAGCGAACTGAGCGCGGTGAGTGCCTCTTTTGTACTGTCCACGCCGACGGAAACGGACGGCGCTGTTTTTCCGGGACGTATCATGCTGGCCAACACCTGCACCTGGACCTATCGCGGCGATGAGTGCGGTTATCACGGTCCGGCGGTCGCGGATGAATATGACCAGCCAACGTCCGATATCACGAAGGATAAATGCAGCAAATGCCTGAGCGGTTGTAAGTTTCGCAATAACGTCGGCAACTTTGGCGGCTTCCTTTCCATTAACAAACTTTCGCAGTAATCCCATGACAGAGACAGAATCAGCGATTCTGGCGCACGCCCGGCGATGTGCGCCAGCGGAGTCGTGCGGCTTCGTGGTGAGAGCGCCGGAGGGGGAAAGATATTTTCCCTGCGTGAATATTTCCGGTGAGCCGGAGGATTATTTCCGGATGGCTCCGGAGGACTGGCTGCAGGCAGAGATGCAGGGTGAGATTGTGGCACTGGTCCACAGTCATCCCGGTGGTCTGCCCTGGCTGAGTGAGGCTGACCGGCGGCTGCAGGTGCAGAGTGATTTGCCGTGGTGGCTGGTCTGCCGGGGGGCGATTCACAAGTTCCGCTGTGTGCCGCATCTCACCGGGCGGCGCTTTGAGCACGGGGTGACGGACTGTTACACGCTGTTCCGGGATGCTTATCATCTGGCGGGGATTGAGATGCCGGATTTTCATCGCGGGGATGACTGGTGGCGTCACGGTCAGAATCTCTATCTGGATAATCTGGAGGCCACAGGGCTGTATCAGGTGCCGTTGTCAGCGGCACAGCCGGGCGATGTTCTGCTGTGCTGTTTTGGTTCATCGGTGCCGAATCACGCCGCAATTTACTGCGGCGACGGCGAGCTGCTGCACCATATTCCTGAACAACTGAGTAAACGAGAGAGGTATACCGACAAATGGCAGCGACGCACACACTCCCTCTGGCGTCACCGGGCATGGCGCGCATCTGCCTTTACGGGGATTTACAACGATTTGGCCGCCGCATCGACCTTCGTGTGAAAACGGGGGCTGAAGCCATTCGGGCGCTGGCCACACAGCTCCCGGCGTTTCGTCAGAAACTGAGCGACGGCTGGTATCAGGTACGGATTGCCGGGCGGGACGTCAGCACGTCCGGGTTAACGGCGCAGTTACATGAGACTCTGCCTGACGGCGCTGTGATTCATATTGTTCCCAGAGTCGCCGGAGCCAAGTCAGGGGGCGTATTCCAGATTGTCCTGGGAGCTGCCGCCATTGCCGGATCATTCTTTACCGCCGGAGCCACCCTTGCAGCATGGGGGGCAGCCATTGGGGCCGGTGGTATGACCGGCATCCTGTTTTCTCTCGGCGCCAGTATGGTGCTCGGTGGTGTGGCGCAGATGCTGGCACCGAAAGCCCGGACGCCCACTGCGACCAGTACGGATAACGGTAAGCAGAACACCTATTTCTCCTCACTGGATAACATGGTTGCCCAGGGTAATGTTCTGCCCGTTCTGTTCGGTGAAATGCGCGTGGGGTCACGTGTGGCATCTCAGGAGATCAGTACAGCTGATGAAGGTGATGGTGGTGAAATCGTGGTGATTGGTCGCTGATGGAACATGTTTTATGTGAAACCGCCTGCGGGCGGTTTTGTCGTTTATGGAGCATGAGGAATGGGTAAAGGCAGCAGTAAGGGGCATACCCCGCGCGAAGCGAAGGACAACCTGAAATCCACGCAGTTGCTGAGTGTGATCGATGTCATCAGCGAAGGGCCGATTGAAGGTCCGGTGGATGGGTTAAAAAGCGTGCTGCTGAACAGTACGCCGGTGCTGGACAGTGAGGGGAATACCAATATCTCCGGTGTCACGGTGGTGTTCCGGGCAGGTGAGCAGGAGCAGACACCGCCGGAGGGGTTTGAATCCTCCGGCTCCGAGACGGTGCTGGGTACGGAAGTGAAATATGACACGCCGATCACCCGGACCATCACGTCGGCAAACATCGACCGTCTGCGCTTTACCTTCGGTGTGCAGGCACTGGTGGAAACCACCTCAAAGGGTGACCGGAATCCGTCGGAAGTCCGCCTGCTGGTTCAGATACAGCGTAACGGTGGCTGGGTGACGGAAAAAGACATCACCATTAAGGGCAAAACCACCTCGCAGTACCTGGCCTCGGTGGTGGTGGATAACCTGCCGCCGCGCCCGTTTAATATCCGGATGCGCAGGATGACGCCGGACAGCACCACAGACCAGCTGCAGAACAAAACGCTCTGGTCGTCATACACCGAAATTATCGATGTGAAACAGTGCTACCCGAACACGGCACTGGTCGGCGTGCAGGTGGACTCGGAGCAGTTCGGCAGCCAGCAGGTGAGCCGTAATTATCATCTGCGCGGGCGCATTCTGCAGGTGCCGTCGAACTATAACCCGCAGACGCGGCAATACAGCGGTATCTGGGACGGAACGTTTAAGCCAGCATACAGCAACAACATGGCCTGGTGTCTGTGGGATATGCTGACCCACCCGCGCTACGGCATGGGGAAACGTCTTGGTGCGGCGGATGTGGACAAATGGGCGCTGTATGTCATCGGCCAGTACTGCGACCAGTCAGTGCCGGACGGCTTTGGCGGCACGGAGCCGCGCATCACCTGTAATGCGTACCTGACCACACAGCGCAAGGCGTGGGATGTGCTCAGTGATTTCTGCTCGGCGATGCGCTGTATGCCGGTATGGAACGGGCAGACGCTGACGTTCGTGCAGGACCGGCCATCGGATAAGGTGTGGACCTATAACCGCAGTAATGTGGTGATGCCGGAAGATGGCGCGCCGTTCCGCTACAGCTTCAGCGCCCTGAAGGACCGTCATAATGCCGTTGAGGTGAACTGGATTGACCCGGATAACGGCTGGGAGACGGCGACAGAGCTTGTGGAGGACACGCGGGCCATTGCCCGTTACGGTCGTAATGTCACGAAGATGGACGCCTTTGGCTGTACCAGCCGGGGGCAGGCACACCGAGCCGGGCTGTGGCTGATTAAAACGGAGCTGCTGGAAACGCAGACCGTGGACTTTAGCGTGGGTGCTGAAGGGCTTCGCCATGTACCGGGCGATGTCATTGAAATCTGCGATGATGACTATGCCGGTATCAGCACCGGCGGGCGCGTGCTGGCGGTGAACAGCCAGACCCGGACGCTGACGCTCGACCGTGAAATCACGCTGCCATCCTCCGGCACCACGCTGATAAGCCTGGTTGACGGGCAGGGTAATCCGGTGAGCGTGGAGGTTCAGTCCGTCACCGACGGCGTGAAGGTGAAAGTGAGCCGGGTTCCTGACGGCGTTGCCGAATACAGCGTGTGGGGGCTGAAGCTGCCGACGCTGCGCCAGCGCCTGTTCCGCTGTGTGAGTATCCGTGAGAATGACGACGGTACGTATGCCATCACCGCCGTGCAGCATGTACCGGCAAAAGAGGCCATCGTGGATAACGGGGCGCACTTTGACGGCGACCAGAGCGGAACGGTAAACGGTGTCACGCCGCCAGCAGTACAGCACCTGACCGCAGAAGTCACCGCAGACAGCGGGGAATACCAGGTGCTGGCGCGCTGGGACACGCCGAAGGTGGTGAAGGGCGTGAGCTTTATGCTTCGCCTGACCGTGGCAGCGGATGACGGCAGTGAGCGGCTGGTCAGCACGGCCCGGACGACGGAAACCACATACCGCTTCACGCAACTGGCGTTGGGAAACTACAGGCTGACAGTCCGGGCGGCAAATGCCTGGGGGCAGCAGGGCGATCCGGCATCGGTATCGTTCCGGATTGCCGCACCTGCAGTGCCGTCGCGGATTGAGCTGACGCCGGGCTATTTTCAGATAACCGCCACGCCGCATCTTGCGGTTTATGATCCGACGGTACAGTTTGAGTTCTGGTTCTCGGAAAAGCGGATTGCGGATATCAGGCAGGTTGAAACCACAGCCCGCTATCTTGGCACGGCGCTGTACTGGATAGCTGCCAGTATCAATATCAAGCCGGGCCATGATTATTATTTTTACATCCGCAGTGTGAACACCGTTGGCAAATCGGCATTTGTGGAGGCTGTTGGCCAGCCGAGTGATGATGCATCCGGCTATCTGGATTTTTTCAAAGGAGAGATAGGGAAAACCCATCTGGCTCAGGAGTTGTGGACGCAGATTGATAACGGTCAGCTTGCGCCTGACCTGGCGGAAATCAAAACGTCCATCACGGATGTCAGTAATGAAATCACGCAGACCGTCAATAAGAAACTGGAAGACCAGAGTGCAGCGATCCAGCAGATACAGAAGGTTCAGGTTGATACAAATAATAACCTGAACAGCATGTGGGCTGTGAAGCTGCAGCAGATGCAGGACGGACGCCTTTATATCGCGGGTATTGGTGCCGGTATTGAGAATACCCCTGACGGTATGCAGAGTCAGGTGCTGCTGGCGGCGGACAGGATTGCGATGATTAATCCTGCGAATGGCAATACAAAGCCGATGTTTGTTGGTCAGGGCGATCAGATATTTATGAATGAAGTGTTCCTGAAATATCTGACGGCTCCCACCATTACCAGCGGCGGTAATCCTCCGGCATTTTCCCTGACACCGGACGGGCGGCTGACGGCGAAAAATGCGGATATCAGCGGTAACGTGAACGCGAACTCCGGGACGCTCAACAATGTCACGATTAATCAGAACTGCCGGATTCTGGGAAAACTGTCAGCCAACCAGATTGAAGGCGATATTGTTAAAACGGTGGGAAAAGCCTTTCCGAGAAATAGCAGTTATGCCAGCGGTACAATAACGGTCACGGTGTACGATGATCAGGCTTTTGACCGTCAGATAGTAATCCCCCCCGTTCTGTTTCGCGGTGGTAAGCATGAAAACTTCAACAGCAACAACCAACAGTCATACTGGTATTCAACCTGTAAGCTGCAGGTGCTGAAGAACGGACAGGAAATCTTTCAGCAACCCGCGACGGATGTCAGCAGGGTATTTTCATCAGTCATTGATATGCCTGCCGGACACGGCCATGTCACCCTGACTTTCAATGTTTCTTCATATGGTGCAAATAACTGGACGCCAACGACCAGTATCAGCGACCTTCTTGTTGTCGTGATGAAGAAATCAACAGCCGGTATCAGTATCAGTTGAATTTTAAAACCCAAATTCGGGCACCAGAAATGGTGCCTTTTTTATTTGTGGAGTGAATATGGCAGTACAGATTTCAGGTGTGCTGAAAGACGGTGCAGGAAAACCGATACAGAACTGCACCATTCAGCTCAAAGCAAAACGTAACAGCACCACGGTTGTGGTAAACACGGTGGCCTCAGAAAATCCGGATGAAGCCGGGCGTTACAGTATGGATGTTGAGTATGGCCAGTACAGCGTTATCCTGCTGGTTGAAGGTTTTCCGCCTTCACATGCCGGGACCATCACCGTGTATGAAGATTCTAAGCCGGGGACGCTGAATGATTTTCTCGGTGCCATGACGGAAGATGATGTCATGCCGGAGGCATTGCGTCGTTTTGAGGAAATGGTGGAAGAAGCGGCACGCAACGCTGAAGCCGCCTCTCAGAGCGCAGCGGCGGCAAAGAAATCCGAAACAGCAGCGGCATCATCGAAGAACGCGGCGAAAACCTCAGAAACGAACGCAGCTAACAGCGCACAGGCGGCAGCGGCCTCACAGACTGCATCGGCAAACTCCGCGACTGCAGCCAAAAAATCAGAAACCAACGCGAAAAACAGTGAGACAGCCGCAAAGACGAGCGAAACCAACGCGAAGTCCAGCCAGACGGCAGCGAAAACCAGCGAAACGAATGCCAAAGCCAGTGAAACTGCGGCGAAAAGCAGTCAGGATGCAGCAGCTGAAAGCGAGAGTGCGGCGGCCGGTTCTGCGACTTCAGCAGCCGGATCAGCAACTGCTGCGGCTAACAGCCAGAAAGCTGCGAAGACGAGTGAAACTAACGCAAAGTCCAGCCAGACAGCAGCGAAGACCAGCGAAACGAATGCCAAAGCCAGCGAAACTGCGGCGAAAAGTAGTCAGGCTGCAGCAGCCGAAAGCGAGAGTGCTGCAGCTGGTTCTGCAAGTGCGGCGGCTGCTTCTGCCACTGCATCAGCTAACAGTCAAAAAGCAGCAAAAACCAGTGAAACCAACGCAAAGGCGAGCGAAACAGCGGCTGCGAACTCAGCGAAAGCATCGGCAGCAAGCCAGACGGCAGCTAAAGCAAGCGAAGATGCAGCCAGAGAGTACGCAAGCCAGGCTGCGGAGCCGTATAAATATGTCTTACAGCCGTTACCTGATGTGTGGATACCGTTTAACGATTCACTGGATATGATTACCGGGTTTGCTCCTGGATATAAGAGCATCACAGTTGGTGACGATGTTATTGCATTGCCGTCTGAAAAGGTTGTTTCATTTACCAGGGCGTCAACTGCAACGTATATAGATAAGTCTGGGTGTTTTGCTGAATCAGCGATAAATGAACCACGTTTTGAAAAAGATGGTCTGCTCATTGAAGGTCAGAGAACGAATACTTTTTCTTATACGAATACACCAGTATCGTGGAACTATGACACTGCTAACTTAACTATTACCACGGGAGTTGATGAGTATGGTTTCAGTTATGGTTTGTTTGGCGTTAAAGAAACATCCACAACTGAAAGGGCGACATTAATTTCTACTGGATATACCAGGGTTATTTCAGTTTCGGCAAATGAATCAGTTACTTTATCCTGCAGAGTTAAAAAAGTAAGTGGGGATGGTATTATCACGTTGCGTCCAAGAATATCATATGTTAACGACGATGGCTCAAGTAACACACTGACCGCTGGCGCATATATTGATTGCGAGACTGGCGATATGTTGAGTTATTCTGGAGGTGAGGCGGCAACTTATAACATATTCAGAGAGTCTAATGGATGGATTCGTGTTGAGTTTACCTACAAATCACCAGAAGCAAAAAATATGTATGGGCGTTTTGAGTTTGGAGCACATCAACGATCAATCAAGTCTGGCGATAAATTAATGTTAACAACCCCTCAATTCGAAAAGGGACTAAACGCGTCATCTTTTATCATCACAACAGAGGTCGGTGCCACGAGAGCAAGTGACCAGGTAATCATACCTATACCTTTCAATTGGGCAACTCCACCAGTTAGTGTTCTCATGGAAGTTAATGTTAATTGGGATTCTGAAATGCCTAATTTAGAAGGCTCTGCGCGTTTGCTTAATATCTCAATTACAGGGGCGACGACTGAAGTTTCTGATGAAAGTTATATGTATTTTGGTTTTACCACTCGTGGTAAAAGGCTAATTATCACCAATGGCAAAGGAACAAAAACAGAATATAAAGCATATGGGAATAGAGAGAAAAGGAAATTTGTTACTGGCTTTAAGTTTACAGAAGATAAACAGTTGCAGGTTGTTGTTGATGGAATTTTAGGTGGCAGCTCCCCGTCTCTGCATACATTGCAACGTTATACTGCCGGTAATATTAATATCGGTGGACAATCATCCAGTGGCAACAGACACCTGTTCGGTCATGTGAAAAATTTACGCATTTGGCATAAAGAATTAACTGAGGCACAAATGGGGGAGAGTATTAAATGAAAGATTTAACACTCAAATTTGCAGACAGGACCGACTTTTCGGCCTTTATGGATAGCACTGGCTATTATGACGAAGAGTCGATGCAGGATGATATTCTTATTGACGTGATAGGTAATGTGTACAAAGAAACCGGAGAACTGACTGAAGATGGCGAACCGGTATGTGTTAAGGAAGATGGATATTTTGTAAACGTACGCATCATTAATGATACGCAAATATCGTCATTATTCGATGAATACGCGGTTGTTGTTGAACATCAACTTCGTGGCTGGATGTGAGGGAGACAAATGGCTACATCGACAGTAATTCCGGGAGATATCACCACGCTGAAGGGAGATGTCAGTAAAGCTAAGGAAGATATTTCCTCAATTAGCGGAAAAGTATCAACGCTTCAGACTGAGATGACCAGTGCAAAGCAGGATATCAGCTCCAGATACACAAAAACTGAAGTGGATAATAAGCTGAAAAACAAACTGGAAGTGAATGCTCTGGAAAGCGGTAATTATGGTGGAGATTTTTACCCGCTGACTGGCCGTGAAGCGTTTTATTTATGGGGATTGGGCACGACTACAGCGGCGGCAAACCTTTATCTTAATCCTGACCCCGCAATTTCGTCTGTGCTGCGGTCAACATCGTCTATCCGCTATAAACATTCAGTAGAGACGATAGATTCAGAGCACGCCGATCTCATTTTCAGGATGCGCCCTGTGTGGTACAGGTCGCAATGCGAAAATGACAGGCGTGACTGGGGATTCTACGGATTGATTGCCGAGGAAGTGGGAGAAATTGCCCCTCAGTTTGTACACTGGCGACCAGCTAACGAGAATGATGCCCCCTGAAGCTATTTCCAGCAATGGCCTTGTTGCCGAAGGCGTAATGTACGAACGTCTGGTTGTTCCACTGATTCACCATATCCAGAAGCTGACTGAAAGAGTTGATGAACTTGAGTCAGAATTAAAGTTGTTATTAACTTCCCGAAGCGATATTGGATAAAGGAGGAGTAATGGATATAACACCTTTCCTTCACGCGCTTTGTGCTGTGGCTGCGCAGGTACTGGTTGGTCTTTTTACCGGGAACTGGGCTTACGGAGCGATAGCCGGTTGTACGTTCTTCATTGCGCGTGAACATACCCAGGCAGAATATCGCTGGATTGAAATGTTCGGGCATGGCAAGCGAATGAATATGCCGTGGTGGGGCGGTTTTGATCCGCGTGCTTGGGATGTGGCAAGCCTGATGGATTTTGCTGTGCCGGTGGTGGCGTGTCTGCTGGTCTGGCTGTTGGTTAATCGTGGGTGAAAAAAGGTGAGCTGTATATGCAACGGAGGAAGAAACCCCGTTGCTGGAAGCCAGGAAAAAGTATCGGGTGTTGCTGTCCTCGGATGTTGTGCTAATTGGGTGATAACAGATCCTGTGTATGGGCGTTTCCCTTTGTGCGTGCGTTGATGCTGGTAACGGTAAACGTCATGATGAACGCGACCGCGAATAAGACGACAATCGTCGGAGCTGGTGCGCTGTCGATAAAAAAGGACAGCCAGACACCGGTCATTGACACTATTACCGATATGCCAGTCGCCAGTAGGAGCGCAATATAAAAGCGTTGTGTCAGGAGTACCGCAATGGCGCCAGGCGCAATGAGCAGAGAAATGGAGAGAATGATACCTACCGCTTTCAGCGTCGCCACAATGGTCAGAGAGACCATGCACAGCAGCCCATAATGCAGCCATCTCGTATGCAAACCGCTTACCTGCGCCTGTTGATAATCAAAGCTGAACAGCAAAAAATCTCGCCATTTTACGCTAATAACAAGTGTAACCAGCCCAGCAATAATCACCGTCTGGATTATATCGCCGATGGTTATCCCGAGCATGTCGCCGAAAAGAATATGGTCAAGATGTACGTCTGGTTTGACTGCAATATACAAAATCAGACCTGCGGCAAACATGCCAGAAAAAACAATCCCCATCACTGTATCTTGCTTGATTCGGCTGTTGTCTTTCAGGTATCCCGTCGCCACCGCGCAGAATACTCCGGCGACGAATGCCCCTGTAGCCAAAGGTAACCCCAGAATCCAGGCAAGCACGATGCCAGGAAAAACCGCATGACTCATCGCGTCACCCATCAGTGCCCAGCCTTTCAGGACCAGAAAGACCGACAGCAGCGCACAGGGTATGGAAACTACCAGTGAAATCAGCAGTGCGTGACTCATAAAGGTGAACTGCAGTGGCTCCAGTAATAATGCCATCATGAGCGATCCTCCAGCGCCTTATGCGCACGCCGACGATTTGCCAAAAGCCCATGGGTGGGCGCAAAGACAAATGCTAAAAGAAACAGCAGTGTCTGCGCCACCACGATGATTCCACCTGTCGCGCCGTCCAGAAAGTAACTGACCCACGCGCCGAGGAAACTGGTTACACTGCCAATAGTTACAGCAATCATGAGCAGGCGGGGAAAACGATCGGTTAACAACCATGCTGTTGCTCCGGGAGTCACCACCAGACAGATCACCAGAAAGGCACCAACCGTTTGCAGCGCCGCAACGGTCGAAACCGACAGCAGGGTGAAGAAGAGGAGTTTTAATCTGCCCGGATGCAATCCAATAGCACGGGCGTGATTCTCGTCGAAAAAGGTCACCATAAGATCTTTCCATTTGAAAAAAAGCACGATGATCGAGAGAATGCCAATGATAGTGAGTTGCAGGATATCCGCCGGATCGATTGCCAGAATATTGCCCAGGACGATGGTCTGAATGTTCACAGATGTCGGGTTCAATGACACCATAAACAGCCCCAGGCCAAAAAAGGACGAGAAGATCAGACCGATGATGGCATCTTCTTTTAAGCGGGTGCGTTGGTTAAGAAACAGCATGCTGCCCGCAGCCAGTCCGCCGGAAAAGAAGGCTCCCAGAGAAAACGGAAGCCCCAGCATATATGCCCCCGCAACACCCGGGACAATAGAGTGCGACAACGCATCGCCAATCAGCGACCAGCCTTTTAGCATCAGATAGCATGACAGGAAAGCGCAGAGACCGCCGACCATCGCCGAGACCCACATCGCATTGAGCATATATTCATAGCTGAAGGGTTCCAGTAGCACGTTCATCTTTCTTCCCTCTGCACCGCTGACGGTCGATGAGCCACAAAAGGGCGTTCATCGTCAGTAATAATGCTTTCTTCCGAGCCGTTAAGTGTGACATGGCGCAGTACGCCGCTAAAAGCCAGCTCTAGGTTCTCGGCTGTAAAAGTGGTGTCTGTCGGCCCGCTTGCCAGGACGGTGCCTTTGACCATGACCGTATAATCGCAAAATGTCGTGACGGATCCGAGATTGTGTGTTGAGACAAGCATCGTTTTGCCTTCCGCGCGTAACTCCCTCAACAGGCTGATGATTTTGGCTTCGGTTTTCACATCAACGCCAGTAAAAGGTTCATCCAGCAGGATCACATCACCCTGCTGTGCAATCGCTCTCGCCAGAAAGACGCGTTTCTTTTGTCCACCGGAAAGCTCGCCGATTTGTCGATGGCGAAAATTCACCATATCGACACGTTCCAGCGCATCGGTGACAATTTGACGATCCCTCTTTTTGGCGATACGCAACATACCCATATGCCCATAGCGGCCCATCATCACCACATCTTCCACCAGTACAGGAAATGACCAGTCAACCTCTTCTGACTGAGGGACGTAGGCAACCAGGTTTTTCTGTAACGCCTGTCGCGTGGGAATACCCAGAACAGATATCTTTCCGCTGGTCAGACGCACAAATCCCATAATCGCTTTAAACAACGTCGATTTTCCGGAACCGTTTACCCCAACCAGAGCGGCAATAGATCCACTTGGTACTGTGAAGGATGCATCGCGCAGTGCTGTGTGCCCGTTATGCCAGGTGACAGCAACATCATTAACGACAATGCCTGCAGATTGCATCATTATTTCTCCCTTTTCCCGGCTTTAATTCCCTGTACCAGCGTACTGGTAGTAACCTTAAGAAGGTCGATATACGTCGGTACCGGGCCGTTTTCTGTGCTCAGGGAATCGACATAGAGCACACCGCCGTAGTGTGCGCCGGTTTCACGCGCAACCTGACGCGCTGGTTTATCGGAAATCGTACTCTCGCTAAAGACTGCCGGGATATGATTTTTCTTAACTATATCAACAACCTTACGTACCTGCTGCGGTGTTCCTTGTTGATCGGCATTAATCGGCCACAGATAAAGCTCTTTTAGCCCCAAATCGCGTGCGAGATAAGAAAAAGCCCCTTCACTGGTGACCATCCATCGCTGATTCTCAGGGAGTTCCGTAATCTGCTTACGCAGGGGGGCAAGGGTTTGGGTAATCTTGGCTTTATAAGTATCGGCATTGCGTTGGTAGGTTTGTGCATTTGCCGGATCGTATTTTATCAACGCATCACGAATATTATCGACGTAAATCAGAGCATTATCTGGCGACATCCATGCATGGGGGTTAGGTTTGCCCTCATAGGGTCCTTCGGTGATCCCTACAGGCGTCACACCCGAAGAGACAATTACTTCTGGAACCCCATTGAGATGCTGGTAAAAGCGTTGGAACCACAATTCCAGATTCATACCATTGGCGAGAATCAGTTGTGCCCCCTGCGCACGTTTAATATCGCCAGGGGTAGGCTGATACTCATGAATTTCTGCACCAGGCTTGGTTATGGATGAGACTTCTGCAGCATCTCCCGCCACGTTTTTGGCCATATCCGCGATGATGGTAAATGTTGTAATGACCTTAAATTTTTCAGTTGCACTTGCCTGAAATGCGATCGAGCAGGTGAGTGCGAGGCCCCCCAAGAGCATGGTTACTTTTTTTATTGAGCGCATAATTTAGTACCTATAGTGAGCAAAATTAGAACAAACATAGCAACGGCTATGTTTTATAGCATAACCTATACAGAATGAAAATGATTATCATTAACATCTTTGAGGCCCAAAACAGGGATTAGTTTGTTTCCTGCTGGATGAAAGGACTCTTGGGATAGCACATGCCGCACGAAGAGCAGCATTACATGATGTTTTGTCGAATGAGCTACGAATCCTGATAGAAATACGAAACAAGCTAGCACATGGACAATGGATCTATCCCTTCAATAATGAAGGAAATACTGTGGACCCTGATAAATATAAATTAATCAATAAAGAAAACTTGCAGTCACTCCAATTCAAATATTCATTAGCACAGCATTTAGTTGACGCTGTACATGATTTGGTTGTAAGTCCTACGACATTCGAACGAGATTTCGAAAGCCATTTTTAAAAATTATATCAAGTACGAACAAACTTAGTGACAAAAGACTACGAAAAATATAAAACAATTTTAGTATTAAGTAGAGAGAAATTTCGTTCTGCTAGGACGCAGCAATAGGTTCATGAGATTCTCTGATACTTGTTACCTTAGTAAGCCTTAAATTTTTAAAAATTCTTTTACGTCCACTCCTCGCTCATAACAGGCATTAACTACATTTATCTTCATTGGCTATGCAAGTCGTAATAAAAGGTGGGACAAAACTGAGACACATAAGCTCTCACAAAGGTCTGCAAGGCCTCACATGTATTGAGATGTTAATAAAATGTAGACTTGTAATTTTGATATAAATGGTAGATAAAACCTTTCCCCAAAATAAAAACGAACGTCAATGAAATCAAATGGTTGAATAAAGTTGATTTTGGCTAATAAAAAAACAATAAAATAATTTTTATTATTAAATATCAATGGCTTAAACTTAATGTTTTTATATACTGCTGCGCCATATGGGCTGGACTGAAGCGGCTGACCTGATTGTTAAAGGTATGGAAGGCGCAATCAACGCGAAGACCGTAACCTATGACTTCGAACGTCTGATGGAAGGCGCTAAACTGCTGAAATGTTCAGAGTTTGGTGACGCGATCATCAAGAATATGTAATTTCTGCATGTGTTAAAACGGTAACGGGCGTATAACACGCCCGTTGTTGTTATAAATATGTTAACCATTATAAAATAACGTATCAAAAGTCAAGTGAACACATTTCAAATATCAATTTGATCGTATTGGTCTGGTGATTATTTATGGGGAGCAATAAAAAGACAGTATTAATCATCCATAGGGATGGTCTCTGCACTTTTATTTCCATTATGCTAATGCCTTACTGAATTATGAAGCATTTCTTAAGCTCCCAACTTTAGCTAGATTAATGGTTTATTATTTTCTACATCTTCAATATATAAAAGCGTATTATCAATGGCGTAGTAACTGCGTTTGTTATGATTAACATCAGTAACCCACCGGAAAACGCCTGCGCCTGCCAGTGTTGAACAGTATTCCCGAAATGTAGATTTTCCGCGAATATGAAGCAATGCGGCCTCTTTTATTTTAGCTGGGTTCTTGATCGTACTAACTTTTAACAGGTTCCTGGTTCCTCTTAATAACAAAACCGTGTCATCGTGAGTAATAATTCTGATGTTATCCGTAGCCAGATAATAAATGTAATGTGCAATACGGTGATGTTTTAATTCTGAATAAAACCAGGAGAAGTTTTGCTCTTTTCTCACTTGCTCAAACATCTTTTGAAAAACAACGACCTGATCCATCAGGATAATAACCTCTTGTTAGGTGTGAGACTGCGTAGTGTGCACGATCGGTTTTACCACTTCAATCTGGTCTGTCCTTTGGCTGTGATATGTACAAAGTGTCAAAGGGGGATTACCTGAATTCTCCCGGTGAGCATTTTGCAACGGACCAGCTCCGCTACAAACGCTGTTGTGGGTTCAGATTATAACATTCTGTCTAAGGGGCGGGATAAAGGTGAATTTAGGGGGCATGAAAGATGACTTTATAACCTTGCTCACCCCAGTGTTGTAAAAGTTCGTTTTGCCTTCTCGTTGGTGCCATGCCTGTCCAGACAATCAATGTTTGCGTTGGGAACAGTTCCGGGCGCGGCGATTCAATGGGATCAGCAAGAACAGAAATGTGCCATCCTGACAATGATAAACGCCATGCTTCCAGCCACAATCGTGCTCTCTCTTCAACATTCCACGCCATCAGAATGGCCTCTTTACCGGGCTTACGGCGCATTTCGAAAAGTGAGGCCGCTGCGTATTCAATTAATGCGCCGTCAAACATACTGCTCATAATGCGGGAGGTGTTGTGATCAAGCACGAGACGCTGGCGAACAGGAAGGTAAACATGATTAATCAATTGATCTACTGGGTACTCTCGACCCAGTGAAATAATTCGCGCGCGTAGTTTGGCTGGATTAGCCATACGAAGAATTGACATCATCTCTTCTTGCAGGCGGCTCCAGTCATCTTGCGTATCCTGGCGGGTAGTTTCCAGTAATGCTTTAACTTTGCCTACAGGAACGCCATTACTTATCCAACGCTTGATCTCTTCGATGCGTTGTATGTCTTCTTCATCAAAGAGTCGGTGTCCGCCTTCACTGCGTTGTGGTTTTAACAAACCGTAGCGGCGTTGCCAGGCCCGGAGAGTGACAGGATTAATCCCGCAACGTTCAGCAACATCACCAATGCTGTAATAAGCCACAATTCCTCCTTGCGGTCATAAATCTCCGTCGCCTCTACACGACCCAATAATACTTTGTACAATATACGCTAAAATTGTACAAAGTATAAATAAGATTTCAGCTAAATTGGATGAAATATTATTTTTAATGTGGATTAAATTAAAACATAACGTATTAATTTTCACGATGATTTCCAGTAATCATGCGAAATAATGTGCTGAAAATTATTTTTTCTCCGGCCACGCAACTGAAGGGATACCATTCAATTTAGCTTTGGAAAACAGATCTCCCTGAAACATCTCAATTCCTGCAGATTCAAGCCACATCCACTCTTCTGGTGTTGCCACGCCCATAGCAGAGACTTGAATTTCAAGTGATGTACAGCATTTCATGATCGCCTGAATAATTGCCTGCCGTGGTCCGCTTTTATGAACATTGGTAATCAATTCCTGACTGATTTTAATTCTGTCAGGCTGGAAGCGTGACAGGAGTAACAAACCAGCAAAACCTGCGCCAAAATGATCAATTGCTACACTGATACCGGCAGCCTTTAGCGATTTAACCGCTTCGGCAAACTCATCAAACCGAGATATGACTTCACTTTCAGTAAATTCAACGATGATTTGTTCAGGCACCAGAGCATTGGCCTTTATTTCATCAAGTAAAAAAGAGACTGCGTCAGGCTCGTTAACCAAGGTCATAGGTAATAGATTGATTGAAATCATTTTATCACCGAGCTTAAGTGCGTGTGCCATCGCGAATGCAAGCGCCTTACTTTTGAGATCCGCTGTGTAGATTTCCCCTTCTTTACGCTGCCCAACCGCTATAGCTGACGGGCTGTCTTCATTTTTTTGCACAATGGCTTCAAAAGCGATTATCCGCCGCGATAAAGGGTCGACAATAGGATGAAAGGCAAAGTGGTCGTTTATATTTGATGAAAGGGTACAAGAATCAAGTTCTTTATCAGATCCGTCAGCGATAAAAAGCCAGGAGTCTTCAGCAGGAATCTCGAAATAGGTTGATTGTTCAGTTGCAAGGACAAAAGTACGAAAAAATTGTAGCGCTCTGTCATCATAAGTTAGCTGAAATTTTGATGTGCCTTTGTCGAATACAGCCTGTAAAACGTCATCTCGCTCGTGCAGGCGTAAATCAAATAATTCCATTCCTGCTTTGCCAAAACGGCGAGCAGGCGCGTAATCGCACAACAGTTCAACAATATTATAGTGCCGTGGATCCTGGCATATGGCCCGATATATCATTTGAACCTGTTCTTCCGGACCTTCCAGAAGCTGGAAAAAATGAGAACCATTAAACAGTAAGATCCCTGTTACGTCAGACCGCATGTTCCTACGATTTGCTATCGAAACCATTTCTTCGATTTTTTTGACAGGTTCGGCGTCACGTATATGGCTACGATAAATAAGGGTGGTAAGCATTAACAATCCAGGGTAATGGGCGAGGCGAGAGTAAGACGGTAACAGACATATCTTCTTGTGTCTTTCTTTTAATACCAAAACATAACCGTTTCTTTACATTGATAAAAAGTGGAAAAGGTTGAAGACGGTTTGGTGAAAAAACCTGTATAGGTTGTCATTTAAATGATGCAATATGTTTTATCGTAATGTATTGTTTTATATGAATTAGCACTAATTGCGAAAAATTAATTTATCATTCTGTACACATATTTCGTACAAGTTTGCTATTGTTACCTCACTTAACATTGATTAACATTTTTAACAGAGGCGTAGCATGCATCAAAATTCAGTGACTTCAGATTCTGCAGGAGCAATCACTCGTTACTTTGCAAAAGCTAACTTGCCTACTCAGCAGGAAACTCTCGGGGAAATTGTGACTGAGATTTTGAAAGATGGACGTAATCTGAGTCGAAAGTCGCTTTGTGCCAAACTTCTTTGCCGACTGGAACAAGCGACAGGGGAAGAGGAACAGAAACATTATAATGCACTAATTGGGTTGCTTTTTGAATAATGCAACAGCCTGATTATTTAACAGGTTAGCTATGAAGTCGTTATGAAGACATCTGATAATGAAAGTATTAAATATGAAATTACTGGCCAGGCGGTGCTCCAGATACTGCGCATGAAGATAAATTTTTCGTTGCAGACTCTTATTAAGCAATTACTCGTAATGAAATCGGCTGAGGAAAATACTTTCCGACGAGATTTAATTGACAGCATAATTCGTGATTTTAGCAACAGTGATACAGGAGGGCCAAACCGAAGAACAGCGATCGCTGACAATAAAAGTATGTTCACTGGTAAGAAAATAAACAGAATACATTAAAATTTCATAAGTAAGATGAGAGGTTACCATGCTTGAAGATACTACTATTCATAATGCAATATCTGATAAAGCGTTATCAAGTTACTTTCGTAGTTCAGGTAATTTGTTAGAAGAAGAGTCAGCTGTGTTAGGGCAGGCTGTGACCAATTTAATGCTTTCAGGTGATAATGTTAATAATAAAAATATTATCTTAAGTCTGATACACTCCCTGGAAACAACAAGTGATATTCTCAAAGCTGATGTGATTAGAAAAACACTGGAAATCGTGTTGCGATACACAGCTGATGATATGTAACTTTTAATTATAAAGTATAAGTTTATAGAAAACTCATTCATCTTATTTTTGTCTGTCGCTTTAGACTATACACAGCATAATTTTATTGGGTCACTATTCCTGCGAGGCTGACATGAATAATTCAATCCCAGAGAGATTTATTTTTCAATGTGCTTTGTTTAAAAACCTCGAGAGGGAGGTGTTCATGACACATGGATATGTTGATAGTCATATTATTGCTCAGGCTTTACGCTTGCGTTTAAAAGATGAGACCAGTGTTATTCTTTCTGATCTCTATCTGCAAATCTTGCAGTACATTGAAATGCATAAGACTACACTAACGGATATCATTATTAATGACAGGGAATCCGTGCTCTCTTAAAACTTGAGTAAGGTTTTTGAATAAACATCAGCTGTATCACTATGCTGATGCAAAGTGAGCATTTCAGGCGTTATGCTTTCTTAATATATCCGCAATATCAGAGGGCAAACAGGAATGGAGAGCGCTCGTTTTCCATTCTTGACGCCTGATATCCCGCCTAATTTGTTTAATTCTGCCTACATTGTGCTAAATAATTAATAGGTTAGATGAAGTTGGAGAAAATTTTATCTTCGGCGTGGATATTTGTGATGCTCTCTACCATGCTCTCTGTAGACCCCAGCGCGAGCGAATGAACGTCATCTTCATGTATTAAACCCTTTGTCCGGGACAAGCGAATGCGCAATACACTCATACCCATCCTCGTTGCGATATGCTTGTTCATAACCGGTGTCGCTATTTTGAACATCCAGCTCTGGTATTCCGCAAAAGCAGAGTACCTGGCGGGAGCGAGATATGCCGCCAATAATATCAATCATATACTTGAAGAAGCGTCACAGGCGACTCAAACGGCGGTTAACATTGCCGGGAAGGAATGCGACCTCGAGGAGCAATATCAGCTTGGCACTGAAGCAGCTCTGAAACCTCACCTGCGCACAATCATCATTCTCAGACAGGGAACGGTCTGGTGCACATCCTTACCGGGGAATCGGGTCCTGCTATCTCGTATTCCTGTTTTCCCGGACAGTAATTTACTGTTGGCTCCGGCAATCGACACCGTTAATAGATTACCTATCCTGCTCTATCAGAGCCAATTTGCAGATACGCGCATTTTGGTTACGATAAGTGATCAGCATATTCGCGGCGCGCTTAATGTACCCTTGAAAGGGGTAAGGTATGTATTACGCGTGGCGGATGACATTATTGGACCTACGGGTGATGTAATGACGCTTAATGGACATTATCCCTATACCGAGAAGGTTCACTCAACAAAATATCATTTCACTATTATTTTTAACCTGCCGCCACTCTTTAGCTTCTACAGACTTATCGATAAAGGCTTTGGGATTTTGATATTTATTCTGTTAATCGCCTGCGCCGCTGCCTTCCTGCTTGATAGGTATTTCAGTAAAAGCGCAACGCCTGAAGAGATCCTGCGACGGGCTATAAATAATGGGGAGATCGTCCCTTTTTACCAACCTGTGGTAAATGGTCGGGAAGGGACATTGCGGGGAGTTGAGGTGTTAGCCCGCTGGAAACAACCTCACGGTGGATATATATCACCTGCGGCATTTATTCCACTTGCTGAAAAATGCGGATTAATCGTTCCGCTTACGCAAAGCCTGATGAATCAGGTTGCCACCCAGATGAACGCTATCGCGAGTAAACTGCCGGAAGGTTTTCATATTGGGATTAATTTTAGCGCCTCGCATATTATTTCGCCGACGTTTGTCGACGAGTGCTTAAATTACCGTGACAGTTTTACCCGCCGCGATTTAAACCTTGTTCTGGAAGTCACCGAGCGTGAGCCATTAAATGTTGATGAAAGTCTGGTTCAGCGGTTGAACATTCTGCATGAAAATGGTTTTGTCATCGCGCTGGATGATTTCGGTACTGGTTACTCAGGGCTTTCTTATCTGCATGACCTGCATATTGATTATATAAAAATTGATCACAGTTTCGTTGGCCGCGTCAACGCAGACCCAGAATCAACCCGAATTCTGGATTGTGTATTGGATCTGGCGCGTAAACTTTCGATCAGTATCGTCGCTGAAGGTGTCGAAACGAAAGAACAACTTGACTATCTGAACCAAAATAATATTACATTTCAGCAGGGTTATTATTTCTATAAACCTGTTACATACATCGACCTGGTCAAAATTATCCTTTCTAAATCGAAGGTGAAGGTTGTGGTTGAGTGAAAATTAATCAGTAAGGCCATGGTGCGGTGTAATTATAGACAGCTAATTAGCTCGTTGCCTCTTGTTACTATTGTTCATTCTTTTGTTTGCTATAATTGTTTGAAAGTTTTGACTGGATTGCCATTAGTAGCATGAACAATAGTAATAATCTGGATTATTTCACTCTCTATATCATCTTTTCCATTGCATTTATGTTGATCACTCTCCTGGTCATCCTTATTGCAAAACCCAGCACCGGGCTGGGAGAAGTGCTTGTGACGATAAATTTGCTTAATGCCCTTGTTTGGCTGGCGATCAATCTGGTTAATCGATTAAGGGAAAGACTCGTCAGCCACAGGGATCAGCACTAATCTTTCAGTTTCTCACTGTCAGTATGCGGCTGAATGGGTTGCTGGCAGTGAACTCCTGGATCATTGAAGGAAAGGAATTATTGTGCAAATAGTTGTCAACCCTGGTGTTATCACAGTTGTTTTATATATCAGTGAAATAGTTTCTATGGCAACTGTTGATAATTTTGATGTCGAAGAGTTATTTGTTAAACAAAATAGTTACCCCAAAGTGATCAATGTCATGAAAATAAGCTAAAAATGATAATGCTGACTTATTTATCATTTAAATATTGTCGCTGTTTATCTATTTAAATTTATTGTGCTTTTGTTTTTATCTTTGCCCTCCGTTTTGGTGATCTGAACTCATAGGTTATTTGATCAGGAATATTTGTTAATCCAATGAATGGATGGTTAATCTATGAAACTGAAAAAACTCCCCGGGTTCAGTTTAGGACTTATTGCTCTGGCGGTGGGTAACACAATTGTTGGATAATTATAGTGTAATTTCCTATATGACCGATGAAGAATCACCGATTGAAATCAAAAATAATACTTCTACAAGTAATGGAGAGTATCTAATCACTTAAGACGAAAGCCATGCTGTGAAAGTGGATGACGGTGTAACTGGATATATAAATAATGCCAGTGTGATGACTAGTGGTGATGGATCTTATGGTATTTCTGTTGATAGCCAAAACAAAGTATTATATATAAGCGATAGCAATATTAAGACCTCTGGAAGCGTATCTGACAAAGAAAATGGAGGGATAACAGCCAGCGCAGTAGTCAGTGAATTTGGTGGCACCATCGTTATGAATGGTGATAATTCAGTCGAGACGAGGGGGCATATTCAGCGGGATTTTTAAGTCAGGTTAATGATTCTGGGACTGTGGAAAATAACACCAGTCTTGAAACCACAGATAAAACGAACATTGTTACCTATGGGGAAAATGTAGTAGGAGTTCTTGCATGTTCAAGTCCTGGAGAGTCTCGAACATGTGTCGATGCTGTAGATGATGAAGTTTGTGATTCTAACAGTTACGAAGTTATTAGCCGTGCTGATTTAAAAATGAATGGTGGTTCCATAACAACTAATGGTATTAATAGCTATGGTGCTTATGCTAATGGGAAAAAAGCATATATTAATTTAGATTATGTGGTACTTGAAACTGTGGCTGATGGAAGTTATGCAGTTGCTATTCGACAAGGTAACATTGATATAAAAAAGTTCTATTACAACAAATGGCACTAAAGCCCCCATTGCAAAAATATACAATGGTAGAGAGTTATTTTTTTCCAATGTCACTTCAGAATCAACAGAAACGCCTACCCCCGTCCTGCGACCCGACGCTGGCAGTTACGTCGCCAACCTGGCAGCCGCTAACACTCTTTGTGTTACGCGTCTGAACGATCGTGCGGGTGAAACGCGCTATATCGATCCTGTAACTGAACAGGAGCGTTCAAGCCAACTTTGGCTACGTCAAATTGGCGGGCATAATGCCTGGCGTGACAGCAACGGACAGTTGAGAACGACCTCGGCACAGGCCATCTGGATGGGCGTCGATCATAATGCGCACACGGAAGCCAATGGCTCACGTATTGAGAATGACGCAAATTACAACATCCAGAGCCGACTTGGTTTCCGCACCTTTATTCGTACTCAGGAGAAAAACAGCGGTCCGCACGGTGACGACTTTGAACCTTTTGTTGAAATGAACGGGATCCATAACAGTAAAGATTTTGCTGTCTCAATGAACGGTGTGAAAGTCGAACAAGACGGGGCGCGTAATCTGGGGGAAATGAAACATGGCGTAAATGGCAATCTGAATCCGGCGGCCAGCGTCTGGGGTAATGTGGGCGTGCAGCTGGGTGATAATGGCTACAATGACACCGCAATGATGGTGGGCCTGAAATATAAGTTCTGATCCCGCCCGTTAGCTAAAAAACCGCGTCGAATTCATCGACGCGGTAACATATGAAATATTATTTTTTGCCGATAGCACGCATGGTGTCATCAATTGCCGTGATCAACAGCATTTGCGGATCTTTAGCGCAAACCTGATTCAGTTTTTCTACCACTTTGGCGCTCAGTTCCGGAGATTGCTCAATTTTTAAATCACGGCTGGCAACGCTGGCATTACCCATTACCGCAACAATTTCTGCAACCTGTGCGCTGTCAGTTTTTGCCATTTCGTTGGCTTCTGCGCAAGTAATATAGGTTTCTGATGGCAAACCGTTCTTAATATTGTAGTCCTGCGCCCAGGTCATTGGTGCGAAAACAAACAGACCCGCCAGTAAAGCAAATTTTTTCATCATCATTCCTTATTTCATTTTACCCAGAATTGCACCACCCGTACCGCCAATCACGGCACCTTTAATCGCCCCTTCGAGGCCATTGCCGGTCAGAACGCCAGTGACAGCACCAACGGCGGCACCCACTTTTGCACCTTTACGCGCATTTTTACCGTCACGGCCTTTTTCTGTTACTGCACCAACACCAGCGCCAACAGCTGCACCTTTCAGTACGCCATTAACACCATTGCCAGTAAGTAAACCAACGCCTGCACCTAGCAATGCACCTTTCGTGGTGCGATTCATATCCGCCATTGCTGGCGTGGAGCAGAACAATGCTGAGATAAGCCCGAAGGCGAGTATTTTTTTCTTCAACTTAGTTGTCCGGTATTAAGTAAGTTGCACACACAATAATTTCGTCTTCAATTAAGATCTGCTTAACTAAAGAACGCTCGCTATTATTCAGATAATTCAAAATGAGCGTGACTGTGATGATAGGAATTATGTTTTTTACGGGAATGAGAATAATCTCAAATGAGAAATAACTCATTGATTGACAATATTTTTATTCAAGAAGTGTCATTGGCTGTTAATACAATGTTGTAAAGGTAAGATAATCTGATTTATCAATATTATTGTGTGATTGTTATGTGAGCAGAAGATATTCATTAGCAACGATTACATTAGTCATTTTATTTTGTGGACGGCCTCATTGTCGAAAAATAAGCGTACGACAGTATTATCAGAAAAGAGTGTTTTTTATCCAACAACACTTCAGCGCACTGCGTTTAAAAAATGCCTCTTTCTTATACGGGATATCATCATTTCATCATGATGTCTTTGATGAGCGGTGAACACAATACATTTGCGCTGTCTCTTCAGGATGAATCCCCTGGTCTGGTGCCTGCGGGCTGATGTTGCAGCAGAGCTAAGGTCACTTAGACGCTACTATCATTTATCCAATGCATGGAATCGAAATCAGTCGATACCCGCAGTATATATCGTGAACTGGGCGCAACGCTGAGCTACAACATGCGTCTGGGGAACGGTATGGAAATTGAACCCTGGCTGAAGGCGGCTGTGCGCAAAGAATTTGTCGATGATAACCGGGTGAAGGTGAATAGTGACGGTAATTTTGTCAATGATTTGTCGGGCAGACGTGGAATATACCAGGCAGGTATTAAAGCCTCATTCAGCAGTATGTTAAGCGGGCATCTCGGGGTGGGTATAACCGTGGTGCCGGTGTGGAGTCCCCGTGGAATGCGGTGGCCGGTGTGAACTGGCCGTTCTGACCATCAACGATTAACTGCGTTTCGGCGCTGTTTTCGTTTACAGGGTGCTAAAAGGGAAAATTCTGGGGCAAAAAAAGCCCGCCAGTTACGGTGGGAAACCTCATCCTATTGGAGAACAATGAATAATGAAATTGCGGGTTATCATCTCCCTGGATACCCATGCTAACAATAAGGTTATTTACTCAACCAGGCGTAAACATTTTGTTCTGTGCGTGGGAACAGCCTTAAGGTGTAAAGGGGGGGAAATAGCAATGAGTAGTATCAGCAAGAATACTCGCCGCTTTACCACAACGTGGATGAGAGGGATGAAAAACTCAAGGCAGAGATGACTCTGCCTTGAAGATAAATGCGCTTTTACAGGGGGCTTATTTCAGCTCTTCTGCTTCCGGTAAGGTCACGTTCAGCTCAAGAATAGAAATATCGCCATCTTTTTGCTCAAGCTGTACGGTTACCATCTCAGGATCAATTTGTACGTATTTACAAATGACCTCAAGAATATCTTTACGCAACTGCGGCAGATAATGCGGTTCTGCATCGCTGCGACGGCGTTCAGCAACAATAATCTGCAGCCGTTCTTTTGCAATGTTGGCTGTGTTTTTCTTCCGCGAGAGAAAGAAATCGAGTAATGCCATAACTTATCCTCCGAACAAGCGTTTGAGGAAGCCTTTCTTCTCTTCTTCAATGAAGCGGAAAGGACGTTCTTCTCCCAACAGACGTTCTACGGTATCTGCGTAGGCTTTACCCGCATCGGCGTTAATGTCGAGAATGACCGGTTCACCCTGGTTAGAGGCGCGCAATACTGATTGATCCTCTGGGATCACGCCGACGAGTTTGATGCGCAGGATCTCCAGCACATCTTCCATGCTCAGCATGTCACCTCTGCTTACGCGGCCTGGGTTATAGCGCGTTAACAGCAGGTGCTCTTTAATCGGCTCTTCGCCATTTTCTGCGCGGCGTGATTTCGACGCCAGAATGCCTAAAATACGGTCAGAGTCGCGTACTGAGGAGACTTCCGGGTTGGTGGTAATAATGGCTTCGTCTGCAAAATAGAGTGCCATTAACGCACCGGTTTCAATCCCTGCCGGGGAGTCACAAACGATAAATTCAAAATCCATCGCTTTCAGATCATCAAGAACTTTGGCGACCCCTTCACGGGTGAGGGCATCTTTATCGCGAGTTTGCGATGCCGGAAGAATATAGAGATTTTCAGTACGTTTATCTTTAATTAACGCTTGGTTTAGCGTTGCATCGCCCTGAATGACGTTGACGAAATCGTAAACGACCCGGCGTTCACAACCCATAATCAGGTCGAGATTACGCAGGCCGATATCAAAATCTATCACGACAGTTTTCTTTCCCTTCTGGGCCAAACCAGTGGCGATGGCCGCGCTGGAGGTTGTCTTACCAACACCCCCTTTGCCCGAAGTAACAACAATAATGCGTGCCATAGAAATTCCTTGTTAAAAAGGGATCAATTTAACGGTTGAACGGTCAAAGCGTTTTCGACTAACTGCAGTCGTGCCGCTTTGCCATAAAATTCTGCTGGGATTTGATCACTCAGCCAGTATTCACCTGCGATGGACACCAGTTCCGCCATCAGGTTCGTACAAAATATTTGCGTTTCCCGGTCACCACTTGCCCCTGCCAGCGCACGACCGCGCATCATGCCATAGACATGAATGTTACCATCGGCAATCAATTCGGCCCCTGCGCTAACGTGGCTTGTAACAATCAGATCACATTGTGGAGCATAAATACGCTGACCGGAACGCACTGGGGTATCAATTAAACGCGTTTTTGTGACCGGCGTTGTATTTTGCGCTGGAGCCTGCGGTGCGGGGGCTGGACGCGGCGCTTTTTCCTTTCCTTCCGTCAGGATAGGCAGCCCCATCTTTTCAATTTCGGCTTTAAGTTGCGCATCTTTGCAGCCACTTACGCCAATAACCCGCAAACCAGTTGCCGAAACCGCCTTATGCATCGCCGACCAGTTTACCGGGTCTTTCAGTGCACTGACGTTGAGTACAACGGGGGCATGTTTTAAAAATGCGGGGGCCTGAGCGATTTTGTCTTCCAGCGCCTGATGGATAACCTTAGGTTCTGCCTCATGCAGATGAACCACAGATAAAGTGAAGCTACTGCCTTTAAGCTCGATTGGCGTGTTTGACATCCTGGCCTTACTCAATTAGCTATTAATCATCGCCAGCGCGCGATGATGTTCCGAAGACTATAAGGCATGTTATAGTCTGGATTATATTGAGGCAAGTCACCCTCCCATTTATTCAGAGTAAAAGTCTATTCTGTGATAAATGGCGCTGATTCATAGCTTAAAAAATACCCTTGTCAATCAACCCATTGCCGTCGTACTTTTGATTGTTCTTATTTACGCTTCCTTTTTCCGCACCCTAATCGTGACAGCATCTTCAGACCTGTTTAAATATCCAGTGTTGAGGCGGGTGTATTTTTTCACCACGCCAGGCTTTCTTAACTTTCCATTTTTTGCAGCATCATTAAAGAACAGATACCCGTTATCTTAATATCCGCCGCAGAATTGCTCTATCATAGAAACCGCAGAAGACGTCTGATACTTCTGTCAGGTCATCGTAACTCGTCCAGGTCAGCGGTTTTGATTACGGATTGATGATGAAATGAGCATAAGTGTTGTACGGTTGGATTATCAGGATGTGCTATGAATATGATGCGTATTTTTTATATCGGATTGTCAGGTGTGGGGATGATGTTCTCATCAATGGCGTCTGGAAATGACGCTGGCGGGCTTCAATCTCCTGCGTGTGGCGTTGTTTGCGACCCGTATATTTGTGTGAGTTCAGATGGCATTTCCCCAGAGTTAACAAGGAAATATCTCGGCGAAAAAGCCGCTGAAAACTTACAATCATTACAAGGCTACGATCCCAGCGAATTTACATTCTCTAACGGTGTATTTTGCGATGTTAAAGAAAAATTATGTCGTGATGATCGTTATTTTGGTGTAGATGGTAAGCGGAGTGGAAAAATCAATCAAACCACCACAAAGATGTTATTTATGTGTCGTGAGTGATGTCTTGTTTACATTATGTTCTATTCGTCATTAACCTCTTAAGCGACAGAGAGGAGTGGGGCGTTAACGTTTATGACGGGGAGAGTCCCCGTCGGTTGATATTTACTTAATTTGAATATCGACGTTATATTTTTTAGTTTTGTTTTTACGGGCGTCGTTTCGGGTTTGCAGCACTCGCAGCTCATATTTGCCAGAAGCAGGGAGTGAGTATTGTCCGTGACTATCGAGTTCTGGGGAATATCTGGATAAATCAACAGAATCATCGATTCCTGGCCCGAAGAGGTAAGTATCAGCGCCTTCATTAGAGATACTCACGTGCACTTTCTGACCTTTTTTGGCATAGAAGGTATATGTATCGTAATCGTATCCCTTTATTTCGCCGGAGTACTGAGCGCTGCTATGGCCTTTTCTGAACTCAACATTGACATTCTTACCCGCAGCAAAGCTCGTGGAAGTTAGCAGTGCAAGCAACAATACAGCCTTACTGATGCCCTTAATTTTCATTGGTAGTCTCCTGTTCAGAATGAGTACGATGAACTGTTATAATATAACAATCCTTCACGGGAGAATTCCAGTGGCTTTCCTGTGTTCGGTTAAATCCTGGCGCGGCATTTTTGCCGGGGGGATTACTTATAAAGGGGGCATGGACTGAACAAACCGTAGAAATCTACAGCTGGCTGGCTTGTGGCGCGGGTTTCATTGATGTTAGCTTATGCCAAAACCTGGCATCTTAAAGAGTAAAAGTATGTTTTGTGTGATTTATCGAAGCAGCAAACGTGACCAGACCTATTTATATGTCGAAAAAAAAGACGATTTTTCGCGTGTTCCTGAGGAACTGATGAAAGGTTTTGGTCAGCCTCAGTTAGCGATGATTCTTCCGCTGGATGGGCGGAAGAAACTGGTCAATGCCGATATTGAAAAGGTTAAACAGGCATTAACCGAGCAAGGTTACTATTTGCAGTTACCGCCACCACCCGAAGATTTGCTGAAGCAACATCTTTCCGTCATGGGGCAGAAAACAGACGACACTAACAAATAACCGATATCCGGCGGTGGCATTATCTTTGTCGGCGCGGGTTTTCATATCCACGATAAGGTGAGGGGAACGTTATGTATCAACATCACAACTGGCAAGGTGCGCTGCTGGATTATCCGGTGAGTAAAGTAGTCTGTGTTGGCAGTAACTATGCCAAACATATTAAAGAGATGGGCAGCGCAGTACCCGAAGAGCCAGTGCTGTTTATTAAACCAGAAACGGCACTGTGCGATCTGCGGCAGCCATTGGCGATCCCATCCGATTTCGGTTCAGTTCATCATGAAGTCGAACTGGCGGTGTTGATTGGCGCGACGCTGCGTCAGGCTACGGAAGAGCATGTCCGCAAAGCCATTGCCGGTTACGGCGTGGCGCTCGATCTGACATTGCGTGATGTTCAGGGAAAAATGAAGAAAGCCGGGCAGCCGTGGGAAAAGGCCAAAGCGTTTGATAACTCTTGTCCGCTTTCCGGGTTTATTCCCGCGGCGGAGTTTACCGGCGACCCACAAAATACAACGCTGGGCCTGAGCGTAAACGGCGAGCAACGCCAGCAAGGTACGACTGCGGACATGATCCATAAAATCGTTCCGCTGATCGCTTATATGAGCAAGTTTTTTACCCTCAAGGCCGGTGACGTTGTGCTGACAGGCACGCCTGATGGTGTCGGCCCGTTGCAAAGCGGTGATGAGCTGACAGTCACTTTCGATGGGCATTCTTTGACAACTCGCGTTTTGTAATACTTTTTGCCGCCTGAAAGCGGCGGCAAAACTTGCATCGCTGTGCCAGACTGGTTATAAGGTGCGTTTTAACGTAATGGCGGAACACCTGATGAGCGATGTACCTTTCTGGCAAAGTAAAACCCTGGACGAAATGAGCGATGCGGAATGGGAGTCGTTGTGTGATGGTTGCGGTCAGTGTTGCCTGCATAAACTGATGGATGAAGACACCGACGAAATCTACTTCACTAACGTCGCCTGTCGCCAGCTCAATATTAAAACCTGTCAATGTCGGAACTACGAACGTCGTTTCGAGTTTGAACCCGACTGCATTAAATTAACCCGTGAAAATCTGCCAACATTCGAATGGCTGCCAATGACCTGCGCTTATCGTTTGCTGGCGGAAGGTAAAGGTTTACCTGCGTGGCATCCGCTACTTACTGGTTCGAAAGCGGCAATGCATGGTGAACGTATCTCTGTGCGTCATATCGCAGTAAAAGAATCAGAAGTGATTGACTGGCAGGATCATATCTTAAATAAACCTGACTGGGCGCAGTGATAAATTTAATAGATGTTGATGGGGGCTTTCTTAATATACGTCTGGATGCTCGCCATTTCGTAGCCCTGTTTTTGAAAACGCTCTGTCATAATGAGAGTTACCCGATACTTTATTATCAACAGGTAACTCTCAATCTTTAAAAAACGTCTGTATTTTTAAATGTGATAAATTTTATACCTTGAGTACATAGAGAGAATAATCGCTTATCAGACTTCAGGTATCTCAAAGAGTGTCTTCTTACCGTGTCTTTTCTGATACTCATTACAGGTGTTAATTATTTTTTTGGCCGCTTCTTTTAGTAAAGAAAGCATTAAATCATCATAATAAACGTAGAATCTGGTTGTTTCAGTTTCCGTTTTTATCTCCCCGATGGCGGCTATTTCGGTAGTTAATTTCAATTTGGCGGCATCGATATCTTTATTCGCTTGTTTAACCGTGTTAGACAGGGTGGTAAAGAAACTCTGTGCAGATTTTAACTTGTTCTTCAATTCTGGAATCAGTTTCCCTTCAACTACGCCCGCAGCAATAGAACACCGTTTCTTGATGCCGTCATCCAGTACCTTAATGAGAATGCCTTTCTGGGCGAATGCTTCGATTCTATTTTAAACCAGGTGATATTTTTCCTTTCTGCTGGATGGACGCTGTCGCCAGAAGGCCGCGTGAGCACAGGATAAGAGAACGAAAAATCAGCAGTCTATGCAGCGACAAATATTGATAGCCTGAATCAGTATTGATCTGCTGACAAGAACAGACTACTGTATATAAAAACAGTATAACTTCAGGCAGATTATTATGTTGTTTATCAAGCCTGCGGATCTCCGCGAAATTGTGACTTTTCCGCTATTTAGCGATCTTGTTCAGTGTGGCTTTCCTTCACCGGCCGCAGATTACGTTGAACAGCGCATCGATCTGAATCAACTGTTGATCCAGCATCCCAGCGCGACTTATTTCGTCAAAGCAAGTGGTGATTCTATGATTGATGGTGGGATTAGTGACGGTGATTTACTGATTGTCGATAGCGCTATTACCGCCAGCCATGGTGATATTATCATCGCTGCTGTTGACGGCGAGTTTACGGTGAAAAAATTGCAACTACGCCCGACGGTACAGCTTATTCCTATGAACAGTGCGTACTCGCCCATTACCATCAGTAGCGAAGATACGCTGGATGTCTTTGGTGTGGTGATCCACGTCGTTAAGGCGATGCGCTGATGTTTGCCCTCTGTGATGTAAACGCGTTTTATGCCAGCTGTGAGACGGTGTTTCGCCCTGATTTATGGGGTAAACCGGTGGTTGTGCTATCGAATAATGACGGTTGCGTTATCGCCCGAAACGCTGAGGCAAAGGCGCTGGGCGTTAAAATGGGCGATCCCTGGTTCAAACAAAAAGATCTGTTTCGTCGCTGTGGCGTGGTTTGCTTTAGCAGCAATTATGAGCTTTACGCAGACATGAGTAATCGGGTGATGTCGACGCTGGAAGAACTATCGCCCCGCGTCGAGATTTACAGTATTGATGAGGCATTCTGCGATCTGACAGGTGTGCATAATTGTCGCGATCTGACTGATTTTGGCAGAGAAATTCGCGCAACGGTGCTACAACGTACCCATCTTACTGTTGGTGTGGGGATCGCCCAGACCAAAACGCTGGCTAAGCTTGCCAATCATGCGGCAAAAAAATGGCAGCGGCAGACGGGCGGGGTGGTGGATTTATCAAATCTGGAACGCCAGCGTAAATTAATGTCTGCTCTCCCCGTGGATGAAGTCTGGGGGATTGGACGGCGGATCAGCAAAAAACTGGACGCGATGGGGATCAAAACCGTTCTCGATTTGGCAGATTCAGATATCCGGTTTATCCGTAAACATTTTAATGTCGTGCTCGAAAGAACGGTGCGTGAACTGCGCGGTGAACCCTGTTTGCAACTGGAAGAGTTTGCACCGACGAAGCAGGAAATTATCTGTTCCCGCTCGTTTGGTGAACGCATCACGGATTATCCGTCGATGCGGCAGGCCATTTGTAGTTACGCTGCCCGGGCGGCGGAAAAACTTCGCAGCGAGCATCAATATTGTCGGTTTATCTCCACGTTTATTAAGACGTCACCATTTGCGTTCAATGAACCTTATTACGGCAATAGCGCATCGGTAAAACTGCTGACGCCCACTCAGGACAGCAGGGATATCATTAACGCCGCTACGCGATCTCTGGATGCCATCTGGCAAGCGGGCCATCGCTACCAAAAAGCGGGCGTGATGCTGGGGGATTTCTTCAGTCAGGGAGTCGCGCAGCTCAATTTATTCGATGACAACGCACCGCGCCCCGGGAGTGAGCAATTGATGGCGGTAATGGATACGCTGAATGCTAAAGAGGGCAGAGGAACACTCTATTTTGCCGGGCAGGGGATCCAGCAACAATGGCAGATGAAGCGTGCCATGCTTTCACCATGTTATACAACGCGAAGTTCTGATTTACTGCGGGTCAAATAAACATAGCGGCAGGAAAAAGCGCTCCCGCAGGAGCGCCGAATGGATTAGCGACCGAACAGGTCACGTTTTTTCGCTTTAAACGGCTGGGAAATCACCACCAGCACCGCGACAATCAGGTAAGCGATAAAAATACCGAGCAGCCACTGCGGCATTTCCAGACCTAAAAATTCCCACTGACGCTCGGCGCAATCGCCAGAGGCGACAAACACTTGCGGCACCCATTTATCCAGCGGCAGCCATTCCGGGAAACGAGCCATAAAATCACAGGTCGCAAACGGCGAAGGATAGAGCTGAAGCATGGTGTGCTCGTAAGTTAACTGCACACCGCGGAACGCACTATACAACCAGATAACCATCGCTACATAACGCAGCGGAGTTTTCGGGGCGATCGCGCCAATCAGCGCAGCACCCAGAACGCCGAATAACGCGCAGCGTTCATAAATACAGAGCACGCAAGGTTTCAGTAACATCACATGCTGGAACCACAGCGCCGTCAGTTCCAGTGCCAGAGCAGTAAACGCCATCAACAGCCATGCGCCCCGGCCTTGTGAACATTGGTTCAAAAATCGCAACATAATCATTTCCCTGCAATATGCATAGAGTGCGCAGTTTAAACCAATTCATTCGCTGCGCCACCAGGAGGCAGCAAAAATAGGACGCAATTGGACAATTATCGGGCGAAAAGGCAAACCGGGCATTTATATGCCCGGTAAGTTGTTATCAAAGCGTTGCTATCCAGCCCATTTGCATAAACCATTCGGTTACAGGAGCAAGCGTAAACTCGACGCAGAGTAACCCGGCAACCGTCAGTACGAGGGTGTAAGGCAGGGCCATCCACACCATGCGGCCATAAGAGAGACGAATCAATGGCGCGAGTGCAGAGGTCAGCAGGAACAGGAACGCAGCCTGACCGTTCGGCGTAGCGACGGAGGGCAGATTGGTACCGGTATTAATGGCGACCGCCAGCAGCTCGTATTGCTTCAACGTGATAGCGCCACTTTCCATAGCCGCTTTCGCTTCGTTGATATAAATCGTCCCCACGAAGACGTTATCCGAAATGGATGACAGCAGACCGTTGAAAATATAGAACAACGACAGCTGAGCATGTTCAGATGCCTGCAACACAAACTGAATAATCGGCGAAAACAGTTGTTGGTCGATAATCACCGCGACTACTGAGAAAAACACCGTCAACAGTGCGGTGAATGGCAGAGATTCGGTGAAGGCTTTACCGATAGCATGTTCATCGGTGACACCCGTCAGTGACGTGGTCAGAATGATGACCGACAAACCAATCAAACCGACTTCTGCCAAATGTAGTGCCAGCGCGGTGACCAGCCAGACGCCGATAATCGCCTGCACAATCAGACGAATTTTGTCCTGACGTGTACGCTGGTTGCGGCTTTGATCGTCAAACTGTTGCAGCACTTCGCGGACTTTCTCCGGCAGCGTTTCACCGTAGCCAAACCAACGCAGCTTCTCTACCAGCAGGCAGGTTAACAGGCCACAAATCAGAACCGGGACGGTCACCGGCGACATGCGCAGGAAGAAATCGCCAAAATGCCAGCCAGCCGCTTTAGCGATGATCAGGTTCTGTGGTTCGCCCACCATGGTCATCACGCCGCCTAATGCGGTGCCGACACCGGCATGCATCATCAGACTACGCAGAAAGCCACGGAACTGTTCCAGAACCACTTTGTAATGCTTGTCGATATGACTATCGTCTTGCAGGTCGGTATCTTCGGCACGGGAAGAGGCTACGCGATGATAAATACCATAAAAACCGACTGCAACGCTGATCACCACCGCCACGACGGTTAAGGCATCGAGGAACGCGGAGAGGAACGCCGCCGCCACGCAAAAAGAGAGCGACAGTAGCATTTTGGAGCGAATGCTTAACAGCAAACGGGTAAATATGAACAACAACAGCTGTTTCATAAAATAGATACCCGCCACCATAAACATCAGTAACAGCAAGACTTCAAGATTTGCCGCCACCTCTTCACGAACATGTTCCGCGCTGGTCATGCCGATGAATACCGCTTCGATAGCCAACAGACCACCGGGGAGCAGCGGGTAGCATTTCAGGGCCATCGCCAGAGTGAAAATAAATTCCGCTACCAGCAACCAGCCAGCGACGAAAGGGCTGATGAGGAAAATTAACGGATTTACGATTAAGAAAATGATGAGGGCGAGTTTGTACCAGTCGGGGGACTGGCCTAAAAAATTGCGCCATAGTGCGCGGCCCCAGGAGATCTCCATGATGGTTTCCCTTACCTTAGAAATAATCAATGATGTTTTTATGTTTAAACGCAAAGCTTAACGGTCAGACAGGAGTGAGGCAAGTCTTGATAGTCAAGGGGAAAGAGATGCAGAAAATGAAGCCTTGATCCCTTTTTTCTTCTTTTTGTCTTCTATCAGCGTAGTTAGCCCTCTGGTATGATGAGTCCAACTTTGTTTTGCTGTGTTATGGAAATCTCACTATGGTCATTAAGGCGCAAAGCCCGGCGGGTTTCGCGGAAGAGTACATTATTGAAAGTATCTGGAATAACCGCTTCCCTCCCGGGACTATTTTGCCCGCAGAACGTGAACTTTCAGAATTAATTGGCGTAACGCGTACTACGTTACGTGAAGTGTTACAACGTCTGGCACGAGATGGCTGGTTGACCATTCAACACGGCAAGCCGACGAAGGTGAATAATTTCTGGGAAACCTCCGGTTTAAATATCCTTGAAACACTGGCGCGACTGGACCACGAAAGTGTGCCGCAGCTTATTGATAATTTGCTGTCGGTGCGTACCAATATTTCAACTATTTTTATTCGCACCGCGTTTCGTCAACATCCCGATAAAGCGCAGGAAGTGCTGGCAACCGCTAATGAAGTGGCCGATCACGCCGACGCCTTTGCCGAGCTGGATTACAACATTTTCCGCGGCCTGGCGTTTGCTTCCGGCAACCCGATTTACGGTCTGATCCTTAACGGGATGAAAGGGCTGTATACGCGCATTGGTCGTCACTATTTCGCCAATCCGGAAGCGCGCAGTCTGGCGCTGGGCTTCTATCACAAACTGTCGGCGTTGTGCAGTGAAGGCGCACACGATCAGGTATATGAAACAGTGCGTCGCTATGGGCATGAGAGTGGCGAGATTTGGCACCGGATGCAGAAAAATTTGCCGGGTGATTTAGCCATTCAGGGGCGATAATCCCTTCCGTTTAAAAAGCAAACCCCTCAAACGAGGGGTTTTTTGTTGTTTTTACAGATTTCCCATTCTCGGCGGGCAACGTTCCAGCAACTCGACGCTGCCATCTTCGTTTTGCTGTTCGAGCATCACATCAAATCCCCACAGGCGATGCACATGCTTCAGCACTTCTTTGCGCCCCCGATCCAGCGGTGCGCGATTATGTGGAATGTAACGCAGCGTCAGCGAACGGTCGCCGCGCAAATCCACGTTCCAGATCTGAATATTCGGTTCCAGATTACTTAAGTTATATTGCGACGATAACCGGTTACGGATCTCCCGATAACCTTCTTCATTATGAATAGCGGAAATCTCCAGATAATTATGCCGATCGTCATCCAGCACGGTGAAGAAGCGGAAATCACGCATCACTTTCGGTGACAGGAACTGGCTGATAAAACTCTCATCTTTGAAATCACGCATCGCGAAATGCAGCGTTTCCAGCCAGTCGGAACCGGCGATATCCGGGAACCAGTATTTGTCTTCTTCCGTCGGCGACTGACAAATCCGTTTAATATCCTGGAACATGGCGAACCCGAGGGCATATGGGTTGATGCCGCTGTACCACGGGCTGTTATAGGGCGGCTGGAAGACCACATTGGTGTGGCTGTGCAAAAACTCCAGCATAAAACGTTCCGTTACTTTCCCTTCATCATACAGATGGTTAAGGATGGTGTAGTGCCAGAAGGTCGCCCAGCCTTCGTTCATCACCTGAGTCTGTTTTTGCGGATAAAAATACTGGCTCACCTTACGCACAATACGCAGGATTTCACGCTGCCATGATTCCAGCAGTGGCGCATTTTTCTCCATAAAATAGAGCAGGTTTTCTTGTGGTTCGGACGGATAGCGGCGCGCTTCAGCAACCGTTTTCTCTTCCTCGCGCTTCGGCAGGGTACGCCAGAGCATATTGACCTGACTTTGCAGATACTCTTCGCGACTCTTCTGCCGGGCTTTCTCTTCTTGCAGCGAGATTTTTTGCGGGCGTTTGTACCGGTCCACGCCGTAGTTCATCAGCGCGTGGCACGAGTCCAGAAGCCGTTCTACTTCATCAACGCCATAACGTTCTTCGCACTCGGTAATATATTTACGGGCAAAAATCAGATAATCGACAATCGAACTGGCGTCGGTCCAGCTACGGAATAAGTAATTGTTTTTGAAGAAAGAGTTATGCCCATAGCAGGCATGAGCCATCACCAACGCTTGCATGGTAATGGTGTTCTCTTCCATCAGGTAAGCGATACACGGGTTAGAGTTAATGACGATTTCATAGGCCAGTCCTTGCTGACCGTGCTTATACAGCCGTTCAGTCTCGATAAACTTTTTACCGAATGACCAGTGCGGATAGTTAATTGGCATGCCGACGCTGGAGTAGGCATCCATCATCTGTTCTGAGGTTATCACTTCAATCTGGTGCGGGTAGGTATCCAGCCGGTAGAGTTTCGCCACCCGGTCTATCTCTGCCAGATAAACATCCAGCAGGTCGAACGTCCAGTCGGGTCCATCGCTCAAACGTGTGGTGTCCTTATTCATAGAATCGATCGTCGCCATACGCGCACCTCATTGTTGTCGGCGCTCTCTGTGTGGAGCACCTCATTTCAAGCATAGAACACCTGTTAAAAACCGCGTCGCCGGAGAATTTTTTTCTTTGCGATTTCTTATTATCAGAGTGCCACTAATCCGCTTCTGAACGGAATTTTATGCTGGATAAAAAGGGCGTTCAGCAGGAGATACTAAAGACGCCATATTGCCGCAGAGTCAGGGAGATGTGAGCCAGCTCACCATAAAAAAGCCGTATGTTGAATAATATTTTCAACTGAGTTATCAAGATGTAATTAGATTATTATTCTTTTACTGTATCTACCGTTATCGGAGTGGCTATGCGAGTTGTCATACTGGGAAGTGGTGTGGTAGGCGTTGCCAGCGCCTGGTACTTAAATCAGGCAGGACATGAGGTCACCGTCATTGATCGGGAGCCGGGGGCCGCCCTGGAAACCAGTGCCGCGAATGCCGGGCAAATCTCCCCCGGATATGCTGCACCGTGGGCGGCACCAGGTGTGCCTTTAAAAGCGATTAAATGGATGTTCCAGCGCCATGCGCCGCTGGCGGTTCGTCTCGACGGTACGCAGTTCCAGTTGAAATGGATGTGGCAAATGTTACGTAACTGCGACACCAGCCACTACATGGAAAACAAAGGGCGGATGGTACGTCTGGCGGAATACAGCCGTGATTGCCTGAAAGCATTGCGCGCCGAAACCAATATTCAGTATGAAGGGCGTCAGGGTGGGACGCTGCAACTGTTCCGTACCGAACAACAGTATGAAAACGCGACCCGCGATATCGCCGTGCTGGAAGATGCTGGCGTACCGTATCAGCTGCTGGAATCCAGCCGCCTGGCGGAAGTGGAGCCCGCGTTGGCAGAAGTGGCGCACAAACTGACGGGCGGCCTGCAACTGCCCAATGATGAAACCGGAGACTGCCAGCTGTTTACCCAGAATCTGGCGCGGATGGCGGAGCAGGCGGGGGTTAAATTCCGCTTTAATACGCCCGTTGACCAACTGCTTTGCGACGGCGAGCAAATCTACGGCGTGAAGTGTGGTGATGAAGTGATTAAGGCCGATGCGTATGTGATGGCGTTTGGTTCTTACTCGACGGCGATGCTCAAAGGCATTGTTGATATTCCGGTGTATCCGCTGAAAGGCTACTCGCTGACCATTCCAATTGCGCAGGAAGATGGTGCGCCGGTATCCACTATTCTTGATGAAACCTACAAAATCGCCATTACCCGTTTCGATAACCGCATTCGTGTCGGCGGAATGGCGGAAATTGTTGGTTTTAACACCGAGCTGTTGCAACCGCGTCGTGAAACGCTGGAGATGGTGGTTCGCGATCTCTATCCACGCGGCGGTCATGTTGATCAGGCGGCTTTCTGGACTGGCCTGCGCCCGATGACGCCAGACGGCACGCCGGTTGTCGGGCGTACACGCTTTAAAAATCTGTGGTTGAATACCGGTCACGGCACGCTCGGCTGGACGATGGCTTGCGGTTCCGGTCAGTTGTTAAGCGATCTGCTCTCGGGGCGCACGCCAGCGATCCCGTATGAAGATCTAAGCGTAGCGCGCTACAGCCGTGGATTTACGCCATCACGCCCGGGCCATTTACATGGCGCACACAGCTAAGGAAACGAGATGACCCGTCCGATACAGGCCAGCCTCGATCTGCAGGCATTAAAACAGAATCTGTCCATTGTCCGCCAGGCCGCGCCGCACGCGCGCGTCTGGTCGGTGGTAAAAGCGAACGCTTACGGGCACGGTATTGAGCGTATCTGGAGCGCGCTCGGGGCTACCGATGGCTTTGCATTGCTTAACCTGGAAGAGGCAATAACGTTACGTGAGCGCGGCTGGAAAGGACCGATCCTGATGCTGGAAGGATTTTTCCATGCTCAGGATCTGGAGATTTATGACCAGCACCGCCTGACCACCTGCGTACACAGCAACTGGCAGCTCAAAGCACTGCAAAATGCGCGGCTAAAAGCACCGTTGGATATTTATCTTAAAGTGAACAGTGGAATGAATCGGTTGGGCTTCCAGCCCGATCGCGTGCTTACCGTCTGGCAGCAGTTGCGGGCGATGGCGAATGTTGGCGAAATGACCCTGATGTCGCATTTTGCCGAAGCGGAACATCCTGATGGAATTTCCAGCGCGATGGCGCGTATTGAGCAGGCGGCGGAAGGGCTGGAGTGTCGGCGTTCGTTGTCTAATTCGGCGGCGACTCTGTGGCACCAGGAAGCGCATTTTGACTGGGTTCGGCCTGGCATTATTTTGTATGGTGCTTCGCCGTCCGGTCAGTGGCGTGATATCGCCAATACCGGATTACGTCCGGTGATGACGCTAAGCAGTGAGATTATTGGTGTCCAGACGCTAAAAGCGGGCGAGCGTGTGGGCTACGGCGGTCGCTATACTGCGCGCGATGAACAGCGAATCGGCATTGTCGCTGCAGGATACGCCGACGGTTATCCGCGCCACGCGCCTACCGGTACCCCTGTTTTAGTGGACGGCGTTCGCACCATGACGGTGGGGACAGTCTCGATGGATATGCTGGCGGTCGATTTAACGCCTTGCCCGCAAGCGGGTATTGGTACGCCAGTTGAGCTGTGGGGCAAGGAGATCAAAATTGATGATGTCGCCGCCGCTGCCGGAACGGTAGGCTATGAGTTGATGTGCGCGCTGGCGTTACGCGTCCCGGTTGTGACGGTGTAACTTGTTATCGCTGGATGCGACCAGCGTCGTATCCAGCGTTACGAAACACATTAAACTTAAGATTCGGCTTCTTCCTCCGCTACCCGAACACCAATCTTCAACACTTCATTATCTTCTTTCTCGGCCACCGTCCAGATCATCCCGGCAAACTCTACCTGGTCACCGACAACCGGTGCCGCGCCTAACAACTGCTGGACGATTTCACCCAGCGTTTGCTGCTTATCGCGATATTCTCGCCCGTCTTCCAGACCATATATCAGCGCCACATCAGCATATTTGGCGCTGGCTTCGAGAATGAAGTCACCAAAGAAGCGTTGATCCAGCGCGACCGGCGGCGACTGGCTGAACAGTTTACCGAGCGCCGGGAGATCGCGTTCCCGACCAATTACACACAACACATCGCCTTCGCGCAGTCGGGTGCTGCCGGTGGGATGAAGCAACTGGTTATCACGAAACAGTGCCGCAATACGCGTCTCTTTTGGCATATGCAAATCACGCAGTGCCGCGCCCACGCACCATTTATCGGCACTCAATTGATAAACAAACTGCTCCCACGGATTTTCCGGATGAATATCCAGGCCAACGCGTGACACCGGACGTCCCACTGGCGGAACGACCACTTTGGCTTTTTTCGCCGCCCACGAGAGTGATGTTCCCTGCAATAGCAGTGAAACCAGAACCACAAAGAAGGCGACATTAAAGAACAGTCGCGCATTCTCCAGCCCCGCCATCATCGGGAACACGGCCAGGATGATTGGCACCGCACCGCGTAATCCCACCCAGCTGATAAACACGCGCTCACGCAGATTGAAGCCGCGGAACGGTAGCAATCCGGCAAATACCGAAAGAGGACGGGCGAAGAAAATCATCCATGCGGACAAAATGAGCGCCGGAATGGCAATAGGCAGCAGATCGCTTGGGTTAACCAATAGCCCCAGCACCAGGAACATGGCGATTTGCGCCAGCCAGGCGAGGCCGTCGAAATTTTGCAGGATGCCGTAGCGGTTGCGAATCGGCCGATTACCCAGCAGAAAACCGCACAGATAAACAGCCAGAATACCGCTGCCTTCCAGCGCCGTGGTTAAAGCAAAAATTAAAATACCGCCGCTTAATGCCAGCAATGGATATAATCCGGCGGGCAGGGCGATGCGATTAATCATTTGCAGCAGTAAATAACCACCGCCAAGCCCGATGACAATCCCGAGGCCAAATTGCTGCAGAATATCGACCACGAACATCCAGCTGACACTGCTTTCATGCTGCTGGATCATCGCAATCAGGGTAATCGTCAGAAAGACCGCCATTGGATCATTACTGCCGGATTCAATTTCCAGCGTCGAGCCAACACGTTCGTTAAGCCCCTTACCACCCAGCAGAGAAAAGACCGCTGCAGCATCGGTGGAGCCGACGATAGCGCCGATTAATAATCCTTCAATCAAATCAAGATTAAACAGCCACGCCGCCATCATGCCGGTTAAACCAGAGGTGATAAGTACGCCCAGCGTCGCCAGCGACAGTGCCGGTCCTAACGCCACACGAAAGGAACTGGCCTGAGTGCGCATCCCGCCGTCGAGCAAAATAATCGCCAGCGCCAGGTTACTTACCATGTAGGCGAAGGGGTAATTATCAAACGGGATACCGCCGACGCCATCAACCCCCGCCAACATGCCGATCGCCAGAAAAATAACCAGAATAGGAATGCCAAGACGGGAAGAAAATGAACTAAGTAATATACTGCTGGTGACAAGGATGGATCCTAAGATGAAAAGGCTAATTATTGTTGTGGCATCCAACGGTCGGTTACTCCTGATTACGCTGTCTCTTATATAAACCCTACCATATTAGCGGCAGAGACAGCGTTTTACTTAGCCCTGAAGCGTGATTTTTTTACATTTTAAGAACAGGATGACCGCTAATCGTCAACTGAGTGCCTTCCTGGGTGTTATTCAGAATGGCATGTGCGCCCAACGGCAGCGTAACCGTGCGTTGTTCATGACCAAAATCGAGGCCGGTAATGAGTGGAATCGACAGGCGGGAACGCAAAAACGCGTACACTGACTCCAGGTTGTAACCTGCGTCATAATCATTAGGTGTGCTGCCGCTAAAGCTACCGAGAATAATCGCCTTCTGACGTGGCAAAATTCCAGCATGATAGAGCTGCAACAGCATACGTTCGACGCGGAAAGGGTGCTCGTTAATATCTTCCAGCACCAGAATACCGTTCTCAATTTTTGGCATCCACGGTGTACCAATCAGTGAAATCAGCATCGCAAGATTGCCTCCCCACAGCGTGCCTTCGGTCTGACATGTCGGGCCTTCCCCTTGCCATTCAATGGTGAACGTTTTATTGCGTAACGCCAGCCAGAAGTGGTGCTCGGTAAAGGCATTTAGTTCATCCGCGCCAAAGTTTGCTACCAGCATGGGGCCGCTAAAGGTGATGACATTGCCTTGCGCCAGAAGACCGCACTGAATGGCGGTAAAATCGCTATGTCCGCAAATGAGTAACGGGTCATGTTGTTGGCGAGCCACCAGTGCCTGCCAGTCAATATCTGCCAGTAAACGACTGGCACCGTACCCGCCGCGTACAGCCAGCACGATGGTGTTGGGGGTAGTCAGTCTGGCAAGAGAATTGAGATCTTCCAGACGCTCCGTTTCCGTACCCGCAAAACGCTCACAACGACGGGCAATAACCTCGACGTTATTGACCTGATGCCCCGCGTCGGTAAGGCGCTGGATACCACGCAGCGCGGCGTGCTGTTTAATGCAGTAACCCGATGGGGCAATTAAGTGAAACAGAGACATGGCAATTCCTTGCTGACAACAGAAACGAAATGTATATCATGCCGCTTAGGTGTGCCGTTGTCACCTCAACGGCGATTCCAGGCTATAAGGATAGAAGAAGTGAAATTGAGATGGTTTGCCTTTTTGATTGTGTTATTAGCGGGTTGTTCATCAAAGCATGACTATACGAACCCGCCGTGGAACGCGAAAGTTCCGGTGCAACGTGCGATGCAGTGGATGCCAATAAGCCAGAAAGCCGGTGCAGCCTGGGGCGTCGATCCACAATTGATCACGGCGATTATCGCTATCGAATCGGGTGGTAATCCGAACGCGGTGAGTAAATCGAATGCCATTGGTTTGATGCAGATAAAAGCTTCAACCTCCGGACGTGATGTATATCGTCGTATGGGCTGGAGCGGTGAGCCGACGACCAGCGAGCTGAAAAATCCGGAGCGTAATATTTCAATGGGAGCGGCTTACCTGAATATTCTGGAAACCGGCCCGCTGGCAGGCATTAAAGATCCGAAGGTACTGCAATATGCGCTGGTGGTGTCATACGCTAACGGGGCAGGTGCGCTGCTACGGACTTTCTCGTCAGATCGGAAAAAGGCGATCAGCAAAATCAACGATCTGGATGCTGATGAGTTCCTCGATCACGTAGCGCGAAATCATCCTGCGCCGCAGGCTCCGCGCTATATCTACAAACTTGAGCAGGCACTGGACGCGATGTAAATCAGTCGCGCACATTGTCCGCTTTTTTCCGGGCTTCTCGCTCGAGAGAGAAAATAATCCGCTGTAATTGCCGCTCCACCGTCGGGCTGACGTTAAGAAAACGGAAGCTCAGACGGGGAGTGGTGATGGTTTCATTTTTGCCATCAATCACTTTGCGCTCGCTGATGGAGATTAACTGGGCGTCAAAGTGAAAAACACCCCATTGCCCCATGTTGACTTCAATCTGAGCGAAGCGCATGCCTTCGTGTAATTCGGCAGGCTTTGCTGTTTCCAGTAATGCGCCCATGCCGCCTAACGACAAATCATACAAGCGGAAACGTAACGTACTGTTATCCGCCAGTTTGGTCTGGCAAAAATAAGGCGGATGGAGTGGGGCGGTGATGCGGAAATATCGGCGTCGTTGTACAAACCATAAGGTGGGAGGCGGTACGGTAATAAATGCCGGAAGCTGCAAGTATTCACTCTGCTGTAGTTGTTCAACAGTAAACTCGACTTTCGCACCCTGAGTTTCGGCGGTAATGGTAATGTGCTGCGCCTTTAGCACGGCGATGTTGTCTTCGGCCTGGCTGCCGAAATCCAGCACCAGTTTATCCGGAGTTATTGCCAGTATTTTGCTGATCAGCTGCCCGCCATTCCAGCTGATACGCAAAGGAATTGCGGCTTTGTGCAAATCGCGTAACACGCCCAGGACGGCTAACGGATTTTGTTTCAGGAACTGCTCATGGTAATGACTCACGCGGAAAAACTCCTGACTGACAAACTGTCTTTGGTTTATCGGTCGCAGTTAACAAAACTTAATACAAATGCGCGAATATTTTTTACATGTTGTTCTTAAATCAGCCGACATACGCCCAGCATCGATCCCGCCCTTGCCTATACTTAGAGCGTTGACGTAAGCATTTCTTGCGTCCGATTCATCGAAACGAGGGCCTGAACATGGGAATTATTGCCTGGATTATTTTTGGCCTGATAGCCGGCATTATCGCCAAGCTAATCATGCCGGGGCGAGATGGTGGTGGATTTTTCCTGACCTGTATTCTTGGGATAGTCGGTGCGGTGGTCGGCGGCTGGCTGGCGACCATGTTTGGCATTGGCGGCTCCATCAGCGGTTTTAATTTGCACAGCTTCCTGGTGGCGGTGGTGGGCGCTATCCTGGTGCTGGGCGTATTCCGCCTCCTGCGAAGAGAATAAGATTTTCATAAGGCGGATAGCGATACAGATGCCGCTATCCGCTTTCACATCAGAACGTATACTCGATACCTGCCCAGAAATTGCGACCTTCTTCAATAAACCCTTCACTGTAGGCATATTTGGTATCAAACAGGTTATTGACCGACGCATTAACGCTGAAGCCATGACCTAAGGTGTAATCGGCTCGAATGTGAGTCACCGCAAAACCGGCGGCTTTTTGTGAACCGTCACTGTTGCTGTAGCTGGAGGAACGCGCCTCTTCCGACAGCGTTACGCTTAACGGCTCCCACGGTTTGAGAGTCATCCATGCGGTCATTGTCTGCGTTGGCAGATCGGTTATCTTGCCGATGTCTTTGCGTTTGGCATCAGCGTGGATCAGGGCGTAGCTCAATCCTACATCCAGTATATTGCTGATTTTCCCCTTAATACCGGCATCCAGACCGCTGTAATCCACCGTGCCGCTGTTCTGATTTTGAATGGTATCGGCATCGATATTGTGCGAGAGGATGGCATCACTCACCCGGTTATAGTAAACGCTGACCTCAAATCCCCAGTCGTGCGTGAAGGCACCATTCCAGGTTAAATCCACCCCGCGCGCGCGTTCCGGCTTGAGCTGCGGGTTAACAATCGCTATCTGGTTATACGCAGGTTTGGACGTGGTATAGCGTTCTTTCAGCGTCGGAAAGCGTGTGCGGTCATAGTACGAAAGCGCCAGCGTGTCTTCATTGGCAAAGTGGTATTTCCCCATCACCTGCCAGTTAAAAGCTGACTGATTGTTGTCGTCATAATGGGTGATACTGCCATCTTTCTCATGTTTTTTCGCTTCTACGCTATCGCGCCAGTCATAGCTGATTCCAGCCACGACATCGACATTATCGGCAGCAGCCCATTGATATTCACTGGCGAGCGACCAGGTACGATCTTCATAGCGATCGTAAGCGGCGTGCGGCGCACCTTTTTCCCGGTGTACGTCATCTTTCCAGTTAACGGCAAACGACAGCAGATCGTTTTCACGCACATCGGCTGCCAGTTGTAACCCGGCACCGTCGCTGTAATCGGAATAATGGCTGTAGCTGCCTTTTTTATTTTTCAAATCAGCCAGCGAGTTGTACATCATTAGCGTATTTTCAAAGGTGTCGCGATACAGCCGACTTTTCAGGGTAAAACGATCGTTTAGTTGGGTCGTTCCCTGATAATAAAAACTTTCTTTGTCATACTCTGGCCACTGCCAGTAGCGTGATTTCTGACCACTATTTCCACTGTATGGCGGGTTATCTTTTTCACCATCCTGCTTAATGTAAGTCAATGTGTATTCATCGTTTTCGCGTGGTGTAAAACCGAGCTTCACAATGCCGCGTTTATCATCAGCCGATGAATTAATCATCTTGCCGTGTTTGCCTGCAATATCATTATTTACACCATGCGGCAGGCCGAGAAAATCCTGCTTTAGCTGGCTACCGCTGACTTGCAAATACCCCAGATCGCTGCTGGCGGCAAATGAAGCATGCATATCGTAGGCATTGTCCTGGCTACGGCTCCATCCCTGGCGATATCCCAGACTTGCTTCCAGAGGTTTTGTTGGCTTCTGGGTGGTGATATTAATGGCTCCGCCCATCTGATTAGGCCCCTGAAGCAGCGACGAATATCCTTTGGAAACTTCAACTGCCCCCAAATTGTTGGTCAGAATCCGCGCCAGATCGAGGTTGCCGTCATAGGGAACATAAATGGGCACACCGTCGAAATAGACCGGCACCTGACGACTATCAAAGCCACGAACTTTGACCTGTTCTTCGTTGCGGCTACCTGACTTTTGCAGCACCACGCCGGGGACGACACTTAATGCCTGAGCGACATTCTGTTTATCCAGGGCCTTCATGGTGGGTTGATCGAGAACGGTGGTCGTCGTTGATGATACCGGACTGGACCATACGGTCAGCGTGTCGCTCTCCTGAGCCGCTACGGCCTGCTGGGTAAAGGCAAGTGATAATGCTGTGCAGAGATAACGTTTTTTGAGTCTCATAGAATAAATTCCGTTTAACAAAGAATTAAATAGAGGCTGCGGGTTGCAGACTGACTTTAATGTCAGCCGGTGTCGCGTAATAAGGCGCGGAGGTAATAAAAAGGCGAATGCCGCAGTCGAGGTAATTTTTGAGTGTTGTCAGATTAATTCCGCCGGTCAGAGCCAGCGTGCAGTGGGGAGCCAGCGACGGTGCTATTTGCGCAATTTCAGTTGCCTGTTGCGGACTAAATTTGTCGAGCTGAAGTATGTCTGGTTGCGCGCGTAACGCGGCGATTGCCTCTTTCGGCGTGTCGGCTTCAACAACTATTTTCTTCTCGGGTGCGTGGCGACGTAACTGATTGATTGCGCCTGACCAGTCCTGATTGTCATGAAGAAAATGGCGGTGGTTGGCAAACAATAATATGGTTTCCGCACATCCGGCACGATGAATCAGTCCTCCGGCAGCCAGAATTGCCTGCGAGGCCAGTAAGCGGGTGCCCGGAATTGCTTTTCGGGTGCAGGCGATATTGCCATCAGGGTAACGTTCACGAAGTAACGCCAGCATTTGAGCGAGATAATCAGAAATACCGCAACTCCACTCCAGCACATTCTGGACTGCCTTCCATCCCTGATGAAGTGCTGCGGCATTACCTTGCGCACGGATTAGCCGCTGACCCGCGTTCGCTTGTGAACCGTCGCTGACCGCGTCATCAATAGTTAATCCCAGCGTAGTTAACATCTTACACGCGACAGAAATGCCGCTGATGCAGCCGCCCTGACGGAGAAAAAACTCTATATAGCCATGCTGGTGTCCAATATTTAATGCTCGCGTGGTCAGGTCACCGCCCTGGATATCTTCCAGCAATAACGCATCGATTTGTGCCTGAGAAAGGAAAATCATCGCAGTGTCTCCTGCGGTACGCTATCCCACCAGATGAGCGCCCAGTCGCGGCTGGCAGGGGCGAGGGCACGAGCATCTTGTTGTTGATACCAGCGATATAACCGCTCACGCTCATCGTCGTTAAGCGCGCCCAGACTCCAGCTGACGTTCTGCTCAAAACGTTCCCAGGTGCTGTTATCCTGTTGGCAATTTTGTCCGCGGATAAAATCAACGTGAGCATAAATTCCCATCTGATACAGGACGTTGAGCGCAAAGATATAGTTGGGTAATTCGATCACTTCCCGACCAGCCGCCCGCTGAATGGCTGGAGAGACGAACGAGGTGCTGACCAGATGAGTCGTATAGACGCGAAGCCGTGCCTGATTATTCAGCTTGCTCATTGCCTGGCGCATATCAGCCACCAGAGTGGAGCGGGAAGCCACGGCAATATCGCAGCGTGGCAGGTCACTCCAGTCCTCTTCCCAGGCGCGCTGGATCCAGTGGACATTGTCTGCCTTTAGCGCGGCGGCGCGACGGGCGGCAACGTTCAGCATCCCCTGACTGTAATCAACGCCATAAATCGTCGTGAGTTTGTCCGCCAGCGCCAGCGATACGGTACCCGGTCCGCAGCCCATATCGAATAAGGTTTGCGCGCCTTGCAGGTCAATTTTTGAGGTCAGTTGTTGCAGGTAGCTGTCCGTAGGTGAGGCGCAATTTTCCGCCATTTTTTCCGCCCGTTGATCCCAGTGATCCGGCGTTTTTTCTGTGCGATGGGCCAGCCTGAGTTGCTGAAGGTAAAGGTCTGCAAAATCAATATCGTCAATGAGCATGATTTTTCCTTAGTGCTTAATTGCAGAGAGGTGATGGTGAATCTGGTCGGCAGAAACCCGGTACAGGGCAGCCAGTTTTTTCGTTGTTAACTGTTCGGTCGGTAAGCCTTGTGTTACTCGTCCATCTGGCTCTACCTGGATAATGCTGTCGGCAATGGCGTTTGCATGGAGCGGATGATGAGTCGACATTAACATTGTCATGCCGTTATTTTTGAGCTGCGCCAGCGTGTCCAGAAGTTGGATCTGATGACCGAAATCGAGGCTGGAGGCAGGCTCATCCAGTAATAACAAGCGCGGTTGCTGGACGAGTGCACGGGCGATTAAAGCCAGCTGACGTTCACCGCCGCTAAGCGTATTCCAGCGTCGTGTCGCCAGATGCAAAATGCCCAGCTTTTCCAGTTGCTCCGTTGCTTTCAGGCGTTCTTGCTTACCGGGAACGGAAAAAGCGCCTATGGTGGGGGCCAGGCCCATCAACACCATATCCAGCACACTAAAAGCAAAAATGCCGTCGTGCGCCTGCGGCACCCAGGCAATAGCCTGCGCGCGCTGGCGATGGCTGAGTGTCTGCACAGGGAGGCTATCCAGTAAGATCTCGCCTTTTAATAACGGTATAACGCCAAGAATGGAGCGCATGAGTGTGGTTTTGCCGCAACCATTGGCTCCTAACAGACAACAAATTGTTCCTTGCGACAGGGTGAAGGACACGTCGCGTAGCACCGGATGGCGGGAGTAACCCAGAGACGCATGACGGACGGCAAGCAAAGTCACTGGCGACCTCCGCGTAACAACAAAAACAGGAAAAACGGTGCACCAACAAAAGCGGTCAGAATGCCAAGTGGGATTTCTGTTGTTCCAATGCTGCGTGCCAGCGTATCGGTAAGCAGGAGCAGAATCGCGCCAGTACACATTGCCATGGGCAACAGCTGCTGATGGTTATGACCGGTCAACAAGCGGGCAATGTGCGGAACGACCAGGCCGACCCAACCAATTATGCCCGCTATTGCTACCGTGCTGGCGGTGATGAGTGTGGCGCAGACAATCAATCCAAAGCGCAGACGTGTCACGTTCAGTCCCAGCGAACGGGCTTCGTCGTCGGAAAGCGTGAGTAAATTCATGCGCCAGCGGAGAAAAAACAGGGGCAAGGAGCCTATGAGAATGATCGGTGCAGCATAGCAGAGATCGCGTAAGGTCACGGTGGACAGCCCCCCCAGCAACCAGAAGGTAATTGACGGTAACTGGGTGTAAGGATCGGCCAGCGTTTTTATTAGCGATATCCCCGCTCCGCACAACGTTCCTAACGCAATGCCTACCAGCACCAGGGTTAAGATCGGATCGTGGCGGGTCACCCGACGCGTAATCAACCAGACGCCCGCGACCACCATCAGCCCGCCGCAAAATGCGTACAGCTGGATGTAAACAATGGATAATCCCCACAGGATTGCCGCGCAGGCACCAAGTCCGGCACCGGCGGAGACGCCTAAAATATCCGGTGACACTAAGGGATTACGGAACATTCCCTGATAGGTGGTTCCGGCCCCTGCCAGCGCCGCGCCCAGAAACAGCGCAGCAAGAATACGCGGCACGCGGATTTGCCAGAAGACAATTTGTTCCTGCACAGGAACATTTTCTTGACGAAGAATGAGCGCCAGCAATTGCTGCATATCGAGATGATAAGCCCCACTTACGGCGGCAAAAGTGATACTGATAGCTGCCAGCAGCAAAATACATCCGTTCACGGTTCTCATTAGCTCGCCACCAATTTTTGATAGTCGGCGTCACTGAGTGAACAATGCCAGAACAGTTGGGCGTAATGCTGCATGTCACTTTTAAACTGGCGATTGATGGCGGGATCCAGCCAGGCGTGAAGTCTGCGTAATCCCAGAAGACGGTTGATTCCCGGCGGGGCATCCAGCCAGCCAAAGGGCAGGCCACTTAAAAATAAGATGCGTTGTTCCGCAACCGCTTTCACGCCCTGCCAGAGAGGATCACGACGAATAAAATCTGCAGTAACGGCCTCCTGAACCAGAATAATATCCGGCTGCCAGCGCAGGAGATTTTCCATGGAAACCTGTGTCAGACCGTGGCGATCGGCTATTTGCGCGACGTTGTGCAAACCTAATAATTCCGCCGCCTCGGTATGCAACGAACCCTGTAAGCCCGTTTCCAGCCCTCGAGGACCGCGCGCAGCATAAAAGCTGAGATTAGCGGCGGGTGAGGTGGCGAATGCCTGAGCTTCACCAACGAAGCGGCTGGCGAGATTGGCTTGTTCTGCGGCGCGGTGCTCTTCGCCTAACGTTTTGCCAAGCGTTGTTAACTGTTCTGCTGATTGTTCCAGTTTCCCGTTAAGCAATAACCAGGGTATTTGTGTCTGTTCGCTAACCTGCCGTGCCTGGGAGATCCAGGTTTCATCCGTATTGCCGCAATCAACGACCAAATCGGGATGTAACGCCATAAGCCCTTCCAGCGAGAGTGTGCTGGCGCGCCCGGCGAGTCGTCCCAGCCTGGGGAACTGGCGAATGTGCTCTGGCAATGGAATTAATGCCTGACGGGCAAAATCAAAAGAGGAAAAACCGACCATTTTTTCTGGCGCGACAGCCAGCAATAGTAAATCGGCGGGCGCGCCTGCGCTGACGATGCGTGTAATGTGTTGGGCTTCGGGAAGCGTCAGTGAGGCCCAGAATTTGACTGATTGTGCAAAGGACGGCAGATGATGCAGGAACAATGTCGACGCAAGAATCTGTGTAAACCTCCGTCTGGTTAGTGACATAAGTAATATCCTGATAATTAAAACCGCTATATACTTACACATATAGCGAAAAAGATCATGTTTGATGTCAAAATTTGTCTAAAGAGACAGAATGATTTGCTTGTTTCTTAAATAACACTTTGTTCCACAAGAAAATTGTCAGGGAGAATGGGGAGTGGGGAAAATATAAATAGAGGTGTAATGATTAACAAGTTGATAAAATAAAATTAAAATCTTCTCTAATAAAAGAAAATAAAAGCATAGACCGTAGAAAGAGTGGTATTTCGTGGTGAAGAAAGAGCAATGCCAATTTTATGCACGTAATGGCATTGCTCGATATACAGTAAAGTTAAGGCGTAGGTTCCGCCTCTTTTTGTTTTAGCGGCTGTGTTGTTGATTCACTGAGTGGACGCGTCGCCGGAACATTGTCACACGGTTGCTCTTTCGGGCAGATCAAATCCAGCATTTTCAGCGTCACGCCATTGGTCCAGCCAAAGCCATCCTGTAATGGATATTCGCCACCGCCGCCCCCTGTTCCGGTGGTGCTGACATCATATTTTTCCACCAGCTTTTTCTCCCGGTCATAGGTGTGCTGAACATTGGTCAGGAAGTGCCAGCTAATGTCCATCGCCACCTCTTTTTGCCCGTAGTTTTGTAATCCTTCTGTCGCGACCCACTGCAACGGTGCCCAGCCGTTTGGCGCATCCCATTGTTGTCCACTTTTCACCGACGTGGTGTTCAGGCCGCCTGGTTGCAGCAGATGTTTTTTCGTCGCCGTCGCCATTTTGCTGGCGCGATCTTTCGCTGCCGCATTGACGTACAGCGGGAACAGGGCGGCCGCGGTTAACTGATTGCGCACTTTATGACTTTTCAGGTCGTAATCGGCATACCAGCCTTGTTGATCGTTCCACAGGTATTTTTCGATCCCTTTTTGACGGGCATTTGCCAGCGTTTCGTACTGGTTTGCCATCGCGTTATCTCCGGCAGCTTTGCTGGCGCGGGAGAGGATTTTTTCCATTTTGAACATCAAGCTGTTCAGATCGACCGGTACGATGCTGGTGGTGCGTAAGGTGTTTAACTGCTGCGGATTGTCCATCCAGCGCGAGCTGAAATCCCAGCCAGACGCAGCGGCAGAGCGCAGGTCGCGGTAAATTTCAGTAGCAGGTCGATTCGGATTGCTTTTGGCAGTGGCAATATCTTCCACCCATGACTCTGGTCGTGGCGTATCGCGATCGTCCCAGTAGCGGTTGAGAAGGGTACCATCCTGAAGTTTTACAACGCGTTTTTCCTGTTGTCCGGCTTGCAGGTTTTCAACACCGTCCATCCAGTAAGCATATTCTTTTTGCATTTGCGGCAGGTATTGTTTCAACGCGGCGTCGCCTTCATGCTGCGCCAGTAACTCTACCATCAGGGCAAAGAAGGGCGGTTGCGAGCGGCTTAAATAGTAACTGCGGTTGCCGTTGGGAATATGACCGTAAGTGTCTATTTCATGAGCAAAATTGGCCACCATATCCGCGACTTTATCCCAGTGACCGCTTTCGGCAAGTCCTAACATGGTGAAGTAACTGTCCCAGTAATATACCTCGCGAAAACGTCCGCCTGGCACGACATAAGGCTTTGGCAGCGGTAATAGAGAATCCCATTTTTCGGTGTTTTCGGTAGAACGCGTTAATACCGGCCAAAGTCCGTCAATATGTTCGCGCAGTGATTGCCCCTCTGGCGGAACATATTTCTCGCCCTCTTTCGGCAGGGTGAAATTGACGTTAACGAAATGGCGTAGATCAAATCCGCTCTGGTTTTGCTGCATCCGATAATCAGCAAGGATCATCAGCGGATCGCTGTTCGGCACGGCATCGGCAAAGGTTTTTTGGTCCGGAAAAAGTTTGGCGTTTTGCACATCATTAAACAGCGGCCCTAATAAAATATCAGGCGGTTGTGGTGTTACCGATGTTTCTTCTGCCTGCACCGATAGCGCAGCGAAACACAAAAAGATGCAGGCTGGAATTAACGCCATTTTTTGCGGGCGAGAAGGTGCGGGGGATTTCATCAATCATTCTCCTTTGGCGAAACCGAATAAAACGGTATTCAAGTATCAGAAAACCTTAGTTCAGGATCGCACTAGCTGCATGATCGAAATCACATTCTGCGAACTGACAGACATTTTAGAAAAGGGAATTAAAGGGATAAATAACGGCGAAATAGAGTGATAAAATAACATCTGTTTATTCGTCAGCCAGCGACGTTGGGTTTGCGATTAGCGAAGAAAAATCATCATAATTTGGTGAAAAATATAACAGGTAGTTAAAAAACATCAGTGCAGAGTAAATTGCCGGATGACATCAGAATGATGCCATCCGAACGGTGGTTTAACCCTGACGGTTGAAACGTTGCGTTTTAACGTCCAGCGTTAGCGTTTCTTCTGGTTGTATCGCATACAGTTTCTCACCCTGCTGGCAAATCCAGCCAATTCCCAGTTCACGGGCGATTAGGGCACTGTGGGATAGCGGACTTCCGGCGCTAAGGCAGATACCTTTTACAACCGCTGGATCCAGTTGCAGTACTGTGGAGGGATAAATGTTCTCCGCCAGTAGAATAGTTGGCGAGTTAAACTGCGGGAGTTCTTCTTTCGTTTGGGTCAGGTGGACCAGGGTGCGATGCAGAAGATCGTCCACATCGATATAGCGAGCCTGTAGATATTCATCATCCAGCTGTTGGTATTGCTGGCTAAGTTCTTTAAGAACTTGCTGCCAGGCATATTCTGCCGTGCAATGTTCATGCTGAAGGAGTTCGCTTGCCGCCGCCTGCAGTTCCGGATCATCTAACAGTGTATGGTGACCAGAAAAGATTGCGGCAATATCGTCAAGCCCACTGGTTTCTGCTTTCGCTGTTAACGTCATCAGATCTAATAACGTGAAGTCAATGGCCTGGCGTAATCGTTCTTGTTCTTCTTCCACGATCAGGGTTGATTTTGCCTGTACCGTACATAAAACAGGTTGATAATAAAAGGCTTTACCCGAAACAGGCGGAACGGGACGCAGAGTAGGTGGAGCAACTTCCTCCGTTTCACCAAAGTTATCTTCAGCCAGCTGACGGAAAGCGATCAGTGCCTCTTCAGCTTCTGGCCCTTTCGCAATCAGGCGCAGCGTATCGTTATAGCGAACTTGTAGTAACGCAATCTGGTTAATACTCTCCGGTGTAACGCATTTGCCGTTTTTCTCCAGCAACATATCGGCATTAAATGTCGATAAGGTATAAACCAGCCGGGAGGCCGGACGTACATGCAGGCCGTTACGGTTTTTTATGACCACCGCCAGAGAACGGGCTTCTTCATCGTACGGAGGACATGTGTCAGAGATTTCAGTGTCGGAGGACGGTAAACCCAGTTGTTCACGTTTGGCTTCCAGCGCATGCATGGCGTCAAAGATCACTTTGTCGATATCCGCCCCCGAGGCCGCGCTGACCGTTGCTGCCAGTGTACCTTCGACCAACGGCGCAGCACACAAACGTACTTTTGCGGCGATCTCGGGAGCCAGCAATTCCAGCGCAGTTTCAGCACTCAATAATGCGCTACCCATATCCATCATGACCAGCACATGGTCGGCATCGGCAACAGATTCGATGGCCTCCATCACTTTGACGGCATCGGTACCAATGGGATTTTGTGGATCGTCAATTCCCGCGGCAATGGCGATTTTACAATTATCACTCATTAACATCTGACGGGCTAATTCACCGACACCTTCTCCCAGTCGGCTGCTATGTGAAACTATGACCAGGTTTACCATCACCAATTCCTTACTCTTTTGCGGCTAACGCCAACATTTGCATCATAAACATCACCGAGGTCGCGCCGGGATCCTGGTGACCAATACTGCGTTCACCGAGATAACTGGCGCGGCCTTTGCGGGCTTGCATCGTAATCGTACTTTGTGCAGCGGATTCGGCGATGCTACTGGCAGCGTCGAGCGCCGCCGGAACAGAGAGATTTTGCTTGCAGGACTGACGTAACGATTCCACCACCGGCACCCACACATCACACATGGTTTTATCGCCAGGTTCGGCTTTCCCGCGACTGATTACGCCGTCCGCGCCATCGCGGAACATCTGATAAAGCTCTTCCAGCGTCAGGCTTTGCCGTGCCTGGGTTGTCTGTGCGGCGCGGATAAAGAAGGTACCGAACAGCGGACCACTGGCACCTCCGACGCTGGAAAGTAGCGTCATGCCGGTATTCTTGAGAATGAAACCGATATCTTTATCTGCGATAGCAGGGAGTTTTTCCACCACTTTGCTAAAGCCTCGGTTCATATTTAGCCCGTGGTCAGCGTCGCCAATCTCGCGATCCAGTCCAGTAAGATACTCGCTCTCGGTGCTGAAAATATCGCCACAACGAGTGAGCCAGTTAACAATTTGAGTTCTGCTCAGTGACATTGCTTTCTCCTTATTTACCCCAGTTAAGGGCCGGGGTGTGGACCGGGGCGTCCCAGAGTGCCAGCGTTTCGTCATCAACTTTCAGTAAGGTGATTGAGAAACCGGTCATATCCAGTGAGGTGCAGTACGCGCCAATTAAATTACGTTCGATAGTCAATCCCGCTTGCTGGCAACGTGTGGTCAGGCGGTTATAGACGCCGTACAGCTCAGAAAGCGGAGTTGCGCCAAGATTGTTAACCAGCGCAATCACCCGATCGCCAGACTGGAGCGGTTGTTTGGTTTGTGGTTCTTCCTGCCAGCTGCCTTGTTGATAATCCCAGAAACGCAAAGTGCGATGGTATGAGCCATTTTCCAGCAGGGTGTCGAACATTTCATCGACGGTTTGATCAAGGGAAGAGAAGGGGCGGCGGTCAATACCTGGCTCACCATGAATGCCGACGCCAAACTCCATCTCATTATCCGCCAGGGTAAAAGAAGGTTTGCCCGCGGCAGGAACGGTACAGGCACCGAGAGCGATACCTATTGAGTGGCCTTGATTATTCAACTTACGCCCCAGTTCCGCACAGGCGTCCAGTGAGCCGCCACGCTCCGCCGCTGCACCTACGAGTTTTTCAATTAATACGGTGTTGGCAACGCCGCGCCGCCCGGCGGTATAAAGACTGTCTTTTACTGCAACGTCGTCATCAATGACCACAGTGGTCACTTTTACGCCGCTATCGTGCAGTAACTCGGTTGCTGTTTCGAAGTTAAGAATATCGCCGGTGTAATTTTTGATAATCAACAGTACACCTTCGCCGCCATCAATTTGCATGGCGCATTCAAAGATTTTATCGGGCGTCGGTGAGGTGAAAATTTCGCCCGGACAGGCTCCCGAAAGCATCCCCTGACCGATATAGCCACAGTGCATCGGCTCGTGTCCGCTGCCGCCACCCGACAGCAGGGCGACTTTCCCTGCAACGGGGGCATCAGCTCGGGTGACATACACCGGATCCTGATGCAGTGTCAGCGATGGATGCGCTTTCGCTAGTCCTGCCAGTTGTTCGTCCAGTACGTCTTGCACATCATTGATCAATTTTTTCATTATTTTGCTCCAGCAATTACGGTAGGGCATGGATGATGTTCAACGACACGGCGACCACTGACTGCCGATGAATCCATTGTGCACCAGGCAAGGGAAAAGAAAATTAGCCCAAATTATGTTTCATAGTGAAACATATGCTTTAATGAATGTTCCATATTGAAACTTTTACGTGTATTAATACTTAAAATTGCGAGCCGGAACACCTTTTGTCATAAGGGATGCGGGATATGAGTGGCGCTTTTAACAACGATGGTCGGGGCATATCTCCCTTAATTGCAACCTCCTGGGAGAGATGCAATAAGCTGATGAAACGGGAGACATGGAACGTACCACACCAGGCCCAGGGCGTGACATTTGCTTCTATTTATCGGCGTAAGAAAGCGATGCTGACGCTCGGGCAGGCTGCGCTGGAAGATGCCTGGGAATATATGGCACCGCGAGAGTGTGCGTTGCTTATCCTCGATGAAACCGCCTGCATTCTCAGCCGTAATGGCGATCCGCAAACCTTGCAGCAGCTAAGTGTACTGGGATTCAATGACGGCACGTATTGCGCCGAGGGAATTATTGGTACTTGTGCGCTATCGTTAGCGGCTATCTCTGGTCAGGCCGTGAAAACGATGGCCGATCAACATTTCAAACAGGCACTCTGGAACTGGGCCTTTTGCGCAACGCCGTTGTTTGACAGCAAGGGCCGATTGACGGGAACAATAGCGCTGGCGTGTCCGGTTGAGCAAACTACCGCAGCTGATTTGCCGTTGACGTTGGCAATCGCACGCGAGGTCGGAAATTTACTGCTGACGGACAGTTTGCTCGCTGAAACTAACCGTCATTTAAATCAACTTAATGCCCTGTTAGAAAGTATGGATGATGGCGTGATTAGCTGGGACGAGCAGGGTAATTTGCAATTTATCAACGCCCAGGCGGCGCGAGTCTTGCGCCTTGACGCGACGGCAAGTCAGGGAAGGGCAATCACTGAACTCTTAACGTTACCCGCCGTATTGCAACAAGCAATAAAACAGGCACATCCGCTCAAACACGTAGAAGCAACCTTTGAAAGTCAGCATCAGTTTATTGATGCGGTGATAACCCTTAAACCGATAATAGAAACGCAGGGAACCAGCTTTATTTTATTGCTCCATCCTGTGGAACAGATGCGGCAGTTAATGACCAGTCAATTAGGAAAAGTCAGCCATACCTTCGCTCATATGCCACAGGACGATCCGCAAACCCGCCGCTTGATTCATTTTGGTCGCCAGGCGGCGCGCAGTAGCTTTCCTGTCCTGCTTTGTGGAGAAGAGGGCGTGGGCAAGGCACTGCTAAGTCAGGCAATTCATAATGAAAGCGAGCGTGCAGCGGGGCCTTATATCGCCGTCAATTGTGAGTTATATGGTGATGCGGCGCTGGCGGAAGAATTTATTGGTGGCGATCGCACGGATAATGAAAATGGCCGTCTGAGTCGGCTGGAACTGGCGCACGGCGGCACGCTGTTTCTTGAAAAGATTGAATATCTGGCGGTGGAGTTACAGTCTGCTTTGCTTCAGGTTATCAAGCAGGGTGTTATCACGCGACTGGATGCGCGGCGTTTAATACCCATTGATGTCAAAGTGATTGCCACAACGACCGCGGACCTCGCAATGCTGGTGGAACAAAATCGTTTTAGTCGCCAGCTGTATTACGCGCTGCATGCATTTGAAATTACCATCCCGCCACTGCGTATGCGGCGTGGCAGCATTCCGGCGCTGGTGAATAACAAATTACGCAGCCTTGAAAAACGCTTCTCTACGCGGCTGAAAATTGATGACGATGCCCTCGCTCGCCTGGTTTCCTGTGCATGGCCTGGCAACGATTTTGAACTTTACAGCGTCATCGAGAATCTTGCTCTGAGTAGTGATAATGGGCGCATTCGCGTCAGTGATTTGCCGGAACATCTGTTTACCGAGCAGGCGACAGATGATGTCAGCGCCACCCGCCTTTCCACCAGTCTGTCATTTGCGGAAGTTGAAAAAGAGGCAATTATTAACGCAGCCCAGGTCACAGGCGGTCGCATTCAGGAAATGTCGGCTTTACTTGGAATCGGCCGCACTACGCTGTGGCGGAAAATGAAGCAACATGGCATTGATGCAGGGCAGTTTAAGCGCCGTGGATAGCGGGAGAGTATGTACTTTCCCGCTATGAATTACTAATTAATAGCGACCATGACTGCCGTGATTTGGTCCACCATTTGAAGGTGGCATTGGCTTACCGGAGGGCGCAGGACCACGAGGGCCATCGCTGTGGCGGTGATGATGGTGGGGAACACAAGCACTCAACAGGCTTGCAAAGACAATTGCTAACAGGCTGAAGGTAAATGTTTTTTTCATGACAAACTCTTGAACGGTTAATGCACTGTGATTGTTATCACATAAAAGCTGCATTGTTAATATTGTCAGGAGTCTGATTATGAGTTTTGGTAACTCAGAATTGAAAGAAGACGCGTAGCAGGCGTAAAAAAGCCATTACGTGCAACTCACATAATGGCTCGTTATTAACCGCCAGAGTAGTATTAGCGGAATTAGACGTTGAACAGGAAGTTCATCACATCGCCATCTTTAACGATGTAATCTTTGCCTTCTGCACGCATTTTGCCTGCTTCTTTCGCGCCTTGTTCACCTTTGTAAGTGATGAAATCTTCAAACGAGATGGTTTGTGCACGGATAAAGCCTTTTTCAAAATCAGTATGGATTTTGCCCGCTGCCTGCGGCGCGGTTGCACCAACCGGAATGGTCCATGCACGCACTTCTTTCACCCCAGCGGTGAAGTAAGTTTGCAGGTTCAGCAGCTTATAACCGGCACGGATCACACGGTTCAGGCCCGGCTCTTCCAGCCCAAGCTCCTGCATAAACTCGTCACGCTCTTCGTCGTCCAGTTCGGCAATGTCTGCTTCAACAGCAGCACAAACCGGAACTACAACAGAACCTTCTTTCGCTGCGATTTCACGCACCTGGTCAAGATACGGGTTGTTTTCAAAACCGTCTTCGTTGACGTTGGCGATGTACATTGTTGGTTTTAGCGTCAGGAAGCTCAGGTAACGAACAGCCGCTTTCTCTTCAGCGCTTAAATCCAGCGCACGCAGCATACCTGCGTTTTCCAGCTGGGGCAGGCATTTTTCCAGTACCGCCAGCTCGGCTTTCGCGTCTTTATCGCCACCTTTGGCTTTCTTCTGTACGCGATGAATCGCACGTTCACAGGTGTCGAGATCCGCCAGCGCCAGTTCGGTGTTGATAACTTCAATATCATCCGCCGGGTTAACTTTGCCGGAAACGTGAATGATGTTGTCATTTTCAAAGCAGCGAACAACGTGACCGATCGCTTCGGTTTCACGGATGTTGGTCAGGAACTGGTTACCCAGACCTTCGCCTTTCGATGCGCCTTTTACCAGACCGGCGATATCGACAAATTCCATGGTCGTGGGAAGTGTACGCTGCGGTTTTACGATTTCAGCCAGTTGATCCAGGCGAGGGTCAGGCATTGGTACGACGCCAGTGTTCGGCTCAATGGTGCAGAATGGAAAGTTGGCCGCTTCAATACCGGCTTTGGTCAGCGCGTTGAACAGGGTAGATTTCCCGACGTTGGGCAAACCGACGATACCGCATTTGAATCCCATGATTTAAATCACCTTAATATCTTAATAATCAACCTGTTATTGCTAACAGATTGCAGAAATGGAAATAACTTTGCCTATTATACACGGCACTCGGCAAAAATGCCGCAGACAACGACTTATTGCGCTTTAAAGGCGTGCAATCGGTTCGTTGCTTTGGTCAAGCCATCTGTAAACCACATTTCAGTACAACGCGCCGCTTCGTCGATGGCTTCATCAATTAACTTCTGTTCACTAACAGGCGGTTTGCCTAACACAAAACCGACAACTTTATTTTTATCGCCTGGATGACCGATTCCGATGCGTAAACGGTGAAAGTTAGGGTTATTACCCAATTTACTGATGATGTCTTTCAGTCCATTGTGACCACCATGACCGCCACCCAACTTAAATTTGGCGACGCCAGGAGGCAGATCCAGTTCGTCGTGGGCCACCAGAATTTCGTCCGGATTAATGCGGAAAAAACTGGCCATCGCCGCAACGGCTTTGCCGCTGAGATTCATAAATGTAGTCGGGACTAACAGGCGGACATCTTCGCCTCCAAGGGTGACTCGCGAAGTATAACCAAAGAATTTAGCCTCTTCGCGCAGCGGAGCGCGCAATCGCTCTGCCAGTAAGTCAACGAACCAGGCACCAGCATTATGTCGCGTTGCGGCGTATTCAGCACCGGGGTTCGCCAGGCCGACAATCAATTTAATCGTCACGTTTTTTTGTCCTGAGTGTGTACATAACTGGCGCGTAGTTTACTGGTTGCGGCCCCGCTTGACAAAAAACTGCGTATCAAATGCAGATAACGCAATTATTGCCTGAGTGGACTATTAGAAAGTCAAGGTGTTCAGGCGTTTATTTGTAAAGTTTTGTTGAAATAAGGGTTGTAATTGTGATCACACCCGCACATAACCCACAGGGTGTTGTCTATACTTTACACATAAGGAAGAGGGGTATTCCCTGTTACAACCCAGAAAGTTCCGGAGGTGACATATGAAACGCAAAAACGCTTCGTTACTCGGTAACGTGCTCATGGGGTTGGGTCTGGTGGTAATGGTGGTCGGCGTGGGGTATTCAATCCTCAACCAGTTACCACAGTTTAATATGCCCCAGTATTTCGCACATGGTGCTGTGCTAAGTATTTTCGTCGGTGCGATTCTCTGGCTGGCGGGTGCCCGTGTTGGCGGGCATGAACAGGTGTGCGACCGTTACTGGTGGGTTCGCCACTATGACAAACGTTGCCGCCGTAGCGATAATCGCCGTCATAGCTAACAAAAAATGCAGTTTGCTGACCAGTCAGTTTGCGCTGACTGGTCAATCTCGTACTTATAAATCCGCCATCGCCGCGCGACGATTCGGGAAGAATGCGAGGCGTCCCGGGATCGGTTGAATGCCTGCGCGAGCCATAGTGCGCAGTGGCTGGAATTCCAGGTTGCACACGCGCAGTTCACATCCTTCGGGCAGACGCTTCACAAAACGCTGGAACGCATCAAGACCACCAGCATCAAGTACCGGAACGGCATCCCACTTCAGAATCACAATCCGTTTGCCTTCAAGACGTGACTCCAGGTCCGTGAATAAGCCTTCAGCGGCAGCAAAAAACAGCGGGCCAATAACGCGCAGAACCAGGACATCGTCTGGAACATCTACGACTACCGGTGCCAGGCGAGTCATACGTGCGATACGACGCATAAACAGCAGCGATGCCAGCACGATCCCCACGCTGATGGCAATAACCATATCGAACAGCACGGTCAGCGACATGCACAGCAGCATGACGATGATGTCATCTTTCGGTGCATGACGCAGCAAGTCGACCACTTTGTGCGCTTCACTCATGTTCCACGCCACCATCAACAGCAGGGCTGCCATGGCGGAAAGTGGCAGCCAGGAGAGCAGCGGTGCCAGTACCAGCAGGGCAAGAATAACCAGAATAGAGTGGATCACCGCCGAGATAGGGGAAGTTGCCCCGGCACGGACGTTAGCGGCAGAACGCGCGATGGCAGCTGTAGCGGTAATGCCACCAAAGAACGGAGCGATAATATTCCCCAGTCCCTGTCCAACCAGTTCGCTGTTCGCCTTGTGTTTCGTCCCGGTCATACCATCCAGCACCACGGCGCAGAGCAGAGATTCGATTGCGCCGAGCATTGCCATTGAGAATGCCGCAGGCAGCAGTGTGCGAATAGAATCCCAGGTTAGCGTGAATTCTGAATTAGGCAGATCCCACGGCAGCACCAGTTGCGGCAGCAGTTGCGGAATACCGTTACCCTGAGAACCATCGGCCAGGACGTAGTGGAATTGCGAACCGATGGTAGCAACATGTCCGCCGAGCAGGTTAACAATTCCCATCACCGCGCAACCAGCCAGCAAGGCCGGAAGGTGGCCGGGTAAACGTATGCCCAGACGCGGCCAGAAAACCAGAATGCCAAGCGTCACAATGCCAATGGCTGCATCACCCACATTAATGGTCGGCAGCGCCATAAATAATGCGCCGACTTTTTGTAGATAATGTTCCGGGACATGGGCCATTTGCAGACCGAGAAAATCTTTAATCTGCATGGTACCGATGGTGATCCCGATACCCGAGGTGAAACCTAAGGTGACGGAAACCGGAATATACTCAATCAGGCGACCAAAGCGTGCCAGCCCCATCAGAATCAAAAAGATCCCCGACAGCAAGGTCGCAACCAGCAGTCCTGCCAGTCCAAACTGTTGCGAAACGGGATAGAGAATTACCACAAATGCCGCAGTCGGACCGGAAACGCTAAAGCGTGACCCTCCCGTCAGAGCAATGACAATCCCCGCAACAGCTGCGGTATATAAACCGTACTGGGGTGCCACACCACTACCAATAGCCAACGCCATCGCCAGCGGGATAGCAATAATCCCGACGGTTATCCCGGCAATCAAGTCACGGGTAAACCGTGCGGCAGTATATTTTTCTTTCCAGCAAGCGTCGATCAGAGCGCGGAAAGGCATCACATGTGAGGAAAATATTTTGTTCACAATAATGTTTCATCCGTGAGCGCATCATCTGTCAACTAAATGGCAGGTGAAGGAGGCATAGGTCATACAAATGGATATTACAGACAAAAAAACCCGCCGCAGCGGGTCTTTGAGCCGGGTTCGATTAGTGTTCGAACATGGCAGAGATCGATTCTTCGTTGCTGATACGACGAATCGCTTCGGCCAGCATACCTGACAGGGTCAGAGTACGCACGTTCGGCAGTGATTTGATTTCATCGCTCAGCGGAATGGTATCGCAGACAACGACTTCATCAATTACAGAGTTACGCAGGTTGTTCGCCGCGTTGCCAGAGAAGATCGGGTGAGTCGCGTACGCAAATACACGTTTAGCACCACGTTCTTTCAGAGCTTCAGCAGCTTTACACAGCGTACCGCCAGTGTCGATCATATCATCGACCAGTACGCAGTCACGACCTGCAACGTCACCGATGATATGCATCACCTGGGAAACGTTCGCACGCGGACGACGTTTGTCGATGATTGCCATATCGGTATCGTTCAGCAGCTTAGCGATAGCGCGGGCACGCACAACGCCGCCGATGTCCGGAGAAACCACAATTGGGTTATCCAGATTCAGCTGCAGCATGTCTTCCAGCAGGATCGGGCTACCAAATACGTTATCAACCGGAACGTCGAAGAAACCCTGAATCTGTTCAGCGTGCAGATCCACTGTCAGCACACGGTCAACACCGACGCTGGAGAGGAAGTCTGCAACCACTTTCGCAGTGATTGGTACACGAGCGGAACGGACGCGACGGTCCTGGCGCGCATAGCCAAAGTAGGGGATAACAGCGGTGATACGACCTGCGGAAGCACGACGCAGGGCATCAACCATAACGACTAATTCCATCAGGTTGTCGTTAGTAGGGGCACAAGTGGACTGGATGATGAAAATATCACCACCGCGTACATTTTCATTAATTTGTACACTGACTTCGCCGTCGCTAAAGCGACCTACAGCGGCGTCGCCGAGTGAAGTGTACAGGCGGTTGGCAATACGTTGTGCTAGTTCCGGGGTGGCGTTACCAGCAAAAAGCTTCATATCAGGCACGAGAAGAACCTCAGGCATGCGTCCATTGGTGGAAAGAATCTGCCGAAAACTGTGCGGGCCAGGCATGATTCTTTCCAGGCGGTGTATTAAAGAGCGCGATGCAACGTCTGGAACAAGGTGACGTTGTCACCGAAACTCAGCTTGCCCGGCTTAAAGCATGGCTCTGTGCAATGGGGAAAGATTAACGCCTTTCGCCACAAAGCCATTGAGCCATTCCGGGGCTTGCTCTAGCACCTGACGGGCTTCAGACTCTGTATCAAATTCAGCAAAGACACAGGCCCCTGTCCCAGTCAGGCGCGACGGGGCGTATTCTAACAGCCAGGAAAGCACCGCATCAACCTCGCGAAAACGTTTTCTTGCGATAACCTCGCAATCATTGCTGAATTCACATTTTAGCAACGTTTCTATTGACCTTTTTGGTGTATTGCGCGGGAGTTCAGGATCTTTAAAAATCACCGGTGTCGGAATACTTACACCAGGGTGCGCCACCAGATACCACTTCTCTGGCGGATCCACCGGCATTAGTATTTCACCAACGCCTTCGGCAAACGCGGCATGACCACGAACAAAGACAGGAACATCTGCGCCCAGCGTCAGCCCCATTTCCGCCAGCTCATCCATGCTTAGCCCGCATTGCCAGAGATGATTTAACGCCACCAGAACCGTCGCGGCATTGGATGAACCACCGCCGAGACCGCCGCCCATCGGCAAACGCTTGTCAATGCTGATATTCGCACCGCTTCCCGTCGAAAGACGCCCGCTGTCTGCCGCAGTTTTCATCAACAACCTCGCTGCGCGAACGATCAGGTTATCTTCATGTTCCACGCCTTCAACGGGCGTTAACAGACGAATATCCCCATCGTCACGAAGCTCAATGCTGATGGTGTCGCCGTAATCAAGAAACTGAAACAGCGTTTGCAGCGTGTGGTAACCATCCGCACGCTGACCGGTAATGTATAAAAACAGATTAAGTTTTGCCGGAGAGGGCCACTGTGTCCGCATTATTTCACTATCCAGTTATCCATTTTTAACTTGATGCGTTGACCACCGTCGGTGAGTTCCATATTGGCTGGCATCGCAGGTTGAGTTTTTGTGTCATAACCACCGTAAACAACTTTCCAGTTTTTGCCATTCTGGCTGTAGGTGATTTCACTCAGGCGGTACTGGTCGTCAAGTTTGTAGTCAGTCGCATCACCCGGTAAACCTAAAATCCACTGGCGCAAGCTGTTGAGCGGAATTGGCATTCCGGTCAATTTGCCAATCATCTCTTCGGCGTCATCGGAGGTATAACGCTGACCTTTATTGTCGACTAACTGCACGTTACCCGGTTGAGCATTCAGCTCCAGTTCCGTGCTGCCCAATGGGTTAGTCAGCAGCAGACGGTAGCGATCCTGGCCAGTTTGTTGCCAGAAGAAACGGGCGTACACTTTTTGTTGGTCAGAAATATAAGCGAACGCGCCGCGAGTTTGATACTGATTAAGATTGCGCACGTCTTGCTGATGCTGACGCCATTGTGGCGAATCCGGGCTTTTGCCAGGACCTTTGGGCGTGGTAACGGAACAGGCAGTGAGCACAAGAGCAGCCAGCGGTAGCAGGCGGATAAGACGAAAATCGGGCAGGGGCATAATAATGACAAGTCCTTGAGATACGTTGCAGTTATAACCCTTAATGCTAGCGTTACCGTTAGCCATCGTCTATGTTCACGTTGTCTTAATTGCCAGAATCTAACGGCTTTCGGCAATTACTCCAAAAGGGGGCGCTCTCTTTTATTGATCTTACGCATCCTGTATGATGCAAGCAGACTAACCCTATCAACGTTGGTATTATTTCCCGCAGACATGACCCTTTTAGCACTCGGTATCAACCATAAAACGGCACCTGTATCGCTGCGAGAACGTGTATCGTTTTCGCCGGATAAGCTCGATCAGGCGCTTGACAGTCTGCTCGCGCAGCCGATGGTGCAGGGCGGTGTGGTGCTGTCGACGTGTAACCGCACAGAACTTTATCTCAGCGTTGAAGAACGGGATGACCTGCAAGAGGCGCTTATTCGCTGGTTGTGTGATTACCATAATCTCAACGAAGACGATCTGCGTAATAGCCTCTACTGGCATCAGGATAACGATGCGGTCAGTCATTTAATGCGCGTTGCCAGTGGGCTTGATTCTCTCGTCCTTGGCGAGCCGCAGATCCTCGGTCAGGTTAAAAAAGCGTTTGCCGATTCGCAAAAAGGTCATATGAAGGCCAGCGAACTGGAACGCATGTTTCAGAAATCTTTCTCTGTGGCGAAACGCGTTCGCACTGAAACAGATATCGGTGCCAGTGCTGTGTCTGTCGCTTTTGCGGCTTGTACGCTGGCGCGGCAGATCTTTGAATCGCTCTCTACGGTGACGGTACTGCTGGTTGGCGCGGGCGAAACCATCGAGCTGGTGGCGCGTCATCTGCGCGAACACAAAGTACAGAAGATGATTATCGCCAATCGCACTCGCGAACGTGCCCAAATTCTGGCAGATGAGGTTGGCGCGGAAGTGATTGCCCTGAGCGATATCGACGAACGTCTGCGCGAAGCCGATATCATCATCAGTTCCACCGCCAGCCCGTTGCCGATTATCGGTAAAGGCATGGTGGAGCGCGCATTAAAAAGCCGTCGCAATCAACCAATGCTGCTGGTGGATATTGCCGTTCCGCGCGATGTTGAGCCGGAAGTTGGTAAACTGGCGAATGCTTATCTTTATAGCGTTGACGATCTGCAAAGCATTATTTCGCACAACCTGGCGCAACGGAAAGCTGCTGCTGTGGAGGCGGAAACTATCGTCGCCCAGGAGGCCAGTGAATTTATGGCATGGCTTCGAGCACAAAGCGCCAGCGAAACTATTCGCGATTATCGTAGCCAGGCAGAGCAGGTTCGTGATGAGTTAACTGCTAAAGCGTTAGCGGCCCTTGAACAGGGCGGTGATGCGCAAACTATTATGCAGGATCTGGCATGGAAACTGACTAACCGCTTGATCCATGCGCCAACAAAATCACTTCAACAGGCCGCCCGTGACGGGGATAACGAACGCCTGAATATTCTGCGCGACAGCCTCGGGCTGGAGTAGCAGTACATCATTTTCTTTTTTTACAGGGTGCATTTACGCCTATGAAGCCTTCTATCGTTGCCAAACTGGAAGCCCTGCATGAACGCCATGAAGAAGTTCAGGCGTTGCTGGGTGACGCGCAAACTATCGCCGACCAGGAACGTTTTCGCGCATTATCACGCGAATATGCGCAGTTAAGTGATGTTTCGCGCTGTTTTACCGACTGGCAACAGGTTCAGGAAGATATCGAAACCGCACAGATGATGCTTGACGATCCTGAAATGCGTGAGATGGCGCAGGATGAACTGCGCGAAGCTAAAGAAAAAAGCGAGCAACTGGAACAGCAATTACAGGTTCTGTTACTACCAAAAGATCCTGATGACGAACGTAACGCCTTCCTCGAAGTCCGTGCCGGAACCGGCGGCGACGAAGCGGCGCTGTTCGCTGGCGATCTGTTCCGTATGTACAGCCGTTACGCCGAAGCCCGCCGCTGGCGTGTCGAAATCATGAGCGCCAGCGAGGGTGAACATGGTGGTTATAAAGAGATCATCGCCAAAATTAGCGGTGATGGTGTATATGGTCGTTTGAAATTCGAATCTGGCGGTCATCGCGTGCAGCGTGTTCCTGCTACGGAATCGCAGGGTCGTATTCATACTTCTGCTTGTACCGTTGCGGTAATGCCAGAACTACCTGATGCAGAACTGCCGGACATCAACCCAGCAGATTTGCGCATAGATACTTTCCGCTCGTCAGGGGCGGGTGGTCAGCACGTTAACACCACCGATTCGGCAATTCGTATTACTCACTTGCCGACCGGGATTGTTGTTGAATGTCAGGACGAACGTTCACAACATAAAAACAAAGCTAAAGCACTTTCTGTACTCGGTGCTCGCATCCACGCTGCTGAAATGGCAAAACGGCAACAGGCCGAAGCGTCTACCCGTCGTAACCTGCTGGGGAGTGGCGATCGCAGCGACCGTAACCGTACTTACAACTTCCCGCAGGGGCGCGTTACCGATCACCGCATCAACCTGACGCTCTACCGCCTGGATGAAGTGATGGAAGGTAAGCTGGATATGCTGATTGAACCGATTATCCAGGAACATCAGGCCGACCAACTGGCGGCGTTGTCCGAGCAGGAATAATGGAATATCAACACTGGTTACGTGAAGCAATAAACCAACTTCAGGCGAGCGAAAGCCCGCGGCGTGATGCTGAAATCCTGCTGGAGCATGTTACCGGCAAAGGGCGTACTTTTATTCTCGCCTTTGGTGAAACGCAGCTGACTGACGAACAATGTCAGCAACTTGATGCGCTACTGACGCGTCGTCGCGATGGTGAACCCATTGCTCATTTAACCGGGGTGCGAGAATTCTGGTCGTTGCCGTTATTTGTTTCGCCAGCGACCTTAATTCCGCGCCCGGATACGGAGTGTCTGGTGGAGCAGGCACTGGCGCGGTTGCCTGAACAACCTTGCCGTATTCTCGATCTCGGAACGGGTACCGGGGCGATTGCGCTTGCGCTTGCCAGCGAGCGCCCGGACTGCGAAATTATCGCTGTAGATCGTATGCCCGATGCTGTCGCCCTGGCACAACGTAATGCCCAGCATCTGGCTATCAAAAATATCCACATTCTGCAAAGCGACTGGTTTAGCGCGCTAGCCGGGCAGCAGTTTGCGATGATTGTCAGCAATCCGCCGTATATTGACGAGCAGGACCCACATCTTCAACAAGGCGATGTCCGCTTTGAGCCGCTCACTGCGCTGGTTGCGGCAGACAGTGGAATGGCAGACATCGTGCATATCATCGAACAGTCGCGTAACGCGCTGGTATCCGGCGGCTTTCTGCTTCTGGAGCATGGCTGGCAGCAGGGTGAAGCGGTGCGACAGGCATTTATCCTCGCGGGGTATCATGACGTCGAAACCTGCCGTGACTATGGGGATAACGAGCGCGTAACGCTCGGCCGCTATTATCAATGACAAGTTTTTCTACGTTGCTTAGCGTTCATCTCATTAGTATCGCGCTTTCTGTTGGGCTATTGACCTTACGTTTCTGGCTACGTTATCAGAAGCATCCACAGGCATTTGCTCGCTGGACGCGCATTGTGCCGCCGGTTGTCGATACGCTGTTATTGTTAAGCGGCATTGCGTTGATGGCTAAAGCGCACATCCAGCCATTTTCCGGGCAGGCACAGTGGCTGACTGAAAAGCTGTTTGGAGTTATCATTTATATCGTTTTGGGTTTTATTGCACTCGATTATCGTCGTATGCACAGTCAGCAGGCGCGCATTATTGCCTTCCCGCTGGCGTTGGTGGTGCTGTACATCATCATTAAACTCGCCACCACAAAAGTACCGTTACTGGGGTAAGTCATGAGATCGTTAGCTGATTTCGAATTTAATAAAGCGCCATTGTGCGAAGGCATGATCCTGGCTTGCGAAGCAATCCGCCGCGATTTTCCCTCGCAAGATGTTTACGACGAACTGGAGCGTCTCGTTAGTCTGGCGAAGGAAGAAATTAGCCAGCTTCTGCCATTAGAAGAGCAGCTAGAAAAATTAATCGCGCTGTTTTACGGCGAATGGGGATTTAAAGCCTCACGCGGCGTTTATCGTCTTTCCGATGCATTATGGCTGGACCAGGTGTTAAAGAATCGACAGGGCAGTGCGGTATCATTAGGTGCGGTTTTATTATGGGTCGCGAATCGTCTCGATTTGCCGCTGCTGCCGGTGATTTTCCCTACGCAGCTGATATTGCGCATTGAATGTCCGGATGGCGAAATTTGGCTGATTAATCCTTTTAACGGTGAATCGTTAAGCGAACATATGCTGGATGTGTGGTTAAAGGGAAATATCAGCCCGTCGGCGGAACTGTTTTATGAAGACCTTGATGAAGCTGATAACATTGAGGTAATCCGCAAATTGCTGGATACACTCAAAGCTTCGTTGATGGAAGAAAATCAGATGGAGCTGGCGTTACGCACCAGCGAAGCTTTATTACAATTCAACCCGGAAGATCCCTATGAAATTCGCGATCGCGGGTTGATTTATGCGCAACTGGATTGCGAACACGTTGCGTTGAACGATTTAAGTTATTTCGTTGAACAGTGTCCGGAAGACCCGATCAGCGAAATGATCCGTGCGCAAATAAATAACATCGCGCATAAACATATTGTGCTGCATTAATTAATCGACATTTTACTCAAGATTAAGGCGATCCTATGAAACAAAAAGTGGTTAGCATTGGTGACATCAACGTAGCAAATGACCTGCCGTTCGTACTGTTTGGCGGTATGAACGTGCTGGAATCTCGCGATCTGGCGATGCGCATTTGCGAGCACTACGTAACCGTGACCCAGAAACTGGGTATCCCTTACGTGTTCAAAGCCTCTTTTGACAAAGCCAACCGCTCCTCCATCCACTCTTATCGTGGACCGGGCCTGGAAGAAGGGATGAAAATCTTCCAGGAGTTGAAGCAGACTTTTGGCGTGAAAATTATCACCGACGTTCACGAACCAAGTCAGGCACAGCCCGTTGCTGATGTCGTGGATGTGATTCAGTTGCCGGCGTTTCTTGCTCGCCAGACTGACCTGGTTGAAGCCATGGCGAAAACCGGTGCGGTAATTAACGTCAAGAAACCGCAGTTTGTCAGCCCGGGACAGATGGGTAATATCGTTGATAAATTCAAAGAAGGCGGCAACGAAAAAGTGATTCTTTGCGATCGCGGTGCTAACTTCGGCTATGACAACCTGGTTGTTGATATGCTGGGCTTCAGCATCATGAAGAAAGTGTCTGGTAATTCGCCGGTGATTTTCGACGTTACCCACGCACTGCAATGTCGCGATCCATTTGGCGCAGCTTCCGGCGGTCGCCGTGCTCAGGTGGCTGAGCTGGCAAGAGCCGGTATGGCGGTAGGTCTGGCGGGGCTGTTTATTGAAGCGCATCCGGATCCGGAACATGCGAAATGTGATGGTCCATCCGCGCTGCCGCTGGCTAAACTGGAACCGTTCCTCAAGCAAATGAAAGCGATTGATGATCTGGTGAAAGGTTTCGAAGAACTGGATACCAGCAAGTAATCTTTTTTGCCTGAAAAATAAAGTCTTAGCGTTCTGCGTTAAGACTTTTTTCATGGGTGCCGGATACAAAAAAGGCCGCAGGCTGTTACCCCTGCGGCCGGTTTCGGGCGCATATTGCCATCACGGCAGCCTGACGCCCGTTTTCACCTTACTTCCGGTTACGCCACCAGCCGACAATCGCTGCGGTAATAATTCCCGCAAGGATCGGTGCTGCCAGGTCGTGCCAGAAAGTCATGGCAAACTGCGCGAGCGTCATATAGCCGCCTTGTTGTAATGACAACATTTTGCGGCTATTCTTGAATTGTTCTGGTTCAAGATTAGCCCCCGTTCTGTTGTCAGGTTATACCTCTCAACGTGCGGGGGTTTTCTCTTTCCAGCAACCAATGCCACCAGGGATAAAGCCCCCGCAACATTGCGCCTCACCGGATAACGCCGGCTTGGTGTGGATACTACGTCGCAATTCATCTTCACTTCATCCCTGAAATGTTTGCAATAAAGAGTACATTCCGGTTTTTCAACAGCTGTTGCAGTCATTTCGTGCAGGTTGTGGTACAGGCTTGCAATTCTGATTAACAACCTGTCCAGCTAGTATGAAGAAATATAATAAGCAGGAATTTATATTATCTCCCCCGATTTCCGTCATCGGAGGAGATATAACTGTCAGGCAAATATCGTCATCAAATAGGCGGCAAACAGTGCCAGATGCGCTGCGCCATTGAGCACGTTAGTTCGTCCGGTGGAGAAGGAGATATGGCACAGTACTAAAGAGGCCACCATCACCACCATTTCTGGCGCACCAAGTGCAAACTGCAATTCGTTACCCGTCATAAAGGCAATTAGCGTGACGACAGGTACGGTAAGCGAAATGGTTGCCAACACTGAACCAAAGAACAGATTCATCGCGCGCTGGACCTGGTTATTCAACACTGCTTTTAACGCACCTAAACCTTCCGGCGACAGAATCAACAGAGCCACCAGGAAGCCAGTAAAGGCGACAGGCGCATTCATGCTGTCGAGCAATGTCTCCAGCGGGCTGGCGTTCATTTTGGTGACTGCAATAACGGCAATCAGATGGACAATCAACCAGATGGCATGCCACAGGCTGCTATGGGCAGACGGTTTACCGTGGTGCGGGTCGTCATCATCACTGTCATCTTCGTGCTCGTAGACAAACAAACTTTGATGCGTTTTGGTCTGGATCAGCAAAAATACGCCATACATTGCCGCAGAAATTAATGCTACCAGTAACGCCTGACCTGTTGAAAAATTCGCCGCAGGCAGAGCCATTGGAAATACCAGTACGATTATCGCCAGGGGGAACAGCGCAATTAAATACTGCTTGATACCAAACAGATTCATATATTGGGTGGCAAACTTACGTCCGCCCAACAATAATGAAAAGCCAACCAGCCCACCTGTAACAATCATAATGATTGAATAGAGCGTATCACGCATTAGCGTTGGCGCGGCATCGCCGGTTGCCATTAAAGCTGAAATCAAACTGACTTCAAGAATAACCACTGAAAGGCTAAGAATAAGCGAACCGTAAGGTTCTCCCAGGCGATGGGCTAATACGTCCGCATGACGGACAACACTAAAGGCGCTACTTAAAATACCAATAAGCGCAAGAAGATTGATGGCAATGACCACTGGTAGTGTCTGGCTGCTTCCCCACAGGAACAGCACTACCAGCGCCAGAACCGGGAAAATAAGCGAAGTCTCCTTGTGGCGGGTTTTTATCCCCTCTTGTGGAATTGACATTATTGGTATTCCTTTTCCGGTTAATT
>ERZ780052.81-NODE-81-length-41266-cov-7.403848_pt1 | contig 41266 bp, 40 predicted proteins | sample MGYA00511845_ERZ780052 | MGnify/ENA primary metagenome ERZ780052 (study PRJEB29588, sample SAMEA1970897) | human gut metagenome | biome: human gut; feature: human-associated habitat; material: faeces | place: Denmark | collected 2008/2010 ...
TCTGTTTGCGTTTTTTGCTCTCTACTAACCAACTGGGAAATTTTTTTCGATTTGTACGAAGCAAATTTTAATTTGGGAGCATTTTTTTGAGTTTTTTCAGGGCAACAGTCAGTTGATGATTAATTGTCGTTACAGCTACTCCGTGACGCCGTGCATATTCTCGCTGTCCTATGGGGTCATCACAAAGATATAAACTGGTCATCAAGTTAATCTCGGCAGGTGACAATTTTGCCACGGCTGCGTAGAGGGTGCTTTTCTCCTCCTTTTTGAGAATTGCATCAATGACGGAACAATCTTGATCCACCAGCAATTCCTCGCCAGACATATCATCTTCTGTGGTTGTCTGTGTGTTATAGGAAAACACCGTCATCCCGGACTGTTTCTCGATTGACGCAAGATAATTGTGTCTATCTTTCTCGGATCGCCACTGTTTTGCGGTTTCAGCTCCACATTCTGCGATGATGATCACATCGTCAACAGAGCAGGCATCTAACTGCCCAAAGCACGCTTTTCGTTTCTGCCCCTCCGGGGTCTTAACGAAGTTCATAAACTCGAAGCTGTTCATTACGATCCAGTTATTGCCGTCAGCGGGCTGTTCGGGGTTCTTTTTGACAAGGTATATTTTTCTCATTACCGTAATCTCCTTTGAATTTTGAATTTGGTTTTCGGGTTCAAAATTCGGAGATCACGGATATTCAGCGATATAGCAGAGCCACTTATTTAGCATCGAAAAAGGCTTCCTTTCAGAGATTTCTCTGCCGGAAGCCCTTGGTCGGTTGTTCTTGCCGAAAAAAAGAAGCCACCGGCAAGACAGGGTAAGCCTATGGCTTACTGTCTTGTCGGTGGCCTCTCATATCTGCATAGCAAGTTTGGTTTAACCAACCGAAGTGTTCAAAGCAAGTGACCTGGAGATGGAATTACGCAGTCTGTTTCACCTCAACCATTCCGTCGTTTTGCCGTATTCAGTTTTTAGCCGATCAATAGTATCGGATTTGCCCTTCCGGGGCATAAAGGTCAATCTTGTCGTGTCGGCGTCCTTTCTGGACTCGAACCGCTACGGTTCCGCACCTTTTGCACTCATACTTGATTTTCCCCTCATCATTTCTATATCCGTAAAGCAATGCACCGCAGTTAGAGCAATACATCGGTATAGGTGTCCAATTATCTTTTGTCACGCACATCACCTCATTAAGTTCCTTGACGCTCTCAGGGCTGATGAATGGTGGCATCCTTAGAGAACTGCTCTTTTCTTGCCTTCTACAAACCACTTTCCGTTTTCTTCATCGAAAAGGAAGGTTTCCGTGCCGCATATCATCACCGTGTAACGAAGCCCTGTTCCACCGACCTTGGTCGATGCCGCACGACAGCAGTGCCTTACACGGTCGATCTCGTAGACCTCACCATCTTCAAATTTGATTTTTCGGGGTCGAGCCGTTCCATCCGTCTTATGGGTAACATCGACTTCCACATATACCTTGCGTCGTTCTTCTTCCATCTCTACACCTCATAATTCTTCATACTGGCAACCAACCTACCCAAATGGCGATAGCCATCCAATGGCTTGTCAGAAACTTTGAACTTAGGACGATCATCGCCGGAATTGTTCAGATAGCAGGAAAGGCGTCCGTCCTTGAAGTCCTTGCTGACATCGAAGATAAGAAACATTCCCTCATAAATACCGTAGTGGGTGAAATGGTTCCCTCCATCTGCACGGAAAATAATCAGATCATTGCTGCACCCCTGCAACAAACAGGACGGCATCGAAACATAGGTTTCGATCTCATCAGGCACAACAATTTCATCAATCTTGTTACTGCTTGTACTAATCATACTGACCTCCTTAACAAAGCACCCCGGTCGGCATAGTAATCTCAGGCTTTTCACTCGGCATCCGGAGATTTTGAAAAAGTATGCCGTTGCGGATGCTGTTCTTGCCGAACCGCTGGCGAATGGTTTCAATGCACTGGTCGAGCCTTTCTGCTTTCTCAATCTTTTCGATGTTCATAAACAAATCGACTTGTCGGGGCGTGTCCTGTGGCACCAAGTTGATTGCCTGAATCGTGACTGAGCGAATCGGGTTCCTCCAGTCGTATCTTTTTTCAAAGAGGGCAAAAGCCGCTTTTGCGATCAGCATTGGGGATTGTGTAGGCATATCCAATGCTGTTTGCCATTGCTTTGAAAAAAGTGTGTTGTCCCGTATGTGAATGGCGACTCCATCCGCACACTTTTTGTGGACACGGAGTTTATGTCCGATGTCCTGCGTCAATTCGAGAAAGACGGGCCACACCTGCTCGTCGTTCTCCAAATCTTCGATGGTAGTAATTCCGTGTCCCACGCTTTTAACCGGAGAAACAAAGTCGGCATTCATAACACGGGATCGGTCATTACCGTTTGCATACTGCCAAAGGGCAATTCCGTTTTTACCGAGCCGTCGGTTCAGAAAGTCAGGATCGGTCTTAGCTAAATCGCCAATGGTTCTAATGCAATAGCTATCTAATACACGCTGCGTTGCCCGTCCCACACCGAGCAAGTCCGCTGCGGGGAGTCCCCATATTTTATCTCGGAAAGTGTCTTTTGGTATGACCGTCACAGCATCCGGCTTTTTCATATCCGAGCCGAGTTTGGCAAATATCTTATTGAAAGACACACCGACTGAGATGGTCAACCCCAGCTCAAACTTGATCGTTTCTCTTATGTCATTTGCCACCTTTTCAGGGGAACCAAAGGTGTAGTCTGTTCCGCTGATGTCAAGCCAGCACTCATCCATTCCATACGGCTCAACTTGATCTGTGTAGCGCTGGTAGACATTTCTTGCAAGTTTAGAGTATTTGATGTACTCCTCAAAGTGTGGAGGCACTACAACAAGGTTTCTGCACTTCTGCTTCGCTTGCCATACAGCATCGCCGGTTTTTATCCCAAAGGCTTTTGCGGCGTAGTTTTTGGCGAGAACAATACCGTGTCGTTCTTCTACCGAACCACAGACTGCGACAGGATACTTCTTCAAAGCCGGGTCGAGCATACATTCAACCGACGCATAAAAGTTGTTCATATCACAATGCAGTATTGATCTGCTCAACTAAATCACCTTATTTCTTGGAAATTCTGCGAAACCTCTTGACAAACCAAAGTGTCGTGTTGTATCATATGAACACGACATAAGTGTCGTTGTTGTGATTCAGATTATAGCACGACACCAATGTCGTGTCAATAAGAAGTGACGAAAAAAGTGTCGTGCTGCTAAAAATAGAAATCTTATGGAGGGAATTGATAATGAAGTTCAGCGACAGATTAAAAGGGCTGAGAGAAAAAAATGATATGACGCAGGAGCAGCTTGCAAAGGTTTCCGGTGTTTCCCCCCGTACCATACAGAGATACGAATGCGGAACCTCTCGTCCTCGCTTGGATGCAGCGGAGAAGCTGGCAAAGGCACTTAATATTTCCGTGGATCAGCTTCTCGGTACGGATGGTATGCTCGTTGCTCAGGCTGCGGAGCAGTACGGCGCACGAGGTGCCAAACAAGCGCAACAGCTCACAGATGAAGTAACTGGTTTGTTTACCGGCGGCGAGTTGGCACAGGATGATATGGATGTTATGATGCAAGCTATTATGGATGCCTATTGGCTTGCTAAGGAAAAGAACAAAAAATACACCCCGAAAAAGTATCGTTCCAAGGACGCACAGAAATAAGTCCGTTATATGGGACACCACTTTTGATAGAATTGTAAAAGAAAAGCCGAAAGGGGTGATGCCGATGTATGTAAGCACTTCGGAGATCGTACAAAAAGCAAACTCCATCGTTGCTCAATGCGGAACCCGTGATCCTCTCAGAATAGCAAAGGACTTAGGAATCGAGGTAATGTATTATCCGTTCAATGAACAGCGTGGAGCATATAAAGTCTTGATGCGTAATCGCTTCATCTTTATCAAAAATGATCTGCATCCGGTTATGGAGAACATCGTGCTACTTCACGAATTAGGGCACGATGCTTTACACCGGGAGGAAGCAACGAAAGTCGGGGGCTTCAAAGAGTTTGAGATCTTCAATATGCGGGACAACCGTATGGAGTACGAAGCCAATCTCTTTGCCGCACATATTTCCCTATCAGATGAGGACTTCCTTGAACTTGCGGAAAGAGGGTACGACACGCAGCAGATCGCACGGACATTGAACTCAGATATTAACCTTGTTGCTCTAAAAGCCGATACGCTGATTTCTCAGGGCTACCGTTTGCGCCAGCAGGAACACTGTAACGATTTTCTTAGATACAACAAATGAAGAGAAGCACTTGTGCTCATCGAGTGGGCACAAGTGCTTCTTGTTTGTTATAGGAAATCTCTGAGGTGTTTTGCGCGAGATGGATGTCTTAGCTTTCGAATCGCTTTAGTTTCAATTTGGCGGATTCGTTCTCGCGTTACGCCAAACTGTTTTCCAACTTCCTCCAGTGTTCTTTCTTTTCCGTAGTAACCATACCGTAACTTAATGACCTCAGCTTCTTTCAAAGTCAGCTTGCTTAGTTGTTCATCTAAAGCCTGTCTGAGAAGCTTATTTGACAGTTCAAAGAAGATTTCATCAGTGTTTGTTGCCACCTGTGTGAGGAATGAGCGAAAAATTTCCGTTTTACAAGTTGAGCATCCATCAGCGAGGTAGACATCATCATAATAATCATCATTTGCATTATTCAGGCCGAATTCTATAAGTGTATCAATGCTTTCGACAGGAATTGATTCAAGTATTACGCTACTAGCTTCCTTTTCATCACATTGAAGCTTGTCCATTACCATATTTACGGCTCGAGAACAATCCTGAAGCTCGCTACATCCGATACAGCCGTTAGCTTTCAGCAAAGGGTATGTAGAGAAATAACCTTCTCTTTTGTGCACGGGGTAGCAATAGATTTACCGTTTATGTAATATCTGTTATTGCTTGCCCAAAGAGATTCGTTAACAAGACTATTGGGTTCCTTTTCAAGCAACAACTCAACTAAAAGACGCTCCTCAGGGAAAACCGGGCGCAAATCGGCAGAAAGGTATTCTGTCTTGCCGCCACACACAGGGCAGCATCCTTTATCTGCTTGAATAATCGTATTGATTATCGGTATTTTGCATGAATCGCACCAATATACTTCAACGGGGAGATCTTCCACAGTGGTTCCTCCGCAAACCGGGCATATATCAGCATTGGTTTCAATATTACATTGTTTACACCACATATATAATCCCCCTTTCTCGTACAATAAAGAACTTCACACGCAAATCTATATAGTTATATTTTAGCACCCTTATAGTCCAATAAAATGGACTTTAATCATAAAACTCCATAATGTCATCGGGAGTGCAGTCAAGAGCTTTACAAATACTACCGACCACATCTGTCGTTATGTTCTCATCTCTTGCAAGCTTTAGCATTTGATAGCGGGTTAGGCGGGCAGCTTCCTGTAAGTCTTTTTTCTTCATCTTCTTATCAATCAGGATTTTCCAAAGCTTATTGTATCTGACTGCCATAATCATTCTCCTTTGGCGCGTGATGAATCAGTCCAAGTCATAAACTGATAGATACATTACAGTATAACACATCTTATCTGAATTTTCAATCCAAAGTGCGGGATTTCGGATATAAATGTTGCAAAAAAGTCGAATCCCAATAGATTCGATGCTTAATTGCGGTGTTCATCTTCTGTGTATAGGTTTATGATTGTTTTTCCGTTCGCTTTTGCATAGTCAAAGGCAATCCCGGTTCCGCTTTTGGGCTGATAGCATGTTATTGCTTTTTTCGACTCTTTTCGACTCGCCGGAAGGTATTCGTTATTAAAGTAAAAGACGCAAAAGTCACTTGCCTGAATCATAGCTTGATTGCGTTCCACATAAGCAGCTTTCCCGGCAGCAGCAACTCCGTCAGGGCAAATACTGTCCTCATATCCATCTAATAGGAACTGCATCGTATAAGCGTCTGCATCAGGATAATCCGTCCGATAGTGTATTCTGCGAATTTTGGGGTAAACTTCTCTTAGTTCTGAAACCACCTCGTAGCAGAGAGTATTAAATTCGGAATGATCTCCAAACAGAAAGGTTGCTACGCCCTGCTCAAGCAGATAGCAAATATTGTCCCGCAATCGACTTGCAAGCTCCTTCTTATGCTTAATTTTCCTATGCCCGATAAAACAACAGGTCATACAAACACCACCAAGAATAACAGTAGAGCAAATGAGCACATTATTGTTCATCTGCACTTATTATTATATTTTTGCTCTATATATAAGTCAATAGCTTCACACCGAGAACAGAAAGCCAGGAGAGAATAACATATAATTATTATGGATTCGAGGTGGAGCAAATGAGCAAAGAAATTGACTTCAAAAATAGAGATAGATTTATTCAACTGGGAATCACAATTTCAGTTCTTCGTAAAATGCGAGGAATGTCGCAGGAGCAGCTTGCGGCAGAGGCAATGATGAGCCGTTCGCATCTTAGCGCAATCGAAGCACCGAATATCGTCAGACCCTTTTCCGTAGAGGTTCTATTTAATATCGCTGACGCGCTGAAAGTTGAGCCGGGTGATTTGCTGAACACCTCAATTATCCCGGATCAAATTCTAAACAAAAAAGAAAAATAGGTGGCTATGGGACAATAAAGCCCATAGCCACCTATTTTAATATTTCGGCACCCCGTATCCGAGGATTTCGTAGTGACCTACGCTGTACTGGTTTACCCGACAGCTATCACCGGAGTTTCCCTCAACGGTATAAACAATACCGTTTTCGACTTTTTGGACAATACCGGTGTGGTCGGATTGTCCGTCCTGCGGACCCGACGAACCCTTGTTATCCCAATCAAAGAAAATAATCATTCCGGGGACAGGCTCGGCAGAACCGTCGATCCACTGTCCACGATCTTTGAACCACTGGACGCCGTTGACACAGCCTGCGAACTTAGGAATGACACCGGTGTCGATATAGCCGCATTCGTTCGCACACCAGCTGACGAAGCAGGCGCACCACTCCACACGGCTGCCGAAGCCGTACCATGACCAATAGGGCTCTCCGCCCACATTGCCCACCTGAGAAAGCGCCACGGCAACGATTTGGTCATCCACTCCGTAGATTCCGTAAAGCACCGCTGCCCACATGCTGCTGTCCTGTGCAAGCAGTTCTGCAAGCTGCTGCTTTTGATCCTCATTGAAGCCGTACTGCGCAGCCATCTCATCCGCCGTCTTGTGGCTGACAGTAATATAGAGCGTCGTAATCGTCTCCTGCGTTTCTTCCTCAAGGATATTGCCGTTGCCGTCATCCGTCTCCACAATGACCGTCTCGGTCTTCGTTTCCATCCGGTGTGTGATTTCGTTCATCTCCCAGAACAGATCCTTCAGAAGCTGTTCCTTTTCCGGAGTGATGGTTGCAACCTCCTGGGGATCATCCGGATCAGAGGTCGTCTTGACGGCATAGATCGACAGCACCTCCGGCCACACGGCACGGGAACCGGACATTTCAAGCGCATCGTATTCAACGGAATCCTTAATGGCATCCAGCTCGTTCTGGTAATCCATGTTAATTTCCTGAATGACCTGCCGCATCGTCTTTTCTGAGCCGGTATCCTCGCTTGAAAAGAAAATACCGAAGCAGGAGCAGGCGATCAAGGCAACAAGACAGATAACCACGACGACCACGACCGCAACCCAGCCACCGGCAGCGATAGCCGCAACCAGTGCTTTCATCGCTGCTGCGATGGCCTTGATTGCCGCCGCAACAGCTTTCGCCGCCGCAGCAGCCGCTTTGTAGGCAGCTATGGCAGTCTGGCGGGCAATCTCCGCCGCTTTCTGTGCGGCCTTTGCAGCCGCAGCCGCTGCTTTTTGCGTTGCCTTCGCTGTTGCCTCTGCGGTTTTGATAGCAGCCTTGGAGGTTTTCTCCGCAGTCTTTACGGCCCTCTCTGTTGACTTTACCGTTCCCTTTGCACCGGCTTTTACGGTCTGTTTCCCGGCAGAGCGGGCAGACTGCTTGATGGTGCGTTCAGTACGCTCCGCAGATTTGATGGTCTGGTTTCGTCTGCTCCGGATGCTTGTCCGTGTAGTCTCCGTATTTTGCCGCGCTGCCTGCCGTGCAGCCCCCTCTCGTGGCGTTCTGCTTGGCGTGCCCCTACGCAGCTCCTCCTCATAGCGGTGAACCCGTTCTTCATTTTTGTGGATGCGCTTTTCATTGCGGTGCTCCCGGTGTGCCTCCTTGCCTTTTTCAATGGCTTTTTTCGTTTGACCGGAAACCTCGTGCCAAACCTGATCGGTAACATCCTCAGCAGCATAGCGGATTTTATCCTCCGCATACTCGGAGGGCGAAATCTGTCCGTCGTCCATCAGGTTTTCCGCCTGATCCTTGGAACGGACGAGCGCCGTCTTCATGCGCTCGGAGGCAACAGCCGCTTTATCAAGAATCTTGATATCCTTAACGCTCTCTCTTGTTTTTATCCTGCCCAAAGCCATCGCCTCCCTTCAGAGCAGACAAGTCACACCTTCTTCGCTACGACAACGAAGCGACCGTTGGGATAGGTATATTCGCAGGTGGAAAGGGTCAAAAGCTGATCTCCGTATTCGGCAGTAACGCCCGTGTCATAGAGTTGTCTTGCGCGGACATTCTCCATGAACTCGTCGAACTGGTCCTCATCCATCAGCGTGTATTCATTGTATTTGAAGGTCTCGCGGTTCGTATTGAATTTGAAGGCGGCAATGACCTCATATTTTCCGAGACTGGAGAGCGTGTCAAAGGCAATCGTTGGATGTTCTTTGCAGAAATCGGCGTCGGTGTATTTACAGAGGTCGGCAAACATAGAGCCGTCGTTCATGTGGTGCCCATAAATCACAAGGTTGTTGCTGATCCCGGTCATACAGGCCTCGTCGATGTACGGAACACCGTAGTCGCTGTATGATTTATCAAAGCTGCGCTTCAGATAGAAGTCCGGCTTGTTCAGAGTCTGCATGACGGGGTAATTGACATTCGTACCATCAATTCTGATCCATCCGATAAAGTCGTTGTTCTGCGCAAACAACGCCGCATACTTTTCACGGGCCAGCGCCGCCTCTGCTGCCGCCAGTTCTTCTGTGCTCAGGCCAGATTCCTCCTCCGTTCCGGCGTCCTTCTGCGGCTCGTCGATTTCCGTAATCAGATTTGTCAGATCGTCAAATGCTACCTTGCTGTTCTTTGCATCAAGATACTGATGCGTAAACATGGCGCTGCAAAAAATCGCTGCCGCACCGAGAACGGAAACGGCGATAATTCCAATGGTTTTCTTTTTCATTTTGTATTCCTCCCAAAAGAATGGAGGACGGGGTTAATCCCGTCCTCTTGCAAATTTGCCCTCGCCGGGGCGCGTGGTCATAAGCTGATAGAGCTTGGTATCCTGCGGGAACCGATTGATAAAGGGTACCAGCGCAGAGCCGTATTTAATCAGTCCGCAGCCGGCGTCGGCATTGGTGATATAGCTCATCTGCTCATTGGAGATGTTCAGGAGCTTGGCAAGCTGGCCTCTGTCGGAGGCAGCCTGATTCAGCATGACCACAAATTCCGAGTTGGAAAGCATGGTGCTGGCCTGAACAGAATCCAGCAGATACTCCACATTCTGCGTAATTGCCGTGGGGTATGCGTTGCGCTTACGGAACTGTCGCCATGCGGAGTTGAAGAACTGCGCCGAGAACTCGTTCTCGAATACCACATGGAACTCGTCAATAAAGACATGGGTTCGCTTGCCCTTTTTCCAGTTCAGCGTCACGCGGTTGAGCATGGTGTCCGTGATCACCAGCAGGCCGGTGGGCTTGAGCTGGGAACCGAGACCGTGAATGTCGAACACCACGACACGCTTGTCGAGGTCCACATTGGACTGCTTGCCGAAGATGTCCAAAGAACCGGTGGTATAGAGCTCAAGGGACAGTGCGATCTGTTTTGCTTCGGGCTCGGGCTGCTCCAGCAGCATATCGCGGAGGGTGCAGAGAGTGGGGATCGTCCCGGTGTCCGCCGCATTGCGGTACACATTGGTGATACAGCGGTCGATGATAGACTTGTGCTGCGGGCCGACGCCCTTCTTGTCGATCTGCTCGATGAGGGACATGATGAACTCAGACTTTACAACAATGGGGTTGTTTTCACCGTACCCGTCCACCATGTACATGGCGTTGAGCCTGTCTCTGCCGCCGGCAGATACGCGGATCACTGAGCCGAGACCGCCCATGGCTTCAATAAGCGGCGCGTATTCTCCCTCGGGGTCACAGATCAGAATATCATCGTTGGTGTTCAGAATGAGGAAAGTAATCAATTCCTTTGCCGAGAACGACTTACCGGAACCGGGAACGCCCAGCAGAAAAGCGGACTGGTTCAGAAGATTTGCCTTGTTGCACATGATGAGATTGTGGGAAATGGCATTTTCGCCGAAGTAAATACCGCCCTTATCCATGATTTCCTGCACCTTGAAAGGCATCAGCACCGCAAGGCTTTCTGTCGTGAGCGTTCGGAACGCATTGATTTTTCTCGTCCCGATGGGGAGCACCGTGTTCAGTCCATCCGTCTGCTGATACTTCAGCGTCGCCATCTGGCACATGTGCTTTCTCGCTGTAGACAGCACCGTTTCCGTATCCAGGTCCAGTTGCTCCTTGGTGTCTGCGGTAATCACCATTGTGACCACCGCAAACATCATGCGCTGGTCACGGGTGGTCAGATCGTCCAAAAACTCTTTGGATTCCTTGCGCTGAAGCTCCATGTCGTAGGGAACCACAGCGGAGAAATTGTTGTTCTGATTCTGCCTTCTCTGCCAGCCGGTGATGTTCGTTTCCACGCCCAGCAAAAGGCGCTCCACCTCACGGACGGCTTCATCGGTAGGAATGGGAATCACATCGACGGACAGCATGAGATTGCGGTTTAGCTCGGTCAGCTCCGAGAACATGCTGTCCTTGATATAGCTGGCGTAGTCCTTGAGGAAAAGCACTCTGGCATATTTCTCGCCCAGCTTGATATGATCCGCCGTGCGCTCTACGCTGTCCGGGCAGATGTAGTCACGGAAATCATGCCCCAGACGCGCCTTCCGGTTCATATCAAACGAGAATGCCGCCTCATCACCGGGGCGATAAAAGTCGTGGAGAATGCGCAGCCGCTCAACGGCGTTCAGGGGCACACACTTGGAACCCAAGTTTGCGAAATGGGCGGTCAAATCCGCTCCGATTCTCGCAAAATATGCCCGTGCTTCCTCGATGTCCTTCTTGGCCACGGTGATGGTAATATACTTTTCCTGCGTAATGCCGTTTGCTCCCGTCGTCTTGTCCAAGAGCATGTCATTATACTCCTTACGGTACTCATCCAGCCCGTCCTGCTTCATGGGCATCAGGATGGATTCCTCAAAATCAGACCTGTTCAGCCTGTGATTGTTGATGGTGATCTTCGTGGTAGCTCCGCTGTCCAAGCTGTTCAGAAGCTCCGAGTATGTCAGAAACATGCTCTCTTTGTCCTCGCGGCTCGCCACCAGATAGTTGATGTCCGAGAATCGGAAGGATTTGGAAAACTTATTCCCAACCTTAAAAATGCCATCCGGCCAGATGCTTTTGATCGGAATAAGGTCCTGCACCTTTCTCGGAACCTTAAACTTCTCCTTGTCCTGTGCGAGGATCGCTTTGATACTCTTAATCATTGCGCTTGTAGGCCTCCTTTTCGTGTTCATCGATTGCGTCCTTCAACGCCTCGTAGTAGATATTCACCGGCTCGAATTTGATCTGCTTGGGCTCCAGCATTTCGCTGCGGAGCCAAGCCCACACAAATTGCTCTGCGGTCATGCCGTTGTAGTTCACAAAACCCATTGCCGCAAAGGGAGCAGCACCGAGGATGCACATCCACGAAACCGTTTCTGTTCCCACATGGGGCTTCAAGACGAAATACAAAAGCACCGCAACGCCAACAGCCAGTAAAGAAAAAATGAACTGTCTGAGCGACAGTCCGAAAAACATGGACTCGGTATAGTTCCGAATCTCCCTATTGATTTTGACCTCCATTTTCATTCCTTTCCCGGCGCAGAGCCTCTTGAAGCTCCCCCTTGCAGACGCATTCCTCTGCAAGGCAATTTACTTCGCCTTTCTTTCTGCCGCCGTAATAGAGACAATATTTGCAATCGCAATCAGCCACGGTATATCCGCGCCATTGATTCAGTACACGCTTTGCCATATCAGATACCCATCATCTCCTTCACAAGTCGGTCTGCCATCTTCACCGCGCCGACCAGAATGAGCATGTTGAAAATCAACTCACCGATGTAGCTCCACACCATAGAAGCCGGAGCTGCATTCGGATCAACAACGGGCGGACTGGACGCAAACACAGAGAAGATGATGCAGGCCAGAACGATGATTGCACCCTCCAGGCACACCGACGCATAGCTTTTTAGGAAGCTCTTTCCGATGTTCTGCGTAGGCTCTCCGGCAAAGGCGGAAAGCGGAACAGGCGCAAGTGCGGTGTACATATACATTTTGAAAAAGCGGCCATAGACACTCAGAATCATCACGAAGGACAGCACCCAAATGAACAGGCCGCCGATCAGCGTCACCGCCCACAAGGGTATAGACTCAAAGAATCCGCAGTCCTCCACCGCTGTGATGATCTCCTGCGGCAGCACCGTTGCCTGTGGGCTTCCAAATCCGGCAGAATTCATGATCGTACTGACCACGCCCTGAATAATCTCCAAAATCGCCATCATCAGCTCCATGCCGTAGGTAATCAAGCCCTTAGCAATCGCAAAACGGACGAACAACTTCACTGCGTGCTCCGGCTTTTTCAGGTCTGCAAAGGAGCCGCAGGTTTTCACAACTCCCACTACGAAAAACAGCACCAACAGCGCATAGCCGATGGCCTGCAGCGCTCCGTGGATGCTGCAAATAATCGACCAGATCGAGCCGCCTTTGAATGTCTGCGGTGACTGCGTGATCAGCTGCCAAATCTCAGACAGCTTATCGTTCCATACTTCCAACGCATTTTCGAGGTTCTGCACAACCCAGTTATCCGACATTCGTTACACCTCCTTTCGGGGCGGCCATTTTCTGACCGCCCCTTTTGCGGAAACCGGATCAACCCACGATGAGGTTCAAGATTTCCTTTGCAAAGGTGATGATGACGCCGCCTGCCAGAGTCAGGAAACCGTTGGAACGCTGGCTCGGATCGTGGGACTGGAAGCTGAGACCGACCTGCACAATGCCCCAGCCAAGCAGAATCAGGCCGACCGCACGGATGAGGCCGAAGATAAAGTCGCTGAGGTTGTTGACGACGGTAATGGGGTCGCCTGCGGCAAAGGCGGTCACGCCCATGCTCATGGTAAGCGTAAGGGCAAGGACAGCCATCACATAAATGCGGTAGCCCTTCTTGACCTTGCCGGGGATCTCCGGCTTGTTGGTGTTCTTCTTTACATTAAGCTTCTTCATTGTCTTTTTTCTCCTTTTCATCAAGTAGTTCTTCCAGCTCCTCTTCCGAGTAGAGCAAGAATTCATGTTTTTCTGCCTCCAGCTTTTCGGCGTTTTTGACAGCCTTCTTGTCGAAGCTGAACGCCATGGAAGCGATGCTCCTGGTATCCTCGCCGTGGGTATAGGCCGGTGCGGAACCGTCCGTCGTAAGCGCCACATTGGGATGATGAAGGATGTCATACTTGAGGTCCCGGACAGGGCGCTCTCCGCGTATAAAAAGAAGTGCGTACCGGTTGTCCAGCATACGCACTTCGTCAGGTGTCATCAGCTCTCGTCCGGCAAGCTGATAGTTGGTGGAATAGCTTCCGTTTCTGCCGCGAGACCGTCCGTAGGTATTCGTATCGATGGTCTCCTTGCCCAGCAGCTTGGAAACATACTCGTGGGTACTCTGCTCGTTGCCGCCCAGGTACAGAAATTCATCGCAATTGCCCACAATACTCTCCCATTGCTTCTCGAACAGAGCTTTCAGCTGCGCAAGGTTCTGGATGATGATGGAGACGGAAATCTCACGGCTTCGCATGGTGGATAGAAGCTTATCAAACTCATCCGGCAGGGCGACATTGGCAAACTCGTCCATGACGAAATGCACATGCACGGGCAGCCTGCCACCGTGAACGGAGTCGGCCTGATAGTAGAGCTGCTGAAACAGCTGGGTATAAAGCATACCCACGATGAAATTGAAGGAACTGTCGTTATCGGGAATTACGGCGAATACCGCCGTTTTCTTTTCGCCGATTTGCCCCAAATCCATTTCATCGCATTGGGTAATGCCGGCCAGCGAATCCAGATTGAACTTTTCCAAACGGGAGACAAGGGAAATCTGGATGGATTTCAGCGTCTTAGCGCTGCCGGAGTGATACGCCCGATAATACTTGAGGGCGATATGCTCCGGATTCCGTTCCTCCAATCTCTCAAAAAGCTCATCGAGAACAGACTGGTATTCCTCGTTGTCTTCCTTTACATCGCCGGCTCGGATCATCTCCATAACCATGGAGAAGTTCTGCTCATCGGGCGGAGCCTCATAATGGAGATAGCAGACAAGGGCCTTGAGCAGCATCGCCGCCGTCTGATCCCAGAACGGGTCCTGTGTCTGACTTCCTTTGGGCGTTGTGTTCTTAAAGAGGTTTGTGGTAAGACGCTGAATATCGTCATCGCTGTGCAGATACACAAACGGGTTATAACAATGGCTTTTCTCCATATCAATAAGATCAAGGACTTTTATTTCATAGCCCTTCTCCTCCAGCAAATGGCCGGTATCCCGGAGAAGCTCACCCTTCGGGTCAAGCACGACGAAAGAAGTATTCGCATTCATAATGTTGGGCTTGGCGTAGAAGCGTGTTTTACCTGCACCGGAACCGCCGCATACAAGTACATTCAGATTTCTGCGGTGCTTTCTTCCGTCCAGGCCGATGGCGACATTTTGCGTCAGCAGCTTGTTTTCCGTCTTATCCTTGTTGGCATATTTCTTGTTGACCGAACCAGCCGTGCCCCATTTAGCTGATCCGTGCTCTTCTCGCCGTCTGTAATTGTGCTCCGTGGAGAGATAGACGCCGATGGCGATCCCGTACACCAAAAGCAAAGTGAGGACAGTTTTTACACTGTCCTCACAAAGCTGTATCTGGAATGGGTTTTGCATCACCGATCCGAACTGCTGAACCAGTCCGGGTAATCCATCCTTTAAGCAAGGAGCAATCAGCAGGCCGAGCCACACAACCGGAATTATGCCGCAAAGATAAAGGATCACATTCTGCTTGGAGAGCTTATCTTGCCTCACGGTCGGCTCTCCGTTTCTCTTTCTTTGTTGGGGCATCAATGACCTTCAGGATCAAATCGTTAATGTCTTCTGTGGGCTTTTCGTCCCGGAGAAGATCGTTCCGAAAATCCATCAGTCCGCTGACCATCAGACGCTGCTCAAAATCGTCCAGCGTGACGACTTTCTTTTCCTCAGCCATATTGGGGTACCTCCTTATCTTGCTTCATCCCTGCGTTCCTTGGGCTTCATGCTCTTGTCCAGCACCTTCGCCATGTCGGACGAGATCTCATTGGCCACATCTCTGATCTTGGACAGCTCGTTTCTCACACTGCGGGCATCCATTGTAGAGAAGCCTTCGGGAAGTCTGTCAAATCGAAACATATCCTTCGGCACATTGTACCGGCTGCAGAGCACATACGACACGCAGTAGGCGGTAAAGGCATGGTCGCTGCGCTTATACGCACCGCTATCCAGATACGCATGAGCAAGCTCCTGAGAAATGCCACGGAAAATGTCACCGGCCTCCAGCCCAGGTCTAACATAGATTTTCTTGTCGTCGGGACGATATACCGCGTTGATGTTCTCCGGCAGCTTTTGGCTGATCTCGATGGGGCAAGGTGCATTGTGGATGATGGCTTTCAGAAGCAGCCGCTCGTCCCGCTTCATTGCGGGGCGGTCCTTGGCCTTTGCGGTCGTCTGGGAAATGTCGAACACCTTCTTGGAGTTGTAGCTGACACCCACGGTGCCGTCCTCCTTGGTGTATTCCTCGCCGGGTTCCAGCAATACGATTCCGCTTTCGCCCTTTTTGATGAACACGCCGTTATTCTTCCATCCCTTAAAATCCGAAAGCTGGGTGGCATCGGCTTTCTGGGCGGTGATTAGAACCGCATTGCCCACAGAGTAGCGGTCAAAACGCGCCTGCACATCCAGATAGGATTGGAAAAGGCCACCGTCATTTGCCATGCGCTGTGCAGTCACATCGATCATGGCAAAAGCGCTCTCACGCTCCTGCTTCTTCTGTGCAGCCCACTCCTCCTTGTTGAAGGAAACGAAGCTCTTATCCTCCGTACCCTTCTGCGCGGAGGCATTGAAAATATCATCATAGTTTGCCATGGTCATCTCTCCTTGTCTTTTTTCTTTTTCGGCACAGGCCTGTGCTCAGAGGTTCTGTTGGGTTCGTCCTTGCTTTTCTGCGCGGAGCTCGTCCTCTGTCTCTGCTCCTCCCGGATCTCCTTCATTTCCTGCCGGACAGACGGGCGGGAGCGTTCCATAGGATCAGAGATACCCCTGACGGTTTTCTCGCGCTGATTTGATGTAGGCTCGGACGGACGGGATTTCGCAGCCGGGCCTTGCGTGGGGTTTTGCGTTTGCGCCTCCTCCTTATTTGGTGCAGGGGCAAGAAGCGCATCCAGGAAGGCTTCCTCCTTGTCCTTTTCCGTGGTGTTGCGGTCGGGGGCGGGAATGTCCGCGTTCTTCTGTTCCTCCTTTGCCTTGACGATTTCGGTACGCGCCGAGCCGATGTCTGCGGTAGCAATGCCGAAGCGGTCAAAAATGCGGTTGATCTTGCTGGCGTCCTCTGCGCGGACAAACACATCGGTGTGGCCGTCGTTCGCCGTTTTGTCCTTCAAAATGCAATACAGGATGCCGTACTTCTTTGCCTCACGGCAGAACTTTTCAAGGTCTCTGTCGCCAATGGCAAAGACCTTGAGTTCCTTTCCGCTGCGGAGCATACTGTTGAGCCGTGTTTTCCCGCGCGTCTTTTTCTGGTCCTTCAGCACCGCATAAAGCAGCACTGCCAAACGCTCAGCGGCTTTCCCACTGATTTTTGCAGCCACCTCAACGCCGTTGAGCGTCATCCTCACGACCTGCTCGGCTGCTTCTCCTGACGAGTAACTCATTTTCTGTTTTCTCCTTTCGCTCGATTTTCTGCTGCTCGATTTGCTCAAGATTCTTACGAACCTGTTCCGACCGATCAGCAATGTCGGAGCACAGCGCAATTTCCTTCCGGCAGGTTTTCAGCTCTGCGGTCAGTTCCGCGATCCGGGCTCTCGTTGCTTCGGCACTTTGGAAATCTTCTTTTCTTAGGTACCGCTTCAGTTCGTTCTTCAGTCCCGTGCGCTGCTGCGTCAAAGCTTCCACCTGCTTTTCCTTTTCGGCCTTATAGCCGGCAAGGGTCTCCACAGTTTCAAGTCCTGTTTTGGCAAGGAAATCCGCCTGAGCAATGTATCTGTCGAGCTTTGTCACATCCTCACGCAAAAAAGCCGACACCTTTTTTACAGATGCCGGCTTATGCACGATGATGTGAAGCTCATAACAGTAATATAGGTACAGGGCGTAAAGGCCGGAGGCCTTCTTCGCTTTCTCCTTGTATTGGTAATAGGGCGCTTTCGTGTCCTCCGCCACCTCGGGGAAGGGCGTCTTGCGGCGATAATTGTTCTGAATCCGCTGCTTGATGGAATCCAGCTCGTAGTATTCACCCAGCTTGTCCAAGCGGAAGTTCTTCCCGCCGTCCACGATCCTTACAATGGGGTGGACCCTCGGCGAGCCCTTCGGCGTTTTTGTAATCACCTCGTAGCCCATTTCCTTCATGACACGCTGGAACTCACGCTCCGTAGTCGAGGCGAGGATCGCCCTGTCAATATCCTCGCGTATTCTGCTGCGCATGGTCGGCTTGTCGTTCTTTTCGGCCAGCCACTCTCCGTAATTGGCTCTGCGGTCGGCAGGGTACTCTATCACGGAAATCTTGGCTTCCCGGCACAGCCGGTCGGAGACCTCCCGCATCCGTCTGTAATCCGCCGGTGAGTTATAGAACTTCTTACCGTCCACATCGGAAACGGAGTTTATGACAAAGTGATTGTGATAATGCCCGGTGTTGCAGTGAGTGGCGATCACCACCTGAAAGCGGTCGCCCCATAGCTCCTGAGCCAAGGCAACCCCGATGCTATGCGCCGTGGCTGCGTCAACCTCGTCCGCCTTAAAGGACTGATAGCCGTGATAGCAGGATCTTCCGCCCTCATTATGCATCAGTCGCTTTGTCTCCATGAACTCCTGCGCCGCCGTTTCCTCGCTGTGGAGATTGAGGCAGGTGACATAGGCTCTTTTCTCGGTTTTCATCTCGTCGGCAGCATATTCCACCACACCTTCGATTTCATGAAGCTCCGAGAGTCTTTCCTTGTCATGCGTTTTCTCTGGATTACGGGCGTAATTGATGACTTTGTCCACCCGTCCTTTTATGGGCCAGATTGATGTAACCGCCATTACTGATAATCGGAGGTGTACGCATCAGATACCATTTTCGTGGCGGCTCTGATTTCCTCCAATCCCTTCCGAAACTGCGGCATATCCGGCACATTGGTGGTGTTGAATCTCTTCAAGGTCTGATCCAGATTGTACCCCGCCTGCCGCATGGCCCGAAGCAGCATGGGGATATCCGCAGGCGGCGCTTCCTTAATTCCCTTATCTGCTACGCTGCGGCGAACAAAGCCGCCGATGGACAGCCCTGCTTTCTTGGCTTTCTTGGAAAGCACGGACAGTTCATCCTTTGTGAAGCAAACCTCCACTCTACAATTTCTTTTTCTCAAAAACACTCATCCTTTCCGTTGGGGTTTCAGGGGCATTGCCCCAGACAAGCGGAATCTGTACGGACAGATTCGTTGCTTGTTAAGACAATGCCACCAACCCCACGATTCAAATTACTTCGACACTTCTGAGGTACGAAACGCCCTTTGCAGAGAATTGGAACGAAACACTTACACGGGTATTAAGAGGAATATCAGCCAAACCCAAATAGTTTTTTTCGCTCCATGCTGATGTCATGATCTTTCTTCCGTCATCGAAATCAAGATATGCCAACAGGTTTTTGTTCCTATCCCAGCGTTTACAGGTGATCGTTGCTGCAAAAGTCCCATCAAAATCGGGGAACTGATATTCACGACCGTCAAAGCCGGACTCCACGAACTCCCGCCAGGATAATGCGCGCTTTTCGTTTTCCATATCGTTTTCACCTCCAATTCTTTGGAAATGTGGCATCAAAAATGATGCCACTCCATCTTTCGGGCAGAAAAAAGCGGCATCAAAATTGATGCCATCACAGGCTATTGATAAAATCAAGCGCAGCCAAATCATTTTCGCTGATTTCTGCCTTCTTCTCTACCGGCTGAAGAGCCATTCCCTGCATTGCCACAGTAATGGTTTGTCTCAAAAGCTCCCGAAGGTCGTTATTCTGCTTTGAGGCGTTAATCATCGAAATAATTTCCTTGTTGATTGAGTCACCATCGAGTCGATGAAGGTATTCCCATGCCGCCAGATCGCCAGGATTGTTGAGATTAAACCTCAAGGAGAGTCGCTTAGAGCTCATACGGTACCCCCGTTTTTCAAGAGATTCACATACGCGAGATATTCATGCCCTTTCGCCGTAGCACAGATGTCATCGTTGATGGTCACACGGGACGCATCGTACACACCAAAGTTGCGGATCAGGCAGCTGCCGCCGCCGAGAACATACAGCCTCATCAGCTCCGGATTATACTCGTGCTCACGAAGTCTCTGAAAAATGCCCTCCACATAATCGGTGGCCGTGTCGGTAATGGTTTTCAGATAATCCTCCTTGATGTCTGCCGTACCGAAACGGAACACCCGGTTGATAATCGCCTCATCCACGGTGGTGTGATACGCACGCATGACATTCTCCCGCACGGCCAGTAGGCACTGGTGTGTACCGTATTTCTCCGTAAACATATTCCCGGAAACCGGCTTTTTGTCATTAATGAACATGATATTCATGGTGCCGTTCCCAATATCGCAGATCATGTTTACGCCCCGAAAGTCAGAAAGCCGGTCTGCCACCGCCGCAAAGCCCTGTGGGAACACATCCACGCCCACGATCTCCACATGGTAGGAAACATTTCGGAACGAGAAGTCCACGGCTTTGTTCTGCAAGAGATAGTCCCTGAACTCGTCCCGCTGACCACTGACCCAGGTAAGAGGAAGACCTGCCGCAATTCTGATTTTGCCGCAGGTCATTTTTCGGATATTCAGTTCCCGCGCGATGGCCGCAAGCGCCAGCACATAGTAGTCCAAATCTTTCGTCTTATCCGCAAGGAACTCCTTGTGCCCTTCACCGATCAGGTAGAACTTGCTTTCAAAGACAAGCAGATTTTCTTTGAACACCGGCTCTCGGTCATAGGCGGAGAGACTTGCCGGGAAGCAGCAGTTTGCGGTTTTGATATTGCCGTAGCCGCTGTCGATTCCGATTATGATTACATCGTCGATCATCTTCATAGTAACCTCCATCAGCGCTCGTGGTCCTTTTCGGGCTTATAGGGGACGGTCTTGATTTCCCCGCCAACCCGAAAGAAGCGCTCCGGATTCTGGAACTGCTTCGTGTAGCGTTCCAGCTGCTCCTTGTTGAGGGAGCCAAAGTACGGCGTGCTGCAATCGCAGATGAAAAAGGGGCCGAAGATAATGTCCATCATCTCCCTGTTTTCTCCGTAGATAGCTCGACAGGGCCGCATGCCGTTGTACTTGCCCTCGTCGTTGCAGACGATGCAGACCTGCTCCTCAAAGGGATAGTAGGGCTCGATCAGCCCACCGACCACCCTCTGCAAATCGGAAAGCTCCGTCCCGATCTCTGCGACTCTGGCGACCTTGCCCGGTTCGCAAAGCACTACCTTGATTTTCTTCTCCTTCAGGGGCTCGGTCATATCCGGGTCAAAATCCACTTCCCGAAAGCCGATACTGTCGCAAAAATGGAAGGTGGATTTTTCCTCACCTACGACCTCAACCACATCCGAAACGGAAAGGGACCTACCCCGGTATCCGTCCGGATGGTCAAGGTTGAACATCTGGTACACTTCTTCCAGGGTACCGCATTCCACCTCGCCCTCGAACACCTTGTCGTAGATCTCGCTGCGAAGTGCGGCAGAGCCCTGAAAGCGCTCCAGATTTTCATAGTTCAAGAAGGCCACATTGTTCTCGTCCCGGTCCGGGTTGATCTGATAAATTGCAATCTTCATGTGCGTTCCCGCTCCTTTCTTTCTCTCATAAGTCCTACACGGATTTTCAGCTCGTCATTCACATCTTTCCCACGGGAGGGCGGCTCGTCATAGACCTGGTATTTTCCCTGCAGCCCGCCAACAATTCCTTTCACAGCACCTCGTCCGACGGCATCGTTATCCAAATGAAGATGGATTTTGCGGACGGATGGGTGTTCGTCAAGAAATCTGCTCAAGGCCACCGGCACAACATTCTCTCGTTTGGTCTGAAACACACCGGCTAAAGACAAACAGGTTTCACTTTTCCAGTCGCGCCCGGCAAGCAGCGCCAAGGTTGCGAAGCTCAGCAGGTCAATGGCGGATTCAAATACATGAATGTGCTCCGCATTCGGCTTTCCCTCCAAGAAAAAAGAGAAGTGCTTGTCACTGCCGGTCAGTTCCCCTTTGTAGCTGCTGACAGTGCTGCGCAGAGCGCCATATCTCGCTTTACCGTCCTTGTCGTACCCTACGAACATCGCATTGTGGTAATCTGCAGACTCAAAGAGCAGCCTGTTATCCAGGCAATAGCGGATAATAACCGGGTGAATCCCTCGACTATAAAGATATTTCTCCACCTGTTCTGTCGTTTCGGACAGCTCCGGCATCAGCAGCTCCGTGCTTCTTCGCTCCTTCTGGCGATAGAAAACGGGAGGCTTTTCCGCCTCCCGTCCGAGAATAATTTCTGCTGCCTGCGTGAAAGGGATGCCCTTCACCTTGATGAGATAGTCCAGCGCTGATCTGCCGCCAATGCCCTGAGAGAACCAGCACCACTTGCCGTTGCTGATTCGCAGGGAGTCGTGCTCTCTGGTGCAGTAAGTGTTTCCGGATACATGGACGAGCTCTTGGGGTTCATAATTGCGGAGGTAAGTCAAAAGGTCCATTTCCTTGGCCTTGGCAACATCCTCCGCAGCAATATAGCTCATAGGGCATCACCTCGCTTCACGCCGGTCTCTCAGGAAATCGGCCCGGATGACCGCATTGGCTCGGCACTCGATGGTGTCCCGGATGTTGTCCATGTGGTCGGTCTCCCGCTTTTCGAAGTCCTTGAACACATCCGCAAGGGGACTGGGCGACTTCAGGAGTGCCTTGCACTGCTTATCGGATAGGTCGTATTCCTCCAGTGCCAGCACAATGTCCTCCCGTACCGTGTACTCGTAGCAGTGGTTCAGGATTTCATTGGGCGGCTGGGACAGCAGCCACTCCCGATACTTCTCCTGTTCTGCGAACACCTTCTTATATAAGGCGGTGTTCAGTTCTTCGTTTGTCATTTTGCTTCCTCCTTATGTTTTTTGAACAACACGCTTGAATTTCAGTGGACTATGTTCGATATATTCCGTAATCAGGCGTGATTGTTCTTTTGTTTCCGGGTATGCAGTTATGGAGATAGTTTTCTTGCTCCAATCCAGGGTATAGGTGTCGGCAGCCACATTCGTAATGTGATGCGCAGCCAGAAAGTCCCGGAAATTCTGCATAGCTTCGAGATTATCCGACATGATCACATTTACATAGGTTCTGTCCTTTGACAACTTCTCGCTGAACAGGCAGGCCAGTGCACAGCCCACGCCGCCAGCAAGAGAGACGATGAGAATCGCCCAATTGCTGTCACCTGAAACAATTCTCTTTGTCAGCCAGAAATAGATAAAGTCGGACAGTACCACCGCAATCCCGGCAAGTAGCCACCGACTTCTTTGAATCAGTATTGTCTTTGTTGTGCTGAGTGCATTGTCAAGCACCTTTGCAAGGAACAGCACAGCATAGTAGATTAGGCTTCCCATATCATAAAATCACCCCTTCAATAGAAAAAGCCGCCTGATTTCTCTTGGAAACCAAGCGGCTGCGTAAAGATTATTTGGTTTTGGGTCGAAATCAGATCATCCACACGGAGACAATGTATGTATCAAATACCCGCTCAAAGAGCGTCGGGATTTTCTTCATGATACCTTGCATCTCCTTCTATAATCTCATCCAGCGTTCTCGGCGTGTAATCCATATACGGCATCATGCAACCGACATTGATGAAGTTCCCGTTCGGTGTGCCGTAACCGGTAGCGTTTGCCTTTACCTCACGCCGGAGCTTTGCGATATACTCGTATTCAATCGTCTGATGGACATGACCGTAGAGCATGAACGCAGTTGGGGCAAAACCTGCACGGAAGAATGGGATTGGATAATGACACATCACAATATGCTTGCCGCTGTCCTTGATTTCCTTCAAATCCGTGATTTCCTGAAACATGCGCCTTGTGGCGGCGCTGAATTGCTTGGGATCGTGATTGCCCCGTATCAGCACCTTATTGCCGGCAAGTGAACCAACAATGGATGGCCACTCGCTTTCTTTTGCCCAGATGAAATCGCCAAGGATGTATACCGTATCGTTACTGTGAACTCTGGCGTTCCAGTTTTCTATGAGCTTGTTATTCATCTCATTGACATTCGCAAAGGGGCGATTATCAAACCGCAGAATATTTTCATGCCCGATATGCAGATCGGAAATATAAAAGTTTGCCAAACGCGCTCCTCCTCATTTCATCACCTTGATAATCAACTCGTTCACATCCTCTGTTGGCTTTCCGGCAGAAAGTAGCTTGTTGCGAAAAGCAAGAAGCGCTTCCCGCAACAGCCGCGCCTCGTCATGGGACAACTCAACAATTCGTTTCTCAGCTTTACGGCGAAGCATTTGCAGCACCTCCATTCCTTTCTGCCCCCATTGTATCCGCAAATGCGCATCATGGCAAATGTGCGAATGAAAATCTTCTGAAAAGCGAATACGGCAGCCTGTTGAAAGGCTGCCGTGGATCGACAAACTGGAATTTGTCAGCCTAATTGCTTCTTGATTTCAGCTTTCACTTTATCCAAATCACTGCAAGTCAAGATTGGAATTAGCCGATTGATTTCATCAACGCTCCTATCCCACCACTTGAATTTAAGCAGCAATTCAATCAGTTCATCGTCAAAGCGTTTTTGAATTGCTCTTGCAGGATTCCCAACGACCTTCGTATATGGTGGAACATCACTTCCCACAACGCTGTTTGCACCAATGATTGCACCATCTCCAATGTGAACGCCGGGAAGGATTACCGAATTTTGCCCGATCCAAACATCATTTTCGATAACGGCATCTCCTTTTAATGGCAGATCCGTCTTTGCAGGCGGCGACATTTCCCATCCCTCCAAGGTATAGAACGGGAATGTAGAGACGGCGTTCATCTGATGGTTTGCACCGTTCATCACAAACTCAACTCCGGCGGCGATTTGACAGAACTTTCCGATGATGAGTTTGTCATCATTCCACTCGTATAAGTGTGAAACATGACTTTCAAAATCCGAATCGGCAATATAAGTAAAGTCCCCGACAATAATATTCGGATTTGTAATCGTCGGCTTCACATATATTTCTTTATCATACCCTGCAATTGGATGGATTGTATTGGGGTTTGGGTGTTTTCCGTCTTTCATCTTAACTACCTCTTCAAATCCCGATTTGTCAGCCCCATTATATCACACGCTCGGCGTATTTTCCAGCTTGCAAATCACAGCGGCAACGCAGATATCCTGCACTGCCGCTGTGGTTTGCCTCCTTAGCGTTCTCTGTCTATGGTCGCTTTTTGCGGCTCTTCCTCGCCTCGCTCACCGTCCACGATCTCATTCTCCTTCTTGTCCAGATTGAGCAGGGCGTTCAGCTCGTTCAGGCGGTCGGTTTTCGCTGCAAGCTCTTCCTCCTGGGAGAATGGCTTCTGTACCTCAGCCTTTGCGTTTTCAAGCTGAACCCGCGTGTTCTCCAGCTGCTCGGCACACGCTGCCATTCGTTCCTCAAAAGCAGCGAGGGTATTATCCAGTCGCTGAATATTGCCGAAGATATCTGTACCCAGCGTGACCGTATGCCGCAGCTGGTGAATCAGCGTGATCTTATATTCTCGGCTGAAGGTGTCGAAGGACAGTTCCATATCGAAGCCTCTGTACTGACCGATGGGAACCGGGTCGGGGCTTGTCATGGACTTGCAAAGACCGAGGATGGCATCGCCGGCAGCCTTCTTTTCCCTTACCGTGCCGCCCGGCATAAACATCGGAGAGAAGCCGTCCTCGTTGGGCTCGGTATTTCTTTTTCGCTGGTCAATATCCGCCTGATAGCCCTCAATGCGCTGTTCCAACGACCGAATTCTCTGGGGGAACTCCTTCAGGATTTGATCCTCCAGCGAATAGCGTTGGCTCAGATGGTTGGCCTTGAGCAGCTTCAGACGGGACACATCAATGTCCAGATCCATCTTCTCCTTGATGTGGGGATTGCCGGCGCACAGCGCCTTGATTTCCGCATAGCTCAGGGCGGTTTCGTCAATGTCCTCCGCAGAGCGCACCGGGGATTTGCTGGTCATGATCTGCCCAATGAACTTCTGCTTGGATTCCACCAACTGATACAGGTAGCTGTCGAAGGTGTTCTCCGTGACATAGGTGTAAATATCGACCTCCTTGTTTTCGTTGCCCTGGCGGATGATTCGTCCTTCCCGCTGCTGCAGGTCAGACGGTCGCCACGGACAATCCAAATGATGAAGTGCCGCAAGCTTCGTCTGCACATTGGTGCCGGCTCCCATTTTCTGCGTGGAACCGATGAGCACACGCACCTGACCGGAGCGCATCTTGCCAAACAGCTCTTTCTTTTGCGCCTCGGAGTTTGCCGTATGGATATAGGCGATTTCCTCTGCCGGAACGCCCTTGGCAATCAGCTTATTTCGGAGATCATCGTACACATTGAACTTGCCGTCGCTGTGGGGCGTAGACAAGTCGCAGAATACCATCTGTGTCGATTTCCGATCGGCGGTGCGCTGCCAAATATCAAAAACATTCTCCGCACACGCGCCCACCTTACTTGTCTCGCTGTCGGGGAGCATATCGTTCATGAGCCGCTGATCCAAGGCGAGCTTTCTGCCGTCATTGGTGATGAGGAGCATGTTATCCACGCTGGAATCCACCATCTTATTGCGGACACGCTCAGCTCGTTCTGAAAGAGAGGCCACCATTTCCTTTTGCGTTTCCGATGGCTTCAAAACAACGCTGTGGTAATGGGCCTCCGGCACGGGGAGCTTGAGCATATCCGCCGTTTGAATATCTGCGGTCTCCTTGAACATTGCCATGAGCTCCGGTAGATTATAGAACTTGGCAAACCTCGTTTTGGCGCGGTAGCCCGTGCCCTCCGGGGAGAGCTCGATGGCTGTCACCGTTTCACCGAAGGTGGAGGCCCAGGCATCGAAGTGGAGAAGGTCATTCCTGCGCAGCGCTCCGTACTGGAGATACTTCTGCATGGTGTACATCTCCACCATGCTATTGGAGATGGGCGTGCCGGTGGCAAACACAACGCCTCTGCCGCCGGTCAACTCGTCCAAATACCGACACTTCATATACAGGTCACTGGACTTCATGGCCTCGGTTTGGCTGATGTTGCCCACATTCCGCATTTTTGTAAATGCGGCGAGATTCTTATAGTAATGCGCCTCATCGATGAAGATACGGTCAACGCCCAACTCCTCAAAGGTCACAACATCATCCTTGCGGGACTGGTCATTGAGCTTGTCCAGCTTCTGCTTGACCGTTTTCTTGGTTCGCTCCAGCTGCTTGATGGAGAAATTATCCCCACGGTTTTTCTTCAATTCAGAAATGCCGTCCAGCACTTCATCCAGCTGTTGCTGCAGGATGGCACGCTGTCGTTCCAGGGACATGGGGATCTTTTCAAATTGGCTGTGCCCAATGATGACCGCATCGTAGTCGCCGGTGGCAATGCGCCCGCAGAACTTCTTGCGGTTCTTAGTCTCGAAATCCTTCTTGGTGGCGACAAGGATGTTGGCGGAAGGATAGAGCTGGAGGTATTCGCTTGCCCATTGCTCCGTCAGATGATTGGGGACCACAAACAGGCTTTTCTGACACAAGCCCAGCCGCTTGCTCTCCTGCGCAGCCGCTACCATCTCGAAGGTCTTCCCAGCCCCAACTACATGCGCAAGCAGGGTGTTGCCGCCGTAGAGGATATGGGCAATGGCATTGACCTGATGCGGCCTCAGCGTGATCTCCGGATTGATTCCCACGAAATTCAGGTGGCTGCCGTCATACTCACGGGGGCGAATGCTGTTGAACTTCTCATTATACAGCTTGGTTAGCTGCTCCCGGCGTTCCGGATCGCTCCAAATCCAATCAGCAAAGGCCTGCTTGATAAGCTCCTGCTTGCCCTGTGCGATAGCGGTCTCTTTCTTATTGAGCACAGCCGTTTTCCTGCCGTTTGCATCCTCAATATAGTCGAAGATTCTCACATCACGAAGGTTCAGGGTTTCCTCCATGATCTTATAGCCATTAACTCTGCCGGTGCCGTAGGTGTTGTGGGCTTTTACATTGCTGCGGTCATAGGATTTCCCCTCCACATTCCATTCACCGGTGTACTGCGCGTAGTGAACATGAATGTTCCACTGGCAGTAGCGTGGGGTGCTGAACAGCTCAAACATGAACTCCTCGATGGTTTCCGGAGGCAGCCATGTTGCGCCAAGCCTCACGGAAATCTCACTTGCCGTCAGGTCAACCGGCTGCACCGCCTCAAGCGCACGGACATTCTCTCCGTAATCCTCGGGGTAGAGCTCCGCACTCCGCTTTGCCCAACGGAGCTTTTCACGGACATTGCCGGAGAGATATTCATCGGCAGGGAGATACTTCGGCTTGCCGTCCTCTTCGCTTATGTGCATGGGGTTGAGGAAAATAACACCCTTCAAATCCTCAAACAGCTCCTGCTCGGTTTTGCCGGTAAGCTGCGACATATATGGCATGTCGATTCTCGCTTTTTCCGCAAGAGACAGAGCATAGGCCTCGGAAGCCGTGTCAACCGACTGCACCGTTACCTTCTGCTTGATGGTTCGTTTGGAGAACATATCTGCCTTGCGGAGGAAGTTGCCCTCATCATCCAGCACCTCCAGCGAGGCAAGCAGGCAGTAGGAGCTGTCGGAATTGAAAGCCGAATTGTTGGCTCTTGCGCTGATAAGCCCATATTTTTTGCCGAAATCATCATAGAGGCGATTGAGTTTTTCCTGTTCTGCCTTGATATCGGCATCGGGATAGTCCTCCGTCTGGTACTCAATCAGCGTCCGGACACAATCACGGATGGCAATCATGCCTTTGATGCGACTTTCGGCAGTCGCGGAAACATCCACGGGATTCATGCGGCTGTTTTCACGGTAATAAATCTTGCCGTCCACCACCGTGAAGCTGAAATTGCGCACATCAGGGTCAGCAGGAATAGAAAGGTCCTCATCCTCCGCTTCAAGATCGTCGATTTCAAATTCGGTAATCTCGGCATGAATGTTCTGGATGGCATCCCGCAAGAGGTCCCCAAGCTCTGCATTTTCATAAGCAATACAGGCGGACTCCATGCCGTGAGGCCCGCTGACCATCTGCATGTCGCCCAACACCATTTCAGGGTTGTCCACAAAATAGGCGTTCATCCGGATGCCATTGGCGTCGGTGGCCAGATGCACCCAATCGGGCTCAATATCCACCAATCGGTCACGCTTTTGGAGGAAGATAATGTCCGATGTGACCTCTGTGCCGGCAGCGGCCTTGAAGGTATCGTTCGGCAGCCGGATAGCGCCGAGCAAGTCGGCTCTCTGCGCGATATACTTTCGAACATTGGGATTTTCCTTATCCAGCGTACCCTTTGAGGTAATGAAGGCGATCACGCCGCCGGGTCTCACCTTATCCAAAGTGCGGGCGAAGAAATAGTCGTGAATGAGAAAGTTGTGCTTATCGTAGCGTTTGTCGGGCACCTTGAACTGTCCGAAGGGGACATTGCCGATTGCAGCGTCAAAGAAGCTGTCGGGAAGGTTTGTACTCTCAAAGCCCTGCACTGCGATGCTGTTTTTCTGATACAGCTGCTGGGCGATCCGCCCGGAAATACTGTCCAGCTCCACGCCGTAGAACTTCGCGTCATTCATGCTTTCGGGAACAAGTCCCATAAAGTTGCCGATGCCGCAGGAGGGCTCCAGCACATTGCCGGTCTGAAAGTGCATGTTCTCTAGGGCACTGTACACCGCCTTGATCACCACGGGCGGCGTATAGAAGGCCGTCAGCGTGGATTCTCTTGCCGACGCATATTCCTCATCGGAAAGCACATTCTTCAGCTCGGTATAATGGGGATTGTCCTCCTTGAAGAACTCGGATAGACCGCCCCAGCCCACATAGTCGGCAAGCACACGCTGCTCGGTGGGTGTCGCCAATCGGTTTTCCGCATCCAGCTTGTTCAGGAGCTGAATGGCACGGATATTGTGATAGAACCGTTCCAGCGGCGTGCCCACGCCGATATCATCGCTCTCGATTTGGAAGTTGGTTCGGTACTCGGTGTTGATCTCCGGGTGCAGCACATGAGGCGCAACCCTGGAGGATCTTTTCACCTGCGGAGGCGGGGCGAGCGCTTCTTCCTGGTCATCCAGCAAGGCCTCCGCATTGGGGTATGTCACGACCTCGCCGTCTTTGACGGTGCTGATGGGCAGAGCATCCCGTTCTTCGTCCGTTATGCTCTCAATTTCGGAATCGTCTTCTGCCAAATCTTCCGTTTCTCTGAATACCCGTGTGCCGTCCGCACCAAACTCCGCCTCATATCGGTCAGTCTCTCGCGCTGCTTCCCGGTCTGCCTCTAAAGACAGAATATCCTCGTGAATCTTCAGGAGGTTTTCCGGCGTGAACTCGATATAATCGCAGTCCATCTCATAGTCATTTTCAGCTTCCATGAAGAACGGAGTATTGATGTCCGCAAGGAACTGATCCGACATTTCTTCAAGGTCATTTCGGAAGTCGGCGGCGTTTTCCGGATGGTTGGCAATGTCATACTGCTCGACAAGCTCTTCAAAAACAGAGAAATCAAGGTCACCGGAAACATACTGTCCACCTGCATCTGCATCGGGATTGAAGTAAATCCAGTGAACCTTGTTACTGCCGGTGTCAAGGGATATTCTCGCCTTCGTATTGTCTGCGACAGGGAGTTCTTCCACGGCTTGCAGCAGCCTGTCATTCAGCGGATTTTCTTTGAGCCGGTTATCGAACTCTTCACGAGTCAGCTCCTTGTTAAACAGCGGGAACTGCGTATCAAAGAGGACGACCTTCTTCTCGTCAAAAGACAGTAGCTCGTATTCCTGTGTGCCGATATAGACTGCATCACCGAGATGATAGCGGTATTCCTTCCGGGGTTCCGGTGAAGGGTTCAGCTCATCAAAGGTCGGCTCAAGGGCCTTCGCCACATCGCTGTTCAACGCTTCCAGCATGGCTTCGCACCGTGCGGTCAGGTGGGTGTTGTCCGCAATGATCGTATTCATTGCTTCGCGCATCATGGGGAGGATGAAGTCACCCTCCGCAGTACGGGCGTGCATTTTCTTATCGCCCACGCTGAACGCACTCCAGCAGCTTGAGAGATAGTACAGATTCAATGCTTTGCTTTCCTCACCAAGCTGCGTCACGAAGTCATTGTAATCATAGACAATCGACCGGAACTCATCAGAGATTTCACCTCGCTTCCTCCGAGCTTCTGCCTGCTCCCGGTAGGCAGGATAGTTGTCCTTTTCTGCTTGGCTCAGATAGCGGTCGGCTCGGATCAGCTCCCCGATCCGCTTCTCGGCCTTGTTCCACCGCAAAAGCAGTTCCGCATCGGGCCGAGAGATTCTGCCTCTGCTGATTTTGATTCCCTTGGCGTCGTGGCTTTCATCGAGATTTCTGCCAGAAACGGCAGGATACGCGCCGCCGATGCCGTATTCGTTTTTCAAAAAGGCGATATTGTTCTCGGAAGAATCCTGTTTGAGAAACTGCTCATAGATGCGGAATTTGCCCTGATGGATGCCGCTGCCCCGTGTCAGAATGGCGTCGATGTCCTCCTGAGAAATAGCAAAAGCGGAGGATTTTTCTTCCTCCGCTTCTGCGATAATTTCCTGCTGCTGTTCAACTGTGGGGAGCGTTACGCGTAGATCAGGTCGTTCAGAATCACTTCCTCCGCCGAGTGACGAATGGAGTTCATCATCTGCACCCATTTCATCTGATCTTCCGCTTTCAGGCGCTCCGTCACGCCCTGCTTCTCTGCCATCTGTCGGGTCAGGCGTTCCATCATCTCGTTGGCTTGCCGGTCCACCTCCTCCAGATGACTGTTCAGTGTTCCATTCAGCAGCATCCCGGTGTAAATCCCATCCCGGTGTTCGCGGAGGAATGTCCGCCGCAGCATTCCATACTTCCCAAGCTTCGGGCTCTCCGGCACGGTCAGATTGGGAATCAGGTAATCCCCCTGCATCGTATAGGTCAGTTCCATATTCGTTGCTCCTTTCCTTGTTTTCTGTTCGGTTCTTATGATACGCAGAAGCACCCTCCTGTGCAAATGTGCGAATCTTCTGTTTTTCTTCCTTCTCCATTTCCTTGACGGTTTCGCCCATTTCCCGGATGACCATCTCAGAAATATCACTGACTGCGGCACCGAGCACGGAGATAACCTCCACGGTGTTGAAGTCAAAGAGATGGCTGAAATCCTCCCGATCAAAATACTGCCTTGGCTCATACCCCGCACGGGAGAGCGCCATAAAAGCGACGCTGCTTTTCAGCGTGGTTTTCAGCCATGCCTCAAGGCTTGTGCCATCCAGCTCCTCCAGAAAGCTGCCGGCTTTGACAGCGTTCAACTCCATGAGATAATCTGAAAGATTATCCTCCACGGCATAACCGGAAATATCCATGAGAAGGTGTGGGAAATCTCGCGGCTCCTCCACATCGCCGAAGCTGGCCTGAAGGCTTTCCGATACCGCATATTCGTACTCCGGCTTCATCTGCCAAAGGGTGATGTTCCTTCCGGCACGGCTGTTGGTGTCGGAGACATCAAAGACATGTCTCAGCTTGTAGGGAACATCTCTGTCGATCAGCAGCGCGATGCCTTTCGTGCCCTTGTTTACCCATCTGCCGAGTTTATTCCATGTGTCGATTTCCGCACACGCCGTTGCATCCGGCTTCTGCGCATGGATAAGCAGCTGCTCCTTAAAGCTGTACTTGTAGTTGTTTGCCGCCGTAATCAGAAAGTCGGTATAACGGTCGGCATTGGAGGCAATGTCCCTGGCAGTCTGGGACGCCATCTCCAAAATGATTCTGTATTTGCTCGGCATGGGAACTCCCTCCTTATCTTACTTTGATCGTGACCTCAACGGTCTGCGTATTCTCTCCGAGGATCGACGCAAATAAAAGCCCGGTTCTGGCGTTGGACACCTTCGTCACAAGCTCATTCAGCCGGCAGACGGTGGTATTGATCTCTTTCTGGTTATCTGCGTAATAGTAGCCCGTTTCATCGCTGCAAATAGGAAAGCCATCCTGCCGCAAGGCACTGATCTTGCGGCGAATATTTCGTCCGTCAAGCAGAAACAGCTTTTCAAGCTCCTTGCTGTGGATGGCATTTCCTTTGCCGATATGATTCTTACGGAGATACTCGCAGATGGCTTTCTTCTTATCCATAGCTTCTCCTTATCTCGCAGGTTCGTGGTCTTTTTGCTTATGAACCGCCGGTGGATTCTTCTCCATGTACTCCTTCACGGTAGTAAGCGTGCCCTCATAGTTCCAATCGTTTTCAGGATCATTGTCTCGGTAGGCGTTTCTCCCATCCGGTCGGGGCTCCAAGCGAATGGGTCTATTGGAAATCAACGTTCCCCAATGATTCACCATGATCCAGTTGGCAATCTGAACCGGCTCGCCCTGTTGGTCATCATCGTGGCGAACCTCGTACATGTACATGCCCTGTGGAACGGTATCGCGGTCTACCCGCAGGCAGGTAAAAAGCATGGGATGTCCCAGAACCGTCACATCCTCAAACTTCTCTGTCATGGCATTTACCCTCATCGTGCTTCACCCCTTTCCTTCGGCTTTCTGTGGGAACTGTCCTCTATGAAAAGTCCTTTTGGCAGTGTATCCAGGTCGTTCAGAAACGCACGAGAAATCGTCTTGCCGTTCCGGTCTCGGTAGAGAACGACGCACAGCGGCTCTCCGTGATAGAGCGACTCCTTCAGGTCTTCCAGGAAGCGCTGCTCATCGCTGTACTCAACGCTGCTGCATACTTTTCCGTTGAAAGCCAAATAGTCCAGTCTGGCAATAGAACTTTCGCTCGGCAGTGCGTGGTTCATCGTGCTTCACCTCGCTCTCTCTGCCTGGTTGGAAAGCTCCAGCCGTACACTTTTCCGATCTCATCGCCAAGCCTGCGGGTGACACGGACAATGTCTGCTCTGGTGGCTGTGCCGTTGTAGATTTTTTCTTTGAGCCGGTCTTTCTGTGCCTGGGAAACATTGTCCTTATACACCCGATAGAGATAGTGGTTCGTGCCGTCATGGTGGGTGTCATCGCACCGGAAGTCTCCGTTTCGGTCCACATACCATGTGGTGTAGTCGTAATCAGAGTAAAGGCAGTCCCGGATATTGCCGCTGGGAATTTCTTTGTATCCCGTGCGCCTGCCATTCCAAAGCCCCAGATCGGCAACAACCAGTATCGGCTGCGAAAGCTGAATGTCCAAATTCAGGCGTTCGTCCTCAAGGTAGTGCCCATTTTCCTCATACATCATGGCGACGCGCTCGTCATCGGAAAGCGTCGGATATTCTTCCTCCATCCAATCTTTCCACTCCTCATAGTCAAGGTCGGCATTAGACCAGATACGATAATCGTCCTTACTCATCGTGCATCACCTCTGTCCTTCGGCATCACGGGCTTTCCGTCTGCGTCATAATTTCTCGGGTCTGCGGCGGGCACCTGAAAGCCGAACATAGAGCCGGCCTTCATGGCTTCTTCCTGCGCCTTGCTGACGCCGAGCTTTGCATTATACTCATTCGCGATGCTCCGGGCTTCGTCCTTGTCGGTAACGGGAATGTCCGTCTTGAAGTAGCCCTTTTCACCGCGCTTGATGATAATGATTTCGTCGCTGCCGGAAAGGACGCTGTAGCACCGCTCGGGCAGGTTGTCCCGAACCGGATCGCAGGTATGGCCGCCGTATTCCATGCGCTCGGCAAACTCGCAGATGTGATAGAGGTTGCTCCCGATCTCCACATGGTAGTCGTCGATATACCGGCAGGTGCGAATCTGGTCTTCATTCCACGAATAGTGGATTTTCACTTTGCCGCCATCCGGAATGCGAAATAGCTCCTTGTAATGGCTGTCAATAAAACGGATTCCTTTCTCTGCGTCCTTCAGGTGCTGATTGAGCCAGTCCCGGCGATAGCAATAGCAGTACAGGTTGTATTCGCCTCTGTCCGGGTTCAGGCGCAGAAGATAGGCATATTTTTCGGTATCCACACGAACGCCATAGTAGCCCGGTTCCTCCTGCATCCGGCTTTGGGGTGTGCAATAGCAGTACTTGGCAAGCGCCCTGCGGTTATGAAGAATGTCGCCTTCCTCACGCAGAGAGTTGATTACATCATCAAACTCTGCCTTGAACTCATCGGTTTTCAGCTCCTCCCGGAAATCAAACCAGCTGCTGAAAAAGCCGTTGCCGTCTGTATCCATGTCTGCCCGGAGGTGCCCGATCAGTCCGGTTTGCATGGAAATCTGCGTGCTCTGGCGAAAGGTATATTTGTCCTCCGCCTCGATCATTGCTCTTTTTTCATACTCGATCATCTTGCGTCACCTCTTTCTTTAGCCGGCTTCTTTTCCTGCGCGTGTATCTCTTTCGCTTTCTCCAAGCCCTTCTGCGCCCATTCGGGAAGGCGCTTTTCCTCCATGACGCCGAGAAAATCCGTGCGGTAAAAGGAGGTCTTTCTCCCGTCGTACAGAGAAATGCAGCAGCAGGTACGGCCTCGCGCATTTGCCTGCGCGCCAAAGCCGCCGGTGCACAGCATAAGCTGGTGATTGCCGTGGCGGAACTCAGGCCGGAGAATGCTGCCCTTGACGACAACCACCTTGTTCTCAATGGAATCTTTGTAGGAAACTGGCGAGCAGCTTTCTGCCATGAGTTCCTCATTTATGCCGACCTCCTGACAGGCTCTCTCGTTTTCCTGAATAATTTCCTCGGCTGCATCCGCTACGCGCTGGCCGAATACCTTTGCAATCTCCGCAAAATCGTCGCTGACCAGCACTCCGGAATAGCGCTCGAAAATGGCGTTGGTCTCTACGAAGCAGCACATATACCGTTCATTCTTGTCGGCGTTGGGATTCTCGCCCAGAGCAATATCCTTGTGCCCGATATACATGGAATACTTTACGGAGTAATCTCCGATTTTTCTTGTCTCTTCCATAGCGTCTCCTTTTATAAGCGGGGCGGCATCGGTAAAAAGATGCCGCCCCTTGCCGTTTTACTTTCTGTTCTTCAGGCGAAGAACGATCAGCCCTGCGATAATAAACACCACAAGACCGATGCCGATAATGACCTTAGCGTTCATGCTTGCCTACCTCCTTCATTTTGCGGAAGGTAAAGAAAGCCGCCGCACCTGCGCCGATTGCAGAGATACCCGCAAGTGCCGCCCAAAGAGGCATATTGGTGGTATCTCCGGTTTTGGGGATATCCGTAACAGGCTTGAGTTTGTTATGGAACTTGGCAACGACCGTCTTTCCTTCGTGAACGGTTACGGTGACATTTGCGGGAAGCTCATACTTTTCGTTGGCTTTGTTGGACACCTCGGAGATCACATAATCACCGATGCGCAGCCCCTCAATGTGAATCTGCCCCTTTTCGTCGGTCACAAAGTCCTTGCTGAAGGCATTGCCGGTGATATCCGTGCCCTCCACGCGGAAGGTAAAGCCCTTCAGCACGCCGTCATCCGAAGTCTTTTCAATGCGGATGCCTCCGGTCTGTGCCTGGTTGGCAAAGCCCTTTCCGGCCTCATTTTCCACGACGACGGTTTTACCATCTTCCTTAATGGAGAAACTGTAGGTCTTCTCATCAAGGAAGAAGCCCTTGGGGGCCTCAGTTTCCTTCAGCGTGTAATCGCCGTAGGGCAGATCATCCAGCTTGTAGACGCCGTCGGACAGCTCCTCCATCTGGCCCACGAGCTTTCCGTCACGGTACACCTCAAAGACCGCGCCGCTCAGATGGTGGTCGGGATAGTCCTTATCCACCTTGGTCAGCTGAACGCTGCCGCGAATGAGCTTGTTGGTGATCTCGATCTCTACCCCAGCACCGTTCTGATCTACCTTCACGGTATAAGGCGTATCATCCATTACATAGCCCTCCGGTTCGGTGATTTCACGCACCACATACTCGCCATAAGGGATGTCCGCGAAGGAGAAGCTGCCGTCCTCTGCGGAAACGGTGGTCAGGATAGGCTCGGTGCCGTCTGTGAGGAACAGCCCGATGGTAGCTCCGGCCAGCGCCTTGCCGTCCTCATCCTTCTTCATGCCGTAGATCTCCCCGTAGATCATCTCGTTGGTAATGCTCTTTCCATCATTGACGGCAAGCTCCACAACGGGGATTTCCTGACCGGCATAGGCGAAGGTCACAGGGTACTTCTCATCGGAGAGCATATAGTGGCTGTCGGTGCTGATTTCTCTGACATAGTAGCTGCCGAAGGGGACATCGCTCTTGAGCACGGCTTTCCCGTTTTCGTCAAGGGACAGAATCTCAATCAGTCCGTCCGCAGGAATGACAGAGCCGTCTGCTGCGGTAAGCTCCTCGGCGGCATAGAAGCCGAAGGTCACGGCGGAAAGCTCGTTATTCATGCCGATGCCGAACTGCTTATTCTGCTCCAGCACCTTGGAAAGAGAAATCCGCGCCTTCTGTCTGTCATTGCAGAAGCTGGCAGCGGTTTCGGTGATCTCAATCTCCTGGCCGGCGTAGACAAGCTCTGCGGTATGGGCGTCCTTGTTAATGACCATCCCGTCGGGGGCTTTCATCTCGGTGATTTCGTATTTTCCCAGATACAGCGGCTTGCTCTCCGCCATGCCATCTGCGCCGGTGGTCTCCGTATCCACCACCTCGCCGGCACTACAGCGCAGCGTACCATCCGGGGTGTAGATGTCCGCCGCGGCCTTGATCTCATAGGTTGCTCCTGCAAGACCCTGCACCGTATAGACCGGCTGGTAGACTCCGTCCGCCGCCGTAACAGAGGCAAACACCTCGCCGGTTTTGGAAATCTTGATAATGCCCTTCTGCGCGTAATTGCCCAGCTTCACTGCAACGATTGTCACGCCGCTTTCCTCGGTGGAATTCTCTTCGGTCACATCGAACTTGACCGCCTCATGACTGAGCACATAGCCGTAAGGAGCGGAGACCTCCTTGAGGGAGTAGCCCTTGCCAAACTCCAGCTTCTCCGGCGTGATGAGCATGCCGGCGTCATTGGTGTAGAAGGTGTCGATGGTGGTAACCTCCGGATAGGTAAAGGTCATTTCCACCTTGGAGCCATCCGGACGGAAGATCTGGAAGCCCGCACCTGCATAGGGAATGGTATTGCCGGTCTCCGCGTCTACCTTGATGGCCTTAATGAAGGACTCGAAGTTGACGTTGTTGATGAGGTAGCGGTAGGTTTCGCCGTTCTTGGCAATAAACACATCAAAGTCGCTCATCAGCTCACGGCCCTCCCAGCCGGAGATCTGATGGACGGTATACACGCCATAGGGCAGGTCCTTGCTCTGGGCAAAGCCGTTTTCATCGCAGGTCAGATAGTCCCGCTTCGTATCCTTTGCCGCTTCATAGCTGCCTGCGGCTTTCAGATAGACGGCGAATACTGCGCCCTCTTCGGGAGTTTCGATCTGCGTATCGCCGTTATCCGAGTGCTTGATGATGGCGATATTGCCTTTCTGCACCTGCTCGGTAACAGCCACGGCAGGTGCGGTGTTCAGCTCAACAGTGTAATTGGCCGCCTCTGCACCGACAGGATAAACGGTGCTGTCCAGCAGATAACCCTCGGAGGGGCTGATCTCACGAATTGTCCAGTCGTCGCCGCAGACATAATAGCCGGTGGTGAACTGGCCAGTTTCATCGGTGTAGTAGGTATCCACAAGCTGATTGCCCTTATAGATGCCGTAGGCGGCACCGGCAAGAGAAGCATCACCCTGCGCCGTTCCGGTTTCGCAGTCGCTCTTGGTGACGGTGACATTGAACTTCTTGAGGATGTTGGAAACGCTCTTATTGGTTACACTGTTCCATTCCACTGCGGCACTCTGGCTGTTGGGAACCACATAGCGAATGGCGGTGTCCATCTCCTCCAGTGTGTAGCCGGTGCCGATAAGCACAGCCTTGAAAGTCGCCACACCGTTTTCATCGGTGACAGCAAATTCATCCACAGGCAGGCCACTGAGAGAGGTTCCAAAAAGGTGGAACTTCACACCCTGGTTCAGTCTGTCCTCGGAGGTCTTGGTCACGGTCAGATCACCGCGGCGGAGCACATTGTTGAAGGAAACCGTCGCCGTCTGTCCGGCGAGCACGGTAACGCGGTGGCTTTCCTGGGGCGCATACTTGTCATAACTCTGCTCAGTGACGGTATAAATGCCGGGCATCAGATTGTCGATGTGAATTTCACCGTTTCGGTCGGTGGTAACGGTCTGATTGACGCACTCACCGGTGATGGTGAAGGTAATGCCGTCCACCTTGCCGTCCTCGCTGGTCTTGATGATTTTAGCGCCTCCATAGCTGACCTTCAGCTTGACAAATGCCCTTACGGGGTCGCTGACGGAGGCCGTATAGGTAATGGTATCCTGAACGCCGCCGTTGGGGCCGTACTTATAGTCCGTCCAAACAAGAACGCCGCAGCGGGATGCACTTCGACTTGCGGAGATCGTCACATTGCCGGTGGGAGCCGTATCGGTGGTGATAGTGAGCGTATTGCCCGACACACTGAAATGAAAGCCCGTCTCACTGGCAGAGAAGGTAAACTGTGACAGCACGCGGTTGGTATCCGTGAGCTCGGCAACATACTGACTGCCGTCCCACGCAAGCTTAATGGTCTTTGCGCTGCCGCTGCTTCTGCTCATAAAGCTCGGGCAAACGGCATGGCTCTGCACGCTGTACTCGATGCTGTCGTAATAATCCATGATTCGGCTATACAGCGGATGATTGGGGGAAACCAGCGACAGGATCTCGTCATAGCCGCCGGTGCTCACATGGTCAAAGTCTGCATCGCGCTCGCCCACAACCGTTTCCCAAACGAGCAGCTGGGTAGCAAAGGCGTGGGCCAGCTTATCCGCATCGGAATCATTCTGCGATCTCCACGAGGTGGAGAGATTGCCCTGATAGCCATACTGCATGATACGTCCCAGCAGCAGCTTAATGTCGTCCGGCTCGATGGTGTTGTTGTACTGGCTGGGATAGTTATCCCAGAAATCCTCACCGAAGCCGTAATAGGTATCGCCGACATTTCGGGAAAGGCCGGGCTCGATGCAATAGCACACCTTCCCGTCAAAGGAATCCATGCAGTGCAGGGTAGTATAGTTGCTGGAGCCTGTTGCCCAGCCGTTCATATAGTTTTTCGCGGAGTGACCCCTTGCGTCCGCAGAGTAAATCTGAGCTGCATCTCCGTCACGGGGGAAGGAAATCATATAGGACTCCGCTGCTTTGCTTGCGGCGAAGGCCGTGGTCGTGCCAAAGCCCGCAAGCACGGTGAATGCCATGAGGACTGCAAGCAGTCCCGACATTCCTCTTTTGAAAATCTTCTTCATTCGTTCAGTCCTCCTTCAAGGCATGAAAAAAGCACCGTGCTTCCACGATGCTCATTTCGGTGTATTGATTTGTTGATGCTTATGCGTACCCAATATAGATCAGGTAGCTGCTTGTGCCGACGCATTCGTACCAGATCCAGACAGCGGTTATCTCCCCATCCTTCGCATATCTGTTCAGGCGTGAGTTAATGTCTCGCTCCAGGTAGATGCAGGTCGGCTTCGCGGTGATCGGATTGTCCCAGCAATCGGTTGCCGAGCTATCCAAGGTCAGTCCCAAGCTCACCGCCGTGCTTTTTGCGTAGGAAATCCAGTAGTCGATATCAAATGCAGGTTCAGGCTCCGGCTCGGTTATCGTAGGAACGAACGGTTCCTCTTTCGGACTTTCTGTTTCCTCCGGCTCCTCCGGAAGCACGGGTGGCTGCTCTGTTTCCTCTGATACCGGCGCATTCGATTCTGTGGGTGCGCTTACCGGCTCAGAAGAAATAGCAGGGCCGCTTTCGTGCTTGTCCTCATTCGGCATGGAATCTGCGGGATCGACGGCTTCTGTCGGGGCTTTGGTGGGAGCGTTTGGTTCTGTGGATACCGGCTCAAAGAAAGCAGGCGTTCTTTCCTGTGGCGTTGGAGCTTTCGGTGTGTTTCCTGCCGTTTGCCCTTGCAATGGCTCTGCGGCGCATCCGGAAAGCAATACGGAAAGCAGGAGCGCGCACAACATGAGATTCTTTTTCATGGGATGACCTCCAATGACTGTTTTTTCTCATATTGTACGAATGCACTTGGTTTTCTTCAATTGTGCCGCCTGTATATTTTCCTTTTGAGCTGGTATTGCCGGTAAATGAGGGGGGGAGAGTGTGAGAGGGGGAACGGCGCTGACGCAGCGTCAAAAGGGTAAACTGCCCCCTTGGCGAAGAACCTATCTTGCGTCATTCCGACTTTTCTGCCGTTCCTGATACCGGTGATAATATTCCAGCGCTTTCAGAATATACTCACCGGTTTTTTCGTAGGGAATGCTGGCGGGGATAAATCTTCTGGCCTCAGCGTACTTGATGTTGATCTTCTCCCTCTGGTTCGGCTTTTCCTCGCTCATAATCGACTCGATGACCTCGTTATTCAGCTTTCCGTCCTGAGAGAACCGCTTCAGCTTAATGGCTTGGGCAAGGGACGGCGTGGCATCTGCGTAGGCGATTTGCTCCAGCAGGGCATTCTGCTCCTCCTTTTGCAGGTACGAAAGCTCCACCGCAGGTCTGAACGCAATGCGTCCCTCATCAACCAAATCCAGAAGCTCCGGAATGAGCTCCGTGAGGCGGATATAGCGTCGCACCTGATCTTGACTTTCACCTACTTCTTTCCCTAACAACTCTCTTGATGTGGACTTCTGTGCCACTGGCACAGAAGTTAAATCACTGCGCTGTCCCTGTCGGTTCATAG
>ERZ780052.95-NODE-95-length-36959-cov-3.405024_pt1 | contig 36959 bp, 33 predicted proteins | sample MGYA00511845_ERZ780052 | MGnify/ENA primary metagenome ERZ780052 (study PRJEB29588, sample SAMEA1970897) | human gut metagenome | biome: human gut; feature: human-associated habitat; material: faeces | place: Denmark | collected 2008/2010 ...
ATATTGCAAGCGCGGCAATCCTTGGTGCGGAGGAGTTCGGATTTGCGACAGCACCGCTTGTAACAATGGGCTGTGTCATGATGCGTGTATGTAATCTGGATACCTGTCCGGCAGGTATTGCAACCCAGAATCCGGAGCTTCGTAAGCGTTTCGCAGGAAAACCGGAGTATGTTGAGAACTTCATGCGCTTTATCGCAGAAGAACTTCGGGAGTACATGGCAAAACTTGGTGTCCGCACAGTGGATGAACTCGTCGGACGAAGCGATTTCTTAAAGGTTCGCGGAGATCTGTCCGAGCGTGAAGCAAAGCTTGACCTGAGCAATATCTTAAATAATCCGTTTGCAGGAACAAAGCAGAAGGTTATTTTTGATCCGAAACAGGTATATGATTTCGAACTGGATAAGACCAAAGATATCACGGAGTTCTTAAAACAGTTAAAGCCGGCACTTGATAAGAAGCAGAAGCGTATGATCGATACCGAAGTAACAAACGTAAACCGTTCGCTTGGAACAATCTTCGGATCAGAGATTACAAAGAAGTACGACGATACACTGGATGAGGATACTTTCATTATTAAATGCAGCGGAGCCGGCGGACAGAGTTTTGGTGCCTTTATTCCAAAGGGACTGACACTCGAACTGGTGGGAGATTCCAACGATTATTTCGGAAAGGGACTTTCCGGCGGAAAGCTGATCGTTTATCCACCGGCAGGAGTAAACTTCAAAAAGGATGAGAACATCATTATCGGTAACGTAGCACTGTACGGTGCGACAAGCGGTAAGGCATTCATCAATGGTGTGGCAGGAGAACGTTTCTGTGTCAGAAATTCCGGAGCTACTGCTGTTGTTGAGGGTGTCGGCGATCATGGATGTGAGTATATGACGGGCGGTCGTGTCGTTATCCTTGGTAAAACCGGAAAGAACTTTGCCGCAGGTATGAGCGGTGGTATCGCTTATGTATTAGATGAGGATAACGATCTGTACATGCGTACCAACAAGTCTATGGTATTCAGTGAGGAAGTCACCAATAAATATGACGTATTAGAGCTCAAAGAAATGATCAAAGAACATGTTACACTGACCAATTCGGAAAAAGGTAAGGAAATTCTCGATCACTTCAGTGAGTATCTGCCGAAGTTTAAGAAAGTCATCCCATATGATTATAACCGTATGCAGATGGCAATCGTTCAGATGGAAGAAAAAGGTCTGAATGCAGAGCAGGCACAGATTGAGGCATTTTATGCCAGCACGAGAGCATAAGGAGGGAAGAAACAATGGGAAAGCCAACAGGATTTATGGAATACGACAGATGTGAGGCGCGTTCGGTGGAACCAAAGGAACGAATCAAAAATTTTGATGAATTCCACATCTTCCTTTCCAAAGAAAAACAAAGAGAGCAGGCAGCGCGCTGTATGGATTGCGGTGTCCCGTTCTGTCAGTCGGGTATGACAGTTGCCGGAATGACTTCCGGCTGCCCGCTGCACAATCTGGTACCGGAGTGGAACGATCTGCTTTATACCGGAAACTATCAGCAGGCATATAACCGTCTGCACAAGACAAATAATTTCCCGGAGTTTACCTCCCGTGTATGTCCGGCTCTGTGTGAGAAGGCATGTACCTGTGGACACTGGGGAGATCCGGTATCTGTCCGGGACAATGAGCATGGAATCATTGAGACGGCATACAAAGAAGGTTATGCCGGACCACATATTCCAAAGGTTCGTACCGGAAAGAAAGTTGCCATCATCGGTTCCGGTCCTTCCGGACTGGCAGCAGCAGATCAGCTGAACCAGAGAGGACATGATGTTACGGTATATGAGAGAGATGACCGTGTCGGCGGACTTCTGATGTATGGTATTCCGAATATGAAGCTCGAAAAGCAGATCATTGACCGTAAGATCAATGTTATGAAAGAAGAGGGCGTGAAGTTTATCACAGGCTGTAATGTCGGTGTGGATGTCAAGAGTGCAGAGCTGTTAAAAGAGTATGACAGAGTCATCCTCTGCTGTGGAGCAAAGCATGCGCGTGATATCAAGGCAGCAGGTCGTGATGCAGAAGGAATCTATTTTGCAGTCGATTATCTGTCACGCAACACAAAGAGCCTTTTGGATTCCAATTTTAAGGACAACAAATTTATTTCCGCAAAGGGAAAAAATGTTGTGATCATCGGTGGCGGTGATACCGGAAATGACTGTGTGGGAACGGCTATCCGTCAGGGTGCAAAGTCTGTAACCCAGCTGGAGATGATGCCATGTCCACCGGCAGAGCGGGCAGCAAATAACCCATGGCCGGAGTGGCCGAAGGTGTTAAAGACCGACTATGGCCAGGAAGAAGCGATTGCATGTTTCGGTACAGATCCACGAATCTATCAGACAACCGTAAAGGAATTCCATAAGGATAAGAACGGCAAGTTGAATGGTCTGACAATCGTCAGACTTGAGAGCAAGGTGGATGAGAAGACCGGACGCAGAAATATGGTGGAAGTTGCAGGTTCCGAGAAGAAGATTCCGGCAGAACTTGTACTGATCGCTGCAGGATTCCTTGGAACAGAGGAATACATTGCAAAGGCATTCGGTGTAGAGCTGAACCAGAGAACAAATGTAGCTACAGAGCCTGGAACATATGCAACAAATGTAAAGAACGTATTTGTTGCGGGAGATATGCACAGAGGACAGTCACTGGTTGTCTGGGCAATTCGTGAGGGCCGTGAGGTGGCACATGACGTGGATACAAGTCTGATGGGATATTCTTATCTGTCCGTACAGTAAAATAGAGACTTATGGCTGGTGCATAGCCATATGATTTTTGGGAGTCATCTGAAACAGATGGCTCCTTTTTTACCTCTTGTGGGCTTCACGCAGTTATTCTTATTTTTATCGCAGTATATCTGGTGGCAAGCAAAATGCACATGATACTTTGAACACAGCAATGCAGGCGGACATGTGGAATGTAAAGGTCAGGGCAGCAGTGATCCGGATGCTCCGTGTGTGGAACTGCAGATCTCAAGCAGTTTTGGACAGACTTGTATAATTTTTGGATAATTCTGCTTGCTATTATGTACATTTCGATGTAGAATTATAGACAAATAGTATACGATACATAGGAGGAGACGTATGCGTAAGAATTACTTTCAAGATGTGAAAATTGCGGATAAGCTGAAAATGATTATGAAAGCAATTTTTGCAATTTTACTGGTGAACAATATTCTGTTTGCAATTTTAATGCTTGTATTTGGACATCCGGTATGGATTATCATTCCTGTCATTGCAGTAGTTGGTATGCCATTGCTTTCCAAAAAGATCATTCAGGAACTGACACAAAATATTCTTGAACCGTTAGACCAGATAGAAAAGGCCGCAGATGACATGGCACACGGAAATCTCGAAATTGATATTTCTTATCAGGGGGAAGATGAACTGGGAAAGCTTGCAGAAAGTTTCCGCAATACATCTTTTTATTTAAGGGGTGTTGTGGACGATATCAATCAGCTCCTTACAGAGTTTGCAAAAGGAAACTTTGATGCGAGATCCCATGATATTGAAGCCTATCAGGGAAATTTCGGTGAAATTTTAAAGAAACTGGAAGCGACAGAAAATAATCTGAGCCAGACGATCAAAAATGTACAGGAATCTTCCAATCAGGTATCCGCAGGAGCTGACCAGCTGGCACAGAGTGCGCAGGGACGGGCAGAGGGAGCTACCGATCAGGCAGCGGCAGTACAGCAGCTGACATCTTCGGTTGCCGAGGTTGCTACACATATCGAAGAAAATACAAAGTCTACAGACAGTGTACATGACCAGGCAAAGCGGGTTGCAATCAAGGCAGACAGCGGAAGTGCAAAGATGAAAGAACTGGTCGAAGCCATGCAGCATATTTCAGAGACCACCAATGATATCCAGGTTGTCATCGGAAAGATTGAAAGCATTGCCAGCCAGACAAACCTGTTGTCTTTAAATGCATCCATTGAGGCTGCGCGTGCCGGTGAAGCAGGAAAAGGATTTGCGGTTGTTGCAGAACAGATTAAAAACCTTGCGGAAGAGAGTGCTTCTTCGGCAGAAGAAACCCGTGTCATGCTGACAAACAGTCTGAATCAGGTGGGTGTCGGAAGCTCTGTTGCAGATGAGACTTCCCAGTTTATGTCGGAAATGATCGAACAGCTGGATGCGGTTGTTATGGAGGTGGCTAAGATCCGTCAGATTTCTGATCAGCAGGCAGAATCGGTAAAGCAGATTTCCGCTGCTGTTGAGCAGGTAAACGGGGTTGTGCAGTCTAATTCTGCTACTTCTGAAGAAGTATCTGCAACCAGTGAAGAACTTTCTGCATCTGCTGAAAGTCTGGATGAGATGGTATCTGATTTTGTTCTTCGCAAATAAGATACGAACAGATGACTGGCACATTGTACAGATGAGGTGATTTTATGCCGTCGATCATGGTGTATACGGAAGAAACATTTTATTATACAGACGGAATCCGTGTTGTTGCGCGGGAAGAATATATGCGGCCGGATGTTACGGAACTGAGTTTCTACCGGAAAGAAGGTTTCTGGTTTGGATTTGAAGCTCCGTATTCTATTTATACCATGCAGGGAATCCGGGCATTGATTGAGTTGAAACTCAGACAATACGATTGTACACCGGAATTTCGCTATACGCGTAAGAAAATTGAATATAGTTACAGTGAAAAAAAGATTCTCGATTCCGTGATTTTTTATATCACGAAATCCGATCAGCCGGGAGTTTTGTCTGTGATGGAGGAAATTAATCATTCCACTCATCTGTGTTTCTGGAACATGAAAGTGCCATACCATGATTTTGGGGAAATCCGTAAACATACCGATGCGGTATTTTACGGAATGTTTCAACAAAAAGCGTAATAGTTCTTGACTTTTTCGGCAAAAGTTCTATAATACATTCTCGGTAATAGAGGATGTGTCGAATGAATAAAGAGAGAGATTATTTTTTTGATAATTTGAAAGCGGTATTGATATTCTTAGTCGTGCTGGGACATTTTTTGCTCCCTATCCACGGAGAAAGTGTTCTTGTGGTGGTAAAGCGCCTGATCTATGTATTTCATATGCCGCTTTTTGTATTTGTGTCAGGTTATTTTGCAAAGAAAATATATAAAAACGGGCAGTATAATTTTAAAAAAATATTGTATCTGATTAAGGCGTACATCATATTTGTTATTGCAATTCAGATAGTATATGCACTGTGTGGATTCCGGGATTTCTCAGAGATTAATTTTTTCTCGCAGAGTGGGGCACCGTGGTATCTGTTTGCCATGATTGTGTGGTATCTTACCATTCCTGTCATCCGGAAGTACAAAGAGATACCGGTATTAATCGTGACGGTTGCGCTGGCCCTGATCGCCGGATATTTCAAAAATATCGGCGATTTTTTGTGCATGTCCCGTATTCTGGTATTTGGTCCGTTCTTTTATCTGGGATATTATATGGAACAACCGGTGCTTGAACGGGCATTGCGACCGGTTTACCGGAGAGTTGTTGTACCGGCTGCTGTGGCAATCTGTGCGGGAATTCTGGCGTTTGGCTCAAAGTTAAAAGATGAGCTTGGCATGGTCTATGAAAACATTTCCTATTATGAACTGGATGATGTGTGGGAAGGGCCGTTTGTCCGTCTGGCACTGATGATTGCCGCGTTTCTGATTTCGTGGGCGATTATGTTTTTTGTGCCGCGTGGGAAAACCTGTCTGTCAGTGATTGGACAGAATACGATGCCGGTATATATGCTGCACCGGATCCTGCGGGATATCCTGATGTTTGCGGGAATCTATGACTATCTCGGAGACTGGGGATGGTTTGCGCTGTTTGTTCTGATTTGTCTGAGTATCTGCGTGATTTACCTGCTTGTTAATCCAAAGGTAGTAAATCAGGTAAATAAGATTCTGACACTGTATACCCCGCGGCTGTGGGGCAGAATACGCCGGAATCAGGCGATATAAAGGAATCGTAGATTGACTTTTCCTCCTATATTTTCTAAGCTTAGAACCAGAAAGATATAGGAGGAATTTTTTTATGGATGCAAAAAAGTTTGGAGTACTCTGGTATTATGGAGAAATGTCTGCACGGATACTTAATGGTGTAACGGCACAGCGTATGATAGAAGTAATTCGTATTTGACAATTCCAAAAAATGATTATATAGTGGCAGAAAAGAACTTTTGTTTTCACAGAGAAAATACACTGAGGGAGGAACGTAATAATGTACGAATTTACGCAGGATTGTCTGACGGGCATCGACCAGATCGATGAAGAGCACCGAAAACTGTTTTCGCTGATCAATGAAGCGGTTGAACTGCCGAAAGAAGCACGCACATCACAGACGGTAAAAAATATACTGGAACATTTAAGTGATTATGCCGTAAACCATTTTGCACACGAAGAAGCCTATATGGAGGCACAGAACGATCCGGAACTGCCGTTGCAGAAAAAAGAGCATCAGGCATTTGCCGATCACGTAAAACTTCTGGAAAAACAGCCACTCACCGGGGAGAATGCATCGGCGATGCTCGATGAGATTCTGACCTATCTGGTACGCTGGCTGTACCGGCATATTTTAAGCAGTGACATGATGATCGGGAAAATGCAGAAAGAAGATCCGTTTGTGTTTACCGCGAAATATTATACGGGAATTGAACTGGTAGACAGGGAACACCGGAAGCTGTTTGAGATTATCGGAGAGGTAAATGCACTGATCCATAACGACCTGCTTCATGACAAATACGATGAAATTGTACGTCTGCTGGATGAACTCCGGGAATATACCAAGTTTCATTTTGAAGATGAAGAGGCCTATATGCAGAAAATCAACAGCCCGATGCTGGAAGCGCAAAAGAGGGCGCATCAGGCATTTGTGGACAAGCTGATGAGTATCGATCTGGATAAGCTGGAAGAAATTGATGACAACCAGCAGGAATATCTGCATGAGCTGATCGAGTTCCTTGGCGGATGGCTGATCAATCATATTTTAAAGATGGATACGCAGATTGAAAAGACAGAGCAGTAAGTATTATGTGCGGTGAAAGGATTATTTTCACCGCATTTTAATATGTCAATTTAATATGAAACTTATATAGAAAATACGTTATCCTTTTTAAAAATATTCTTTATAATAAAAGATAGCGAGATTGAGAAAAGGAAGTGTATTTTTATGGCAACAATTTTTCCAAGGGAACAGAAGGCAAAAATGCTTTTTGAAAAGATTAAAGAGAATCCGCAGGCATGTGAGCGCCTGATGGAAACGTTTTATGATGCGCTCGGAGTGGGCGATGATTATGAGGGCAACGGTCTTTCTGCGGAGCAGTTCGCAACCGCACTGTTTCGTTCTTATGAGGAAAAGGATCTGACGGCGTTTCTGATGGCAATCTGCCAGAACAGTATGTTTGATCTGCTGCGGAATTCGTTTCTGGCTCCGTTTCGTTTTAATGCCAATGGTCAGACAAATCCCTATATCCTGACGGATGAGGATGGAAAATTAATTCCGGATATCAAATTTCATGTCAGTGACAAAAATTATGAGCAGTTTTTTAAGGTATTTCAAAAGAGTGAACAGGTGAAGATGTATCTGGCATACGGATTCCGTAAACGGCATTGTTATGACAGAGATACCATGGAAGCACAGGAAATCCGTATGGGAGAGCATATCGGAGTGCTGCTTGTCTATGAAATGCCGGATACGGTAAAAATGCAGGAGACAGAAGCGCAGGCATATGCGATCATCTGGGATATCCTGATGGATCTGCAGAAATCCCTGCCACGTTCGGTCGTTTATTACGGACAGGATTCCATGGAAAATAAGGGAAACCGTTACGATGCACTTGGGGTGTTTTTGCCGATGTACCATTTTCGGAAGGCATTGGAGAAAAACATTGATATTGCAAACAAAATTGTATTGATGCATTAAGAAAGAGGATGATGATTCATGCAAACCACTGCAATACCTAAAAATCACATGGATATCCCATGGCATGAGTACAGCGGCCACGGAAATTGTCCGATTACAGAGGCAGACCTGACCGAAAAAGCTTCAATCGTCGGCCGTGTCGGCCTGATGCTGTTATCCTGTGGAACGGGAGCCTGGCGTGTCCGCAGTTCCATGAATACGATTTCACAAAATCTCGGAATTACATGTTCGACAGATATCGGTCTGATGTCGATTGAATATACCTGTTTTGATGGAACGAGTGGATTTTCCCAGTCTCTTTGCCTGACCAATACCGGAGTCAACACATCAAAACTGAACCGGCTGGAGCGTTTTATCGGTGAATTTTCAACCGTAGGGAAAACCATGACGGGCGAACAGCTCCATGTTCATCTGGATGAGATCGACCGGATTCATGGACTCTATTCCCCGGTGGCTTTGGGATTTGCCGCGGCACTGGCATGCGGCGCATTCACATTTTTGCTTGGCGGAGGACCCGTGGAAATGCTGTTTGCTTTTTGCGGGGCAGGACTTGGAAACTTTGTCCGCTGCAAACTGACAAAGCATCATCTGACACTGTTTCTCGGGATTGTGGCATCCGTTGCCTCGGCGTGCGTTACCTATACCATTCTGCTTCGGATCGCAGAGCTGATTGCCGGGGTTTCCCTGCAGCATGAGGCGGGATATATCTGTTCCATGCTTTTTATCATTCCGGGCTTTCCGTTTATTACAAGCGGAATTGACCTTGCCAAGCTGGATATGCGTTCCGGGCTGGAGAGGCTGACCTATGCGATCATTATCATTGTTGTTGCGACCATTACGGCATGGCTGATGGCACTGCTTTTGCATCTGCATCCGGTGAATTTTCCGGCGCTTTCCATGTCCGTTCCCATGCATATCATACTGCGTCTGGTCTTCAGTTTCTGCGGCGTGTTCGGATTTTCGATTATGTTTAACAGTCCGTGGAAACTGGCGGCAACGGCAGCACTGATCGGAGCAGTGGCCAACACCCTCCGGCTGGAGCTGGTGGATCTTGCTTCATTTCCTCCGGCTGCGGCTGCTTTTGTGGGAGCACTTTTGGCAGGAATCCTTGCATCATTGATCAAAAACCAGGCGGGATATCCAAGGATTTCACTTACGGTTCCGTCGATTGTCATTATGGTACCGGGACTGTATCTGTACCGGGCAATTTACAATCTGGGGGCGATGTCTTTGAATACCTCTGCATCCTGGTTTGCTTCTGCAATTTTAATTATTGTGGCACTGCCGCTTGGTCTGATCTTTGCAAGAATTCTGACCGACCGGACATTCCGGTATTGTACATAGAAATACGTCTGTTTCCTTACGGCTCCACAAATCCCGGAAAGATACTGACACCTCTTTATTTTAGAAAAGACTTGCAAAAACAGACCAATTGAAGTAAGATAAGATACACAAAACAGGATGTCTGAAAAAGACTATAGATTTTACGGTTTCTGATTCAAACCGTCGGTCTATAGTCTTTTTTTGCGGAACATCCGGCAGAAAAGAGGAGTTTGTATGAATCAGGAGTACATGAAAACAAGAAAAATCCTGCCGCTGGTGCTTTCCATGTCACTTCCCATGGTCATATCCATGGCAGTGAATGCATTGTATAACATTGTGGACAGTTATTTTGTGGCAAAGATCAGTGAAGATGCGATGACGGCGCTTGCCCTTGTGTTTCCGATGCAAAATCTCGTCAATGCCATTGTTATCGGATTTGCGATCGGAATCAATGCAAGGGTCGCCTTTTATCTGGGAGCAAAAGAGGAGAAACTGGCGGATGAGTCGGCATCCGTGGGGCTTTTGTTAAATTTGATCCACGGTCTGGTGCTGGCACTGCTTTGTTCTGCCATTATGCCATCGTTTCTTCGGATGTTTACAGGCGATACACAGGTGATCGCACTGGCATGCACGTATTCCACGCGGGTATTTGCGTTTGCACCAGTGATCGGTCTGGGACTTGCATATGAAAAGATCTTTCAGGCAGTCGGGCGGATGAAGGTGTCGATGATCTGTATGATGCTCGGATGTGTAACCAATATTATTTTAGATCCGGTTATGATCTTTGGTCTGGGACCGGTACCGAAGCTTGGAATTGCGGGGGCGGCTTATGCCACGGGAATCGGTCAGTGTGTGACGCTGGCGGGGTATCTGCTGTTTTATTTTGCACGTCCGATGCATGTAAAGGTCAACGTCGCAAATATGAAGACAACCGGAAACGTAATGAAAAATATTTATACCATCGGAATTCCGGCAACTTTAAATCTTGCACTTCCTTCCATTCAGGTGTCCGCATTAAATGCAATCCTTGCGCCGTTTCCGGGAAGTTATATTCTGGTGCTCGGAGTTTATTATAAACTGCAGACATTTATTTATCTGACGGCAAACGGAATTGTGCAGGGAATCCGGCCGCTCGTTGGATATAATTATGGAGCGGGAGAATATGACAGGGTGAAAAAGATTACGCACACCTCCATGGGATTGATCGCACTGGTTATGGTTATGGGAATGGCAATTTCCTGTGCAATTCCGCAGCAGCTGATGGGATTGTTTACCACAAGCCGCGCAACAATGGAAATCGGAGGTGCGGCACTCAGAATCATCAGTTTTGGATTCGTGGTATCCTCGGTTTCCGTTACATTTTCCGGAGTCCTGGAGGGACTGGGAAAGGGCATGCCATCACTTTTGATTTCTCTTGCGCGCTATATCGTTGTGATGCTGCCGGTTTCTTTTGTGCTCAGCCGGTTGTTACAGGCATTGGGTGTGTGGTACGGATTTGCCGTTACCGAGTATATCGTAGCGGTTCTTTCCTATTATATATACAAATTCCATATGAGAGATATAAAAGGGTAACAAAATAAAAAAAGTGTGGTACAATAGTTAAAATATGGATAAGAGAAAAGGAATAAGGAGGAGTCGGTTATGCCATACTCAAACGCCACCAAACAGGCATTTGCAGATGCTCTTCGGAAACTGTTGGAACAGAAACCTTTTGCGAAGATCAGTGTATCACACATTTGCGAAGAATGCGGAATGAACCGCAAAAGTTTTTATTATCATTTTAAAGATAAATATGATCTGGTCAACTGGATTTTTGACACTGAAATTACAAAGATTTTTTCAGAAGAAGAATGGAAAAATGCCGGCTTTACATGGGATATACTGGAAAAAATCTGTGAGTATTTTTATAAACACCGGACATTCTATTCGAAAGTACTGCAGATTGAGGGGCAGAACTCTTTTACAGAACATTTCCGGGATATTTTAGTCCCTGTCAATCGTAAATTTCTTGCGATGGTAGAGGAAGAGGAAAAAGGAGAGCACGAGGAATTTTATATTCATTTCTTTTCGGATGCATTTCTGGCAGCACTGGTGAGATGGCTTGAGGACAGGGAATGTGTGTCCCCGCAGGAATTCAGTGCACTGTTGCGTTCGAGTGTGGAAATGATTGCAAAGTATGTGCTGCACAGTCAGAAATAAGGGCAGAAGTATTCTGTAATCTGGCAAAATTCGACAAATTTTACCCACATTCGTGCATTTGTCCACTTGAATTTAAGAAGAGAAAAGATATAATACTTTTCAGATTACACAAAAACATTTCTGTCATGTTATGGCGACAGAATGAAAGGAAGTTGAGATTATGAATAAAATGTCATTACAGAAGAGTATTCAGAACTTTGGAATCAAGCAGGCCTTAAAGTATATGGAGAAAGATCCAGAGGAGAACATTCCGAAACTGATGGATATGGTTGACAAATTTGCACCGGACGGATGGTATGAGGCACAGAGAAATATGATCCGTAAGGTAATCAAAGAAAGAGGAAACTGGTATCAGTTAATTCTTCGTATTTACCAGCTGGATCCGGAAGTACGTAAAGCATTCTTCCAGAATTTCATTTTCAATGCAAGTTTAAAGGGAAGTGCATTACAGGAACAGCTTGCTGAAGAAAACAACTGTAACATTCCGTGGGCAATTCTGTTAGACCCTACCTCTGCATGTAATTTACACTGTACCGGATGCTGGGCAGCAGAGTATGGCCATCAGCTGAATCTGGATCTGGATACGATTGATTCTATCGTACGTCAGGGTAAGGAGCTTGGTACCTATATGTATATTTATACAGGTGGAGAACCACTGGTACGTAAAAAAGACCTGATCAAGATCTGCGAGATGCATCCGGATTGTGAATTCCTTTCTTTCACAAACGGTACTTTGATTGATGAAGAGTTCTGCCAGGAAATGCTTCGTGTCAAGAACTTTGTTCCGGCGATCAGTCTGGAAGGATTCGAGACAGCCAACGATGGACGAAGAGGCGAAGGTGTATTTGATAAAGTACAGCACGCTATGAGCCTGTTAAAGAGCCATGGTTTACCATTTGGTATTTCTACCTGTTATACCAGAAAGAATTTAGATGATGTAACCAGCGAAAAATTCTTTGATATGCTGGTTGAGAGTGGTGCATTATTTGTATGGTTCTTCCATTATATGCCGGTTGGAAACGGTGCAGCAGTTGATCTGTTACCGACACCGGAACAGAGAGAGGAAATTTTCCACCGTATCCGTAAGTTCCGTCAGACAAAGGCAATTTTCAGCATGGATTTCCAGAATGACGCACAGTTTGTCGGTGGATGTATCGCCGGTGGACGGAGATACTTACATATCAATGCAAAGGGTGATGTGGAGCCATGCGTATTTATTCATTATTCCAATGCAAATATTCATGACTGCAGCCTGCTGGATGCTTTAAAGAGCCCGTTATTCCAGGCATATCATGACAACCAGCCGTTTAATGACAATATGCTTCGTCCGTGTCCGATGCTTGAGAACCCGGATAAGCTTGGAGAGATGGTAAAAGAGTCAAAGGCAGTAAATACCGATTATCAGTCACCGGAGACACCGGAACATCTGAAAGAAAAGGCTGCTCCTTATGCCGAGAACTGGACACCTACCGCAGAAAAACTCTGGAACAAAGAAAAAGAAAAGATTGCAGCAGGAAAAGCCGGCGTGGAACAGTAATGATAAGTTTTCTCAATAAGGACAGCCGGATTGTTGTTGCATAAAGTGTGGGACTCCGCTATTTATCGGATGATAGATGGTGTGAGTCCTTTTTTATGCTCTTTTTTGCACGCCGTGGTGACTAAAAAAATACTTGCAAATTGGAAAAATGGGGCATAAAATACGTTTTTAAACAGGAAAACAAAATTATAAATCAGTTACTAAGGAGGAAACAACGATGTTAAAGTGTTTCAAAAATTTTGATGCAAAGAAAACCGGACTTTTTGCAGCAGGTGTACTGTTCGGTACCGCAGGAATCAAGATCCTTTCCAGCAAGGATGCAAAGAAACTTTATACAAATTGTACAGCAGCCGTACTCCGTGCAAAGGAAGTTGTTTTAAAGACCGCTACAAAGGTACAGGAGAATGCAGAGGATATCTATGCAGAGGCTAAGCAGATCAACGAAGACCGTGCAGCAAAAGAAGAGGAAGTATTTGACGGTGAGGAAGTAACCGAAGAGACAACTGCCGAAGAGACAGAAACTACCGAAGAGACAGCAGAGGCATAAAAACGCATGAAAGAGATGTTACGCAATAAGTAACATCTCTTTTATCGAAAGCAGGTTAAAGATATGAAATTTCAAATCAGACATGAGATAAGAGGAAGAATGAGAATTCACGTGATCCAGAGCCGTATGTCATTTGCACAGGCAGATACATTACAGTATTATCTGGAACAGTGTGAATCTGTGATTTCCGCAAAAATTCAAAATCGTACCGAAGATGTGACCATTTGTTATGAAGGAAGCAGAGATGCAATCCTTGAAGTGTTAAAGGCATTTTCGTATGAAAAGACGGATGTTCCGGATACCTATATTAAAAATTCCGGAAGAGAAATGAATCAGCGTTACTGGGATCAGCTGGTGGAGCAGACGTTCTGGCATTTCGGTAACAAACTGTTTCTGCCGTTTTCCGTTCGTGCAGTAATCACAACGGTGAAATCCGTGAAGTATATCTGGAAAGGGCTTCAGACTCTGTTTCAGGGTAAGATCGAGGTTCCGGTACTGGATGCAACTGCCATTGGTGTTTCCATTATCCGTGGTGATTTTGCGACCGCAGGATCTGTGATGTATCTGCTTGGTATCGGAGAGACGCTGGAAGAATGGACACATAAGAAATCCGTGGGAGATCTGGCACGCAGTATGTCACTCAACATCAGCAAGGTATGGATGATGTGTGATGGACAGGAAGTACTCGTTTCCGCAGACAACGTGCAGTCCGGAGATGAAGTGCGCATTCATATGGGAAATGTGATCCCGTTTGACGGAACGGTAACGGACGGAGAGGCAATGGTAAATCAGGCATCTTTAACCGGAGAATCGGTTCCGGTCCGCAAAGTACCTGATAGCGTGGTATATGCCGGAACTGTTGTCGAGGAAGGCGAGATTACGATCCGCGTCAGAGAAGCAAACGGATCAAGCAAGTATGAAAAGATCATGGCGATGATCGAGGAATCAGAGAAACTGAAATCCTCACTGGAAGGAAAAGCCGAACATTTAGCAGATAAACTGGTGCCATATACCTTCCTGGGAACAGGGCTTGTATGGCTGTTTACCAGAAATGTGACAAAGGCAATTTCTGTGTTAATGGTGGACTTCTCCTGTGCACTGAAACTTGCGATGCCATTGTCTGTGCTCTCTGCAATCCGGGAAGCAAGTACCTATAACATTACCGTAAAGGGAGGCAAGTATCTGGAAGCTATGGCGGAAGCGGATACCATCGTCTTTGATAAGACTGGTACACTGACCAAGGCACAGCCGACAGTGGCAAAGATTGTTTCCTTCAATGATCAGTCCGAGGATGAACTGCTTCGTATTGCTGCCTGTTTAGAGGAACATTTTCCACATTCCATGGCAAAGGCTGTGGTACGTGAGGCAGTAAACCGGAATCTGGTACATGAGGAACTTCACTCAAAGGTAGAGTACATTGTCGCACACGGTATTTCTTCCAAGATCGGGGAGAAACATATTGTGATCGGAAGCTATCATTTCGTATTTGAGGATGAGAATGCTACAATTCCGGAGGGAAAGAAAGAGATATTTGAGCAGCTTCCGGAGCAGTATTCCCACCTGTATATGGCGATTGACGGAGTGCTTGTGGCAGTGATCTGCATCGAAGATCCACTTCGTCTGGAAGCGGTTGAGGTTATTGCAAAGTTAAAGAAACTCGGAATCTCCAAGGTTGTTATGATGACCGGAGACAGTGACCGCGTGGCATCTGCGATTGCGAAAAAAGTCGGTGTGGATGAGTATCATTCCGAGGTATTGCCGGAAGATAAAGCAAGCTTTGTTGAGGCAGAAAAGAATGCCGGAAGAAAGGTGATCATGGTCGGTGACGGTATCAATGATTCTCCGGCATTGTCTGCAGCGGATGTCGGCATTGCCATCAGTGATGGTGCACAGATCGCACGCGAGATTGCAGATGTGACGGTGGGTGCAGATGATCTCCATGAGCTTGTTACCTTAAAGAAGATCAGTAATGGGCTGATGGAGCGGATTCACAGAAATTACCGTCTGATCGTAGGAATTAACACCTCATTGATCGTTCTTGGTGTGGCAGGGGTATTTCCACCGACCACATCGGCATTGCTTCACAACACGTCCACACTTCTGATCAGCTTAAAGAGCATGAACAATCTGCTCGATGAGAAGGAAGAAGTAACAGAAGAAAATGTAGCAGAAGCATTTGCATAATGGAAACAAAACTGTCTGATTCTCATAAAATAAAAAGAATGAGAATAAGGCAGGAACAAAATGAAAGAATTATATCCTGGGGATCAGGGAATCTGGGTACAATATCTGCAGCTGGCATTGCAGCGTGCAGGACAGCAGGTGATGCTGGATGGAATTTTTGGACCAAAGACCTGTGCAGCCGTGGAAAAAGTAATGGGCAGCAGCGGAAAGTGTGCAGTAAAAGAAGCACAGTGGAACCGTCTACTGCCCTTTTTACGTGGGTATATCACACACGAGGTAAAAGCAGGAGATACCTTTTTCTCCATTGCGAAAATGTATGATACAACGATGGAGCGAGTGATGCATGCAAATCCCGGAACGGATGCCGGAGCATTACAGATTGGAAGTACGGTTGTTGTACCACTTAATTTTCCGTTGGTTTCCGGAGAAGTTCCATACACTTCCCTGCTTACCGGGTGGATCATCGAGGGCTTGCAGGCACGTTATCCCTATCTGCAGGTGGGAACGATCTGAAGAAGTGTTATGGGAACACCCCTGTGGTCGCTGCAGTTGGGAAATGGTCCGGTAGAGGTGGGGTACAATGCTTCCTTTCATGCAAATGAGAGTATTACCACACCGGTACTTTTAAAGTTTGTGGAGCAGCTGTTAGAGACATATGCAGACGAACGTATGTATGAAGAACTGTACCCGGAGCGGCTGTTTGAAGAATATTCCCTGTATCTTGTACCATTGGTCAATCCGGATGGTGTGGATCTGGTAAATGGGCTTTTGACGGAAGGATTTTATTATCGCCGTGCGGTCCGCATTGCGTCCGGATTCCCGGATATTCCGTTTCCGGATGGCTGGAAAGCAAATATCCAGGGTGTGGATCTGAATCTGCAGTTTCCGGCAGGATGGGATATGGCAAAGAAAATAAAATTTGAACAGGGGTATAACCGCCCGGCACCGAGGGATTACGTGGGACAGACACCGCTTAGTGTCCCGGAGAGTACTGCCATGTTTGATTTTACGAGAAACCGTGATTTTTCCCTGATTCTTGCATATCACACACAGGGAGAAGTGATTTACTGGAAGTATCTCGATGAGGAACCGGAAGGTGCCCGCCGCATTGCGGAATATTTTTCCAAAGTGAGTGGTTACCGGATTGAGGAAACACCGGCGGCATCCGGGTATGCTGGATACAAAGACTGGTTTATCAATTTTTATGACCGTCCGGGATATACCATCGAGGCAGGACTGGGAGAAAATCCGCTGCCGATGGGGCAGTTTCCCAAAATTTATAAAGACAATGTGGGAATCCTGCTTGGAGGAATGACGGAACTTGAATAAAAAATGAGGATTACCTCTGGTAATCCTCGTAAATTTTTTTGATGTGATTGTAGATTTTACTTCCAATGGTAGTATCAAACGTTTTGACCAGTGCGTTGTTTAATGCAAGTTTATTTTCGGATTCTTCCACTGCTTTATAGATGGATGTGTATTTGCCGGCCGGGAGTTTTTCATCTTTTAATTCCGTTCGTATTTTTTTGCGGATTGCTTCCGGAAGTTTTTTCTTTTCCGGCTTCTTTTTTTCCACAATTTCTTTTGTCTCTTTTACCTCTTTCGTCTCTTTTTTTGATTCTTTGGGAACGTGATCCGATTTTTTCTTCTTTTTCTTTGTGGAGGTTCCCTTTTTTTAAGAAACATCCTTTGGGGTGGAAGGGGAAGCAATGCTTGGCTGGCGGAAGGCTTCGATGTTTCTTCCGCGCCAGAAATCGACAATACTGTCAAACCCGGTATCCTGGCTGATGATGTAAACCGGACCTTTTTCCCCTTTCCCGATCAGGAATCCAAGATAGGTGGCCAGCTGGAAATCCAGATAATTTTTAGCTACCTTGTGTGTTTCAATATATTCGATCGCCGCTTTGGACGCCATCATTTCGACATGTGTTTCAAAAGGGATGGACTTGATGCTGTCTCCGTAAAAAATGACAACACGGTCAGATGCAGAGAGTTTTTGGATGTCTGTTACACCATCGTTGTGTACATTTTCATAGTCTACAAGATAAATGCCCATAGGTATTGTTCCTCTTTTCCTTAATATGTATCCATTATACGTCAAATGAAAAAGAATGGCAAGAGAAGGGAATACGGCAAAGAAATAGGGGGTTCTGTCCGCAGGGAAAATGGGAAACAGGAAGGGGGATTTTTTAAAAAGGGGAATATGGTTGACGGAAATGTGGTAAAAGGTTATACTTAATAAATAACAAGTTTTGAATTTTTGAGCAAAATATATAAAACCGAACGGTTTTAAGGGAAGGAGAATAAAGTTATGAAGAACATGAAGGTAAGGACCAAGCTGAATCTGATTCTGGTTCTGGTCATTTTACTTGTGGCTCTCGGGGGTACTGTTTCCGTCAAAGACATGGAAGATGTGAAAGACAAAGCACTGGAAACGATGGAAGCATCGTCCCGCCAGAGTTATGATGATTTGATCAAAGAGCAGGTGGAGGTGGTTATTTCCCTGTTGTCGGAGATCAATGACGCATATAAAGCGGGAACTTATACGCTGGATGAAGCAAAAAAAATTGCAGCAGATGAAGTCCGGCAGATGCGTTACGGGGAGGCCGGTTACTTCTGGATTGACCAGTCAGATGGTACAAATGTGGTTCTGCTTGGCAGTGATACCGAGGGAACAAACCGTATGGAAACCAAGGATGCAAAAGGATACCAGATGGTGAAAGAAATCATACGTGTAGCAGTGGAAGACGGTGGAGGATACACAGATTTTGTATTCCCGAAACCAGGAGAGACAAAACCTTCCCCGAAGCGTTCCTACAGTGAGTACTTTGAACCGTTTGACTGGGTGGTCGGTACCGGAAATTATACGGATTATATTGATACTGCCATTGCAAAGCAGGACAAGGTATTTTCCAACTATGCAATGCAAAAGGCAATCGCCCTGATCGCGGTATGTATTGTGATGCTTGCGGTTGTTGCAGTACTTGTTTTTATGATCGCACAGGATATTACAAAGTCGTTAAAGAAAGTTGTCGCAGAGATTGAAGTGATTGCAGGCGGAAATTTTGCCCGAAAGATGCAGACGAATATGATGAAGCGGAAGGATGATTTCGGACAGCTGGCAGGAACACTCGAGACGATGCGGGAATCGGTATGCGGATTGCTTGCACAGGTAAAGAAGGAAGCTGCAAATATTGATAACGTTGTGGAATCAATGGATACCAATATATCAAATCTGAATGGGGAAATTGAGGATGTGTCTGCAACGACCGAGCAGCTTGCTGCAAGTACCGAGGAGACGGCGGCATCGGCAGAGCAGATCAACAGCATGACCCAGCAGATTGACGGAGCGGCAAAAGAGATTGCCGTACGTGCACAGGACGGAGCTACAGAAGCAGAAGAAATCCATAAGCGGGCAACGCAGACAAAAGAAACAACGGTAGAGAACCGGAAGAAAGTTCAGGAAATGCTTGGAGAAATCAGGGAAAGACTCGAAAAGGCACTCGAAGACGCAAAGGTTGTGGAACAGATCGGTGTGCTTGCAGATTCCATTCTCGCGATTACCGGACAGACCAATCTGCTTGCACTGAATGCATCTATTGAGGCAGCACGCGCGGGCGAGGCAGGAAAGGGATTTGCAGTTGTTGCAGAGGAAATCCGGGTACTGGCAGAACAGTCCAAAGATGCCGTGGCAAATATTCAGGCTGTGACGGAAAACGTGGATAATGCAGTAGGAAATCTGACCAAAGATTCCAACCGTCTGCTGAATTTTGTGGATACAGATATTGTGAAGAGTTTTGATGAATTTGAGAAGATGGCAGATGATTATAACATGGATGCCTCTAAAATCAACGATCTGGTGTCGGATTTCAGTGCAACTTCCGAAGAACTGGTAGCATCTATTTCCAATATTACAGAGGCGATTGACGGAATTACCTCTGCATCGAATGACAGTGCTGCCGGCACAACGAACATTGCACAGAAGACCGTTTCCATTGCAAACGGATCGGCAGAAGTCATGAAAGGCGCAAAGACAGCGGAAGCTTCTGCGGGAGAACTTCGCAGGAATGTAAGCAACTTTGTGATCGAAGAATAAGAAACATAAAAAGAATACTTTATAAAATACGGGGAAAGTGGTTCATGAACTGCTTCCCCGTATTTTTATCTGTTCACAAAATGAACACAGAGTTTACATTTTTTACACACGTAAAAGCGATACACTGTTTCCGTAAAGGGCATTTTGTTGTCCAAAAAAGAAAAGGAGCATTTCGCTGTGATTGAGATCAATAATCTTGTAAAAAAATACGGGGATCATACGGCTGTCGATCATCTGTCACTCGTTGTGGAACCGGGGAAAATTTATGGTTTTCTGGGTCCAAACGGTGCTGGCAAATCAACAACGATGAATATGATAACCGGATATCTCGGTGCGACAAGCGGAGAGATTAAAATTAACGGGCATGACATTTTAAAGGAGCCGGAGAAAGCAAAGAAATGTATCGGTTATCTGCCGGAACTTCCACCACTGTACATGGATATGACGGTAAAGGAGTACCTGTGTTTTGTGGCAGATTTAAAACAGCTGGAAAAAAGTCTGCGCAGACGGTATGTGGAAGAGGCAATGGAAACGACCGGTACGACAGAAGTGGCAGGGCGCATGATCCGCAATCTGTCCAAAGGATACCGGCAGCGTGTCGGGTTTGCACAGGCGGTCCTGGGGTATCCGGAGATCATTATACTCGATGAGCCTACGGTCGGACTGGACCCGAAACAGATCATAGAGATCCGTGAACTGATCCGGCATCTGGGAGAAAAACATACGGTGATCTTAAGTTCCCATATTTTGCCGGAAATCTCTGCGGTGTGTGATCATGTGTTTATTATTTCCAAAGGAAAGCTTGTAGCGAGCGACTCTACGGAGAATCTGGTAAATCTGATGTCGGGTGCACAGGAGATTGAACTGACGGTGCGGACCGGTGCCGGGGAAGCAGCCGGATACTTACAGGGAGAAGAAAACATTGCAAGGGTTGAGCAGGCGGATCATGATAAAATCCGTATTTATGCAAAGAAAGGTGCCGATGTGCGGGAAGAAGTCTTCCGGCAGATGGCAGAGCATAATGTTCCGGTGCTGGAGATGAAGACGGTGACGAAATCTCTCGAAGATGTATTCCTTGAGATTACCCAGGAAGGAGGTGCACAGTAATGTTTGCCGTATTAAAAAGAGAATTCCGGTCGTATTTCCAGAATGTGATCGGCTGGCTGTTTGTGGCTGCCCTTATGGCGCTGTTCGGACTGTATTTTTATGTGTATAATCTCCGGCAGGGATATCCGTATCTGTATTATACGTTAAGTGCCATTACGATTATTTTTATCATTGCGGTACCGATCCTTACCATGCGCAGTTTTGCGGAGGACCGGAAAAATAAAACGGATCAGCTGATGCTGACAGCTCCGGTACCGGTAGCAAAGGTTGTGCTCGGAAAATATCTGGCAATGCTTGCGGTGTTTACCGTGGATATTGCAGTTTTCTGTGTGACACCGCTCATTTTACGGGCGTTTGGAACCATTCCCATGGGCGAGAGCTATATTGCCATACTGGCGTTCTGGTTATATGGAGCAGCTTCCATTGCGGTAGGTATGTTTATTTCCGCATTGACGGAAAGCCAGGTGATTGCGGCAGTTCTGACGTTTGTGGTACTGTTTACCAGTTATATGATGCAGAGTCTGACAGGACTTATTTCATCGGATGGAAACTGGCTGACAAAGATTTTAAACTGTCTGGATCTGTATGCACCGTTTGAAAAATTCCAGGGTGGCTGTCTGGATCTTACTGCGATTCTCTATTATGTAACGGTTATTGTATTATTTAATTTCTTTACCGTGCAGGCCATTCAGAAACGGCGTTGGAGCATCAGCAAAAAGACATTTTCGCTCAGCGTTTTTTCAAGCAGTTTTATTGTCGTAGTTTTCGCTCTTGCCGTGGTTGCCAACCTGGCAGTCGATGCGCTGCCGACGAGAATTACCTCGGTGGACTGTTCGTATTCGAAATTGTATTCCATTACAAAGGATACGAAAAAGACCATGAAAAAACTGAAAAGTGATGTGACCATCTATGTTCTGGCAGCGGAAAAAAGCAAGGACGCACAGATTGATTCCATGCTGGAGCGTTACAAAGATCTGTCCGGGCATATCCGGGTAAAATACGTCAATCCGAAGAGTAAACCTTATTTTTATAAGGACTATACGGACAATGCACCGACCAGCAACAGTCTGATCGTTGTCAGTGACAAGCGTTCGAAAGTGATAGATTATTATGATATCTATGATTATCAGTCAAGCATGGATTATTCCACATATTCTTACAACAACGAACTGAAGGGATTCGATGCGGAAGGACAGATTACAAGTGCCATCCAGTATGTAACGATGGATGCGAACCAGCTCCCTGTCGTATACCAGATCACCGGACATGATGAGGCTGCAATCGGAAGTGCATTTTCGGATGTCATCAGCAAATCCAATATGACATTGTCTTCCGTGGAACTGTTAAATGAAGAAAGTGTTCCGAAGGATGCGGCAGCGATTATTATCAATGCACCGCAGAAAGATTTTAATAAAAATGATGCGCAGAAAGTAATTGATTATCTGCAAAAAGGCGGAAAAGCGATTATCGTGGGAATGTATTCCGAGACCGAGATGCCAAATTTTGCATCGATTCTGGATACTTACGGCGTAAGCTTTACGACAGGGCCGATCGCGGATAATGATGCACAGCATTATTACAATATGGGAGGTCCGCTGTATCTGCTGCCAAATGTAAACAGCAGTTCGTATACCGGAAGTCTTTCCGGCGGATATGTATATCTTCCGATTGCTCTGGGAATCAATTATCCGCAGAACAGCACGACGGATGATACGGAGAGTACAGAGGAGAGTAAGACAACGTATACTTCTTTACTGGATACTTCCGATGATGCGGTTGCAAAGAACAATCCAAACAGTATGCAGGATTATGGATACGAAGATGGAGACGACAAGGGACCGTTTAGTGTCGGACTGGCGGTAGAAGATAAAGTCGATGATGATCACACGACGCAGCTTGTGGTATTTGCAAGTCCATATGTATTCAGCGATGATGCAAGTCAGATGACGACAAACAATGCATCACTGTTTTCCGATGTGATCGGAAATATGATCACGGATACCCAGTCGGCCGGCAGCGTAATTCCGGAAAAAGAGTACACGCTCAGTAATCTGACAGTAAATGCATTACATGCGGCACTTCTGGGACTGCTGGTTACCATTATTCTTCCAATCCTGTTACTGGCCGGAGGAATTGTAATCTTTATGGTAAGGAGAAAGAAATAAAGAATGAAAAAGCAGAAAATACAGATGCTTGTGGTGGTCATTCTTCTGGTGATCTGCGTTTTTGCTTATATTTTTATCAGCAAAAACGCAGGGAAACTGGATTCCACAGAGAATGACGGACCAAATGCATCCATGGGAAATGTGACAGAAAGTGTTTTGGAGACGGAGACTGAGACAGAATCTGTCTTAGCTACAGAAACAACAGAAAAATAATTATTTCTTGTGCGTAAGTTTGTATAGGAACGTATAAGCCCAGATCAGTACCGGGATCACGAAGGTGGCAAAGATAGAAGCTTTGAACATTTTCATGGTTCCGGTATTGTCTGTGATGGCGCATACCAGTGTACTTAGGTACAGAACAATCAGTAAAATGATGCCAATGATGGCAAGAATCTGTTTTCCTTTTTTCATATGAACAACCTCCTTGGCTAAATATGCTATTTGCAGGAAACCTGTAAACCGTAACTTTATGATACGGGAAATGGCAGGTTTCGTCAAGAAAGGGCTTGGAAAATGGCAGACATTTTGTTATAATAAACATACATGCATCAAGGCATGTAAATTCGTAAGTGATAAAGGTGGTATAAAAATGGCTATATTGCAGGATTGGCAGAAAATTGCCTACAATGAGAACGCAAGTCAGGGGGAACTTCAGAAATTCTGGCAGAGATATTTCCTGTTAGAGAAGGGTGTGTATGAGAAATTATTGACAAACCCGGATGAAAAAGTAGAAGGAACGGTAAAAGAACTTGCTGATAAGTATGGACTTACCATTCTGGAGATGGCTGGTTTCTTAGACGGAATCAATGACAGTCTGGTAAAAGACAATCCAATCGAAACAATGGATGAAAATACCAGGGTAAATCTCGTTTTCGATAAGGAAAAGCTGTACAAGAACATGGTAGATGCCAAGGCTGACTGGCTTTACAATCTTCCGATGTGGGATGATATTTTTGATAAAGAGACAAAGCACAGACTGTATATGGAACAGAAAAAATCCGGTACGGTTATCGTTGGCAAAAAGGTGGGACGTAATGATCCGTGTCCATGCGGCAGTGGAAAGAAATACAAATTCTGCTGTGGAAAGAATAAATAAATTTCAAATTTTGAAATACAAATTCCCGGTATCAGAAAAACTGATACCGGGCTTTTTTAAAAAGAAGAACCAGAACAGAATAAGACCATGTGGTTTGGTACATACTGATGTGGCAGCGATGATTTAACACAAGGAGGTATGTAAGATGACAAAACTGGATTGTAATGTGGTAAACTGTTCTTATAATGCAGACAACTGCTGCAGACGAACGGATATTCAGGTGGAAGGAACACAGGCAAAAACTTCTTCCGAAACCTGTTGTGGAAGTTTTGCACCGAAAGGAAGTGGATGTCAGTCCTGTCATACAACAGATGTCAAAAAAGATACAACCGTCAGCTGTGAAGCGTGTGAGTGCAAATTCAACGAGGATCATGCCTGTCATGCGGGACACATTGGTATTTCCGGCGGACATGCAGACAGCAGCAGGGAGACAGAGTGCGGCAGCTTTGTATGCAGCTGCTGACAGGGGCATATGGGCGGCAGACTGCCGCCCTGCCAGTGAAAGGAGAAAAGGAATGGAACAACTAACGGATTACAGTATTAATTTTCCGCATTTACATATTTATTTGCACCATGTCGGAAAAAATATCATGATCGGAAATTTTTCGGTGGCATATTATGGAATTGTGATTGCAATCGGAATGTTAGCAGGACTTGGAATCGCCTGTTGGATGGCAAAACGGACCGGCCAGAAAACGGATACTTATTTTGACCTGGCACTCGTTGCCATTATCTGTTCTGTCATTGGGGCGCGGGTTTATTATGTGATATTCCGTTGGGATCTATACAAGGACGATCTGCTGAGTGTGTTCAATCTGCGGCAGGGAGGTCTGGCGATTTACGGAGGCGTGATTGCGGCAATCATTACCGTGTTTGTGTTTTCACGGGTACGGAAACTGTCCATGGGTCTGCTTTGCGATACCGCGGGACTTGGTCTGGTCTTAGGACAGGTTATCGGCCGGTGGGGAAATTTTTTTAACAGGGAGGCATTTGGCGGTTATACGGTCGGGTTGTTTGCCATGCAGCTGCCGCTTTCTGCTGTCCGATCCTCAGATGTGACGGACAGCCTGCTGCAGCACGTGGTGGAAGTAAATGGTATCTCTTATATCCAGGTACATCCCACGTTTCTCTATGAATCCTTGTGGAATCTGATTCTTTTGATCCTTCTGATCCTGTTTACCAGACACAAGCGGTTTGATGGGGAAGTCTTTTTGCTGTATCTGGCAGGGTATGGGATTGGCAGGTTCTGGATAGAATCCCTGCGGACGGACCAGCTGCTGCTGCCGGTCATCGGATATCCGGTGTCTATGGCACTTGCAGCACTTCTTGTGGTCGTATCGGTTTCCTGGATCATCATCTGGCATGTCCGCCAGCACAAAAAAACAGCATAATGTACATTTGGATGGGAAAATCCTCCACACGTTTCCACGTGTGGAGGATTTTTTTGGAAAAAACGGTAGCTGTCGGCTCATTTTCAAGAAAGACAGGGAATAACCCTTGATTTCAGGGGGCTTTTAGGGTATTATGGATACATAGTGGTGGAAAGTGGAATAAAAAATCCACTTTGTGGTGTAAAGTGGTGAACAAACAGAAGTTCAGAAAATGAGGAAGGGGAGGTGAGTCTGCCATGTTTATGGGCGAATACAATCATTCGGTTGATGCAAAAGGCAGACTGATCGTACCTTCTAAATTCCGGGAACAGCTTGGCAATGAATTTGTTGTGACAAAGGGACTGGATGGCTGTCTGTTTGTTTATTCCCAGGAAGAATGGAAACGGATTGAGGAGAGTCTTCGTGAAAAACCACTGACTTCAAAAGATGCAAGAAAGTTTATGCGATTCTTTTTTGCAGGAGCTGCAAACTGCGAAGTGGACAAGCAGGGAAGAATTTTACTTCCGGCGAATCTGAGGGAATACGCAGGAATCGATAAAGAAGTTGTTTCCGTCGGTGTATTCAGCCGTGTGGAGATCTGGAGCAAAGAACGGTATCTGGAAAACAACGATTTTGACGATATGGATGAGATCGCAGAGCATATGGCAGAGTTGGGAATTGGAATCTAAATATGGAGTTTAAACATTATTCCGTTCTTTTGAACGAGACAATTGAACAATTACATATTCGCCCGGATGGCATTTATGTGGATGGAACGCTTGGGGGAGGCGGACATTCACTGGAAATATGCAGACATCTGACAACCGGAAGACTCATCGGAATCGACCAGGATGCGGATGCCATTGCCGCTGCCACAGAGAGACTGAAAGATTATGCAGACCGGGTTACCATCGTAAGAAGCAATTATGCACAGATGGCGGACGTGTTGAAGAATCTCGGAATCGAAAAAGTGGATGGAATCATTCTCGATCTGGGAGTTTCTTCTTTCCAGCTGGATACACCGGAACGCGGGTTTACCTACCGGAGTGAGGATGCACCGCTGGATATGCGGATGGACAAGCGTCAGCGCCTGACCGCAAGGGACATTGTGAACGATTACAGTGAAGCGGAACTGTTCCGCATAATTCGTGATTATGGAGAGGATCGGTTCGCAAAGAATATTGCAAAGCATATTGTACAGGCGCGGAAAGAAAAACCGATTGAAACGACCGGGGAACTCAACGCAATCATCCGTGGAGCCATCCCGATGAAAGTACAGGTGACCGGAGGACATCCTTCCAAGCGGACGTATCAGGCAATCCGCATTGAGCTGAATCATGAACTTGATGTACTTCGCGATACGTTAGATACCATGATTGATTTGTTGGATGATGGGGGAAGAATCTGCATTATCACATTTCATTCACTGGAAGACCGCATTGTAAAATCCAACTTCAAAAAGAACGAAAATCCGTGTACATGCCCGAGCAATTTTCCGGTCTGTGTATGTGGAAAGAAATCCAAAGGACGTGTGGTGACAAGAAAGCCCGTTCTGCCTTCGGAGAAGGAACTCGAAGAGAACAGCAGATCAAAGAGTGCAAAATTACGCGTGTTTGAGCGTGTGGAAGATGGAATGGAAAGCAGGGAAGCGTTATGAGCAGTAAAAACTATTATGTAAACGGGAATACCGTGAGAGAACTGGATACACCGGTTCGGCACAATCAGAGAACACGCAAAGAAATCGAAGAGGCAAGGCGCCGCAAAAACCGTAGAAATGCAGCGAGAAGGAACCGCCAGAGAGCGATGGAGATGAGCCGCGGTTATGTGGTATTTCTTACGGCATGTGTAGTGATCACTGCACTGACTGCCGTTTTGTTTGTACAAATGCAGTCGCAGATGACGACACGAATGAAAAATGTGGCAAATCTGGAGAGCCAGCTGGCAGATCTTCGCGCGGACAATGATGCACGTTATAAAAATCTTACAACTTCAACAGACCTTGAACATATCAAAAAAGTGGCAATGAAAAAGCTTGGCATGAAATATCCAACGGAAAAACAGGTGGTATATTATACCGTGGAAAACAGCAATTTCATGGATCAGTATGAGGATATTCCATCCAAATAACAGGAGTCAGATGTGAGAAGAAAGAGAAGAAGACCGGCACAGAAATTTAACCGGAAGATGCGGACAAAACTGATGGTTTTGTTTTCCCTTATTCTGGCTGTTTTGTGTGGACTGGTCGGCAGATTGACTTATATTGAACACACGAAAGGGGAAACCTATCAGAAAAAAGTACTTTCCATGCAGTCCTATGACAGTAAAACGATTCCGTACCAGAGGGGAGAAATCATCGACCGTTCCGGTACGGTTCTTGCTACCAGTGTGGCAGTCTATAATGTGATTTTAGACTGTACCGTTGTCAATGACAAAGAAGAGTATGTTGATCCGACCGTGGAAGCACTGGTGAAATGTTTCCCGGAATTGGATGAAACGGAGATCCGCAGAATTATAAAAGAGAAAAAGGATAAACGCTATATTGTACTTGCCAAGAAAGTACCATATGACGAAGTACAGCCTTTTGTGGAACTGCAGGATGCCGTAGACAAAAAGGGAAACAAAGTGAACCCGGATATCAAGGGTGTCTGGTTTGAAAAAGAATATCAGAGGAATTATCCGTTTGGATCTTTAGCCTCTTCCGTGATTGGTTTTACTTCTTCCGGGAATGTCGGCACAACCGGACTGGAGAATTATTACAACAGTACATTAAACGGAATCAATGGGCGGGAGTACGGTTATCTGGACTCGGACAGCGATTTTGAAAAGACCGTTATTGATGCACAGGACGGGGATACGCTGGTGACATCCATCGACGCAAATATCCAGTCCATCGTTGAAGAAAAAATCAAAGACTGGAATGAAAAATACCGGGACAACTATTATAAAGGAACCGGAAGTATCAATACGGCAGCGATTGTCATGAATCCAAACAACGGAGAAATCCTTGCCATGGCAGATTATCCAAACGTGGATCTGAACAATCCGAGAGATCTGAGCAAGTGGTACACCAAAAAACAGATCAAAAATATGTCCGAGGATGAAAAAATGGATGCGCTCAATGAGATATGGCAGAATTTTTGTGTATCCTCAACGTATGAGCCGGGGTCTGTCCAGAAACCTTTTACGGTTGCGTGTGGACTCGAAACCGGAACAATCAAAGATAAAATGACATTTGACTGTGATGGGTACGAGGATTTTAATGGACAGAAGGTGCGCTGCGTGGCGCGCTACGGACATGGAATAGAAACCGTCCGGAAGACACTTATGGATTCTTGTAATGATGCCATCATGCAGATGTCATACAAAATCGGAAAGAATCATTTTACAGAGTACCAGTCCATCTATGGATTTGGACAGAAAACGGGAATTGATCTGCCGGGAGAGGCAAATACCGCATCTTTGATGTATCAGGTGGAAGATATGAAACCGATCGATCTGGCAACCAATGCATTCGGACAGAACTATAACTGTACGATGGTCCAGATGGTGAGTGGATTTGCTTCACTGATCAATGGCGGAACTTATTATCAGCCGCATCTGGTAACCAAAATCACGGATTCGACAGGAAATACGATTTCCACGGTGGAACCGAAAGCTGTGAAACAGACCATTTCCCAGAGTACCAGCGATAAAATCCGGGATTATCTGCAGAGTGTTGTAAAGGAAGGTACGGGAAATACGGCAAAAGTGGATGGATATTCTATGGGCGGTAAAACAGGAACCGCACAGAAGTTTCCGCGTGGAAACGGAAAATATCTTGTTTCATTTATGGGATTTGCCCCATACGACAACCCGCAGGTACTGATCTATGTGGTTGTGAATGAACCAAATGTGGCAGACCAGCCGCACAGCGTGTTTGCGCAGAACATTGCGCGTGAGATCTTAGAAGAAGTTCTTCCGTATATGAATATTTATCCGGATGAAAAGAAGACCGGTGTAAACAAGGGCTATGATGTTACCGGGTCAAAAGACAGCTCACAGTATACCGGAAAGCATAACGGAACCAAGTCCAGAAATGAAAAGAAAAAGAAGAACTAAAGACAGAGAGTTCTTAGAAAGGCTCTGCAGTGCATATGCTTTAAGAAAAGGATCGTGGTGCTTTTCATGGAGTGGAATAAAACCTATCACCGCAGAAAAATATGTATCATATTCTTTTCTGTTGTTCTGATGTCGATGGTTTTGTGCGGGCGTCTGGTCTATCTTATGCTTTTTGAGGGAAAATATTATGAGACGCAGGCAAAAGATCTGCAGCAGAGAGAAAGAAAAATAAAAGCCGCCAGAGGCAAAATTCTGGATCGAAATGGTGTAGTACTGGCAGATAACAAATCAGTCTGCACCATTTCTGTCATACATAACCAGATAAAGGAACCGGAAGCGGTCATTGCCATGCTCGTAAAGGAGCTTGGAATTCCGGAAGAAAAGGTCCGTAAGCGGGTAGAAAAATATTCGTCTCTCGAGAAGATCAAAAGTAATGTCGATAAGGAAACCGGAAACCGGATTCTTGCCTATGGCTATGCAGGGGTGAAAGTGGATGAGGATTATAAACGGAATTATCCATACGATACGCTTGCCTCAAAAGTGCTGGGGTTTACCGGCGGGGATAACCAGGGAATTATCGGACTGGAAAGTGTGTACGACAAATATCTGGAGGGAACCGATGGTCTGATTCTGACGACAACGGATGCCCGTGGTGTGGAAGTTGACAATATCGGAGAGGAACGCAAAGAACCTGTTGCCGGAAATAATCTGCGCACATCATTGGATGCAAATATTCAGATGTTTGCCATGCAGGCGGCAAATAAAGCATATATTCAGAAAGAAGCGGATTCTGTCAGTATTATTGTGATGAATCCTTCCGACGGAGCCGTCATGGCAATGGTGGATTATCCGGAATTTCATCTGAATGAGCCGTTTCAGCTGATTGAGGAGTATAAGGAGTATGAGGGTACCCAAAAGGAGCAGGAATACTGTAACCGGATGTGGCGAAACCAGTGTATCAATGATACGTATGAGCCCGGATCAACATTTAAGGTGATCACCGCGGCAGCGGCACTGGAAGAAGGTGTGGTTTCTTTGGAAGACCGGTTTCACTGTCCGGGATATATCGTGGTGGAGGACCGCAGGATTCGCTGTCACAAAACGACCGGGCATGGAGCGGAAAGCTTTGTGGAAGGAATCGAAAATTCCTGCAATCCCGTGTTTATCAATGTGGGACTTCGGATCGGTGCCGATCACTTTTATGACTATTTTGAGCAGTTCGGTCTGTTACATAAAACGGGGATTGACCTGCCGGGAGAGGCTTCGACCATCATGCACAAGCGGGAAAAGATCGGGCTTGTGGAACTGGCAACCATCTCATTCGGACAGTCATTTCAGATCACACCGATCCAGCTGGCAACCACCGTTTCTTCTATTATTAATGGAGGAAACCGCGTGACACCGCACGTCGGAATGCAGGTGGAGAATGGAGACAAAAAAGTAATAAAAACGTTTGATTTTCCGGCGCAGGAGGGAATCTGCAGGGAAGAAACGTCGGAAAAAATGCGTTTTTTGCTGGAAAAAGTGGTATCCGAGGGAGGCGGAAACAAAGCATATATTGAGGGGTATGAGATTGGCGGAAAAACAGCCACTTCACAGACCCTGCCCCGTTCCGCACATAAGTACATCTCCTCGTTTCTGGGGTTTGCACCGGCGGATGATCCGAAAGTTCTGGTACTTGTGATCATAAGGAACCCTTCCGGCATTTATTATGGCGGTACCATTGCGGCTCCTGTGGCAAAGGAAATTTTCGAAAACATACTGCCTTACCTTGAATTGGAGCAGTAAATACCTTATAATCGTAACTATACGCAAAGATGGAGGTTGATCGTAATGAAACTTGAAGGAAAAAAGGTTCTGGTTGTGGGAGCCGGAAAGAGCGGCATTGCTGCGTCAGAACTGTTATTGGATAAAAAAATTGAAACTGTTCTCTATGATGGAAACAAAGATCTGGATGTAGAAAAGTTATATGAAAAGGCACCGAAACTGAAAGGAATGCCGGTGCTTTTGGGGGAGCTGACGGATGAGCAGCTGCGCGCATTTGATGTAGCAGTCTTAAGTCCGGGCGTCCCGACGGATCTGCCGGTCGTAGAGCGGATGCGTGCACAGAACGTCTGCATCTGGGGCGAGATTGAACTTGCATATTCCTTCGCAAAAGGCAGACTGATTGCAATCACCGGAACAAACGGAAAGACCACTACGACAGCATTGACCGGAGAAATCATGAAAAATTATTTCAAGGATGTGCGCGTGGTTGGAAATATCGGAATTCCGTATACTTCCGAGGCTGCCACAATGACGGATGAAACCGTAACCGTCGCAGAGATCAGCAGTTTCCAGCTGGAAACCATTCATGAGTTCCATCCGGAAATATCCGCAATCTTAAATATTACGCCGGATCATCTGAACCGTCATCATACGATGGAGTGTTATATCCGGACCAAAGAGGCGATTACCACCAACCAGACAAACGATGAGGTGTGTGTACTCAATTATGAGGATGAGGTGCTTCGGGCATTCGGAGAGAGCGCACCGGTGCATGTGGTCTGGTTCAGCAGTGCAAGAAAACTTGCTGAAGGATTTTATCTCGACGGAGAGGAAATCTTTTATGCGCATGACGGAAACACCGAGAAGGTGATCAATGTCAATGATCTGAATCTGCTGGGACGACATAACTATGAAAATGTCATGGCCGCAACTGCCATGAGTGTGAATTTCGGAGTGCCGATGGAGAAAATCGTGGAGGTGCTGAAGCGTTTCCAGGCGGTAGAACACCGGATCGAGTATGTGACCGAAAAAAGAGGGGTCCGTTTTTATAACGATTCCAAGGGAACCAACCCGGATGCCGCTATTCAGGGAATCCGTGCGATGAACCGTCCAACGCTTCTGATCGGAGGCGGTTATGATAAGCAGTCCACATATGATGAGTGGATTGATGCATTTGACGGAAAAGTAAAAAAACTGGTGCTGATCGGACAGACAGCAGAAAAGATTGAAGTGTGTGCGCATAAGCATGGGTTTATGGATACCGTGCGCTGTGAGACCTTTGAGGAAGCGATCCGTTACTGCTATGACCATGCAGTATCCGGGGATGCTGTTCTGCTTTCACCGGCATGTGCCAGCTGGGGCATGTTCCCGAACTATGAGGAGCGTGGACGGATATTCAAAGAAATCGTTCGTGGATTAGAGGAGTAGTGAGTCGTGCCGAAACGGAGACGTGGGGAAAAGAAAACAACATATTTTGACTATAATCTGTTGTTTATCATTATTTTCCTATTATGTTTTGGACTGGTGATGCTTTACAGTTCCAGTTCGTATACATCAGCAAATAAATATGGGGACAGTGCACATTATCTGAAACTGCAGGCGCGAAATATTGCAATCGGTCTTGTTTTTATGTTCTATTTTGCAAAGAAGGATTATCATGTGTGGAGAAAATTCGGAAGGCTGGCATACTGGGGAGCCCTGGGGTTTTGTTTTGTCGTTCTGGCAAAGGTACCGGGGCTGACGCGAAACTCCCACGGACAGTCCCGCTGGATTCAGGTCGGACCGATCGGCTTTCAGCCATCGGAGCTTGCAAAGATTGCCATCATTATTTATCTGGCGATGCTGATCGAGCGTATCCCCAAGCAGCTGGATAAGGTTTCAAGCATGGCAAAAGTAGGAATCCGTCTGGTGCCGCTTGTTGTGTTTGTCGCGGTAAACAACCTGAGTACGGCGATTATCATTCTTGGGATTGCTGTCTGTATGTTGTTTGTGGCAAGCCCGAAGTACAAAGAGTTTTTTGTGGTTGCCGTGCTGGGGGTGCTGTTTATTTTCGCATTTATCAATATCGCGTCTTACCGGAGTGACCGTGTGGAGGCATGGAAACATCCGGAGACAGCGGGAGATAAGGGATATCAGACCATGCAGGCACTCTATGCAATCGGATCCGGCAAGCTGTTTGGAAAAGGACTCGGACAGAGCCTGCAGAAGCTTGGCAATGTGCCGGAGGCACAGAATGATATGATTTTTTCCATTATCTGTGAGGAACTCGGCCTTTTCGGTGCCGTCTGTGTCATTCTTCTGTTTGTCCTGATGCTCTGGCGGATGATGGTCATTGCCAATAATGCAAAGGATCTGTACGGGGCACTTCTGGTGACGGGCATTATGTCACATATTGCGATTCAGGTAGTTTTAAATATTGCGGTTGTTACCAATACGATTCCGAATACCGGTGTCATTCTGCCGTTTATCAGTTACGGAGGTACCTCGCTTGTATTCCTTATGGCAGAGATGGGGCTTGCGCTGAGCGTGTCGAAGGGCATCCGTCTGGATACGATCGAGTAGGTTTGTCATGATTAAAGAAGAACGAAGAAAAAAGAAAAAAAGAAAAAACATTCTGCAGGTGATACTGGGAATCCTGATTGTGCTTGCGCTGGCAGTTCTGATCATTTTTACCGTTTTTAAAGTAAAAAATGTGGAGGTGGAGGGAAACAAACTCTACGATGCCAAAGTGATTGAAAAAGCAGTATTAAACGATGAGTATTCCTGGAATTCCCTGTATGTATTCCTGAAATATAAATTTGTCAATACCAGTGAAGTTCCGTTTGTGGACACGATGGAGATCAGCCTGAAAGATCCGCAGACTCTGCATATCAAAGTGTATGAGAAAGGAATCATGGGATATCTGTATCTCTCCTCGATCAATAAGAATGTCTATTTCGACAAAGACGGGATTGTGACAGAATTGTCTGACCGTGTGATTGAGGATACACCGCAGATCCTTGGGATTGACTGTAAAAAAGTAGTGCAGTATGAAAAGCTGCCGATCGGCTCGAAGCGGCTAAAGCAGCTTCTGACGCTGACGCAGTCTTTAAAACGCAATGACCTGATCCCGGATTCCATTACCTATGGTGTGGAAAATGAGCCGGTTCTGACATACGGGACGGTTAAAGTTTCCATGGGTTCCCTGGAATTTCTGACCCAGAAAGTGGAGCGGCTGGCAAAAATCAAGCCGCAGCTGCAGGGAATGGAAGGAACACTACATTTAGAAAACTGGACAGAAGAAACGACAAATATTGTGTTTGACAAAACGGAAAGTTCGAAAAAAGATAATAAAAAATCATAATTTTCGGTTGATTATTTGTATGAAAAATTATATTATAGTCTATATGAGTACGTATGAAACATTTTTATGTTTCACGGTGCCGCAGGGCTATAGGAAAGAGGAGGAAGAACCATGCTGGAGATTCGGACAACAGAGACAGATACGAGTGCCAAAATTATCGTGATTGGTGTAGGTGGTGCTGGTAATAACGCTGTGAACCGCATGATTGATGAGAATATAGGTGGAGTCGAATTTATCGGAGTAAATACAGATAAGCAGGCGTTGCAGCTTTGCAAGGCTCCTACGTTGATACAGATCGGAGAAAAGCTTACAAAAGGACTTGGTGCAGGAGCACAGCCGGAGATCGGCGAGAAAGCAGCAGAGGAAAGTGCAGAAGAATTATCCGCTGCAGTCAAGGGTGCAGATATGGTATTCGTTACCTGTGGTATGGGTGGCGGAACCGGTACAGGTGCAGCTCCTGTAGTAGCTAAGATTTCTAAGGATATGGGAATTCTTACAGTAGGTGTTGTTACTAAGCCTTTCAAGTTTGAAGCAAGAACAAGAATGGCTAATGCTGAATCAGGAATTGAGAAGCTTAAGGAGAACGTAGATACACTTATTGTTATTCCTAATGACAAGCTTTTAGAGATAGTAGACAGAAGAACAACTATGCCAGAGGCATTAAAGAAGGCTGATGAAGTGTTACAGCAGGCTGTTCAGGGAATTACAGACCTTATCAATGTACCAGGTCTTATTAACCTTGACTTTGCTGATGTTAAGACTGTTATGGTGGACAAGGGTGTTGCACATATCGGTATCGGTACAGCTACAGGCGATGACAAGGCTATCGAAGCAGTTAAGCAGGCTGTTACAAGCCCACTTCTTGAGACAACTATTGAGGGTGCATCTCATGTTATCATCAATATCTCAGGTGATATCAGTCTTATCGAAGCTAATGAAGCTGCAAGCTACGTTCAGGAACTTGCAGGAGATAATGCTAACATTATCTTTGGTGCTATGTATGATGAGAGCGTTACAGATCAGGCTACAATTACTGTTATCGCAACAGGTCTTGAGGACGGTAATGTTAATAAGGCTATGGCAGGATTTGCAGGTATGGCACAGGCAACAAGACCAACTGTTAATGTTAAGCCACAGTATACATATTCACAGCCAGCAGCAAGAACATCTTCGGCATCAAATGATGCTCCGCTTCCAGGACTTAAGCAGCCATCACCTGTTACACCACAGGTTAAGGACAGAGGAATCACAATTCCAACATTTTTACAGAAGAATAAGAAGTAATAATTTAATATAAGTATATTTAACACCGTCAGTTTGCTGGCGGTGTTTTTTTGTGCCCACTCTGTTGTTTTGACAAATTTTGCATGATATGTCGTATATAATTCCACTTGTAACAAAGAAACGGATTCAAAACAAGGAGGTGATGTACGAAACGGTTATATATGCAGATGTTCTGTTTGGAATAAACCTTGTGGCAAACCTGTGCGTGCTGCTTATAACAGACTGGATATTTAAATTTTCTGCCAGAATATCCAGAATGATTATTTCTGCCACTTTAGGAGCTGCATGGGCTGTCATATGCGTGTGTATTCCACTAAGATTTGCACTGCTTGAAAAGTTTATTACATATGTTCCGGTAACATTAATCATGGCTATGATAATGCTTTCCGGTACTAAAGACTTTAAGCAGAAAACATCAAAACAATTAAAGCTTTATATGAGGAATCTGTTGAAAGCAGGTGCAGGAATGATTCTTATTGCACTTTTTGCAGGTGGGATAATGCATTGGTTAAAGTACACATTTGCAGGGTATTTTATTGGAAATGTAATTCTGTCTGACAGTGAGCTTGTAATCTTTCTTACTGTGACGGTTATAGTTGTTGTCATTGTGCTTAAGACACTTAAAACTATCAGGATAACAGATGGTTTGAAAAGACACATTGTGATTGGCGTAGCAGAACGGGAATTTGAAATGGACGCAATAATTGATACAGGCAACAGCCTTGTTGATTATGTAGGGAAAAGACCTGTTACAGTGGTTGAAAGAACGTATTTCAACGATATTCTCAGTGACATAGATAACTTACAACAGCTTGGATATCATCTGATTCCATATAACAGTGTGGGAAATTCAGGTGGGATGATGGAAATCATAACAGCAGATTATATACATATATACGAGGGAGAAAATGTTGTGAAAAGGG
>ERZ780052.120-NODE-120-length-31885-cov-3.753032_pt1 | contig 31885 bp, 31 predicted proteins | sample MGYA00511845_ERZ780052 | MGnify/ENA primary metagenome ERZ780052 (study PRJEB29588, sample SAMEA1970897) | human gut metagenome | biome: human gut; feature: human-associated habitat; material: faeces | place: Denmark | collected 2008/2010 ...
GGGGCCGGCCCCCCCCCGCCGGAACAGGCACTCGACTCGCACAAGCGCCGGGCACTCGTCCGGGCCGCAAATGCTTATCTGACAGAAAATCCGTTCGCAGGAGAGGTGCAATTCGACCTGATCGCAGTCGAAACCGCCCCCGCAGGCACACCGGAGGTGCGCTATATCGAAGACGCCATCGAACTCCACTGGTAATTTGGCAGTTCTGACAATTTATCTTATCTTTGCATCCGCGATATAAAGACGCACAAAACGAAAGCGGATGTGGATCTATAATTTGGGGCTGGTACTCTACGTTTGGGCCATTGCATTGGCCTCACCCTGGCACCGAAAGGCGAAACTCTGGATCGACGGCCGGAAAGGACTCTTCCGCCGCATGAAAGAGAGCATCGACCCCTCGGCTCGCATTATCTGGATACATGCCGCCTCCCTGGGCGAATTCGAACAGGGCCGTCCCCTGATCGAAAAAATCCGCAAGGAACATCCCGAATACAAAATCCTGCTCACGTTTTTCTCCCCTTCGGGCTACGAAATCCGCAAAAATTACGATCAGGCCGACTACATCTTCTACCTGCCGATCGACACACCGCGCAAAGCCCGCCGTTTTCTGGACATCGCCCACCCCGAAATCGCCATCTTCGTCAAATACGAATTCTGGATCAACCTGCTCACCGAGCTGCGCCGCCGCTCGATCCGCAGCTACATCGTATCGGCCATCTTCCGCCGCAACTCGATCTTCTTCCGCCCCTACGGAGGCTATTGGCGCATGGCACTCGAAAGTTTCGACACGATCTTCGTTCAGAACAACGATTCCAAAAAATTACTGGCAGAACTGGGCTTCGACAACGTCGTAGTCGCCGGAGACACCCGCTTCGACCGGGTTGCCGAAATTGCGGCTGCGGCGAAAAAAATCGACCTCATCGAACGGTTCAAAGGCGGCACCCGTCTGTTGATCGCCGGCTCGACCTGGGGACCGGACGAAGACCTTCTGATCCGCCTGATAAACGATAACCCCTCGGTCAAATTCATCGTGGCACCTCACGAAATGGACGAAAGCCGCATCAACCGCCTGCTCGCTGAAACCCTCGGAGGAGCTGTCCGCTATACGCAATGCACCGCCGAAACATCGTTCGATGGCAAACAACTGCTCGTTCTCGATACGGTAGGTATTCTCTCCTCGGCCTACGGCTATGCCGAATGGGGTTATATCGGCGGCGGATTCGGCGTAGGCATCCACAACACGCTCGAAGCCGCCACGTTCGGTCTGCCGATCGCTTTCGGCCCCAACTACGAAAAATTCAAGGAAGCCCGCGACCTGGTAACGCTCGGAGCGGCAACGCCCATCCACTCATACGAAGAATTGAAAACCTGGTTCACCCCCTTGCGCGACGACGAGCATCTGCTTCAACAATGCAGCCGCATCGCCAAAGACTACACGACGGCCCACCAAGGGGCGACGAACATCGTCCTGCATACCGTTTTCGGAAAGCCGGAATAGGTTCTTCGTTCAGACCGGTCGTTCCGCACCCCTTTCCCGACAATACCGGTTTCGGGATTCGCCCTGTTCCGCACATATTCCGATCGAACGGATAAACGCTCCGCACCGTCTTTACTTTCTGTACAAAAAAAGCGCACCGGCCGCAAGGCAGGCACGCTTGTTATTTTTCGAGGGGGCTATTTCGAAGTCATGATCTTCAGGATCAGATGATCCGTTTCGTTCATGCCGTCCCGTCCGATCAGCGTCAGGTTGCGGATCGACTTATCGACATCGTCGTCGATAATGCCCTCGACCGACGAAACCGAATGGTTCTCCATAGCCAGCATCGCCGAAAGCACAGCCGTCGAAACTCCCGTCATCAACTTGAGCGAACAGCTCGGCTTCGCACCGTCGCACATCATACCCGTCAGGTTGGCGATCATATTCTTCACGGCAAAGGAAACGGCCTCGTACCCGCCGCCCATCAGGTAGGTGATGCCGCAACTCGAACCGGTCGCCGCCACGACACAACCGCACAAGGCCGAAAGACGTCCCAGGCTCTGCTTGATATAGATAGCGGTCAGATGGCTCAAAACGAGCGCACGCACCAGATGTTCCTCGTCCGCCTTGATCTCCTCGGCATAAACGACCACAGGCAACGTAGTCGCGATGCCCTGGTTGCCGCTGCCCGAATTACTCATCACCGGAACCATGGCTCCCGCCATGCGGGCGTCGCAGGCCGCGCAAGTATAGGAGAGAATGCGGGAGAGGGCACAATCCCCGATAATCCGCAATTCGGGAGCATGGCGCAAAGTATTTCCCACGCAATGCCCGTAGTTGTTCTTGAACGAATCCTCTGCCGCAGCCTTATTCAATCGCTTGGCTTCCAGAATGAAGCGGATTTCATCCAGCGGTGTGGTCATGGCGAAGTCAAACACTTTGCGCAGGTTGAGTTCGACGCCCTGCGCCTCCTGTTCGCTGCCGGAGGTACGACGACTCTCCTGAAGCGTTTCGCCGTCCCGTGAAATGAAGACGAAATTCGTATGCCCGCCGGCGATGATCGCCACAGCGGAGTGTCCGCCGCCCGAAACTTCGATCTCGATATAGAGTTTCTCGGTAATGCCCTCTTTCAGGGAGATGTCGATCCGCCCCTGCTCGATAAAGCGCTTACCCCGTTCGACGGCCTTCGCATCCGAATCCTTCAGCACTTCGAGCTGATACTCCGACCGTCCGACCAAAGCGCCCAAAGCGATCGCGATCGGCAATCCGATCATGCCCGTTCCGGGAATTCCCACTCCCATCGCATTTTTCAGTATGTTGGCACTCAACCGGGCCGAAACCTTTTCCGGTTCCGTCCCCAGTATCTCGCGGGCCTTGGCCACGCACAACGCAACGGCAATGGGTTCCGTGCAGCCGATCGCCGGAACGACCTCTCGTTTTATCAGAGCAATTATCTGCTCCCGTTCGGGTTTTGAAAGCATAAAATCGTCGTTATTTACAATACAAAGACAGCGCACATCGAACGTAATGCCGAATTTTTCGAACTACGCCGAACAGCTGGCCGCCCATACGAAAATTTTCCACGGCAAAGATACGAATAAGCCGAGTGCAAAAGCAAATTTTATTTGCATTTTGCCGAGGCGAAGTATCTAAGACGAAGTCAAAGATTACGAATAAGCCGAATGCAAAAGCAAATTTTTATTGCATTTTGCCGAGGCGAAGTATCTAAGACAAAGTCAAAGATTACGAATAAGCCGAATGCAAAAGCAAATTTTTATTGCGTTTTGCCGAGGCGGAGTATCCAAAACGAAGTCAAAGATAGTGAAATTCCCCTTTCATTTGTCAGGAAAAAGCGACGATAGCACGGTTCGTCCGAAAAATCCACCCGGTACCGGACCTGCAGTCTGCCCGCTCCTGACAAAACGCAGCGAGGAGCCACCCGTTTCCGGGAACTCCTCGTCGATACTCTTTCCGAAAATACTACCGGCCAACCGTCTGGGCGAGAATCACACCGTATTGTGCGGGATCGAGCCCCAGCAACTCCAACAGCGCCTCTTCCTTGAAGCTGCCCCGTGTAATGGCCTTCAGACCGTTTCCGGCGGCATAAAGGTTCACGTTCTCCGTATATCCGCCCGCATCGGCCGCGCACCAGAAACGGATGCGGTCCACCGGCTGATTCCGGTCCGCATAAACGCTGTAATCGGCCACATACACCAAATTGAGCGGCGCAGTGTAAGCGAAATCCTGCATCGCGGTAAGCTCCCGACGATCTCCTTCGATGACCCGATTCAATACATTCGCTTTCGAATCGTAACGATACACACCTTCAGGCAGGAAAGCATAGACCCGAATGGGATAGAGCGCCATAGCCGAAGGCGCGGTAAGATGCCCATCCTCCCGGTTTACCCCGGCAGCAGCCCACAGTACACCCGAAAGTTCCTCCAGAGAGAGCATCTCCGGAGAAAAGTCGCGCGACGAGCTGCGCGCCGCAAGCGCTTCGTTGATAGTCAGTCCCATCTTGGGATCCGGCGTCTTCAATTCGATCCGCTCGCCCATTTCGACGGGCGTACGGACACTCTGCTTCACTCCGGTACCGCAGGCTGTCAATGCAACCAGCGCACACATCATCAAACTGCTTGTTTTCATAATCTTTACAGTTTTTACAAAAATAACCAAAATCCTGAATTTCCGGTATCCTGGCCGAAAAAATTTTCCGATATTCCGGCCTGCCGTTCCTGAAATGAAAGTCTGAGATGGAAAATATTCGGTCGTTTTTTTGGTTTTCAGGAAATAATATCTATCTTTGCACCACGATTCGAAACCCACACGAGTTTCAGTCGATGATGGTGCCATAGCTCAGTTGGTAGAGCAAAGGACTGAAAATCCTTGTGTCCCTGGTTCGATTCCCGGTGGCACCACACAGAAAACCAGTCACTTACAGCCCTGTAGGTGACTGGTTTGTTTTTAGTCGGGCACACAATTTAGACACAAACCCAATCTAATTTCCCATTGCGGGATACCTCTCCTTCTTGCACTATTTTTCGCACTTTTTGGAATGAATCATTTCAATAAAGCTATTTTCCGACAGTGAGAATTGCTCTCCTCTTTTTTTAACGAATTTTTCCTTAAAATAATTTGCATAATGTGCCGAACATACTGACTTTTGTCGCAGAGGCTGTGAAGTCGCAGCCCACCAGTTGCAGAACGATATAACCTTCATGTAATTGTTAGTGGGTCTGTTGGCGTCGGCTGACAGACCTTTTTTGTGCGAATATGATGATTTATTCGAAACCATATAGAACGAAAAAACATGAAAGAGAAAATTCTCGTAGCGCTGAAAACCAAGTATTCTAATTTGGGGTTCGGAGCGAAGGCTCTCGACGGAGTAGCCTCCATTTTGGAAAAATCCGTCACCGATGAATCGCAAATTGAAACCGCAGTCAGCGGGGTCGAACCTTTCCTTAAAGTTTTCCAGTCTGACGCTGATCGTGCACGCACCGAGTACAACGCACTGAAAGGACTGTATGACGAACTCAAGGCAAAGAGTGAGGCATCTCCTGCAAATGGGGGCGGGCAGGGCAAAAAAAACGAACCCGACGATGAGGAACCTGCGTGGTTCAAAGCCTACAAGAAGCAACAGGAGGAGCGTTACAACGCCATCAAAGCGGAGAGCGATACTCTGAAAGCTGAAAAGCCCAAGAACGACCGGGCCAATCTCATCTCCGCAAAGGCAAAAGAACTCGGTATTCCGGAGTGGCGCATGAAAGAGGGATTCGTCATCGCCGACGATGCAGATGAAAAAACGATCGGCGACTACCTCGCAAACGTGCAGAAAAATCTGGTTACCGCAGGGCTGGAAGGGAAAGGTTCGGGATTCCCGATGTCCACGCCCGAAGCGCAGGGCAAAGAACTCGCAAAGGCGTGGGCTGAAACACTTCCGGACAAAGAGTAACCAAAACGTAAAATCATGGCAATCGTATTTGAAAAAACAAAAGTAAAGGGCGGTTTCCCCATATTCTGGCGCGGTGAGTTCGCCGTATTGCCGGGGGACTTCAAACTGAAGGGAACCTATCCCGAAGGGACAAAGATTCCCAAAGGTACGCCGATCAAGCTCGACTTCGACAACATGGAATGTTCCATATGCAAGAGTGCACGTGTTCTGTCGGGCGGCACAACCACTGCTCCACATGTCAAGAAGGGTTCCATGCTCCAAGTAGGAGATGCGGTTAAGGTCGGCGAGTCAAATTCGACCGTAAAAAGCATTGATACCAAAAATGCAGATTACGATGTGATCACGTTCGCAGCGGCCGTAACGGGTGCGACTGAAGGCGTAGATGTCCTCTCGGACGACAATCTGCCTGATGCAGTTGTCGAAACCGACATGGTCTATTCCGCCAATAACGGATTCCAGACCGTATCGGCCGGATATGCAGGTATCATCCTCAAGGATGTAGCCTATCCCGTCCCTGCTGCATGGCTTCAGGGTTACAGCCTGAAGAACAACCCCGAAATCAAGTATGTACGACAGTAAAAGAGGAGGTAAACAATGAACGAAGTATTTTATTCATCCATTTTCGGCGAACTGACTAAACAGGTGCAGATTCGCATCGATGCCGCCTCTGAACTGCGTAAGCGGCTATTCGACCAAAATATTTACGAGCGATTCCTCGACTGGGACACCCCCACCGTCGGACTGAACTTCGAGGAGTGGATCGGCTCGTACAATTTGAGCGTCGCCGCTGCAACGCTCGACTCCAAAGGTAAGGAGCCTATCATGGGAACCGAGGGACTGGAAACGATCAAGCAGAAGGTATTAACCCACCAGATGTCTTATTCGATGCCTATCGAAGAGTATCGTAAGGTGTTGCAGATTCTCGATTCGCGGATGCTGTCCGATTCGGCCAAGACACAGCAGCTCATCAATCTGATGTGGAACAATGTTACGAAGGTCGTGAACTCCGTGCAATCGAAACTGGACATCATCTTCCTCGGAGCATTGTCGAACAAAGGCGTATTCACGTTTGACGCGTCCAATAACCCAGAGGGTGGTGTGCGCGGTACGATCGACTACAAAATGCCGAGCGAGAACATTGCCACCGCGAAAACGTTATGGACGGATGGCAATAAAGATACGGTCGATACGCTGGAGGATATTCAAGCCATCCTCGATGCTGCACAGGACAAAGTTACGTTCGACCGCATTCTGCTCTCGCAGAAACGCCTGTCGTATATCCTCCGCAACAAGAAGATGAAGTTGGCGGTATTCGGTAGTGACAAGTCGTCCACACCGCTGTTGCTGGCGAACCTGAACGAGTTTATGCGTTCGAACGGATTCCCGACATTCGAAGTCATCCGCCGCATGACCCGTATTCAGGATAACGGTAAACTTACGGAGTATTCGCCGTGGAACGACAAGAACCTCGTGTTCGTACCTGCGGGCAAACTGGGCGTCATCAAGAACGCCTATGCCGACAACGAGCTGCGGCAAGAGCCGGGTGTCACCTACTCTAACTACGGACGCATCCGCATTTCACAGTGGGGCAAGGGCGAAACCGACAACTCTAACGGCGTAGAGTTCACGAAAGCACAGTCGCTGTCACTTCCGGTTATCACCGAAATCAACGGCATCTATTCGCTGACCGTAGAATCGTAGTTGTATGAAGAATTTCGAGGCAATATCGGCAAGTCTGTATCCTTACGATGTGGATCCTTTCCTCAAAGAAAAGGCCTGCATTGACGAGGGAATAGACACTCAAGCAGACTATACGGTAACCGATAAAATTAGCGTGGCAAAAGCCACAATCGCCATTCTGCGAAATCTCATTGTTCTTGCGAGTGAGAGCAACGGGGGCTATTCATTGTCGTACACGGACAAACTGGAAAAGCGCATTTTCCATATCGCAAAGGAAAACGGGCTGGACGATATTGCCGAAGAGTTCGATACTCGATCGAAAATTACCGACATTTCCGACCAATGGTAAGATTCCCCTATACGCTCGAAATGTGGTACGAGGAGGACGCCTCGCAAAATCCTGATGGTTCGTGGATCGAAGGTGCGCATGAATGGCGTGTCATCGGACGATGCAATGCCCGTCAGAATGGACGAGCACAGCAAATCAAAGGGCAAAACGGGGATGCCTTCCTCTACTCTTTCGAGGTTACGATGCCTGCAGATACACAGCCAATTCCTATCGGGACGAAAGTACGCATATTCGACAGCCGAGGATTCAACATCTTCGACCGTTCGCTCCGCACTGAGGCCAAACCGAAAGACAAGGACACGGCGTCGTATCCGGTACAGGGATTCTACAAAAGCGGACAACGTTACGAAAACACGAGATTATGGCTGTAAAGTGTACCAACTGGCGTGAGGTGGAACTTGAATTTGCGCGAGCAAAAGAAGAGTACGACCGAAAAGCTGTAGAATGGTTGTCTGCGTTGGGGGAAAGATTGGTGAAGTACGCCCGCGAACACGGTAGTTATACCGATCACACGGGTAACCTACGCAACTCCATCGGGTATGTTGTGGTACAATACGGAAGAATCATTGCTGAATCTTTCAAGTATAACCGCCGTGTCAGACCGGACGGCAATCCTAAAGGGAACAAAGGTGCCGATGAAGCTCATGCCAAAGGGCTTGAACATGCCCGGTCTGTCGCCCGTGAACTTCCCGCTAACAAAACATATCTCGTATGGGTAGCCGGTATGGAATACGCGAAATATGTCGAGGCTAAAGGTTTCGACGTTCTCGAAGGGTCGGGAAACTGGGTGGAATCTACTGCTGAAAAACTCAAAGCGGAGTTCGCTCGATTCTTAAAATCGAAAAAGCGATGAACCTGACCTCTACGGAAATATTCAAACTCGTCTGGGATCGCATCCGGGATTCGCTGTTAGGGAAGACCGTGCCGATGATGTATGCGGACCACTACCCGAATAATCCTTCGGGAGAATTTATCGTCGTAGGCTCATTGTCAAATGTCGTCGGAGATTCGCAGGTGGCAACCGTAAATGTAAACATTTATGTACCGGACACAACACCGACAATCGGTCGTGAAGAGCAACGCTACCCCGATCGCAACCGTCTGAACGAACTAACTCGTCTCGCTTTCGATTCACTAGGATACTACCCTATCAACGAACGCTGGTTCTTTGATGTGAGCGATGAAACTCTTATTAGTGAGGAGGGGATCTCCTACACATTTTCAAACCTCAAAGTAAAACTTAAAAAATATTAAACATGGGACAAATAATCGGACTGAAAGCCGTTCATGCAGGTAATCCTCTCCCGAAAGGAGTAAAAGACGCTGAGGCTGCCGACTTAATGAAGGCTTTCACCAAAATCAGTCAGCCTTATAATGGTGGTGTTTCCACCAATTTCGCGATACCTTCCAGTAATGATTTTTATCGGGAAGGAGAAGCAGACCCATTTTACTCTGCAATCGACGAAACGACAGGCACAAAAGAAGTTACTTGGAATGTCGTAGATTTTGACGACGACACGATGGAATTTTACTTCGGAACTACAGAACCTGCAAAAGGCGAGATTTACGAAGGAGTAAAAGCATTCGTATTCGATTCCAAAAGTGGAGGCTCCATCGCTTTTGCAAGGTTAAAATATGTAGCGACATTGGGTGGTGGAATCAATAAAACCGACCCGCTCCAAATTCAAGTATCTGCGAAAGTTTTAGCTCCGGAACAAGGTGGTTATTCCTGGTGGCCGATTACAACTCCGGAATATACCAAGAGCGTTTTGTAAATTCTCTATCCCGCTGGAAAGCTGACGACTTGCATCACGTCTCGAGGACGGGGCGGGAGCAAAAACAATAGTTTATAATATGAAAAAAGAAGAAGTCGGCCGCCTTACAGAACAACGTGCACTTGACACACTGACTGAAAAAATTGAATCGTTCGAGATTGAAGGCAATGACAAAGAACAAATAACCCTTTACCTATACCCCCTCCAACTCGGACGACTCGCGATGATAAGTCGCCGACTAATAGACCTTGATCTGATTTTCGACGACGAACAGATGGAGGGTGCTGTTAAACGTATGTGGACCATATGCTCCGAAAAATCAAAAGAGGTGGCCGAAATAATCGCTATCGCCACACTTCGGACGCAACAAGAAATCGAAGATATGCTAAAAGAGCGGACAAAACTTATATACTGGTCCCCTACAATGGATACAACAGCTCTTACAAACATTTTGTCCACCATCGTATTTCAATCCTACTACGCGGATTTTATGAACGCTATTCGCTTGGTAAGAACGCTGCGGGTAATGATTTCCCCAACGACAACAGCGGAGCGGATAGCCACTACGGAGGGCGCAGTATCTGGGGACAAATAGATAATCTTATAAACCGCTATCATTGGACTCTTGAATATATTCTTTGGGGGATTTCATGGGCTAACGTACAGCTTATGATTTCCGACGCTCTAAAAACGGATTGTAAAAGTAAATCAACAACTAATATTCCCAACAATGAACAATCAAAAGTTCCCGATATAATTGACATGAACGATCCTAATGCAATGAACACACTTCTTCTGATGGCAGGAGGCAAACGATAACAAACGAAATAATTTATATGCTTGACAACATCCTAAAATCCGCGTCCGCACTCGGCGCCTGCGAACGACTGGACAAAGTGAAAAATTTTCACTCCCTGACCTCTCTGTTTTTTACGCCACAAGGACTTGAATTTTGCCATAAAAACAATTTCCCTCCGCTGGGAATATTTCAAGCTCACAAAAACGAAGTGAGTGATTGCAACATGTATGTGGATTGCGGATGCATAAGGCTCGACAAGCGAAAATACATTTGCTTAGTCGGCAATACGTCGGCTGAAATAGAAGCCTCGGGAGTAGATTTCGTCCACACTGTCATTCTTATGCATGGAGCCTCGGCCACAATCAACGCTTCGAATTATGCCGTAATAAAAGTCGTGAACATCAGCGGATCAAAGGTAGAAATCAATAAAGATAAAACCGTCATCGTATTATGAGTATAAACCTTACCGTAGTCATAGATAACGATGAAGCAATTCGCAAGTTCCGTGAACTTCAGAAAACGGCCAAAACCGTAACGTCCAGTGTCGTGACGGACGCCGACCGTATGGATATTGCAATGCGTCGCCTGGCTACCACCCTCGGACAAATCGGCGTCGGAGTGTCGCTTGCGGGGCTGGTGAAACAAATCGCGCAAACTCGTGGCGAGTTTCAACAGCTCGAAGTGGCCTTCGCAACTCTGCTCCAAAGTAAAGAAAAGGCTGATGCATTGATGTCACAAATGGTCGAACTGGCCGCCAAAACGCCGTTTGACCTGCAAGGCGTGGCCAGCGGCGCCCGCCAGCTTCTCGCATATGGATTCGCAGCAGAGGATATTACCAACACACTGACTCGGCTCGGTAATGTTGCGGCCGGTCTTGGGCTGAACCCGCCAGAACTTTGCCTACATCGCCATGAAGCTGGGCGGGGAGCGATTTTATGAGTATGTCAAAAACTTCGGGGTGCTGGAAAAAACCGGCATCGACCTCGCGGGAGAGTTGGCAACGCAACTCGGCAAGACCCGCGCGGAAATCTCACAGATGGTCACGGAAGGCAAAATAGGCTTTCCAGAGGTGCAGAAGGCTATTGAAAGCATGACGAACGAGGGCGGGAAGTTCCACAACCTCATGCAGGAGCAATCCAAAACCATTACGGGCCTCATCTCCAATCTCGGCGATGCTCTCGACATGATGTTCAACGACCTCGGCAAGTCGCAAGAAGGCATCATTGCAGGTGCACTCAAAGGCACGATTTCACTCGTCGAGAACTATAATCAGGTGCTGGACATTGTCGCCCAGCTTGTCGTCGCCTATGGTACATATAAGGCGGCTCTGGTTGTCCTGACGGCAACGGAAAGGGTACACAGGACGGTAACGCTCGCCCACGCTTTCGGTCTCTCCACCCTCCAAACCGTAATGGGAACGCTGACCAAGAAGACGCAGGCACTGAATGCGGCTTTGATGAAGAATCCCTATGTGTTGATCGCTGCGGCCGCCTCCGCGTTTGCCGTCACACTCTACAAGATTATCACGGCGAAATCCGCAGAGGAGATAGCCTACGAAAAGGTAAACGCCGCCATCGACGCCTACAATCAGAAGCTCGATGAACAGAAGAATAAGGCCGAGCAGCTGCATGCGACCATGCAGGACGAGGTCAGCACGGCCTACACCAAGCGCAAAGCCTACGAGGAGCTGATACGTCTCTACCCCGAACTGTTGCAGCGGTACAGCGAGGAGGAAATCAAGCTCCTGTCGCTTATCGATCTTACAAAGGAGCTCAACGACATCAACGACACACGCAAGGAGAACAATCTGCAAGAGCAGTATGATGCCGCCCTCGAAAAGGTCAAAAGGTTAGATCAAGCGATAGCAGATGCTATGAAATTCGGTGATAGGACAGCAATGGCCGGACTTAGTCTTTCTTATAAAAATGCAGAGGCTGAGTTGGACGAGTACCGCAAACAGCTCTATGAACTAAAAGAAACACAAAAAGCCGCCGAGTGGGACGCTGCCCCTGCGGAGGTCAAGATTGCCACATTGCAGGGCAATATCGACGAGCTGAAAGCCCAAAACGCAGAAATCGACCGTTTAATTGAGAATGCACGCAATAAGCAAAAAGAAGCCCCGTATTTGCTTCCTCTGTATGGTGAGAGCGAAGATTATTATCAGTCGCTTAAACAGTCGAATCTATCTCAAATCGCAACCAAACAAAATGAAATATCATCCCTACGGTCAGACAGAAAAGAAACCAATCGCAACAAATCCTATTGGGAAGGACAGAAGAAGGAGGCGGAAGCAGCTCTCGAAGCGATGGACGTTTCATTGAAAGGGACAGCGAAATGGAATGAGCTGATCGCCAAAATCGCCGAATACGATTCGAAAATTAAACAATACAGCGTTTCGGGCAAAACGGTGACGGATGCCGCCAAAGCCCAGAAAAAGCTATCCGATCTTATTCTCGCCAATGATAAAGCCCTTCAGCAATCGCGCATCGATATTTTGAAAGATGGCAAGCAGAAAGAGCTGGCCGAAATAGACTTGCGCACAAAAGAGGAAATGAACAAACTCGAGCAGGATAAATCGAAACTTAAAGCCGCGCAGGGTGGAATCATAACTGCAGATCAAACAAAAGATTTTCAGGAAAGGCAATCGAATATTCAGCAAAAAAATGCCGATGACCGAGCTGCCATAGAACTGAAATACGCCCAAGAGCTTGACAAGATATACAAGCAGATCACCGATGACACGCTCTCGGAAGAAGATCGCCGCATCAAAGGCATAAAAGACAAATACGAGGAGTTCCGCAAGTGGGTAGAAGATGCTCTGAAGGCTGGAAATATCACCAAAGAGCAAGCGACCGATTTGGGTATCAAGATCGACCAAGCGGAAATTGCGGCCAGCCTAAATACCATTGTCGAGAAATACGGTACGATGGAGGATAAGATTGCCAAGATACGCGAGAAACACGCCAAAGACAGGGAAACAGCAACAAAGAACGGCCGCTCCGACCTTATTCCTCAAATCGACAAACATGAAACAGAGGAAATCGGACAAATCAAGGTGGACGAACTGATGAAAACCGATGACTGGATTAATCTGTTCCAAAACCTCGACGCCTTGTCGAGCCGTGAGATATTGCGTATTATTGACAACATAAACAGACTGCTCCAAGATGCCGACCTCGACCCTATCAATCTGAAAACAGTAACCGATCAACTTGACCAAGCAGCAGATATAGCCACTCGGAAGAATCCATTCGCAAGTATTTCGGCAAACTTCAAGGCTTATAAAAAGGCACTTGCAGATGGGGATGATCTTCGAGCTGTAAAGCTACGTGAAGATGCCTGGCAAGCAGTAGCGGAGGCAATTGACATCGTTGCTGCATCGATAAGCGGTGTGTCTTCTATTGCGTCAGCATTGGGAGCAGATGAAGACACGACGGCCTCCATTAACAACATTGCAGGTGCTGTAGGCGGAGCAGCACAAGCTGTGAGTGGATTCGCATCTGGAAATATTGTTCAAGGCATTCAAGGAACTGTGTCGGCTATCACCAGCCTGATAAACCTTTTCAGCGGAGATCGACGAAAAGAACGTAACATTCAGCGCTTACAAGATCAAATTGATGCTCTCGAAAAATCATATGATGAACTCGGGGAGGCCGTTGAAGAGGCATACTCTACAGATGCTTCTGAACTTATCGAACAACAAAATGAATTACTCGAACAGCAAAAAATATTGATACAAAATCAAATAGCAGAAGAGCGTAGTAAAAAAGACACGGATGAAGAACGAATCAAAGAATGGGAAAATCAAATTGATGAGATAAATAAACAAATAGAAGAAAATAAGGAAAAGGCCTTAGATGCAATTTTTGGCGAAGATCTAAAATCTGCAATTGATAATTTCGCAACAGCTTACGCCGATGCATGGGCAAACGGGGAAGATCGGGCAAGAACCGCACGAGATGTGGTTCGGAATATGATGCGTCAAATGGTAATAGAAAGTATTAAATCTGCCATACAATCTTCCGAAGCCATGAAGAAAATTCGCGAGAAATTGCAAGAGTTCTGGTTAGATGGGGTATTTTCAGCCGAGGAACAAGAGGAGGCCTATAAAATGGCTGATGACTTACAAAAATATTTAGATGATAAATATGGATGGGCAGGTTCTCTGCTATCCGACAATCAGGCATCTACCCAGAATGCTACTTCACGCGGTTTTCAGGCAATGTCCCAAGACACAAGCGACGAACTCAACGGTCGCTTTACTGACATGCAAGGTAAAATGAACATCCTTGTCAATGGTATGGAGCTGCTTCGATCGATCAATATGGATACGCGTAATGTGACTTTCGACATCCGAGATATTATGATTCAATTGAATGGTAATGTCGCAGATATTCGAACATACACCCGCATATTGCCTGCAATGGGCGAAACTCTTGTTGCAATAAATCGAAAACTTGATAACCTATAAAACATGCCAACAACAGAAGTAACTATAAATAACAAACCGTTATCTACAATGGGAGTTGCCATGCTTTCAGGAGCATATGCAGCCCTCCTTACACCTCCATCTCTCAAAGAATTTGTCGAAAATGACGATCCAACACAAAACGGAATAGATATTATTGTTCCGGATTCACCGGTTGTAAATGAACGTGACGTAACATTGACATTTTTGATCAAAGGAACATCACAAGAGGCATTTTTATCTAACTATGCTGCTTTTGTTGCAGAATTACACAAAGGAACCGTAACACTATATGTCCCGGATTTAGGCAATACGTATAATCTTTTATATAGCAACAGCACTCAATTTGAAAATTATCGATTGAATGCCTGTAAATTAGCAGTGAAATTCCGAGAACCCAACCCCGCAGATCGGGCGGCACGCGAATAGGAAAGGCCGGGAATCTATCCCAGCCTTTTACTCGCTTCTGCTATTCATCGTAAAATGATGCGTTAGCCCCTCCCCATCCTTATCAAATCAATTGCAGTTCTTCTCCAATCTTACGAATTTCGCTCTTTATCATTTCCATACGTTAGGACAATAAACGTGTATTCGGCTACGTTTTCATAGTGCAACTAAAAAGTTGGCAAAAAATTTGCACCTCGAAAAAACGTGTATTATATTTGCATCATATAATGAAATATAGACGTACGGGTCTATCCGTAACCACGAATATCGAACATAAAGGATACAATAAGACCGTCATAATATTACATGGCGGTCTTTTTATTTATTGACAATATAAAAAACTTACGTTTATGAAAAAATTTCATTCGGCTCTTTTTGACTTTTGTTGGTTCCCTAATTATGACGCATCTATTGAATATCTTGCGAATAATATAGCAGATCCGGAACCATGGGATTTCTCAGATGCTACGCAAGCCAAATATTCCATTTTGAAAAGTTATATCGAACATACTTTCCGCAAAATTAAATCTGAAAATAAAATATCCTTTTCTTCTGATAACAATTTTGCATGTTTCAATACTGGACTTGTAACTGCAAATTTGGAAAGCATATTTGCTCTTGCTGAACGCAACAATAGGCCAGATGTAGCCGAGAAAGGTTTATCGCCTTATGTTTTCAAGGCATTTGTCAGGGAAAGCGATATTCAGCTAATTAGCAAATTCGGCGATAATATTCCGGACATTGCTGATTTTTTCCAGAAACCCGAGGATTTGATTTTCAATCCTCAATGCAGGGTAGTCCCTCAAATCGACCATATCATTGCGGACAACATGGACAGATTTCCTGCACACATGCAAGGGCTGAGTTCAGACGAAATGCGCAGAAGACTCGTTGGCGCGATTAATGAAGCCCAAAAAAAAGCAAGGTCAAATTACAAAATAGCTGTCCCCCAGTATTACGAAGGGAAAATACAACTTCTGTTGCCCTTATGCCTTACCCCTGGATCACCCAATCCGGATTTAGCTTTAGCCACGCATAAAATAGGGAATAATACCTATACAGCGCGCACATGCTTAACATTGAAGATGGCATATAACAACGCTCGTCTAATCGTTAAGCCGCAAAGTTCATGGCTTAAACCTTAAAATACGGATGGAAGCAACCCCCTCTTGCCCCGGTCAAAAGACCGGGGCGTTTTTCTGTATTTTTTCTTAAAATTACTTGCATAATGTGCCGAAACCCCACACTTTTGTATCGACCCTGTGATGGCACAGGATACATATATCGACGAAATGACAATATACAACCCTTCCGGTAAAGCGATATACGATGCGCCCGTAACAACGAGTGCCATTATCAAATACGCACTTATGGGGGATTATTACATCGAACTCCCCTTTAGTTTGCTTACCCCGCTGGATTTCCCCCTCGGATCATACATCACCTACAAAGGCCGCAAATTCGAAATCATGTCGGAGGTTTATCCGGATTTCGACAACAAAACCGGCGGCTACAAATACACGCTTCAGTTCCAGGCGCAGCAAAACCACATGAAAAATTTCATCTGCTTCTGGCTGGGAGGCGATAATCCTGAAGCTGTATTCCACAACACGACAGACTTGGCATCCTTCGGGGCGCTCATCGTCGCCAACATGAACAAGGCACTGGGAGGAAACAACTGGCAGATGGGAAGTGTAAATGTCGAACATCCGGAAACCAACAAGCTCGTATCGTTCAATGGCGATACCTGTTGGGATGCCTTATCATCCATTGCCGAGACTTTCGATGTCGAATGGTGGACCGAGGAGAACGGCAGTATCGTAACCCTGCATTTCGGAAAACTGAACTTCGGAACGCCGGAAACATTCAAACGCGGAGAAGTCGTCAAAAGCATCCCGGCCAAGAAAGGGGACGATTCCGAATACGGGACCCGTTTCTATGTATTCGGCTCCACGCGCAACCTGACGAAAGAATACGGACAATCCGAACAGGGCGGCGTAACGAACCACGTTTCCGAAGTCCGGTTACGGCTTCCGGATGGGCAGCAATACATAGACGCACGTCCCGGACTTACAAAAAACGAAATCAAGGAAGTCGTAGTGTTTTTCGACGACATCTACCCGAAGAACACGGAAACCGTCACTTCGGTAGAAACTATCGATCGGACAATCATTGAAGGGCAGACCGACAAGGCATACGTCATGGTATGCAACGACACGCCATTTCTACCTTCAGACGTAATCGAAGGAGAAACGCTGGGGGCACATTTTACGAGCGGCGATTTGATCGGCTGGGATTTCGAACTCGCCCTTATCGACGACAATGGCGACAATATCGACCCCGCGACCTGGAAACCCGAAGACGGATTCAACAAGAAATTTGAAATCATCGCCCAAGTCGAAACGTCCGGCGAAAGTCAGCAGATTATACCGAATGAAAACATGCGTCCTCGTGGAAAAGATGATGACCGAGGGCCTGACACTTTCGTACTCACAGGCGTCAAACTCCCCCAGCAACGCATAGACGAAGCAGAACAAGAACTTCTTGAGGTCGGCACTTCCTATGCTGCCAAACATAGCAGCGACACGACAGTCTATGACTGTGAAACGAATCCCGTGTATTGTACACACAACGAAAAAAACTACGAAGCAGGACAGGCTGTACGATTAATGGGTCCTCAATTCGGTATAGACGGTCGTCTTTCCCGGATTCAAGGTTATGAAAAAAAACTATACAACGAGTACATCGCAACCTATACGATAGGCGACAATACTCCTTATTCCCGCCTGGGCAGTATTGAATCGGACGTGAAAGCATCGCTCTATTCCCAACGTATAGGCATTGCGGAGAATGGAGCGGCTATATATCTAATCACCCGATACGATAATACTTTCCCGACCGATACAAATGCTTATTCTGCACGAAGGGCAATATGGGAGTTTGCCAACAAGCAGGCACCCGATACGTTCAAAGGTAGAATGACTTTCAACGCAGGGGCACAATTTGGACCATCATATGCCTCCGGTATTACCGGAGTGGGCGGGTTTATAAGTGAAAAAGGCGCCGGCGAGTTGGAGAGCCTCTTCATCCGTCGTTTTCTGGAGGTTCCGGAGCTTCGGTACAACCGTGTGGGCATCAGCGTCGGGGACGACTGGAGCGCTCCGGGCGCCGGGGTGATCGAGAGCGTGGACAAGGAGCAGAAGCTCGTAACGCTCAAACTCGAAGAGGGAGAGATCGGCGCCGTAGCTGTCGGGGATATCTGCATGGGTATCTTCCACGACTTCGACCCGTCGAACAATGCGACGGCAGATTCCGACGACGGCCGGGGCAACTTCTCTTTCGCAGGCTTCGCAACGGTCTATTTCCGTATCACGGAGGTCCTGGGCGACCGCAACGAGCGGTTCCGCTACGAGCTGCGCCCCCTGTCGGCCACCTTTACCAAGCAGATCGATCCGATGGAATCGATGACCTTCGTAGCCTACGGATCGTTCACGAATCCCGCCCGGCAGAGCTCGCGCTACTCGACGCGCACCTACCAGCGTTATCTCCGCAATGTCAGCGACTGGGAGTTTACGGCCGAGAATATCGCCGCACAGTTCGGTGACCTTACGAACCTCTCCGTCTTCGGGATCCAAATGTCGGGCTATTCGGCCTATCTGGATAATATCTACCTGCAAGGTATGATCAGCAGCCTGGACAAGAAGGCGCTGCTGGACACCCGGAGCAAGCTGTTCCGGCTTGTCGGCGACAACGGCGTCGGCGTGGCATTCACCCCGGAGGCAGGCTGGAAGCAAGGCAAGCTCTACGACCCCGCGACGGGACAGTTCCAGAAGGAGTTCGACATCGAACAGATCGATCAGACGGCCACCGAAGCCCAGGCCACTGCCAATTCCGCCGATCGCAAAGCTCAGCAGGCTAAGGATTACATCGATAACACGCTGCCCGGCGAATTGTCCGAGATCAACAAACGGCTGGACGGTGTCGTGGAAAACTGGTTCTATCCCTATACCCCCTCGCTTTACAATGAACCGGCCCAAACATGGATAGCGGACGGCGAGCAGGAAAACCATATCGGCGACACGTTCACCAATACGCTGCCCGCGAATTTCGACCCGACGGACGCAGGCTGTTGGGAGCAGGGAAGCATCGTTGCACCCTATATCGACGGCATTAAGACCTGGGATCAGATCAAAATCGCCGACAGCACCCGCATCCGGCTCAAAACTCCGGTCGGAGGAATACCCAAAGGCGCCGTATTGTCGGTGGGTGAAGGCTATACGATGGGTTACAATCCGATAGCGTCATCCGGAGCGGTTATAGCAAGTTACGTATGGAGCCAGAGCTATACCGTCGGAAGCGACAATCCCTACATAGCTTTTGTCATCCGCAAAACCGATAATGCCAAAATCACTCCGGCGGAATACCCGCAGATTCACTTCACCATATCGAGCGACGAGACGACGAACCCCGATGCGGGCAAATCGTGGCGGTGGGTAAAAGAAGAGGACGGAACCTATAAATGGACGCCGATCGCCGACAGCGATGCGGTAAAGGCCCTGCAAGAGGCGGCGCGGGCGCAGGACACGGCTGATGCCAAACGTCGTGTATTCGTCGTAACACCGACTACACCTTACGATGTGGGTGACATCTGGACGCAGGGCGAAGGTGGTGACATCATGCGCTGTATCGAATCCCGTGCAACGGGCAATTTCGAAAGCTCGGATTGGGACAAAGCATCCAAATACACCGATGATACGGCAGCCAACGAAGCCAAAGAACGACTGGCAGCCATGTCTTCAGACGGTACGTTATCCAAAGAGGAAAAACCCGCCGTGCGACAGCAATGGTCGCAGATACAGAAAGAGTATGCCAAATACCAGACGGATGCAACATCCTTCGGGGTATCGATAACGGCTTTGAAAGGAGCTTACGATGCTCTCGCAGCCTACCTGAGTAACATCAGCCTGACCTCGGACACCGATACGACGATCGTCCCCGACACCTTCAACCAGAAATTCGCCGATTACTACGCCGAGGTGAGCCGCTTCTCTAACCTCGTGGCACAGAAGCAGGCTGACGAAGCGGTGGACAACCTGCAAGTCGGCGCCCGCAACTATATCGCTAAACAATTTATCCGGGAATGGAACAGTGTCAAAGAGGGCGTTACGGATGTCGTAACTTCGGGGGCGGACGCGGACGGAGCATATTTGTATGTCAATTGGGGCAAACTTCTGCAGGCCGGGCTTGCCGCAACCAACATCCCGCAGGTTTCGACGGTCCCCGACTGTTTCGGCGGCCAGATAAAATACAAGCCGAATACTCCGTACGTCTTCAAAGCCCGGATCAAGCAGGGGGCCGAAATGACGTTCAGAGTCAGGTATGAAGACGGCACCACAGAAACTCTTTCCGCTCCTCCGGCGGGAACGGAAGGAGTATATGAAGTGGTCCGCACCATCGATGCTTCGCGTGTGGTGCAGAAGATATATATGAATATCCGTGACGGTGTTTCTATGTATCTCTACGACATTCAGCTTACGGAAGGCGACAAGGCCCCCACGGGGTATATCACGGCCGAGGAGGATGTGCAGGCGCAGATCGAGCAGGTGAAGATGGATGTGGACTACATCGCCTCGGATTCGAGCCTGACGCCCTCCGACAAACAGCAGGTGGCTAATGAATGGGTGCGGATTCAAGGTGAATACTGGAGCATCATGGCGAATGCCGAAAAGTATGATGTACCCACGGATTCATTTACGGTCTATTTCCAGCGGCTCAAAGATTATCTCACACCCTTGTTGGCCGATATGAGTACGACATCCGAGATAACCGGCACCGAGTTCAGAAAGGTATTCTCCGATTATTATCAAATAAGCAACAACATGTCGGACTTGATCGACGACGCGATAGACGAATCCATCAAATCGACAGAGTACCTCAAGAAGGCTATGGAAGACGGAAGTACCGAGGTGAAAGGCGGTCTGATAATGACCAATGTGATGTTGCTGAAAAATGCTGAAGGCGACGTGACGGCCGGCGTGAGCGGCTTGCAGGAAGACGATGTGCCCTTCTGGTCGGGAGCCGACTATACGAACCGGAAAAAAGCCGTGTTCAGGGTACACGCCGACGGAGAAGTACACGCAACCAAAGGTACCGTCGGAATCTTGCAGGTCAAAAACGATTCCGTAGAGGTGAGCGATGCGACCGCAAGCGGAAACAAGATCATACTCACTACTAACAATATAAACAGCGTAAGCCAGGTTTTGGGTTCTTCCAAAGTCCCGTCGAGCCAAACAACGGGAAATGTGGCGGTCATAACCTCTCAAACGAAGCCTTTCGCCTCGGATTCCAGAAACTCAAGTCAATTCAAATGCGGCGCGGAGGTGCAGATGTCGGCACAAGTCAAGGGGACGATCCGGAGCGGAGGAAGCGTGAAGATCGAAATTATCAACCAGACAGCCGATACTACCGACACGATATTCCGGCAATCTTCCGCATATGACGACACGGTATCGATACAGATCAACAAGAACATTAGTTATCGTTTTACGACCCCCGGCAACTACTATATAAAAGTAACAGTGGAAGCATCCTCGTCCGGAGGACTCGGAAATGCGGCATCCGCAGCTGTCGAAGCGATTACTTTTTCTTTCGTGACCGACATCCGCAAGAACCTGATTGCACCCAACGGAGTAGCCGTTGTGAAAGGATCGAGCAACTACGCGGTATTCACAGGAGATATTTTCGAGGTCCTGATCGGAAAAGCCGGATTACGTATTCAAAACGGGTATGTATATAAGAGAGATACCGACCATACGACCTGGACAAAGATTTGAGAAATACCAACGGTAGTACATTCCCATAGCGTGAACATAATAACTATGGACAAAATATTTAATAAAACGAAAAAGGTGTTGGAAGGTATTGCTACAAAGCTGTCCGAAGCACTTATGACCGTGCAAGGATGGCTTATAGGACTATTGATCGTTATCGTGAATTTCTTCGCTGGGTATCAGCTCGTACTTTATGGGGTGCTTATTGCCGTAGCCTTCGACGCTTTGTTTGGAATATGCGTCGCTCGAAAGCGCGGAGAATTTATCCTGTCAGAACTCCTGCGGGCTACGATATTCAAGCTGGCAGTTTACTTCAATCTGATCGTAGTATTCGTTTTCATCGATAAATTCGTTACGACAGGAGGTATCGAAACGAAGATTACGACCGTGATCCTGGGTTCTGCCATTTGCCTGGCAGAAGCATGGTCGAGCTGTGGCAACGCTTTAATCATCAGTCCGAACTTTCCATTCTTACGTCTGTTTCGAAAAGCATTGACCGGAGAAATAGCCCGCAAGCTCAATGTAAATCCTGAAGATGTAGAAAACATATTAAACAGCACAAAAAAATGACCAGAGGACTTCGTAACAACAATCCCGGGAATATCCGCAAGGACGGAACCCATTGGAAGGGAGAGGTGGAACCTTCCCGCGACGCTGCGTTCAAGCAGTTCGAATCTATGGCGTGGGGATACCGCGCGATGTTCAAATGCCTGAACACTTACAGCCGTAAATACGGGCTCGACACCATTCGGAAGACGATTTCACGCTGGGCACCCCCGAGCGAGAATGACACGGAAGCATATATCCGTACGGTATCCGAATTGTCCGGCGTCCCGGAAAACGGACGGATCACGGCAACCAACCGCGATGTGATGATCCCGATAGTCGCAGCTATGTCGCGCGTAGAAAATGGCGTTGATGCCTGCATGACGGACGTGATGGCCGGCTGGGACCTGTTCATCAACGGTTGATAGCTCGTACTCATTATGGTACTGCGGAAAATAATCCTGATTCTCCTTCTGACCGGCTTGTTCCTTGTCGGATGGTGGCTCGGCAGGCGATCCGTCGATGTCCGTATCATCGAGCATACTCGAATCGATACGGCCTACTTCGAAAGACCGCAACCGCATAAAATACTGTCCTCGGCTATTTCGGTAGAGGTGCCGAAATGGTTGTTCGCCCCAGCGGATACCACCTTTACCACCGTAACAATAAATCCCAACCGGGACAGTGTGCCGGTACAGCTGCCATTCGAACGCCGGGAATATCGCGACAGCAGCTACTTCGCCATAGTGAGCGGAATAGCCCTGGGCGACTGCCACCCTACCCTTGAACACATCGAAACATACGGACGTACTATCACGCAGCAGAAAATAATCCGAACGCCCTACCGATGGCAACTCGGGCCTGCCGCAGGCGTCTATTACGTTAATCGCACGGGTGGCGTATGGATCGGAGGGCAACTTCACAGAAACATCGGAAGGTTCAATATCACGGCATCCCTCGGCTGGGACCCACGCGATAACGGCCCCTATGTTCAAGGAAGCATAAGTATGGATTTATGGCGGAAATAACTTTTTAACGAATTATAATTATGGAAACAATTAAAAAAATCGGACTGCTTTTCCTTGCCTTCTTCTCATTCGTTTGTATTGTGGGTGGGATAGGAACACTCTACTATTGCCAGGTCGAAAGCAGCAACTTGTTCGCAACCGGGTTGATTCCCGTCGGGGCAATCTACTTCTACCTGCTTTGGCCGACATTGAAAAAGTATCTGTTCTAACAGCTTTCGCCCGTCAGGGGTGGGCGTAAAAAAAGCCCCTGCCTTTATTAGCGTCTCTCTTACCTTCCGCTAATAATAAAGGTGCCAACACACCACGACAGGGGCTGTAAAGCCTTTGCAAGTGTGTTGGCACTTATTTTTATTTGGTAAGAGAGTGAACAAAGGTAAGAGAAATATCCTATATGTGCAAATCTGAACTTTACCGACAAATTCTCGGCACGGTATCGCAAGAAACGGAGATTTCGGAAGAGCGAATACTATCCAAAGCCAAAAACGCCGAGATCGTGGATGCCAGGTATTTACTGGTCTATTTCCTCTGGAGGCAGGGATTTCACGCCCCGGTCATATCCTCGCTGATGAACTTCTCACGACGGCCCATAGAGAAGATGATTTCCCAATTCGATCTTCGTCGCAAACAAAGCGGTAAAATGTTCGAAATGCTCCTCGTCCGTATTGCGTCCAAACTCCGTCCCACCTGCGACTGATACGATTGATTCTCCCATCGTTCATGTCGATTTTTGCATTGTGAGCTCAACGGCAGCGTCCGCCGAACGGACGCAACAATGTAAAAGTCTAAAACAATGAACGAAAAAACTTTAGTGTTCGACAACGGTGGCGCAATGGACGGCAACCTCGTGGCCGCGTTGATGAACGGAAACAACCGCAATAACGGCTACGGCAATGGCTACGGCTGGGAGTGGATGTGGATGATCCTGCTCTGGGCTCTCTGGGGCGGCAACGGATGGGGTGGCTTCGGCGGTCGCGGAAACGGACTCTCGAATCTTCCCGCCGAGCTGAACGGCGACGCAGGGCGTCAGCTGCTGATGAATGCCATTCAGGGAAACGGCACCGCCATCAACCAGCTCGCATCTTCGCTCAACTGTTCCGTACAGCAGATTCAGACCGCTCTGTGCAACATCCAGGCACAGTCGGGCCTCTCGGCGCAGCAGATCATCAATGCCGTGCAGTCCGGCAACGCACAGGTGCTTTCGCAGATGGCCTCCTGCTGCTGCGATGTCCGCACCGCCATCGAGCGCCAGGGCTACGAAAGCCAGCTCGCAACGCTCAATCAGACCAACACCCTGACGAGCAACGCCAACACGCAGTTCAATGCCCTCGGCTCGAAGATCGATGCCCAGACGCAGGTCATCAACGACCGTTTCTGTGCCCTCGAGATGCGTGAGATGCAGAACAAACTCGACGCCGAGCGTGCCAAGAGCGCGGCATTGGCCGGGCAGCTCTCCCAAGAACATCAGACGGCGACGATCATGCAGTCGCAGGCCCAGGCCGTAGCGCCCATCAACGCTGCGATCGGCGATCTGAGCAACCGGCTGGCAAAGATCGAGTGCGGCCTGCCGCCTACGACCGTGGTTCCCAATCCGCAGGTGTACGCGATGCCCGCCTGCGTAGCCGCCCAATACGGGCTGGGCTTCGGTGCCGCGTTCGGACTCGGCGGCAACGGCGGATTCTGGGGTTAATACGGAAAGGAGGTATGCTATGGCAGTATTCCCATTTCAGTATGTCAATCGCAGAGGTATCCCGGTCATCAAAACTACGGGTGTGACGGTCAATGCCGCCGATGTCGTGTTCTCATTCCAAAACCACGCCTTTGCCAATTCCTGGTACAGGGGGATAGTCCTGGTCGAGCTGTCGCAGGCAATACCCGCAGGCACGACAGGCACGCTTCCCGTGTTGTTCGAAACCAACGGCGTGACCAAGAATGTGACCACGTACAACGGAGCCAATGTCACCGTGTCCGATATTCCGGGGACGGGTGTATTCCAGCTCTTCTACGACAAACAGACCGACACCCTGCAACTGATGACAGGGGCCGTTTAACCAATAATAAACCGAAGGCTTCAGGAGGGGAAACCGCCCCTCCGGAGCTTTCAAAAAACAATTAACCGAAGATGTTTGCGAATTTAACCAAAGGCGCTCCGGTATATGTACTCGATATGCGCGGAACTCCCAAATACTACATGGCGACGCTTGAAGAGGCGCCACAGCCCTATTTCCCCGCTCCCGGGAACTTTCCCCCGGCGCAGCCTTCCGTCAGCTTCCCGGTAGGGGACCAGAAATGGGTCGTCCCGGTAAATGCCGATATGGTGACAAAGGACGGACTCACGGTCACGACATCCCGCGAACGGCTCATAGACGCCATCAATGCGGCAAAGCAGCAGAGCCAGTCCGTTGTGGATTCCTACGAAAAACACAAGGCCAATCTGGAAGTTTTCGATCAGATCATGCGCGAAGTGAATCCCGCGTACGCGGGTCAGGCGCAACGCGACAAGGAGCTCCAGGAGCTGCGGGCAGAGGTGGGACAACTTCGTCAGATGCAAACGGAGTTCGCCTCCATGAAGTCATCGCTGGACGCCTTTCTTAAATCGCAAATGTCTGCTAAAACAAGCAAATCATGAGAATGTGGGAAATCGAAGGCCGGTACCGCGGTGACGGGTACGGCGAGCGTGAAGAAATCGAACGCAAGATGCGCGAAGCCTACGAGTGTGGCTACGAGGATGCCAAACGCGAAATGCGCGACGGCTACGGGGAGCGTCACACGGGAGGCTACATGCCCGACGGCTACGGTGAGCGTGGCGGAGAATACGGCAGCGACGGATATGGCGAACGAAGAGGTGTCCGGGGAACCGGACCCTACTCCAGATTCCGCCGGTAAAACGAATCCGGAGAGGGGAGAAATCCCCTCTCTTTAACAGCGAAACCTATGGACAGAGAAAGATTGGACGCAAGGGACTCCATGCCGGCAGATATTCGCGCATACCTCGAAAAAAACGGATGGTCCTTTTCGAAGAAAATGTGTGAATTTGCCGTCAGCCGCATGAAGGACCGCGACGGGAAGAAAATAGAACCCATCACCAAAGAGCAGATCGACAAATTGCTCAAGACGAACGGTATCGAGCTCAAGCACGACAACGGCTACGACTGTGTATATGTCGCGAATATGGCCCGGGCCGATTACTGGGGATCATCCATTGCCGATGAACAACACCTGGCCCTGTTCGTCAAGGATTTCATCGACGATGAAGACGCCTATCCCGGGCTGCCCTTCACACGATATTTCGCCGATCTGATAGGGTCGGGAACAAATGTTCCGTGGGAAGATGTCCTGTAACAGAATCAAATCCAGAACGCGGCTCGAAAGACCGTATGTGAGGATTCAAAAAGTGTATTCAACGACATGAAGCTGCGGGATCTGAGGATAGAGAACTATGATTGGCATGTGCGGTTTTACTTCGCCGTACATGGCTATCACACGCGCTCTATCCTTTTTTCTTTGGAACAGATAGAGTGTCCCAGGCCAATTATGGAGCGAGTACGGGAAAATTTGGAAAAGGCCGATATGGATTCGGGATTCACCTATTCCAACAAGACCCGGCGAAGGTCTGTCGTAGTCGTAGGATTGGCGTCATCCCAGGCACAATTCCTGAACTCTTTCGAGCATGAACTGCGGCACCTGTGCGACGACATCGCCGTAGCATCCGCAATGCCGATGCAAGGCGAAGAAGTAGCCTATCTGACAGGACAGATAAATACAATGCTTTGGAAAGATATTCACCAATTTATTTGTTGCAAAGGTAAATGCGACGGTTATGGACGAACAAACTAAATATCTGATGTCATTGTTGGAGATCAGCGAATGCTGCTACCCTATTTATGTAGCCGTAATCTGCGAATTGATAGAATCGATATAATAGCTGGATAAGATCGGCTTTTATATCTTCATCAATGTCCCGACAACGTGCGAAAGGCGCACTTCCTTCGTGTGCCCCGAAAGATACGTTATAAAGTAGCTTCACGTCCGGCTCCCGCCCAATAGAGTTCAATGCTTGAAACGACATTAACAGAATGAATCAAAAGAACACTTTTATCGTCTAATTGCAATTATGCAATAGGATGAACGGATGTAATTCTACATCATATATTCCGAATTGCACGGTTATTATCCTCTCCCTTTCCGCAAATTCATCAAAATAAAGGCAGCTCCTGCTGCCATCCGTCAATGTGTTCTCTAATATTCCTTTTGAATTTCCGCCATAAAAACGGCAAGGATTTGTGTGCCTTGAATCGATAGACGAAATCATGGCGATAACTCACGCCCATCCTTGCTTCCCGGCAGATAATCATTTCGAGCAATCGATTCCGTGAATAACTGATGTATATTTCGGAATCGTCACGTGCCCCGCCTCTGCGTTCGTTTTTCCTATATCGTCCCATTTGCAAATTCCGAATAAATCATTATATTTGTATCGGTGTGAGGGGTGATTCTTCGGAATTGCCTCTTTTTTATTCATCTTCGAAGGCGTCCGGTACTTCTCCGGAATGTTCCCGACAAAAACCGATTGGCCGGATCTCTGGGCCGCTGCAATCTTCGAAAACAATAATTGCCATGTTTCCGTCCGATCTGCATCCAATCAATTCACAACTATTCGGAATGTCGATTCTCACCTCAAATCTCCGATTCATAGCTACCTGCTTTTTGAGTATATCGCCGACCGCAACTCTCCAAAACGCGGATTAAGTGCCTCCGGTGTTCTGGTGTATCCTTATCCGGAGCAACATAAAACGTTACCCCCGCAATTCGAATTATTCTCGTACATTTATTTTCTATTGCCAACATTCAAATCAGAAATATTGTATGAAAGGAATATATCAAACTGTTTATATAGAGATGCTCCTTGAAGATTATCGCTATATGTACGTTGCTCGTAAAGGGGAGTGCTATATGCTATGTTACGAAAATACGCCTCGCTAAAATACTTCATATTAGATTCTTCCTTCATTTACTAATCGCCAATAATACTTTCCCAACTCTGTCAACTGACATCCGGTACTATGAACTCCTCATTTATAGGTTTTACAAACCCTATACTCTGCAACTTTTGAAGTAATTTGAATTTTCTAACGTTGTTCGCATCTGCATAAGGGAGAATATATTCATGATTTACAGATGGGTCGTTCGTATCCTCAAAAGATGGGTCTAGAGCTAAATCGTTATTGGGATTTGTAAACAGGTTTGTTAATTCGCGAATAATTGACAATGATACCTGTGGCGTAACTGTACGTAATGGAGCAAATTCCGTAACATTAGTCTTGAATACAGGTCTTTGATCCCAAGGTCCAAAAGAGCGATCGATATATGCATATACACCGCCAATAGTAATGTTACCGCAATAATCCGATGCTCCGCCATTTAGCGCAGTACATAATAATTCTGTAAAAAGACCATGACCACCAGCTTCCATAGCAACTTCGTCTTCACGACAAGCTGTTAAGACTGAAACTCCTGTATTTAAAATGCTACCTACATCCTGAAGTTCGTATTTCCCGATATTGCCTGAGTGACAACAATCCAAAATGATAATCTTGTTGCGAACCTTGGAAGTGTTAACAATACTCATTATTGTTGACATCTGTATCCCCGTATAATATTGACCAGGGGTAGCTATATCTTGAGGCATAACAATTTCTGCACCAGTGCTATTCATATAGCCATGCCCAGAAAAATAAAAGAGAGCAGTATCATCATTTCCTGCAAAAAGTTTACGAATAGCATCCATCACTTCTCCTGAAGTCTGTACATTTGGCATCATTTTTACGCCAAAGTTAGGAGATCCGTCACCATGTCGTTCAATTGCAGCTTTAACGCTATTGATGTCCTCAATACACCCTGTCAATTCATTTCCTTCGGGATAATCATTAATCCCAATCAACAATGCCTTTTTCATGTAACAAATAGTTATAGTGATTGATAAATGGCGTAGTTACGGACAGCATTGGCAACAGATTTTGCATTCCAGCCAACGATAACATCTGCTGCATTTTTTACGATAGAGGATGTGCGTTCTGCTCCCCATGGCTGAACAGCAATGATAGGTTTGTTGTACTTCTTTGCCATTTCAATCTCTTTATTAATCCATTTGCTATAAGTGGCATAAACTCCTGCAAGAATGATAATGCAACTGCACCCCTTTACCTTTGCCTCTATTGCATCAGATAATTGTTTGTCTGTGCCATTTGTGTGAATAGGATCATTTTTAGGAACTGAATGGTTGTAAAAGACGATACCTTCCTAACGCAAGAATGATTCAATTTTGTCATAATCTGAAGAATATGCCCACGAGTGTGATATAAATATTCTATACATATCAATTAGCGCGAATTCTCTGGTCCTTCGCCAGGGTCTTAATTTCGAATTCACACAGCAAAGATATGGACTTTTTCTCTTACAAACAAACAACATGTGAAAAATTCACATTTACAATATAGATATTTGGCATTTATTGGCATATACATTTGTTTTGCTGAGAAAAAATCTCTAAATTTGCACCGATTTATTATATAATCAATGAGATAGTATATGTTACAGCAATTTATAGTTGAGAACTTTCTCTCTTTTAGGAACAGGGAAACCTTCTCTCTTCTACCTAATAAAGGCACTTTGAAAAAGGAACATAAAACGGAACCCATTAAAGGACAATGGGTATTAAAGTCTGCTGCAATGTTTGGAGCGAATGCAGGTGGAAAGAGCAATTTCGTAAAAGCGATTGAGTTAGGGAAAAGGCTTGTTCTAAGGGGCACGAGAACAGATGATTTGATAGATTTTTACCCATTTCGCTTGAGTTCCGAAAATAAAAAAAGAGATACCACTATTATTTATCACATACTATGTGGTAACAAAAAATATGAATACGGATTTAGTTACAATTCTGAACAAATAAGTTCAGAATGGCTTAAACAAATAAACAAAAACAGCGACTGTGTTATTTTTCAAAGAGAAACAAAAAAGTCTGAATTTGAAATTTCATATCTACTTAAGCTTAACCCCAAAGAAGAAGAATCACAATTCCTTTCTTTTCTAGCAAAAGCAACGCCACAAAAGCAATTATTCCTCCACGAAGTTATGAGTCGTAACATTCATGAAAATGTATCAAATATAAAAGATTTAGATGCAGTTATCGACTGGTTTGTAAATTCCCTTAAAATTATATTTCCCGACACACCATACAAACAAGGTGTATTACTTAAAGCGGCTGATGATAACGACTTAAAACGTGGTTTTGGGGCACTATTAAGATACTTCAATACGGGCGTTGATGGTGTGAAATTAATAGATGTTCAATTTGAAAAACTTGGAATTCCACACGATTTACAACGTGCAATCAAAACAGATTTATCAAAATCCAATACTGATGAAGCATTTGGAGCATTAAGATTTGACGATAACCTGTATTTAATTAACTTGATTGATGGTGAAATTAGGGCTAAGAAATTGATGACTGTGCATAAAAAAATGGATGAAGCTGACATTGAACTTTTTTCGCTTGGCGATGAGAGTGATGGTACAAAACGTTTATTCGATTATATTCCACTTATCTTGGACTTGATTCAAGGAGGAAAAGTCTTTATTGTTGATGAAATGGAACGTAGCTTACATCCATCACTTATTAAGCAAATAATTTTATTGTTTTATAAGCATTCAAAAGATGTTTCTAGTCAACTGATTTTTACCACTCATGAAAGCTCTTTAATGGATCAAAAGATATTCAGGAGAGATGAAATATGGTTGATGAAAAAAGACAATAACGGTATCAGTTCATTTGGACGAATGGATAATTTATATAATGTGCGTTTTGATAAAATGCTTCAAAACAGTTACCTCAATGGCGAATACGGCGCAACCCCCATATTCGAGACAGAAGAAGAGATAAATAAATTATTTTCATCTTTAAAATAATTTTCTGATGGTAAGTTTTATTTCTAAATTTTTGTTCACTGCCACGGTAACAGCACCAACATTCTTGTCACTGGGATTAATAGGTGTTATTAAGGATAGCACGAATTATTTTCAACTATGGGATGATATGCTAGAAAATAAGATATTTCCTACTAGTTTTGAATGGTGGGGCATCAATATTAGTTTCGGATTTATGTTGATATGCCTTATCGGTATTAAAATTTTTCTTTATAGAAAATCCAACAAACACAAGGAAGGAAAAACCATTCAAGTGAAATCTTATTCAAATTTATCTCTGAACAGTGCGGAGCAAATAATTTCATCTATAATCCCTTGGTTAACAATATTTGCCGACAAACTTGATTTTATGGTATTATTTGTTTGCATAATACTTCAATGCTGCTTTATCGCGATTGCAAGTTACAATAACAATAACTACAATTTACTTTGTTCAATATGGGGGTATCGTTATTATGAAGTATATACAGAAGAAAATACCTACATACTAATTTCTGGAAAATGTATCAGAAATAAGAATGAGATTAAAAAGTTTATTGAAGTGACAGATTATA
>ERZ780052.122-NODE-122-length-31573-cov-4.594010_pt1 | contig 31573 bp, 15 predicted proteins | sample MGYA00511845_ERZ780052 | MGnify/ENA primary metagenome ERZ780052 (study PRJEB29588, sample SAMEA1970897) | human gut metagenome | biome: human gut; feature: human-associated habitat; material: faeces | place: Denmark | collected 2008/2010 ...
CGAAGGCTAATACCTGTATAAGCAATATTCCGACAATGCTTTCAAAGACGTACAGGCAGTAAACACCTTCATCAACTACGACCTGCCCCTGCGGAAAGTGTTCAACAAAATGTCTTTTCTGCTGCGCTACGACATGATGACAGACCAAAGCGATGCCAAAACCACCGATGAAGAAACCGGTGCACTGGCAACCACCGACTACAAACGCCAGCGACTGACAGGCGGCATCACTTTCAGCCTCAGCAAAGCATTCCGCACCGACCTGCGCCTGAACTACGAAAAGTATTTCTATGCCAAAAACAGCATTGCCAAAGAATCCGAACAAGACAAAATCGTACTGGAGCTAATGGTGAGATTTTAACTGCCGGAAGAGTTGCATATCTACCGCAAAATCCGTATATTTGGAATAAGCAAAGCAACGATGTATGGCCAATCCGCTTATTCCGGGCATCAGTGCCACAGAGCAAGACTTGTTGTATAAAAAGCTAAGTATATACAACCAGAAGAAAGCTTCTTTCAAAGAAGCCGGCGCTTATCTTGTGGTATTGCCGAGAACGGATTATCCCCGGTATTCCCTTTGGGTGTACTCCCCCCTGCCCGAAAGGCAATCCATCTTTTATATCTTCGATTTGAACGATGAGGATTTGGCGGCGATGCATGTTTTCGCCAAGAGAGTGGCACTTGCCATCGGCAAGGCCTTTCCGTGTAGAAAGGTAGGAGAAGCGGTATTGGGGCTGGAAGTGCCTCATGCGCACATACATTTGATTCCTATGCAGAACGAAAAAGATATGCTTTTCTCCAATCCCAAACTGAAACTGACGGACGAAGAATTCAAGGCTGTGGCAGAAGCTATCCGTGCAGTGCTTTAATCGGTTTATTTTCCTCCCCTAAATAAACGGAAGCGGGAGTTGGACTTCATCCAGCTCCCGCTATTTTTTTGCCTTCGGCACCTATCCTTTAATTTTTAATTTAAATGTATTCCTCTCCCAGTTTTATCTGGGCATCATTCACATATTTGCGGATGGTATGTTCTTCATCTTTCTTGCAAATCAGTAATACATTGTCCGACTCGGCTATGAGATAACCTTCCAAACCGTCGATAACTGCAAGTTTGTTGTCGGGCAGCACCACGATATTGTCTTTGCTATTATAGATGAGGGATTTACATTTTAAGGCTACATTGCCTGCTTCATCTTTGGGAGACAAATCATACAAAGACCCCCAGGTTCCTAAATCAGACCAGCCGAAATCGCCTAATGACACATATACATTGTCTGCCTTTTCCATGATGCCGAAGTCTATGGAGACATTGGGGCAAGCAGGGAAGTTCTCATCAATGAATTGTTTCTCTTGGACTGTTCCATACACATCTTTGCCGGGGGCCAGTTTAGAAGTCAGCTCGGGCAGCAGGGCTTCGTTTGCCTTGATGATGGTATTTACGTTCCACATGAACAGACCAGAGTTCCAATAGAATTCTCCACTTTCCACGAATACTTTTGCCAGTTCCAGTTCGGGCTTTTCAGTGAAGGTTTTTACCTTGTAGAAATTATCACCGGCGGCTTCGGCTATTTGTATATAGCCATATCCGGTTTCCGGACGGTTGGGCTTGATGCCGAGTGTCAGCAGATTGTCCGATTGGGAAACGAAGTCCAGCCCTTTTTCGATGGCTGCCAGAAATTCGCCTTCCTTCAGGATTAAGTGGTCCGAAGGAGCTACCACTATATTGGCGTTCGGATTCAAGGCGCGGATATGATAGGAAGCCCACGCAATGCAGGGGGCTGTATTCCTGCGTGTCGGCTCCAGTAGAATCTGTTCGGGTTTAAGTTCGGGAAGCTGTTCTTTTACAAGGTCGGCATACAAGTCATTTGTTACGATAAGTATATTTTCCATGGGGATTACCTGCTTGAAGCGGTCGAAGGTTTGCTGCAGCAAGGAACGTCCTGTACCGAAGAAATCCAGAAACTGTTTTGGAAGTGTCTTGCGGCTGAATGGCCAGAAACGGCTGCCGATTCCTCCGCCCATAATTACACAGAAATTATCCTTATTGGTTACCATGCTATTGATTTTAAAAGTTTCTGCTAATGTACTGCATATTTTACAAACAAGGAATGATTCAAGCAGGTTTTATCGTTTTTTTCGCCTTTTTTTAGGAAAAGTATTGCAGGTTTAGAAAAAAGCTGTATCTTTGCACCGCATTTGAGAAGTCAAACATGCCCAGATGGCGGAATCGGTAGACGCGCTGGTCTCAAACACCAGTGGATTCACTTCCATCCCGGTTCGACCCCGGGTCTGGGTACGAAATAAAGAAGCGGGGAAAGTTTTAATGCTTTTCCCGCTTTCTTTTTATACTTATCTTTTATGCCCTTTGCTCATGGGAACAGATATCTGGCAAGAGATAGAAGTACTGAATCAAGAATTTGTGAGGCTTGGTATCAGTCAGTCGGTAGACTATGAAAAGTACTACCTCTATTCGCTTATTACCCATTCTACTGCTATTGAGGGCTCTACACTTACCGAATTGGATACCCAGTTGCTTTTTGATGAGGGGGTAACAGCCAAAGGAAAGCCGTTGGTCTATCATCTGATGAATGAGGATTTGAAGAAGGCATACGAACTCGCCAAAGAAGAAAGTGCACAAAATGCGGAAATTACGCCTGTTTTCTTACAAAAATTGAATGCTGCTCTAATGCGTACTACTGGGAGTGTATATAATGTAATGGGCGGTTCTTTTGATTCTTCTAAAGGTGAATTTCGTTTGTGCGGCGTTACTGCTGGGGTGGGCGGGTGTTCTTATATGAGCTATCCTAAAGTTCCCGCTAAAGTAGAAGAACTTTGTTCTATATTGAGAGAAAAGCAAAAGAATATGGAAACATTTCGGGAACGATATGAATTGAGTTTCAATGCTCATCTCAATTTGGTAACCGTTCATCCGTGGGTAGATGGCAATGGGAGAACGGCTCGTTTGTTGATGAACTATATCCAGTTCTGCCATCATCTTTTTCCGACGAAAATCTTTAAAGAAGATAGGGGCGACTATATTCTTTCTTTGCGGCAGTCGCAAGAAGATGAGAACAGTCAGCCTTTCTTGGACTTTATGGCAGCGCAGCTGAAAAAATCATTTGCGTCAGAGATTGAGAAATACAATACTGGACGTAAAAAAGGTTTTAATCTCATGTTTTGAAAAGCGACGATTCCTTCCTGATAAGCTCATATAGGCATTAGCTGATTGTGCTGTATCATCCTTTTGTATTGGGTTATTCTCAAAATATTCTCTTCTCGGCATTAAATACAAAATAATGGGTGTAAAATGCAAATTTATTTCGTAGATACTGTTTTCGCATTTATTTTTTTCTAAATTTGCAGTAGCTGGAATCTTATCTAACTATTTAATTATTAAATGTTTGCCAATTATGACAAAACATGTTCCTCTTTTTTTACCTCTCGGAAGTATTCGGTTACTGACGATATTCTTCTCTTTTTGTATAATCTTTGTTCATCCGGCATTGGCTGACAAAATGGCTGAAAGCCCCGAACTTTTCGATACTGCTTTCACCTTGCAGGAAAGGCTTGATATTCCCGACGGGTTTGTTCAAAGAGAGATGGTCTATATTTCCATTCTTTTAGGTACATTGGTGCTGTGCCTCTTCTTTTTCTTCATGCAGAGGCGGATGAAGAAATTGAGGGAAAGGGACCGGGAGAGGTATCTGCAACTGTTGGAAGGCATTCTTGATAATCTTCCCATTGCGGCAAAAGTGAAGGATGTGAATGATGGGATGCGCTATACTTTTTGGAATAAAAAGGCAGAGGAACTCTTTGAATGTTCGACCAGAGAGGCTATAGGCAAGACGGATTTTGAAACAATGCCAGAGGCTGCGGCTTTAATTAGGAAGGAGGATGAAGAGTTGGTCAAGACGGGGATTCCACAAGAAGGTATACGACGTTTTTTTACCAAGAAGAACGAGGAGCGGTTTACCTTCCAGAACAATAATTTTATAAAGCTTTCTGATGGTCGCAAGTGGATTGTTTATACTGCTTGGGACATTACTGATTTGAAAATCATGGAGCGCAAGCTACGTCTGGCCAAAGAGGAGGCTGAGGAGTCCAACCGGATAAAATCGGCTTTCCTGGCCAATATGAGTCATGAGATACGTACTCCGCTCAATGCAATAGTTGGTTTTTCGAGTATTTTGGCCACGGAAGTGTCTGAGGAAGAACGGGTGGAGTATCTCGATATTATAGAGCGGAATAATGAACTGCTGTTGCAGCTCATCAATGACATTCTGGATTTGTCGAAGATAGAAGCCGGTACATTGGAGTATGTCTATGCTAACGTGGATATCAATAAAATGGTGTCCGAGATAGAGCAGGCTACAAGTATCAGGCTGACCAATAAAGACGTGCGTCTGGTCACGGTTACGCCATTGCCCGGTTTGCTGCTGTATACCGATCAGCGCAGAATTACTCAGGTATTCAATAACTTCATCAGTAATGCGCTGAAGTTTACTGCTGCCGGTAGCATTACCATTGGTTACGGAATGCCCGAAAATAGCTATATCCGTTTTTATGTCACCGATACCGGGACGGGGATATCATCTGAGAATGCGCAGGGGATTTTTAACCGCTTTGTGAAGCTGGATTCCTTTAAGCAAGGTACCGGACTGGGACTGGCCATTTCGCAAAACATTGTGAAGGAACTGAAAGGAGAGATAGGGGTGGAGTCACAGTTGAGCAAGGGCTCCACTTTCTGGTTCACGTTGCCTTTTTATAAGATGGACGCGCACCGTTCTATCTTTCCTTGATGCTGCAAGCTCAATCCAATGAAGGGACATCGATTGTCTGGCTTTCCTCGTTCCAGTTGTCAAGGGTGAATTCTCCGGATGATTCTTCGGAAAAGATGTCTCCCAGAGTGAGGGTCAGGGTCAGTTTGGAGTTTGCTTCCAAAGGTCCGTTCAATGTTTGCTTGAAACTTTTCACGTTTCCATTTTTCAGTATGATGCTCATCTGGAATTCCGGTTTCCCGAAAGAAGGGAAGAGCATGACGGTGGCGTTGCTCATTTGTGTACCGTCGACGGAACGGACCAGAGGGAAGGCTACTGTGCGTGGGCTTCCTTGAGGAGCGGCGGTGTAGAAATTCAGTTCTCCAGCAATATTGGTGATGCGCACCACCATGCTGTCGATGCTCGAACTGAGGATGCCGTTGTTCTTGTCCTTGATGATTACTTTCAGCCCGGTCACTACCCGTTTGAGGGATGCTTTCAGGTCCTCACTTCCAATGTTGGCAGGCTGGACGGCGTGTACCAGGTCGAATACCGGATAATAGGTTGTGTCCGCTTCCATTTTGAATAGGGAGAAGTGTTGCCGGGACATGTCTTCGCCTAAGATGTAGACCGGGTCCCTCATGAGAGGATGTGCATAAATCGGCTCCTCGTATTTAGGGGTTCCCCAATAAATCATGTTATAGAGACCTGCGGGTAAGGATAACTCTCGATTGACGCCATCGTTATAGAAAGCTCCGTCTTTAACTTGGTAGTAACCGTAAAAAGGTGTCAGCTTCCGGTTTATGTAGTTTCCATAATAAATAGAGGTGCCCGCCTTGCAGGGCATGATGGTCAGTATGCCGGTCAGCGGGCTTTGTCCGCTTTCTGTGGACACGTCCATCAAAAGTCGTGGTGATACCAACTCACTGCTTTTTTCTATCTGGGGCAGATTGTCATCGGCGCAGCTTGCCACGATTGTGGCAAGTACTGCAAATACTACTAATTTTTTCATTATCTGTTAAGCTTTAGGTTGTTCTTCCTTGAGAACGTTTTTAGAAAGAAATGGTTCTTTGTACTCCGGAGAAAGTATATTGGGGATGGAAAAGTGAGGTGAAACCAATTCCGGTATTGAGGGGAATGGGAAGAATAGCCCCTCTTCAAAAGGCTTAGAGAAGGGACGGAAAACAAATTATACCTTTTTTAGTAACATTTTAGAAGCCTTGATTAACGAAATCATATACTCTTCGTAACAATTTCTCGACATTCTTTTCTTGTTCCTCCATACATTTGCATCCGAGTTCTTTGGTATTAATTGAAGAACACAATGAATCTTTGATATTAACCATTAAATAATGTACAATGAGAAAAACATTCTTGGAAAAGTGCATAAATCTGCGTTTATGCCGTGTTGCATTGGTACTTTTGTTTCTTGTACCTGCAATCAGTAGCCTGCAGGCTAATCCTTCTCAAAACAAGACCATTTCGGGTGTTGTGACATCGGCTACGGATAGTGAGCCGTTGATAGGTGTCAGCGTGCAGGTGAGAGAAACCGCTACGGGTGGAATTACCGACATTGATGGCCGGTATTCGGTAAGTGCCCAACAAGGACAGACACTGGTGTTTTCTTACATCGGTTATCAATCACAGGAAATCAAGGTAGGTACTTCTTCCGTCATCAATGTGGTGCTGAAGGAGGACACGGAAATGTTGGATGAAGTGGTTGTAGTGGGCTATGGTGTCCAGAAGAAGAAATTGGTGACGGGTGCCACTGTTCAGGTGAAGGGTGACGAAATAGCCAAGATGAATACAACCAATCCCTTGCAGGCTATGCAGGGACAGACACCGGGTGTAAGTATTGCTTCGACTTCCGGTCAACCGGGTGCTGACATGAAAGTGAGTATCCGTGGTCTTGGTACCGTGGGAAATAGTGCTCCTCTTTATCTGATTGATGGTGTGGGTGGTGATATTTCTACTTTGAATCCTGCCGATATTGAAAGTATAGATGTACTGAAAGATGCGGCTAGTGCGGCTATCTACGGTTCGGCCGGTGCTAATGGTGTAGTGCTTATTACTACCAAGCAAGGGCGCGAAGGTAAAGCGCAGATTAGTTTCGATGCTTATTATGGAATACAGAATGTAGCTCGTAAGGCCAATATGCTGAATGCAAAAGAGTATATGGCCATTATGGATGAGCAGGCTTTGAATAGCGGACTTTCGGCTTACGATTGGAGCCAATACCAGTCTATTTACGATGCCAACGGCAATGTGTATGATACGGATTGGGTAGATACTATGTTCAAAGATAATGCCACAACGGAGAGCTATACGCTGGGTGTCACTGGTGGAAGCGCAACTTCCACTTATGCCCTTTCGTTAGGATATATGAGTCAGGAAGGTATTGTCGGCGGTTCGGATGTGTCTAACTATTCGCGTTACAATTTCCGTGTGAACAGCGAGCACAAACTTTTCAAGGATATTTTGAAAGTGGGCGAGCAGGTGAGTTTTGTATATAAGATGAATAACGGTATCAGTGTAGGCAACCAATATAATAATACCTTACGCGGTGCATTCGGAACATCGCCTATCGCTCCTGTCTATAGCGATAATAATCTTTATGATTCGCCTTACAATGACACCAGTACCAGTGACTGGAATAAAGGTGATGGAAACCCTTATGGTTTAATGATGACCGACAGCAACAATGAGAACAAAACGGCTACTTTTTCCGGTAATGTTTATGCTGAATTGCAGCCTGTCAAGAATTTGAAGATAAAGTCTGTATTCGGTGTGGTTTATGGTTCCAGCGAATACCGTAGTTTCAAGCCTCTCTACAAGTTCAGCCAATATATATATAATGAAGAACGTACTACCGTATCTCAAAATGCCAATCACTCTTTGGGTATGACATGGACCAATACGGCTTCTTATGACTGGACTATGGGAGAACATTCGTTCAACGCCTTGCTGGGTATGGAAGCCTATCGTTACGAGGGCACTTATATCGAAGCTAAAAATGGTATGTTGAAAGAAGGTTTTGATGATTGGGAGCATGCTTTTGTGGGCAACGGAACGGCCTCCGATTCGACCAACGGCTTGGGTGTCAGTGGCAATCCGCATACCGAGAGCCGCAAGGTGTCCTATTTCGGCCGATTGGGTTGGAACTGGAAAGAAACTTATATGGTCAATGCTACTTTGCGTGCAGACGGTTCGAGCAACTTTGCCAAAGGCAACCGTTTTGGTTACTTCCCTTCGGTATCGGCAGGATGGACCATTACTAACGAAAAATTCATGGAAAGTACGCAAAACTGGCTCGACTTCCTGAAAATACGTGCCAGCTGGGGACAAGTGGGTAATGCCAACATTGACGCATTCCAATATCTGGCTCCTATCAAGAGTACCAATACACACTATCTTTTCGGCAGCGGTTACGGCGACTCGGATGCTGCGGCACAGCTCGGAACCAACTGGGGAGCTTACCCTAGTCGTCTGGCTAATGCTGACATCAAGTGGGAGACTTCACAGCAGACCAATATCGGTCTTGATGCCCGATTCCTCAACAGTCGCCTGGGTGTTAATTTCGATTTCTACATTAAAGATACTAAAGACTGGCTCGTGGTGGCTCCTATTCTTGCTACTGCCGGAGCAGGTGCTCCTTATATTAATGGCGGTGGAGTGAAAAACACCGGTGTGGAACTCAATCTTACTTGGAATGACCAAATAGGCAAAGACTTTAGTTACAATATCGGTATCAACGGTGCCTACAATAAGAATAAGGTCGGAGAGATTCCTAACGACGATGGTATCATTCATGGCTCTACCAACCAGTTGTATGACAATACTCCTGAATTCTATCGTGCCGAGAATGGTAAGCCTATCGGTTATTTCTATGGTTTCAAGACAGCAGGCATATTCCAAAACAATCAAGAAATAGAGGATTGGATTAAGGCTGGTAACGGTGTGCTGCAAGCTGACGTACAACCAGGTGACGTGAAGTTTGTGGACATCAACCATGACGGACGGGTGAACGAGCTTGACAAGACCGATCTTGGTAACGGTATTCCTGATTTCACCATGGGCTTCAATCTCGGTTTCAACTGGAAAGGACTTGATTTCTCTGTAGTGGCCAACGGTGCTTTCGGACAGCAGATTGTCCAGAGCTATCGTAACCATACCTCCAAGCAAGCCAATTATACTACTGCAATTTTAGGACGTTGGACAGGAGAGGGAACCAGCAATCGCATACCTCGTGTCACAGACCAGAATCTCAACTGGCAGTTCTCAGACCTCTATGTGCAGGATGGTGATTACCTGCGAATCAGTAACATTACTTTGGGCTACGACTTTGCCAAGCTACTGAGATGTAAGGTCATCAGTCAGTGTCGTATCTATGCTCAGGTACAGAATGCGTTCACATTTACCAAATATGACGGCATGGATCCGGAAATAGGTTATGGTCCCGAAGGAGATAACGGACAAGGTTGGGTGTCGGGCGTTGATTTAGGTTATTACCCCCGTCCCCGTACTGTATTGTTTGGCGTTAACTTGAAATTTTAAAATATAGACTGATATGAAGAAAAACAAAAATATATTTATGGCAAGTGTCCTGCTCCTGAGTTTGGGACTGGCTTCGTGTACCGACAGTTTTCTCGATGTTACGTCGAAGACTGAATCTTCAACCGGTACATTCTATAAGACTGAAAAAGATGCTTATCGTGCCCTGATAGGTTGTTATGATGGTTGGCGCCAGACTTCATCAGCCATGATGGTAGGGTTTTATATGGCTTCCGAGGTGATGAGTGCCGAGTGTTTTGGCGCTACCGGAAATGCCGATGGACGTGGCTATCAGGCCATTGACCGTTTTGACATCTCCCAATCGCCGGCTGACCTCAACCTATACGAAGGTGACTGGAAAAATTATTATGCGGGCGTCTATCGTTGCAACGAGCTGATAGCTCATGAAGAGCAGATTGTATGGAATGAATCGGATAGCAAACGTGGTATCTATATGGGCGAATGTCGTACGTTGCGTGCATTGCTTTATCTGGATATGGTTCGTTTATGGGGGAATATCCCACTCTTTCTGGAACCGGTAAACGAAAATCGCGCTCCTTCACCTGCCAAAGAGGTGTTCAGTGCCATATTTACTGACTTAAAATATGCTATCGAGAATATTCCCGGTGACGCTTATCCCAAGGCCGACTATACCAAGAACGACGGACATATTACAAAATATGCCGCCGAGGCTTTGCTGGCACGTGCCTATCTTTTCTATACCGGATATTACGGTGAAGAACCTGTAGAGGTGACTCGTGCCGAAGCTTTGGCTGCTGTAGAAGACGTAATCGCTTCAGGAGAATATGGTTTGGTACCGCAATTCAAGAATTTATGGCCGGCTTCTTCTGCAAAAGTGGCCGAAAAAGGAGACTATGAAACTTTGAAGGGTACATATGCCGGTGATGGAAACAAGGAAACCATTCTTGCGTTGAAATTTACCGCTACTCAGGATTATAACGGGAATAATGACTCCAACCGTTGGCAGGTGATGTTGGGTATGCGCCAGCTTAATGCTGCTCCCTATTGCAAGGGATGGGGCGCATTGACGGTAAATCCTGATTTTGTGGAAGCGTTTCCCACTGGTGACCTCCGCCGTTCGGCTTCTATCATTGATTTGGTAGGGGAAGGAATCACCGGTTCGGCCGACTTTACCACCAGTTTTAATGACTGGCGTGAATATACCGGCTATGCTGTGAAGAAGTATGCTCCCCTTTGCTATGCCGATGGAAGCCATGCCGGTAAGCAGGATGGTAGCGGTGACTTCCAGACACAGAACCGCCAAGACTACGTTATTATCCGTTATGCCGACGTATTGTTGATGGCCGCAGAACTGGGTAGCCCCAATGCGCAAACTTATTTCGACCAAGTGCGTAAGCGTGCTTATCAGGTTGATGACAACGGAACAGTATCGGCCAACTATCAAGCTAAGAGTGTGTCTCAACAAGCTATTATGGAAGAACGTCGTCTTGAATTTGCTTTTGAAAGCATTAATTATTGGGATCTCCTGCGTCAAGGTATAGACGTGGCAGCCGAGAAGCTCGCCTTGAATGGTGTCAAGGTGAAGAGTGGAGGCGCTGATGATGCAATAACCATACGGGTCGACCGTGTGAAAGCCACCAAAGGCTTGAGCCAGATTCCTTATAATCAAATTAACCTTTCACAGAGTGTACTTGTGCAGAATCCCGGATGGTGAGTACCATTAATAGAGTAAATAAAAAATAAAAACAATAAGATATGAGACTTAAATCATTCTTTTCCATATTGGCAGGAGCGGCTTTGATATTTTCCGCTTGCTCGCCCGAAGAGTACGAGATGGGGGCAAAAACCTATGTTTCCGATGATTTGGTGGAAGGTATCGCCTATACGGTGACCCCTGATGCCAATGATCCTAATACGATTCATCTGACTTCGCTCATCAAGGGAGCCACTCCCTTGTGGGTCACTCCAAGCGGTCCTTCTCAAAAGACCACTCTTGACTTGGCACTTCCTTTTGCCGGAGAATATAGCGTGACTTTCGGCGCTTCCACACCGGCAGGTCCGGTATATGGCGAACCATATACCTTCAAGGTAGAGACCAATAACTTTGCCATGCTCGAAGACCCTATCTGGGCTAACCTTGCAGGTGGAGTGGGCAAGAGCCGTAAGTGGGTTCCCATTGACAAGAACTTTGGTATTGGCCGTTGTTCGGGACCGGTGATGTACATGAGCCACACTGATGTGAAAAATGATGGAAGCAATATTACCGACCTTATGATTGGTAGCGCCAATTGGGCTCCCAACTGGGATCCGGGTATCCAATCGTGGCTCATTCCGGCAGACGACCCCTATTTCCAGTCGTACATCACTTTCGGCCTGGATGCTGTGAAAGGCTGTACGGTGGAACTTCATCGGGTGGCTGCTTCGGGCACGACGGATGCCACCGGAACTTTCAACTTGAATGTGTCTGACCCGAAACGCCCTGTCATATCTTTCTATGGCGGTACCTATTCATTGCATAACGAGGGTTTTGATGATGTCTGTTCCAACTATACCAACGACATCAAGATTATAGAATGTACTCCTTATCTGCTGCAGGTAGCTACGATGCGTACCAATAGCGAAGGTCCGTGGTGGCTGGTGTGGAACTTCATTTCCGAAGAGGCTTATAATGACCCCAGTATCATACCGACTGAAGATCCGGGTTTGCTTCAGCCTGCCGAAGTACAACAGCCTGCCATTGAAGATTTGGCAACCAAACTGTTCACTACTGAAATCAACGGTGTCACCTATGTGGGCAATGAGGCACGCTTCCTCATCAATGATGAAGAACCTTATGACTGGACATGGTGGAATGGTGGCTCTGCTGCTTGGGAAAGCGTAGTGAAGGGACAGTACGGTTCTTCATGGGCACCTGTGGCCGATGCTTCCATTGCCGACTATGAGCTGGTATTGAGCAGCACGGCCGATGGCTACAAATGGGATGACGGTACCAATGCCGGTAAGCTTGCCATTGAAGACGGCAAATTGAAATTTATGGATGCCGACGGCAATCCGGTTGAGATAACCGTCCTCACCGCTACCGGTGATAAGCGCACGGTGGAAGTGAAGGGAAGCGAGTTTACCGTAATGGCTTGCGATGTCACCAGCTCTTTCCAGATGGGTGTGCCTGCAACGACCAATGACAAGGGAGCCGTGGATTCTTATCTTTGTGCCAACCTCAACTACAAACCTATCGCTACCGGACCTACCGGGCCTACTGAAATCAAGGTAGACAACAGCAAGGTACAAATTCTTTTCGGTGACGGAAATCCCGATCGTTTGCGCTTGCAGTTCTACAATCCTTGGGGCGGTGGTGACGCGGGATGGCCGATCGACATCACGAAGGTGAAGTTGAAAAAGAACCAGACGCTGAAGATACAGTACAAAGTGCTGAGTGGAATCACTTGGAACGAGGGCGCGACTCCTAAGACCGTGATTATGGACAATAACATCGGAAATGCTTGGGAAGACGACTGCTACAACCTGGCTCACGCCGTGGCCTTTGACACTGCCGAAGGAGCTGTACAGACTGTGTCCGTGACCAATACCACCGGTGCCACTGTGACTTACGAAGGAAGCAGTTGTATCTGTATCGGTATCCAGAATAAGGGACTTGCTACTGTGGCTGCCACCGAAGACGGACAGCCGGATGTGAAGGTTGAGATAATTTCGATGACCATTGAATAACCACTTAAATGAATTTAGTATATATGAAGACAAAGATATATTTAGGAATACTTTCACTTGTACTGGGTCTTTCGCTGGCTTCGTGCAGTGAAGATGACGACTATACTATCCACACCACCCCGATTCTGAACGAATCGTCGGTGGTGACGGGGTCGTCCGATGTGACCGCCACTACCGCTACACTCCATGCCACGCTCTCCGGGTTGGATGGCATGGATGCCGGAAGCTATAAGACCGGCTTCTTCTATGGTTTTGCGCAAGACAACCTGCCCGAGGACGTGCAGGCTGCTTATGACGGCAGCGCCTTCAGTGCTCAGTTGAACGGGTTGAACAATAACTCTACGCTCTATTATCAGGCTTATGTATGCTTGCAGGGTAAGGTGTATTACAAAGGTGAGGTGAAAAGCTTGCTCACCACCGATGCCAAGGTGGCTACTGCCGATGCCGCATCTGTCGACTTCGCCTCGGCTGTATTGGGTGGGACATTGACCGATGCTACGGCCGATGCTACTTGTGGTGTCGTTATCTCTACTTCATCCGATGTGGAAGCGGTTCGTGCAGGTCTTATTGTGAAGAGTGAGGAACTTAAGGACAGCTATTCATTCGTCCATGAAGGGTTGGTGCCCGAGACGCAATACTATTATGCGGCTTACCTCAATCTGGGTAGCGGCATTGTGTATGGTGAGGTGAAGAGTTTCACTACTCCTGCCTATGACTTCGATCTCGACAATGACCTTGTCGACCTGGGACTCTCCGTGAAGTGGGCTCGCTTCAATGTGGGTGCCAAGAGCGAGACTGGACTGGGTGGCCTTTTCGGATTCGGTGACCTGACCGGATGCAACAATAGCATCGACCCTGCCGACTATGCTTCGGCCGATACTTATAAAACGGCTTCCGACTTGGCTTTCCGTGCATTTCAAGGGCGTGCCACACTGCCTACTGCCGATGATTTCGAGGAACTCTTCACGTTGTGCCAGAAAGAGTGGACTGAGCAGAATGGAGTGACAGGTTTCAAGTTCACCGGTCCTAATGGTAATTCCATCTTCCTGCCTGCAGCCGGTACGCGTGTGGCAAACGATGTGACAGCGCTGGGTACTGAAGGATATTACCTCACCGGTACTGTCAACTCTTCCAATACAGAATTTGCGGTAGGTTACCAGTTTGCAGCTTCTGTCAATCACCGTATCACTGCCGCAGTTTATCAAGGTATGGCTGTACGCGCTGTTTCCACAGCCCAGAACGTACCGTTCAACAAGGCTCTGCTCTATCAGAAGTGGTATCTTGACAATGGCCAGGACGGTAAGCAGCACGTGTTTGAAGGGCCTTTCACGCAGTGGGGGGTTACGGACAACTGGAGTACGGTTTCCAACGGACAACCCAACATTGAACAGCAGATTCATTGGGAGATGGGTACCGGTAATGGTTGGATAGGTTATACTTACGGAAAGGACTACGGTTATATGGAACTCAAGGAAGACGGTACGGTGAACATTCATCGCATTGCCGAAGACGGCACCGTGACCGATGAAACCGGTAAGTTTACGATTGACGAGGCGAATAAAGTGATTGACATCGACATAGATGTGCTTTGTGCCAATACTTGGATTGGCACGAAGAGTGGTAAGCTGAACATTCTGTCGTTGACTGCCGACGGCTTGCAGATTGCCCTGCCCGATGGCGACTATGGCTATTCGTTGAACTATTACAGCCAGGCCAAGGCCGATGCCGATGCGCAGGTTCCTGTATTGCTCAATATCGCCGATTCATCATGGGCAGGAAGTTGGGATGCACTGCTTGTAGCCATTTCACCCGAAGACTTGGCTGGACAGCACACGTTTGTTTTCGAGGGAACTTGTACCGATGCTATGGTGTTTACGCTTGACTTTGCCGGTATGGCGAAGCGCTATCCCAATTCGTTTGTACGCATTGACGACATCAAGCTGGACGGTACTTCCATCCGGTTTGATGCCAACCGCTTCTATTATGGCGACATTGAAGGAAACGGCAAGTACCGTGTTCAGTTGTTCAATGCTTATGGGGCGGGTTCTGTAGGCAATGCTGTTCCTCTCAGTCCGTTCAGCAATGTAGAAAATCAAGGTACCGAGCCTGCCATCCATTTCAAGGAGAAGCTTGAGATTGTCTGCACCGTCATTACCGACGGTACCGGTGCAGGTATTTATACGCCCAATCTGGTTACTGTCAATCCGGATTGGGGAAGTGCATGGGGATATAACGCAGGAGCTACGTTCGAGGTGAAATACGAGAACTTCCAGTACAGCCTTGTGGCTTCTCAGTTCGACATTAAGTACGAATCTGCCGACTATGCGGCAGGTTCCATCATGACCTTCGTTGAAGTGGCTGACATTTACAAGTATTTCCCCGGTTTACATGCCACACTTGACAACCTCTATCTGGATGGCAAGGAAGTGACATTTGATGCATCCAAAGTGCTCGATGCCAATGAATCCCCGAAGTATCGTCTGGAACTTTGGAATTGCTATGGGGCAACAAAGGATAAAGGGTGCGCTTTCGGTACTCCTGATGGTGATGTTATCAAGGAACTTGGTTTCAGCAGTTCTATGGAAGTGAAGTTCACGTTCCACACTCTTTTCTCTGTTCCTGAATGGTAAGAGGGATAGACGGAAATATACTGGTTAGATAGGAAATCCGGGATGCAGGCCATCCCGGATTTTTTGTTTTGCCCTCACCGGTGTGCATCGTTCTGATATAGATTGAAGAACCATAGAGAGAATAAAATAAAGGAGGTGGTCCGTAAGGCGGCGCTTTGATAGCTCTTTGCCTTGTACTTTGTTCGGACGGGATGGGTACTTATTGCGATAAACATAGTGATTTTATGGTATCTCCACTAAAGTGGTCCGCCTTGTTCATAGTAGTGAACAAATCAGCCCACTTAGGTGAACAAACTTGTTCACCTAAGTGGGCCGTTCATGAATCTTTGTACTGAACCGGACAGACAAAAGGGCGGAAGCGGAGAAAAGCAGGGGCTTTCTCTAAGATTGGCTGCTATTTTCCTTCGTAATCAAAGTATTCAAAGTCTGCATATGCTTTTGAGGTTTGAGAACCGGAGACGGCATACAATCCCAGCATGATTCCCGTAAAGCCACCGGCAGTTTCTGTACTGATATAGCGCGTATTCATTCGGCCCAGTTCTTTGAAGTCCTTTCCGTTTGTGGCATACTCGAACGAATAGATTTCGTTGCTGCCTTTTACACGGAGTTGTACTTTCCCCTGGGGCAGAATAACTTCCTTTTCCGTATGGGTCAATTCATTCAATTGGTAGCGCAATACTACAGCTTGTTTCCCGTCTGCCAATTGCTTGACTAATAAATCGTAATGGGACGATTCGAACATGTAGACCGTCAGGCCGGCTTCGTCGCCACTGGCGGCTTTTTTCAGTTGCATGGAAGTGGTGGCTGTGAAGTCGATATGTTCTTGCCGGCGGCCGGCAAAAGTAGGACTGCCTTTCCCGTTGTTCAGGTTTACGGGGGTTGCTTTCAGACGGAGGTTACCGGAAGCAAAAGTATAGTTTTCCGGATGATAGTTTCTGATATGAACCCATTCGGGACCTAATTTGCCGTTTTTGAAATCGGTGCGTGCAGGCTTGGGGGCAAGAGGATGTTGCGGTAGGGTTGGTACATCCATTTGCAGGGCTATTGTACCATCTCCGTTTACTACCGGCCAGGCATTCTTGTCCCAGCGCACGGGAGCAAGGTACGTTTCGCGTCCCAGCAGGTGATGGCTGCCGCTTTGCGGACGGAAAGCGAGACACACCATCCACCACGAACCGTCAGGAGCTTGTATCAGGTCGGCATGGCCGGTTCCTTGTATCGGGCTGTTCTGTGCATTCTTGTTGATGTGGGTCAGGATGGGATTGGCGGGGTTCTCTTCGTACGGGCCGTCTATATCGCGGCTACGGGCTATTGTCACTTTGTGCCCGTATTCCGTGCCGCCTTCGGAAATCAGCAGATAATACCATCCGTCTTTCTTGTAAATATGCGGCCCTTCAGGGTGCCGTCCGCCCGTGCCGTTCCAGATGCGTTTGGACTCGTTGAGTTGTTCGCCGGTTTTGGGGTTGATTTCGCACAGATAGATACCTACGCCCGGATTGCTGACGAGGTAACACTTGCCGTCTTCAAAATAGAGGGACGGGTCTATACCGCCTTGCTTGAGCCATACGGGTTCCGACCATTCGCCACGCGGGTCGGTAGTGTGTACAAGGAAGTTGCCTTTGTCGGACACGTTGGTGGTAATCATGTAGAATGTACCGCTGTTGTAGCGGATGGTAGGTGCATAGATTCCTCCCCATGGGCCGGCGTCGTGAAGCGGCAGTTGTGAGGGGCGCGTCAGGCAGTGTCCGATTTGTTCCCAGTTGATGAGGTCTTTGCTGTGGAACAACGGTACGCCCGGAAAATATTGGAAACTACTGTTGACCAGATAAAAGTCATCTCCTGCGCGGCAGACACTCGGGTCGGGATGGAAACCGGGAATAACGGGATTTTGATAACCTTGCCGGTTTTGTGAAAAGCAGGACAGGCTGAGCGCCAGTCCTAAAAGTAACATCATCTTTCTCATAAATGCATTGTATTTTAAATAGTTTATCAGATATACGAATCAGTAGTTGAAGGAAGTATTTATACGCAAAAATAAAGTATTCCTTCGGTTCAAACAAGCCGGATGTGTCCGATGTCATTCAATGATTACTTTTGAACCCTATTCGGAAACAAATGATACCGTTGCAGATAACATGACATCGGTGTGTTTTCCGCCTTTTCCGTTACTTTTGCTTTCACTGATTTAACCATTATTTTTAATACGTAAAGACATGATGAAGAATATCATTGAAAAATTCCAAATTTGCCTGGTGCTGTCGGCACTGCTTTTCTCTTCTTTCGTTGCCGCATGTTCCGGCAATGATGATACTGTGACTCCAGAAATAACGATTCCCGCGAACATTCTGACGGATGGAATGACTTTCTCCAAGACCGGAGGAACAAGTACGCTGAACATCAAGTCGAACGTTGCATTGGAAGTTACCAGCAGTGCACCGGAGTGGTGTAAGGTTACTGCCGAAAGTTCTGCTTCGAGTAGTATTTTGAAGTATACCGTTATGGCAGAAGCCAATACGGACACGAGTGACCGTGAAGCCAAGGTAACGGTGAAAGCCGGAGGCAGCGAAGTAGGGAGCTTCACAGTGAAACAAACGGCTGCGGACGGATTAATCATATCCAACTCTACCTCTTTCGACCTGCCAGCTGCGGGAGGAGATGTTTCTGTGGTGGTGGAAACCAATGGTGACGTACAAGCCGTTTCCGATGTTTCTTGGATAAAGGCGGTCAAAAACCGTGCCGCGGAAGACAAGATTTTCAAGTTTACCGTCTCTCCCAATCCTTTGGGAGCGCGCGAAGGCCATATCTCTTTTACTTTGGGTAGCCTGACGGAGACTGTGGCCGTAAAGCAGGGTGCGGGCGAAACCGGCAATATGGAAAGCGATGCCAGGACACTTGCCGCCAAGATGTATGCAGGTATCAATATCGGCAACACGCTGGAAGCTTGTGATAACAAGAACAAGATAGCGAGCGAAACGTTATGGGGAAATCCTAAAGTGAGCGAGGCATATATCAAAGGGCTGAAGGCATTGGGATTTAATGCGGTGCGCATCCCTTGCGCGTGGGATTACTACATTGTGAATCCATCGACCTATGAGATAGATGCTGCATGGCTCGACCGGGTGAGCGAAGTGGTGGGCTACTGTGTAGCCAATGATATGTATGCCATTGTCAATATCCATTGGGATGGCGGTTGGCTTGAAGAGAGTATCACCCATGGTTACAGCAGCGAAGTAGATGCCAAGCAGAAAGCTATCTGGACACAGATTGCCAATAAACTGAATGCTTATGACGAACACCTGCTCTTTGCCGGATGTAACGAACCCGGACAGCAAGACCAGGGGAACGTTGGCACATCGGCCATAGATGTCATCTTGAAATACGAACAGACCTTCATTGATGCCGTGCGTGCCACCGGAGGAAATAATGCGAGCCGTTGTCTGATTGTGCAAGGTCCTTATACCAATATTGACAAGACGGTGAATGACTACACGATGCCCAAGGATGAGGTACCCGACCGTCTGATGGTGGAAGTTCACTTCTATGATCCCTATCAGTTCACCATGATGAACCATGACGAAACCTGGAGCAATGTATTCCTTTATTGGGGTAAGGATAATCATGTATCCGGTTCCATTCATAATGCCACCGGTTACGAAGAAGATTATGTGAAGCAGCAATTCCAGAAGATGAAGACAGCCTATGCAGATAAGGGAATTCCTGTGATTGTAGGCGAGTATAGTGCCATGAAGCGGGCAAAAGAAGACAAGATAGAGGGGACTTCTGAACTTGCCTATCCTGATATTGACCAGGAGATGCATAACAAGAGCCGCTCCTATTGGAATGAGGTAGTCACCCGAGAGGCGAAAAACCACGGTTGTGTCCCCTTTTATTGGGAAACCGGCGGTGACATGAACCGTGGTACGGGTACGGCGAAGGAGGCTTATGCCATTGAGGGCATCATGAAGGGAGCCGCAGCCGGTCAATACCCTTATTGATTGAGTGGTGGATAGAATAAAAGACAGTTTTTAAAAGTATCATACAAATAGGTTTTATAGGTTACAAGGATTGTTGATATAGTTTTTTTGATTGGTTACGGAGAAGTATGTCCGCGAGGGATATGCTTCTCCTTCTTTAAAAATCCTTGCCTTTTCTTGCTTTTCTGTTCGTTTTTCACTTCATTTGCAATAAAAATAACTTCCCTTAGCTCTGATAGTATGAAAAGACTGCAACTACTGCTCTTGTGGGTTTGGATGGTATGTTTCTCTGCTGCTTCACACGACTACATGTTTAAACATTTGGAAGTGAAAGACGGACTTTCCAATAATCAGGTTAATGCTATTTATAAAGATTCAAACGGATTCATGTGGTTTGGTACAGCTTCGGGGCTGAACCGCTATGATGGTTACAATATAAAGATTTATCGCAGCCAGAAAGATGATGAGAAATCTCTTCCCGATAGTTATGTCGAGGATATACAAGAAGATACGTCCGGTAATTTGTGGATACGTACGGGAGGCGGGTATGCCATTTACAACTCGGCTTCCGATGTTTTTGACCGTAATGTGGAAGCCTGGATGTGGAACATCGGTCTGACCGGAAATCCTTCGCTTATCTATATTGATAAGGAAAAGACTTTCTGGATCTATATTAATGGTAAAGGTGTTTACAGCTATAGAGAGGAACAGAAAAATGCCGTAGCAGTAAAGGGGGCGGATGAACTGCTTGCGAAAGCCGAAGTGTCCGACATGAAAGAATGCGGCGAAGGAATCCTGCTGGTTCTGAGTAACGGTATCTTGGCTTGTATAGATGAGGAAAAGCAAAATATCAAGTGGACCAATCCGGGCATTGCCGAAGATTGCAGGGAAGTAAAGAATGCTACCTTTGATTTGTTTGTCGACCATAGTGGGCGGGCGTGGATATTCAGTGTGGAGGGGATGTGGATTTATAGCCTTTCTCAGAAGGTTTGGGAACAGCGTTCTCCCCGAACGGACACCTACAATACCGTACGTGCAGTGGCACAGGATAAATACGGATGTATATGGGTAGGCAGGGATCAGGATGGCGTTGAATTGATAGAACCGGCGGGACGGAAAATCCGTCTGGCGAATGAACCTAATAACGGGCGTACTCTGTCCAACAATACAATAACGGCTCTTTATGAAGATGAGGCCGGTACGATGTGGGTGGGAACCTACAAGAAAGGCATCTCTTTCTATAATGAAAGCATTTTCAAGTTCGGTATTGCCGATGTAGGCGACATCAATTGCGTGGAGGACGGAGGCGGTGACATCGTATGGCTGGGAACCAACGACCGCGGGCTGGTGCGCTGGAATAGCGTGACAGATGAACGTATGGTTTTTTCGCATACGGCAGATCCCCACTCTATCTCGAGTGATGTCATAGTCTGCCTTCTTCGGGACAGTAGCGGCAGAGTGTGGGCAGGTACTTTCTGGGGCGGACTGAATTGCTATGATGGGAACCGCTTTATCCATTACCGGTCCCGTAAGGGAGACAGTAACTCACTGGTCTACGACAATGTATGGGCATTGGCAGAAGATGCGGACAAAAATATCTGGATCGGTACGTTGGGGGGAGGATTGCAATGCCTGAATCCTCAGACGGGGATATTTACCACCTATTCTACAGGTAATTCAAACCTTGTGTCGGACTATATCTCATCCCTCTGCATCAGCTGTGACAATAATCTGGTTATCGGTACTTCGGCAGGGATGGCTTTCATGGACCTGAGGACCGGCGAGATTACAAATTTTGCAGGTACAAAATCGGGTAAGACCAGACTTTCCAACCAAAATATCAATCAAGTTTACGAAGATAGTCGCGGTTTGCTATGGATAGCCACGCGTGAAGGCTTGAATGTATATGACAGCAAACGGGATGAATTGTACGAAGTGCCTATCAAGCCCGGTTTCTCCAAACTATTGATATTAGGTATTACGGAAGATGAAAACAAAAGTATATGGATCAGCACCGGAGGAGAACTGATAAACGTGGTGTTGTCCGTTGACAGCAAGACGGAGCAGCCCGTGTTCCGTTGCTATACCTATAATGACAAGGACGGGTTGCAGAGTTGTGACTTCAACCAGCGTTCCCTCAAACGACTGCATACGGGCGAGATTGTAGTGGGAGGACTGTATGGGCTGAATCGCTTCCAGCCGGGCAACATAAAGTATAACCGTACGTTGCCCAAGGTTATGTTTACCGGTTTCCAGTTGTTCAATGAAGACGTGAAGGTGGGCAAGGAGTATGCAGGACGTGTCATCTTGAAGGAAGCTTTGAATGAAACAGAAGAAGTTGTCTTGGATTATAAGCAGAATGTGTTCACGGTGCTGTTTGCGTCGGACAATTTCGTGCTGCCCGAAAAGACACAGTATTTCTATAAATTGGAAGGATTTAATGAGAACTGGCTGACGAGTATGTCCGATATGCATCGCGTTACCTATACCAATCTGGCTCCGGGGACTTACATCTTAAAAGTGAAGGCTACAAACAGTGACGGATATGCGGGCACTGAAGAGGCTTCGCTCAAGATTGTCATTCTTCCGCCTTTCTGGATGACTCCGTGGGCATATATCGTTTATGCTCTTCTGATAGTAGGAGTTGTTTCCTTTTCACTTTATGCCGTACAACGGAGGGAACGTAATAAGTTCAGAATCCGCCAGATAGAGGAAGATGCGAAGAAGAGGGAGGAGTTGAGCCAGATGAAATTCCGCTTTTTTACGAATGTCAGCCATGAGTTGCGTACGCCGCTTACGCTGATTATATCGCCGATGGAAAGTATGATGAAGGAGATTACGGACGAAAAACTGCATGGCAAGCTGCAACTGATGTACCGCAATGCGCAGCGTTTGTTGAATTTGGTCAACCAGTTGCTCGATTTCCGTAAGAATGAGATGGCAGGATTGCATCTCACTTTGTCCGAGGGGGATATTGTGGCGTATGTGCGTAGCATCTGTGCTTCTTTCCTGATGCTTTCTGAAAAGAAACATGTACATCTGACATTCTTTTCGGCCATGGAATCGCTGAATATGTCATTCGACGAGGATAAAATTGGTAAAGTTGTGATGAATCTTCTATCCAATGCCTTCAAATTTACCCCGGACGGGGGACGTGTGGATGTGGCATTGGAAATGTCGAAAGAGATGTCCGGAAGATTGCTGATAAAGGTATCGGATACCGGTGTTGGCATTAGGGATGAAGACAAGGAGCGAATTTTTGAACGTTTCTATCAGGTGGAGCAGGAAGAACCGGAACACCAGTCAACGGGTAGCGGTATTGGCTTGAGCCTGGTACGCGACTTTGTGACGCTGCATGAGGGCACGGTGCGCGTTGTTGACAATGTGGGGTCCGGTAGTGTGTTCCTGATTGAGCTTCCGGTTAAACATGTGCATGTAAGTCCTTCCAAGCCTGCACCGCTTGCAGAAGAGGTGGAAGAGCATGAGGAACTTTTGCCGGATATGGAAGAGGAACCGCTTCCGGATGATTTGCCGGACGATATGGAGGAGGATAATGAAGATGAAAAAGAGAAGCCGTTGGCCCTGATTGTGGATGATAATGAAGATTTGGTTGCCTTCATGAAAGATAGTCTGAGCTTGTATTTCCGTATACAGTCAGCTTCTAATGGCCGGGAAGCTTGGCAGAAAATACCGGAACTGATGCCGGATGTTATTGTCAGCGACGTAATGATGCCCGAGATGGATGGAAATGAACTGTGTCGCTGGGTGAAGACCGATAAACGCACGAGTGACATTCCGATGATATTGCTCACTGCACGGCAGGCAGTGGAAGATAAAGTGGAGGGGTTGACCATCGGTGCGGATGATTATGTGACGAAACCTTTCAATGTGGAAATCCTTATTCTGCGTATGCGCAAGTTGATTGACCTGAGCAAGAAGCGCAAGGCAAAGTTGCTCATCGACCCCGAACCAAGTGAAATAGCTATTACCTCGCTGGACGAAAAGCTGGTGGAAAATGCCATCAAGTATGTGGAGGCGAACATCGGTCGGTGTGACTTGTCCGTAGAAGAGTTGAGCCGGGGATTGGGTATGAGCCGGGTACATCTTTACAAGAAACTCTTGCAGATAACCGGTAAGACACCCATTGAATTTATCCGTGTCATCCGTCTGAAAAGAGCGGCGCAGATGCTGCGCGAGAGTCAGCAGAATGTATCGGAGATAGCGTATCAGTTGGGCTTTAACAACCCCAAGTATTTCAGCAAATATTTCAAGGATGAATTCGGTGTTTTGCCCTCTGTTTATCAGGAAAGAGAGGGTAGATAACAAAAGATACCCCTTACGGAAACATATTGTCTTTTAGGGTAATCAAAAGCGCCCTTTTGTTTCAACATCGGGGAGACCCGTTTTTGAAGGAAACTTTCTATTTTTACATCGGAGAAAATTCACTTTAAAAACAGTAATATGAAATTGAAAAACACTTCAGTTTATTTGCTTGCCGGATGGATGCTCGCCGCATGTTCCGGAGGCGGATTCCAAAAGACCGAGAACGGTGTTGTTGTGGAAGTCAAGCAGCAGCAACCGACGGATGTGCGTAAAGTAAGATTAGAAGTAATGGGCGAGAAGCTCATTCATGTATCGGCTACTCCTGAGAAGGAATTTTCAAAGGAGCAGAGTCTCATTGTGATCCCTCAACAGAATAAGACCGACTTTAAGGTCGAAGAGCAGGGCGATGAAGTGACTGTCAAGACATCGGAATTATGTGCCATTGTGTCCAAGACAACGGGTGAGGTACGCTTCACGGATGCCGACGGCAAGCAGATTCTGGCTGAAGACTCTGACGGGCGGACCTTTACTCCGGTGGAAGTGGAAGGTACGAAAGGATATACAGTACGTCAGGTATTCCAGTCGGCAGGCAATGATGAGGCTTTCTATGGCTTGGGCCAGCACCAGGCGGATGAGTTCAACTATAAAGGTAAGAATGAGGAACTGTTCCAGTACAATACAAAGGTGTCTGTACCCTTTATCGTGTCTAATAAGAACTACGGTGTGCTTTGGGACAGCTATTCGCTCTGCCGTTTCGGTGACCCGCGTGACTACTCACAACTGGGTGATGTCTTCAAACTTTATGATAAAGAGGGCAAGGAAGGTGCTTTGACCGGTACATATATTCCGGGCAAGAAAGATGTGGAAACCCTTGTACGTCGTGAGGATTCTCTTTATTTTGAACATCTGGACCGTGCCGCACATCTGAGTAAGGTGATTAATTTGCCTGCGGAGTTCCCGTTCGGAGGGTCCGACGTAGTTTATGAGGGAGAAATAGAACCGGCAGAAAGCGGCTTGTTCCGCTTCATCCTTTACTATGCAGGCTACATGAAAGTATATATTGATAATGAGTTGGTGGTTCCCGAACGTTGGCGTACGGCTTGGAATCCTAACAGTTATAAGTTTGCTGTCAATCTGGAAGCGGGCAAGCGCGTTCCGTTGAAGATAGAGTGGAAGCCTGATGCCGGTGTTTCTTACTGCGGTCTGCGGGTATTGAGTCCGGTGGCTGATGAAGAACAGAACAAACTCTCCTGGTGGGGTGAAATGCAGAATGAAATAGACTACTATTTCGTTTATGGTGATGATATGGACGATGTGATTAGCGGCTACCGTACATTGACAGGTAAATCCCAGATTATGCCGAAATGGGCGATGGGTTACTGGCAGAGCCGTGAGAAGTACAATACGCGTGAGGAGGTTCTCTCCACCTTGAAGGAATTCCGTGAACGTCAGATTCCTATCGACAATATCGTAATCGACTGGCTGCACTGGAAGCAGGATTCTTGGGGAAGCCATGAGTTCGACCCCGAACGTTTCCCCGACCCGAAAGGAATGGTCGACTCCATTCACGCCATGAACGGACGTCTGATGATTTCCGTATGGCCCAAGTTCTATGCTACGACCGAACACTTCAAGGAATTTGACGAAAAAGGCTGGATGTATCAGCAGGCTATCAAAGACAGCATCAAAGACTGGGTAGGCCCCGGCTATCTGGGCTCTTTCTATGACGCATACGATGCCGATGCACGCAAGCTCTTCTGGAAGCAGATGCAAGACCACTACTATCCTCTGGGTGTTGACGCTTGGTGGATGGATGCCAGCGAACCGAACATACGCGACTGTACGGATTTGCAATACCGCAAGGACCTTTGCGGCCCGACGGCACTTGGCCCCTCTGCCAAGTTCTTCAATGCATACGCACTGATGAATGCTGAAGCTATCTATGACGGACAGCGCGGCGTGGAACCGGACAAGCGTGTCTTCTTGTTGACACGTTCCGGCTTTGCAGGATTGCAACGCTATTCTACTGCCACCTGGAGTGGTGACATCGCTACCCGTTGGGAAGATATGAAAGCGCAAATCTCTGCCGGCTTGAACTTTGCTGTCAGCGGTATCCCTTATTGGACCATGGACATCGGCGGATTCTGTGTAGAGAACCGTTATGTGGCTGGTCAGATGGAATTCAACAAGACTGGACGTGAAAATGCTGATTACAAGGAATGGAGAGAGTTGAATACCCGTTGGTATCAGTTCGGTGCTTTCTGCCCGTTGTTCCGTGCACACGGCCAGTATCCGTACCGTGAGGTTTGGAATATCGCTCCGGCAGGACATCCGTGCTACAACTCCATCGTTTATTATACGAAGCTGCGTTACAACATGATGCCGTATATCTATTCTTTGGCAGGTATGACTTATTTCAATGATTATACCATCATGCGTCCGCTCGTAATGGACTTCACAGCTGATGCAAACGTCAACAATATAGGTGACCAGTTTATGTTCGGTTCTGCCCTGATGGTGGCTCCGGTTTACGAATATGGCGCACGCAGCCGCGAGGTTTATTTCCCGGCAAGCTGTGGTTGGTATGACTTCTACTCCGGCAAGTATGTGGATGGCGGCCAGAAGTTGACAGTAGATGCTCCTTATGAACGTATTCCGCTCTACGTATGCGAAGGTGCCATTGTACCTTATGGTCCGGACATGCAATACAGTGATGAAAAACCGGCTTCGGAAATCACTCTCTATGTTTATACGGGTAAGGACGGCGCGTTTACGCTCTATGAGGATGAAGGTGTGAACTATAACTACGAGAAGGGACAATATGCCACTATACCGTTTGCCTATAACGATGCTGAGGGTACACTGGTTATCGGCGACCGTACGGGTGACTTCCCTGGTATGCTGAAGGAACGTACTTTCAATGTGGTGAAGGTAAGCAAAGACCAGCCGCAACCGTTCGATTTGAAGGCGAAAGGCATAACGGTGAAGTATGACGGAAAAGCACAAACTGTAAAATTATAATCAGTCAGAATGATAGACGACGGTGCCAGGAGACAATAGGTGTCCTGGTACAGCTTCTATCGTTTCCCAATGTTAAACATTATATCAAGAATTTATTACTATGAATAAGATTATACTTTTAATCGGATTATTTCTGCTGGCCGGTTGTAATGCTCCTAAAGAGGTAGCTGGTGATGGTCGCAGCTTGGATTTTACTGCCGACTGGGCCTTCCGCTTGGGAGATGATACGGCGGCATCCCGTCCGGATTATAATGACGCAGACTGGCGGAAACTGAACCTGCCCCACGATTGGGCCATCGAAGGAGAATTCAGTAAAGACAATCCTTCGGGAACGGGTGGAGGTGCACTGCCCGGTGGTATAGGGTGGTATCGCAAGACTTTTACTGCTGATAAGGCCGATGAAGGCAAGCGTTATCGCATAGATTTCGATGGTGCCTATATGAACTCCACCGTTTATATCAATGGACATGAATTGGGGACACGTCCTTACGGGTACATCTCGTTCAGTTATGACTTGCCCCCCTATATCAAGTGGGGAGAGGAGAATGTGCTGGCTGTTCGTGTGGACAATGCCGAACAGCCCAATTCGCGCTGGTATTCCGGTTGCGGCATCTACCGTAATGTATGGCTGACAAAGCTGAATCCGGCTCATGTAGCGCAATGGGGTACCTATGTCACGGCAGAAGATGTGTCGAAGAACAGTGCCCGGTTGAAGATACGCACTAAACTGCAATACGATGCAGAAGCACAGATGACCGATGTTGTCCTGCAATCCCGGTTAGTGGATGCAGACGGCAATGTGGTGGGTGAGGCTGTGTCGGAAGCTCAGTTGGTGCCCCTTGCTCCGGCAGAAGTGGAGCAGGAGATAAATGTGAAGAATCCCCGTCTTTGGAGTATTGATACGCCCTATATGTATAGGGTGGAAAGTATTCTCAAGGATAAACAGACCGGCGAAGCACTTGACCGTTACTATACCCCTACTGGCATCCGTACTTTCCGCTTCGATGTACAGAAAGGATTTATTTTGAATGGTGAACAAGTGAAGATAAATGGTGTCTGCATGCATCATGACCAGGGGTGCTTGGGAACTGCGGTGAATACGCGCGCCATTCAGCGCCAGTTGGAAATTTTGAAGGAAATGGGTTGTAACGGCATTCGCTGTTCCCATAACCCTCCCGCACCGGAGTTACTTGACCTTTGCGACCGTATGGGATTTATCGTGATGGATGAGGCCTTCGATATGTGGCGTAAGAGAAAGACTCGCCATGACTATTCACGCTATTTTAATGAATGGCACGAACGCGATTTGACAGACCTTATTATGCGCGACCGTAATCATCCTTCTATCTTCATGTGGAGCATCGGCAACGAAGTGCTGGAGCAGTGGACGGATGCCAAAGCCGACACCTTGAGTCTGGAAGAGGCCAATCTTGTCTTGAACTTCGGTCACAGTGCGGATATGCTGGCAAAGGACGGAGAAATGTCCGTCAACTCACTGCTGACAAAGAAACTGGCGGATATGGTGAGAAAGCTCGATGCCACGCGCCCCGTGACGGCAGGCTGCAACGAGCCGAACCCGAACAATCATTTGTTCCGTTCCAGTGCGCTTGATATTATCGGCTTCAATTACCATGACGACTGGTGTGCAGGTGTTCCCGAGAACTTTCCGGGCAAACCGTTCATTGTGACGGAAAGTGTTTCCGGCCTGATGACACGCGGTTACTATCGGATGCCGAGTGATTCGATGTTCATCTGGCCCGAACGTTGGGACAAGCCTTTCTATGATGCCTCGTTCTCTTGCTCCTCCTACGACAACTGTCATGTTCCTTGGGGCAACCGTCACGAAGGTACTATGCGTCATGTGAAGAACAACGACTTTATCAGTGGACAATACGTCTGGACGGGCTTCGATTATATCGGTGAGCCTACTCCTTACGGTTGGCCGGCACGCAGCTCTTACTTTGGCATTATCGACTTGGCTGGCTTCCCGAAGGATGTCTACTACATGTATCAGTCCGAGTGGCGTCCGGATAAGGCGGTGTTGCATCTTTTCCCGCATTGGAATTGGACGGAGGGACAAGACATCGATTTGTGGGCATATTATAACAATGCCGACGAAGTGGAGCTTTTCGTGAATGGAAAGTCGCAGGGTGTGCGCAGCAAGGGGAAAGATGATTTCCATGTCATGTGGCGCGTGAAGTATGAGCCGGGTACGGTAAAGGCTGTTTCCCGCAAGGAAGGAAAGACTGTGGCCGAGCAGGAAATCCGGACAGCGGGCGAACCTGCGCAGATTCGTCTCAGCCCCGACCGCAGTACCATTCAGGCAGATGGCAAAGACTTGAGTTTCATTACGGTTGAGATTCTGGACAAAGATGGAAATTTGTGTCCGAATGCCGAAAACGATGTGACCTTTGCCGTAGAAGGTGCCGGCTTCATTGCCGGAGTGGACAACGGAAGCCCCATCTCTATGGAGAAGTTCAAGGACAACCACCGCAAGGCTTTCTACGGAAAGTGCCTGGTGGTAGTGCAGAATAGTGGCAAGACCGGAGGAATCAAGGTGACTGCTACGGCTGATGGACTGGAGAAGGCGACGACGGCGATTAAAGTTAAATGATAATTTGATGTGCTAATTGGCACATTAGCATATTAACCAATTAAGACATGAAGAATAAATTTTTAGCAACCTTATTTCTTGCATGCTCCATCAGTACCGTGTCTGCACAGACACCGGTCTATATGGACGATGCGCAACCTATTGAAGCACGTGTAAAGGATGCTCTCAGCCGGATGACACTGGAAGAGAAGGTAGCCCTTTGCCATGCGCAGAGTAAATTCAGCAGTGCAGGTGTTCCGCGGCTCGGCATTCCCGAGCTTTGGATGAGCGACGGCCCTCACGGTGTCCGTGCCGAAATCAACTGGAATGACTGGGGATATGCCAACTGGACCAATGACAGCATTACCGCTTTCCCGGCTTTGACTTGTCTGGCCGCTACCTGGAATCCGGAAATGTCTGCCAAATACGGCAAGGCCATCGGTGAGGAATCACGCTATCGTGAAAAGGATGTGCTGCTGGGACCCGGTGTCAACATCTACCGTACTCCGATGAACGGTCGTAATTTTGAATATATGGGCGAGGACCCTTATCTGGCCAGTGTGATGTGCGTACCTTACATCCAGGAGTTGCAGAAGAACGGAGTGGCAGCTTGTGTCAAGCACTATGCGCTGAACAATCAGGAACTGTGGCGCGGACATATTGATGTGAATCTTAGCGACCGTGCTCTGTATGAAATCTATCTGCCTGCATTCAAGGCTGCAGTAGAAGAGGGTGGTGCCTGGAGCATTATGGGTGCTTATAATAAGATTCGCGGCCAGCATGCCTGCCATAATGATTTTGCGTTAAACAAGATTCTGAAAGGCGACTGGAAGTTCGACGGCTGTGTCATTACCGACTGGGGCGGTGCCCACGACACCTATGAAGCTGCCGTCAACGGTCTGGATATTGAAATGGGTTCTTACACCAACGGTCTGACATCCGAGAGTGCATTTACCTATAATGATTATTATCTTGCCAATCCTTATCTCCAGATGTTGAAGGATGGCAAGGTGCCGATGTCTACGATAGACGACAAGGCTTCCCGCATTCTCCGTCTGATATTCCGTACGGCTATGAACCGTCAGAAGCCCTATGGCTCGATAACTACGGAAGCGCATTATGCTGCTGCCCGCGAGATAGGTAATGAGGGCATTGTACTGTTGAAGAATGCTTCGGTGGTAAAGAAGGGCGCTCCGTTGCTGCCGATTGATGCAGCCAAATACCGGAATATCCTGGTGGTGGGCGATAATGCTGTACGCTTGCTGAATCAAGGGGGAGGCTCTTCCGAATTGAAAGTAAAGGATATGGTGTCTCCATTGGATGGTTTGCGTGCCGTTTATGGTGATAAGGTGGCCTATGCAAAAGGTTATGCCGCCGGTCGCCCGATGTATGGTCGTGCAGATGAAATTCCGCAGAATGTGGTAGACTCACTCCGTGCAGAAGCCGTGGAAATGGCGAAAAAGGCAGACTTGGTGGTGCTGGTAGGCGGGTTGAACAAGAATCACTTTCAGGATTGTGAAGGTGGCGACCGTCTGGAATACGGCCTACCTTTCGGGCAGGATGAACTGATTGAAGCTTTGCTGGGGGTAAACAAGAACCTGGTTCTGGTGCTTCTCAGTGGTAATGCGGTGGAAATGCCGTGGATTGGCCAAGTTCCTGCCATTGTGCAAGGCTGGTATTTGGGTTCAATGGGCGGCAAGTCTCTGGCTGACATCCTGAGTGGTGCGGTGAATCCAAGCGGAAAGTTGCCCTTTTCTTTCCCTGCCAAGTTGACGGATTGCGGTGCACATGCTTTCGATGAACTGAGTTATCCGGGTGACAGCATCAAGCAGGAGTACAAGGAAGACATTCTGGTGGGTTATCGTTGGCATGACACCAAGAAGATTCCGGCGCTCTTCCCCTTCGGTCATGGCTTGAGCTATACTACCTTTACATATGGCAAGCCGGTGGCTTCTGCCAAGGTCATGGCTGCCGACGGTACGCTGACGCTGACGGTTGCCGTGAAGAATACGGGTA
>ERZ780052.127-NODE-127-length-31327-cov-3.823069_pt1 | contig 31327 bp, 33 predicted proteins | sample MGYA00511845_ERZ780052 | MGnify/ENA primary metagenome ERZ780052 (study PRJEB29588, sample SAMEA1970897) | human gut metagenome | biome: human gut; feature: human-associated habitat; material: faeces | place: Denmark | collected 2008/2010 ...
TGAAGTCAAAGAAGATAAAAAACAATATCTTGATTTGCTCCTATTAGCAGATGAGCAGGAAAATATGATAGACCGATACCTTGATAAAGGTAAAATGTATGTGCTTGATGATAATGGGATTAAATGCGAGTGCATCGTTACCGATGAAGGAAGTGATGTGCTTGAAATCAAGAACATTGCAACTGTTCCAGACTATCAAGGCAAAGGTTATGCAAAATCCTTAATTGATTTTATTGTAGAGAAATATAGAGAGCAATATGCTATTCTACAAGTAGGAACAGGTGATAGCCCATTGACAATACCATTTTATGAAAAGTGTGGGTTTGTCCGTTCGCATATCATACCAAATTTCTTTACAGATAATTACGACCATCCAATATATGAGGATGGAGTACAGTTGGTGGATATGGTGTATCTGCAAAGGCCGTTATAAAGAAATTTTCAGTAATACGCTCTGTTGATGTGCTGATTTTTCTACGATATACTCCTTCAAAAAGGAGTGTGCTCTTATGGGTAGAGAAATTTATGACATCATCAATGACATGGCAGAAGTATTAAATGCATCGCAGATGCAGAAACTACAAGAGGTGTTGGCAAAACGGTTATCTGAAAATACTGTATATGATTATTTATAGACAACAAATATGGACTTTCTAGATATGTTTTTAACTGCAAAGCATTTAGAAGGGTGTTCTGACAAAACAATACGCTATTATAGGTGTAATATTGAAAAGATGTTGGATACAATAAATATTCCGGTCATAAAGATAACGACCGAGATGCTACGAAAATATCTTGTAGAGTATCAAACGATAAATAATTGTGGAAAGGTAACTATTGATAATATTCGTAGAAGTCTTTCCACATTTTTTTCGTGGCTAGAGGAAGAGGATTATATTATAAAAAGCCCAATGAAAAGAATTCATAAGGTAAAGACTGCCGTTATTGTAAAAGATACCATTCCGGATGAGAAAATAGAAATTCTTAGAGATAATTGTAATAATCTGCGTGATAGGGCAATGATTGATTTTCTGCTTTCAACAGGAATTAGAGTAGGCGAATTGGTAAGGCTGAACATTGATAATATAGATTTCTCTGAGCGGGAATGCGTGGTTTATGGCAAAGGAGACAAAGAGAGGAAAGCATATTTTGATGCTAAGACCAAAATTCATTTGTTGAATTATATTGAATCAAGGACAGCTAATAATATAGCGTTATTTGTGTCGTTAAACAAACCACACAGTAGACTTACTGAAAGCGGTGTGGAGTTACGATTACGAGAAATGGGGAAGAAGTTAGGTGTAGAAAAGGTACACCCACATAAGTTCAGAAGGACTATGGCCACCAGAGCAATTGAGAAAGGTATGCCGATTGAACAGGTACAGAAAATTCTGGGACATGAGCAAATAGATACAACGCTCAGATATGCAATGGTTAATCAAAACAATGTGAAGCTATCGCATCGAAAATATATTTCATAGATTGATTTGTAACGCAAAAGACGTTACAATAAAAGAAAGATGGAGGTGTATTCTATGGGAAAAACAGCAACATTAAATATAAGAGTAAATCCAGATGTAAAAGAAAATGCAGAAAGTGTATTGGCACAATTAGGGATACCAATGGCTACTGCTATAGATATGTATTTAAAACAAATATCATTAGTAGGAGGAATTCCCTTTTCTATTGTATTACCAAAAGCAGCTAATTCAGTGAATGCAGATATGATGTCTGCTACACAGATTCATCAAAAGTTAGAAAAAGGATATGCCGATATAGAGAAAGGAAATGTTGAGGATGCAGCTAGTGCGTTTGTGGCATTTAGAGAGAGGCATTAATGAAGCAATATAATCGCATTGCTGATGAAATACTTACATTAGACACTTTCCCGGAACGATTTAGGATTATGGATTCTGAGCCGGAAAAGAGAATGGAGTTGCGTAGAATGCTCGTCGATAATTATTCAGTGTTTTACACAATCCGTGACGAAAGGGTAATTGTAACGGATGTGTTATACACGGCATCTGATATAGAAGCACGTTTGAGAGGCGAGCTATAAAAGCACGCGTTTATTTGAATTTGTGAAGGAACTGATATTATGAAAGTGACTATTGAAGAACTGGAAGCATATTTGCTTGACCATTACAGTAATGGTGGAATCGACCAAAGTTTATTTATGAAACTCGTAGAAGAAATCGGTGAAGTAGCCGAAGTCCTAAATAAAAAAGCGGGAAGAAAAAAATCTGGTAGTGAGGATTTGCAAGCTCAACTGGGTAATGAACTGGCGGATGTGATACATTACGCTATTGCTATTGCTGCTTTGAATGATCTAGATATGAATCAAATCATTATCGAAAAGGATAAAGCCGCTTCTGTGAAATACAATCATAGAACCAATTTGGAACAGTTCATTGTTGATATGAGAAATAAAGAATTGGATAACTAACCTTCAGTCTTGTGGAGAGATTGAAAGCAACAGAAGATCAGAATTTGTAAAGGAGATATACAACATGAAGAAAGTCTGCTTAGCGGTTTTGCCAGCTTTAACAATAGTGTTAGAATTATTACCCTTGGGAGCAGTTTGTATTTTTGCAACATCTCCAACAGAAAGAGTAAAAGAAACATTCTCATACTTTAGCCTTACACCGTTTGGCTATGCAAATTTTGCTCCACTTATTACAGCCACACTTACTGTTGCCATCTTCTTACTTTCATTGTTTTCATTGAAGAAGAAAGGTGTTCTCAAAGCATTGTTTGTCCTTTCCATTATTACGGTAGTTATTTCTCTTTTGCCATTGATGTATGGCTTAAACTACTATACCCTTGTAGGAGCCTTTATAACAGTAACACTTGTAATAGAAAGTATTTTGGCTAAGATACAATAAAAGTAAAGCGATAACTTTCAGGTTGTCGGATTGTAAAGGCAGAGCCTTACGCAAGGTGCAGGAGAAAGACTCCGCTCGGGTTAAGGGCGAAGCGCCTTAGCAGGTCAAGGGTGCAACCATTGCCCAGTTAGTGGCGTTTCGCCACTAAGTACTGGGTATTACTTGTAGCAGAGCTTCACAAGTTTTGGCAACTTCGTTGCTGTTCCCTTCGGGAAAATAATTAAATATTGTTGTTATTAACAGACTGAGTAGAGAAATTTACTTGGTCTTTTTTTGTAGAAAAGAAAGATATGAATGAAAGCAACTAGACATAATGGAAGATCAGGTAAGCATTGAAAGAATGTCCCAAAGCCTTTATTTTTAAAAACAAATTTTGTTGGAGCGGATCCGGAAAAAATTAAAATGGTTACCAGCGTGTTTAGGCGTACAATCGCCTGAAACCGGATGGAGAGATAGAAAAAGTCGAATGGGTGTAAGTTTACGTTGACAACTAAAACAACATGGTGTATATATGTGTATATACACATACACAGACACAGACGGAACAAAACTTTGCACGAATGAAAATACGAGGTAAAGGCATGGAACAGACAATGATCAAAACCGAGAACGTATCCAAGAGATTTGGTTCATTTGCATTACAGGACATCCATTTTGAACTTCCGGCAGGTTATATCTGCGGACTGATCGGGGAGAATGGTGTGGGGAAAACCACACTGTTAAACATTTTGGCGGGACTTTATGAGTACGATGGAACGATTTCTATACAGGAGAAGGAGTACCGTACAAATCAGATGGAATTACAGCAGGATATTGGATTTGTGTTTCATGAGGAATGGTTCGATGACTGGGATTCTCTGATCGCAAACAGCAGACATTATGGAAAATATTATAAAAATTATGATGAGACACTGTTAAAGGAATATCTTAAGAGATTCCGGTTGGATGGAAAGAAAAAATATAAGAAACTGTCCAAGGGAGAAAAGCTGAAGTTTGCATTTGCTTTTGCGCTGGCGCATCATCCGAAACTGTTGCTGCTCGATGAGCCGGGGGCGAATTTTGATCAGACCTTCCGTGAAGAATTCCATCATATTTTAAGAGAATTTACCGCGGACGGAACGAAGAGTGTGATCCTCTCGACACATATTACTTCGGATGTGGACCGGTTTGCGGACTATCTGCTGTTGCTTAAGAAAGGCAGACAACTGTTGTATGGAGATATCGAGTCGGTCCGTGATGCATACCGGATGGTGGCAGGCGAGCGTCAGGCGTTGAGGGCTTTTGGCGGGCGGCTGGTCTATATGGAGGAGACACCGGTGGGCTGCAGTGCTCTGGTCAAACATGATCACGCGGAGTATGACCGGGCACTTAAGGTGTGGGAGCCGGACACGGAGGAACTGATGTATTATCTGGCGAAAGGAGCGGAGCATGGAAGAGGCAATCAAATATAAGAATGTGATCAGAGAATATTTTCTGGAATATAAGAACCGTGATCAGGTATTGAAAAGTATCTTTTATGTGATCCTGTTTGGTGCATCGTTTTCGCCTTTTGTATTTGGCAGTGCAAAGGAAGGGCTTGGGTATATATGGCTCACATTTCCGATGGCTCTTGCGCTGTTTGCAGCAATCACACATACGAGTGCCCTGCCGACGATGCTGTATCTGGTTCCCGGATCGAAAAAGCTGCGCGAGGAATATATCCGGAGAATGTTAAAGGTTAAGATTGGCCTGCCGCTTGCGTTGTGTGCGGTAATCGATATCATCCTGCTGATCGTGCAGCCGATGATGATAAAAGGCGTGATCCTGCAGCTGGTAACGGTGTTCTTTATGTCCTATTGTGTGGGAATTACAAACGACGGACTGGTCTGGCGGAATAATGCGTCGCGGGCAGCTTATGGGCAGGTAAGTTATTTTAACGGACCGATCACGGTATTCAGTGTGATCGCAAGCTGCGTGATGATTGGCATCTGTTCTTCGGAGATTACGAATGTGGAATTTTGGGTTGCGCTTGTTATTTATCTCATCATTTACGCACCTCTTTCTTATGCGCTTCACAAGCGTTGGGGTGGAATCAGAGAGAAACTCGCCGTCTATGAACTTGCAACGAAGGAGGAGACATGGGACTGGTAATCGTCATTGAACCGCATGGAACGTATGCCATCTACGAGCAGATCGTCAATCAGATCAAGAATCAGATCATATCCGGTGAACTGCAGCCGGACGAGGCGCTGCCGTCCATTCGGGGACTGGCAGCGGATATCGGCGTCAGCGTGATCACGACGAAGCACGCGTATGAGGAACTGGAGCGGGAGGGACTGATCCGTTCCGTTTCCAATAAAGGATTTTATGTGTGCAAATACAACACGGATTATCTGCACGAAAAGCAGCTGATGGAATTGGAAAAACGTCTGCAGGAGTGGATTACGCTTGCAAAACAGGCGGGACTTGGAGCTGAGGATATTCGTGATATGCTGGAGGGATTGTTGTAAGATGGAAGATATTATTTTTTCTGCGAAGCAGGTACAGGGGAAGAAAGCGTTATTCGGCAAAGGCAGGTTCGCTTTGCAAAATGTGGATTTTAAACTTCCAAGTGGATATATTATGGGGATCATCGGGGAAAACGGTGCTGGAAAGACGACATTCTTCCGCTATATTATGGAGGAAAAGAAGCATTATCGCGGCAGCTTTTATCTGGACGGAACCGATATCGCGGAAGATCATGCGTGGTCGATGAACCGGATCGGATTTGTCTCTGAGGAGCGGTTGTTTTTGCGGCAGAAGAGTGCAAGAGAGAATGCAAGGATGCTGGGCAGCTTCTATGATACCTTTGATATGGATCAGTTTGCTGCGCTGATGGAGCAGATGGATCTTACCACGGCACGGACCGTGGAGAAGATGTCGCGCGGTGAGAATATGAAGTTTCAGCTTGCATTTGCACTCGCACACAAACCGAGGCTTCTTCTTTTAGATGAGCCGACTGCGGGGATGGATCCGATCTTCCGCAAGGAATTTTACAGGTTGCTCCGGCAGCAGTTGGAAGTGCTGGACTGTTCCGTGATCATGTCGTCGCACTTAGAGGATGACATCCGGAAAGAATTTGATTATATCGGACAGTTTGAGCATGGGGAATTTACTTCGTTTTATGAGAATGCATAAGGCGTTGTGGCAGTGAAGGTTATGCGGTGAGACGGCAATGGTTGAGTGAAGTGCAGAAAAATGTGCTTGAATCGAAACACATGGGTATTATGTGTAAAAGACAGGAGTGTCGAGGATGACGATAGAGGATAAGAAGCAACAGGAAAATTTGAAGAATTTTGACCGGAATTTAAAGGAGAGCACGGATCAGCTGGCATGGTTTTTATACTGGATGTTTGCAGCTGTTGTGCTAGTGTTAGGGATGACGCTGATTTTTGATGGAATATTTTATCGGGATGCGTGGATGATACTGTGCTATGTGTGGATGGTCGTTTTTATGGATAACTATGTATTGGCACCGTATCAATGGAGCAATGAAGCCTTCAGCCGGAGGATGCAAAAATCGGATGCGGTTTCAAAAATACTTCGGTTTGTTCCGGTTTCGGGAAAAAACTACATCCGTGTGAGGATGCAGTATCTTTGGAAGTTTGTGTGGAAATTTGGCGCATTTGCCATGCTGATCGTGATCGGAAGCATGAGCTTTACGCAAAAAATTTCTCTTGTGAGGGTGATGGAAGGTGTTCTTTTATTTTGGGCCGGACCGATGCTCATTGGGTATATTGAGTTGAAGGAATCACTTTTTTGCAGATAATGCCTAAAAGAACAAAGTGCCTGACACAATAAACATCATATAATATGCTGAATTCCCTCACAGATCCTGCGGGCAACCACCGGATTGTTCATGGTATACAGGTGAATTCCATCGGTATCGTTTGCCAGCAGATCAATGATCTGGCTTAACGCATACGACATACCCGCATCAAATAAAGCGGCCTTGTTATCTTCAAATCTATGAATAATCTTCTGGAAACGCTCCGGGAAAGAAGCTCCGCACATCGTAATCATTCGCTTGATCTGCGCGGCATTGATGACCGGCATGATGCCAGGAACAATTGGCACATTGATATCCGCAATCCTGCAGTCCTCCACAAAACGGTAAAACTGTGTGTTGTCAAAAAACAACTGGGAAAGCAGCACTTCTGCTCCGGCATTTACCTTTTCCTTCAGGTGGCGGATCTCTTCAATCTTATTGGCAGATTCCGGATGACATTCCGGGTAGCAGGCACCTAAAAAGCAGAAATCCCCCTTCGGTTTCAGATAGGAAATGAGGTCGGATGCATGCTTAAAATCATCTTTTTCGGTAAGATCCGGATTTCGGTCTCCGCGCAGTGCCAGCACATTCTGGATGCCTTCTGCGGTAAGGATTCTGGCAAATTCATCAATTTCTGCCCGGTTGTAATGCAGACAGGTCAGGTGCACAACCGGCTCCACATGGTAGTTCTGCTTGATCTTTTTGGCAAGTTCAATCGTGCGGTTACAGTTTAAGCTGCCGCCCGCACCAAACGTCACGCTGATAAAATCCGGCTGCAGTTCGCACAGCACATCAAGTGTCGCATCAATATTTTTCAGTTCACTGTCCTTTTTCGGAGGAAATATCTCAAAAGATAAGCTTTTTTTATGATTACATGCGTCAGAAATTTTCATTTTAATACCGTCTTTCGTTCAAAATTATTGTAATTACCTTGATTATAGCAGGAAAAAATAAAACTGTATAATACATAAATGATGCATTTCTCCATAGATTCAGGTTATAGCAGGAAAAATCAGCGATACGCTTGGAATCAGCACGGCGCGGGTAGCAGTTCTTTTAAGAAAAATGGAGTCCAAAGATTTGATTGGAAAAGAAAAAAGAACACATAGTTTTACAGATAATAAACATAATAAAATTACAGCGTAAAAATGCAACAATTCTTATAAGAATGTTGCATTTTTATTTACACTTTTTATATCGGATGGCTTTCCTGGAACTTAACCCCAAAAATAAAAAATTTCAAATTTTTGATTACAGATCTATTTTCAAATAGACAGAATCCTTTTCATCCTGCTCAATTCCAAGATAGCGTTTGGTGACATCATAGGAAGAGTGATTGAACAAACCCATAAGCAGTGCAGGCTGTGCCCCCTGTTTCCATGCGTGGTAGCCAAACGTTTTCCGCATGGAGTGACAGCTGACCATGCGGCTGTTTGTAGTTTGGGCTGCGGCTTCTTTTACAATGCGGTATGCCTGCGAACGGTTGATGGGATGCTGCCGGTCGGTGTTTTTGCAAAACAGATAATCACATTCCTGTGGAAAACAGGCATCCATATACCATCGTAGGGCATTCTTGGCATTTTTGTTGAGTGCAATGTAATTTTGTTTTCCGGTTTTCTGTTCCAATATAAGCAGATGTTCACGGAAACGCTGTGTGTAAAAATCATAGACATCGGACCATTGCAGCTGTAAAAGGTCACTGATGCGCAATGCCGTATTAAGACCGAGGATAATCAGGGCATAGTTGCGGGGGTGTGGTTTGACCGTCTGGTAGTACGTGCTGAATTTTTGCAATTCCTTGCGATTTCGAATCGGTTGTGTGGTTCCCATTTTGTTACTCCTTTCATAGAAGTCAGATTCTTGAGTGATAGTACAGAAATGCATGGTAATCCGTATATATCCCCACGTCAAGATGTAACATTCTTATAAGGAGAGTTGCATCCTCTGGATGAAGGGGAATAAACATGGAGGTTCTTATGCTGAAACTGAGCTTGAAACCGGGCGAATACATTACATTGGGAGATAACATTAAAATTATTTTCTCTGGAGGCTCTGCCAACAACATACATCTGCTGGTGGATGCACCGCGCGAAATAAATGTTGCCAGAAACAGTGCGGGCAAAGACAAAAAGCCATCGCCTTATTATAAAGAAAAAGGAATTTCAAAAACAGCACAGCGTGAGATTGCAGAAATCCTCATGCGCGAAAAGCGCAACCAGTCGCATGTCAGCGGGGAGGAGACCGTGACATACAAAAAACGGTAATAAGCAAGGCGATCCTGGGGACATATAGAAAATTTTTGCTCTGTTATGTCCCGCTTTTTTGGCACAGTGGGACATATAGAATCATTCCTTTGCATTATGTCCCTTATGTCTGCGGCAATGGGACATATAGCGTTTTTTCTGGCATATATGTCCCGGGAAACAAAAGAAAAGGGACATAGTGAGTAAGTTTTCATGTATATGTCCCAGTGAGCAAAAGAAAAGGGACATAGCCGATAAGTTTCCATGCATATGTCCCGAAAGAGAGAAGAAAAAATTCAGCCAGCAGATTTTCACACATATGTCAATATCCAGAAGGCAATGTGCATAAAAAATCCCGCCACAGAGGGAGGAAAAGATATTCTGTGGCGGATCTATAAGAAAAATCGCTTTCGCGATTTTTTTTTAGCCGGAACTCACAGCCCCCCAACCCCTTTTTTTAAAATCCAACAGCCCCTTTTGTTTTGGTGGTTTTATATTACCAGTGCATTATGAACAGGTTGTGACAACATGCTAAAGAGTTTATGAAAATTCGAAACAACTTATAAACTTAGGCATAAATTTCTCAGCATGGTTCCTGGGCAGCAGGCGATTTTTTAAGGGTTCCCCAGATATGTCGATTCATGGACATCTAGTGTGTGATTGCTTATACAAAGACTTTTCTGTGCAAATCCGGAGATATCCGAACATTAAAATTTCCCTGTCCGAACAAGCCTCTTAAATCAATGTAAGTCGAGAATTACAATGAAAAGATTGGAGCAAAGTGACTCTTTTTACCCGTCCCCGCCGCTTTGGAAAGACATTAAATATGAGGATGCAAGGTATCGTATCACAGAGCTGGCAGGAAGAGAGGCACAACGTTTTTCATTTTTGTCAGAGAGTGACAAACTATCTGATAATGAAAAGGAGCAGTATCAGGCAATTGTCGCATTGCATAATGGCAAATATTCTATGGATGAGAATATACTGACATCAAGCATATATATACTGTCACATTTATTGCATAGGCATTATGGACAAAAAACCGTAATCATTATAGATGAATATGATGTTCCACTGGATAAAGCGTTTCAGAATGGCTATTATCGGGAGATGGTTTCACTCATCAGGGGACTTTTCGGAATGGCTTTAAAGACCAATGATAGTCTGCAGTTTGCCGTTTTAACAGGATGCCTGCGTATTTCCAAAGAAAGTATTGTAAAAGCCTGTGCGCAGATTTATAGACAAAGCGGATGTCCAGACCAAAAACGAAATCGAGCGTCTGATTGCAGGAGAATGCATTGAAAACGAAATCTCGTTGGAACTCACATATGATGAGCTTGATAAAAGCATTGAAAACCTGTGGAGCGTACTTTTTACTACCGGATATCTGACGCATCAGGGACGTACAGAAAGCGGAAAATACCGCCTGACTATTCCAAACAGGGAAATTAAAAACCTTTTTATAAAGAAAATCAGGGAATTGTAATCGAACTCAAATATGCAGAAAATGGAGATATGGATGCTGCATGTGCCAAAGCACTGGAGCAGATAGAGGAAAAAGACTATGTGGATAGGCTGAGACAGGATGGGATGAGAAACTTTATCAAGTACGGAATTGCGTGTTTTACGAAGGATTGTAAGGTTGTGGTTGGAGAATAACAAAAATCTCTTTACAAACCGCAGAAGATATGCTAGATTTTTATACAAGCTGATTGTCCCGTTTGTTTCTGCAACCGGAAATGGGGGCATATGTTACACACAAAAAAGAACTTCTTAAAGTCAGCATTGGCTGTCTTCTGCATGGTTTCCATGCTTTTATTCTCCAGTTACAACGGAATCACAACAGTATATGCTGCCAGCGGATACGAATACGTTCTGCTGACAAAATACACTAAGACCATGAAAATTGGAGACGAGTATTATCTGACTGCGATTACTTCTACCGGAAAGAAACCAAAGTTTTCTTCGAGTGATTCCGCAGTCGCGTCCGTGAACACTTATGGAAAGATCACGGCGAAAAAGGCCGGTAATGCTACGATCACTGCAAAAATTGCCAATGGGGAGGCAAGCTGCAGGGTTACAGTTGAAAAAACGGTCATTACATTAAGTCAGAAATCCATATCCTTGGAGAACGGATATACGGCCCGGCTGAAAGCCGAGACATCAACCGGGCATCCGGTCACGTACAAATCTGCCCGCTCGAGCATCGCCTCGGTGGATGAAAACGGCGTGATCACAGCGAAAAAACCGGGTGAAACTACCATCATGGTCACGGTAGATAAAACCTCCCAGACCTGTAAAGTGACGGTAAAGCAGCCAACGGTCCGGCTGGACCGGACATCCGCATCCCTTTACCGGAAGGGGACGCTCCGGTTATCCGTTTCTTCCACATCCAAAAGTATTCCCAGGTGGAAAACAAATAAAAAAAGCGTAGCCACGGTGGACAATGAGGGCAGAGTTACCGCTGTAAAAAACGGAACAGCCATCATCACGGTCACAGTCGACGGTGTCAGCAAAACCTGTGAGGTCACGGTAAAGAAGCCAAAGATTACCGTCGGACAGGAACAGATTTCGTTAACGGCCGGCGAAACATGTCAGCCGAAGGTAACGGTATCCTCCGGCAACAAACCGGAGTACTACAGTTCAAACACAAATGTTGCCACGGTAAATGAGACCGGTGTGATCACCGCCATCGGCAGGGGACGTGCATATATTTATGCGAAAGAAGATGGCACGAAGGTACGCATGACAGTAACTGTCAAAGAAAAATAAAACTACAGGAAGCAGAACAAAATTATGGTCTGCATGACAGACAGTCTGCGGATCATAACCAAAGGGACAATCAGCGAAAGATATTGATGATGCATATATACAATGATATAATTGAAAGAAATGATGGAGAATCGGAGAATAATATTATACGGGGAGGAATGATTATGCTGAGAGTAGATTTTACATTTGACAAAAAAATAATAGAAAAAAATGGATATACAATGTCAAATATTTATGAAACTATAAAAATGGAATTTGATAAAAAAAATATTTCATGTGTGGCAGAAGGAGAAGTCCTTTCTTTCGGTGCTGGAGAAAAGAAAAACGATTTTTCTGATATGTGGACGATTATTATGCGCCTGACACGTTCTAAGTGGTTTTTGAATTATGCAACATCCTGCACATGGAACGAAAATAATAAAAGTGAAGATGTTTTAGCGCAAATAAAGAGAAAACAGATGATAAGTGCATAATATGGAAAATAAAACAAAAAACGGTTCAAGCCGAAAACAAATTACTTTTGATTTGAGCCAGAAGGACTTGGCAATAAATTATCCGAGACCTAAAATAACCATCAATCCCAAGTTTTATAAAAAGGCATATCGGGACATAAGCCAGTTTATGAAAATGAATGGATTTGAACATAGACAATATTCTGTCTATACTTCGAAGAATAGCCTTACAACATATGGTATTGTAGATCTTATGGAAAAGCTTTCCCAAAAGCTGCCATGGTTATATCTTTGTATAAATGAAATTGATGTCACTGATATAGGGGAACAGTATAGTGTTAAGGGAATTTTAAGAGAATTTATAAATCAAGAAGAAATACTCATTATTAAAGAAGAAATTCCGAAGGAGGAAAAATGAATTCGGTAGAAAATTATGCCATACGCTACTTAGAACCAAAGGATGTGAAGGATCTGGATCAGTACAACGCGCTGCTGCGCTATACCTTTCAGGTAACGGAGGATGAGCTGACGGCAACCGGATGGAAAGATGAAGAGATCAAACAGTCGAAGTTTCCGGTACTGGAGCGTGCGGATGTGCTGGGATGTTTTGACGGGGATACCCTGATTTCCCAGTTTGCCGTATATCCATTGAAAATGAATATATACGGGGAGGTATTTCCCGTTGGATTTGTTACAAGTGTTTGTACATATCCGGAATATACCGGGCAGGGCATTATGAAAAAACTGATGTATCAGAGTCTGGAACATATGAAACAGCAGGGAAGACCGTTTGCCCTCCTGTATCCATATTCCATACCGCTGTATCATCATCTGGGCTGGGAGATTATATCCAATAAAATTTCTTTCAATATCAAGGACCGTCAGATTCCAACGAAAGTAAAAGCACCCGGATATGTACGGCGTGTGGACTGGGACAATACCGATTTTCATGAGCTGCATTCGCATTTTGCGTCGATTACGCACGGCTGTCTGTTCCGGAATGCACTGGCGTGGGAGGAATACTGGCGCTGGGATGAGGACGATACGAATGTGGCAGTTTACTATAACACCAAGGACAAGCCATGCGGATTTATGGTCTATCTGATCAAAAACGATATCATGCATATCAAGGAAATGATTTACTTAAACCGTGAGGCGAAAAAAGGGCTGTGGGAGTATATCCACGCGCATGATTCCATGATCGATGCGGTGCATGGCTATACCTATTTCAGCGAACCGATTGCGTTTGAGATGGATGATGGGGATATCAAGGAAACGATCCGGCCGTATGCCATGGGACGGATTATTGATATCGAGAGCTTTTTACAGGATTATCCATGTGATCCGGATGGCGGAACACTGTATATCGAACTTGAAATAGAGGATCACCTGCTTTTGTGGAACAACCGCAGTTTCCGGCTCTGTTTTTCCGATGGAAAATGTATGCTGACCGATGAACCGGCAGAGTATAAGTTAAAAATGGAGATAGGTACGCTGACTACCCTTTTACTGGGATACAAGACGGCTGAGCGTCTGTATGCCCTTGAACGCATTGAAGGGAAGCAGGAAGCGGTAGACCGTCTGGATGATGTACTGTTTCATAAAATTCCATATATTTCCGATTACATCTAAAAAATTCAGCATGGTATGTTATAATGGAAAGTGAAAATTACCGGGATACCGTTCTGCAGATACCGGTATTGGATGATTTTCGGAATACATAAGGGGAACACTTTTAAAAACAACAGAAAAAATGAGTTTGGGAGGCAAAGGATTATGAAATCAGTACGGACAAAGCTTATAGCGTCTATTTTGATCTGTTCTCTTTTTACATCGGTTCTGATCGGGGTGATTGCAATTTCAAATTCTGTGCGGACAGCCGGAAAAGATGCAATGACCATGATGCAGCTTACCGGGCAGAAGAAGACCGAAGAGATTAATTCCACGATTCAGAAGATTGAGCAGTCGGTGGATACGCTCAGTGAAGTTGCAATGAGTAATTTTGATTATGATTCGTTCCGGCAGAGCAAGGATTATGCGGATACATACACCGAGACGATACAGCAGGCTGTGCTTGATTTTGCAAACCATACGAATGGGGCAGTGACGGCATATCTGCGGTATAACCCGAATTATTCCAATCCGACATCCGGCGTCTTTGCGCAGCGCCAGTCAGTTGACAGCGACCTGCAGTGCCTGACACCAACGGATTTTTCCATGTACGATGAAAGCGATGTGGAGCATGTCGGCTGGTATTACCTTCCGGTACAGGCAAAGAAAGCCATCTGGATGTCACCGTACATGAATGAAAATATCAATATTTACATGATCTCATACGTTGTGCCGTTGTTTGCAGAAGATGGAACATCGATTGGTATTGTCGGTATGGATATCGATTTTTCACAGATTACCGATCTGGTTGATAAGACAAAAGTATACCAGAGTGGATACGCATTCCTGACAGATGCATCTGCAGCAGTCATGTACCACAAAAATGCGGATGAGGGCACAAAGCTTTCCGATCTGGATTCCTCGCTTTCTAAGAGTGCGGATTTTATCGGAGATGACGGTAATCAGGGTAAGACGATGGATTATTCCTATAAAAATGAAAACAAGAGATTTGCATTTTACAATTTGGACAATGGCATGAAGCTGGTGCTTACGGCACCGGTGTCGGAGATTTATTCCGAGGCATACGGACTTGCAAAGATGATTATTCTTGCAATGATTGTTGCATTTATTCTCTCGGCAGTGATTGGTATTGTTATGGGTACCGGCTTAACAAAGCCAATCCGTCAGCTGACTTCTGTGATTGAGCAGACCGCTGCATTGGATTTCCGCCCGACAGAGGCTGGAGCAAAGCTGCGGAAGCAGAAGGATGAAATCGGGGATATGGCAACAAAGATCCACGATATGCGAAAGAAGCTCCGGGCGATGATGGAAAACCTGCAGCAGACGCAGCAGGTTTTGGAAACAAATACCGGAAATTTAAACCAGCTTATGAAACAGAACAGCGCTTATGCGGAGGACAATTCGGCGGCTACGCAGGAACTGGCGGCAGGGATGGAAGAGACCAGTGCAAATGCGGCGCACATTGTGGAAAACGTTGGAATTATGAGAGAAAGTTCCGACAATATCCAGCGGCTTGCAGAGGATGGAGAAAAAAATTCCGGACAGATTCAGGAGCGTGCCGGAGAGATGGAGCGGATCAGTACGGAGTCCCGCCACAAGACAGACCAGATGTATGCGGTCATGAAACAGAAGACGGATGCCGCTGTGGAGCAGGCGAAATCCGTACAGAAGATCAATGCGCTGACAGACAACATCAAACAGATTTCTTCCCAGACAAACCTTCTGGCATTAAATGCCAATATTGAGGCAGCCAGGGCTGGTGAAGCGGGCAGGGGATTTGCGGTTGTTGCTTCCGAAATCGGAGATCTGGCAACGCAGACACTGGATACCGTTTCCACAATTGACGAGATTGTAGGAGAGGTCAACAGTTCGGTTTCCAATATGACCGAATGCCTCACAACGATTATGGAATTTCTGGAACAGACCGTTCTTGGGGATTATGAGCATTTCGCACAGGTGGGGGAGCAGTATCATGCCGATGCGGACACATTCCAGCAGATCATGCAGCAGACAAAAGAAGCAGTGGATGCATTAGAGCAGCACATTGGAGAGATCTCTTCTACCGTATCAGAGATCAACTCCATGGTGGAACAGTCCACAGACGGAATCAGCGGTATTGCCGAGAAATCCGGCAGTACGCAGAACCTTGTAACCGAGGGTTACGACAAGCTGCAGGAGTGCACACAGTCCGTCAATGTGATCCGGGATTTTGTCGCGCAGTTTCATTTGGATTGATAATTGTCCGAAGATAAGTTAAGACGTGGTTAGTATAGACTAACATGAAACCCTCTAAATATAAGAAAAGGAAATTTTACATCGGAAACGAGGAAAATTATAATGAAGAAAACATTAAAACCGGAAACCACAAAACCACAATATGTTGTGACAACAGACATTACTTATGCGCAGGTTGATTCCTGGTTCGGTCATTGCCGGAGAGATCTCAAACTGGATCTCATCTATCCGGAGGACGGGGAAGGAAAGACATATCCATGTATTGTATGGATTTGCGGTGGCGCATGGCAGCGCATGGACAAAGCAGCGCATCTGGCATATCTGGGCACACTGGCGCAGGAAGGGTTTGTTGTTGCCAGCGTAGAGTACCGGACATCCAACGAGGGAACGCATCCGATGCAGTTGTGTGATATCAAGGCAGCAATCCGATATCTTCGTGCATATGCAAAAAGATATCGGATTAACAGTGAAAAATTTGGTGTGATGGGAGAATCTGCAGGAGGATATCTGACATGTATGGCAGCACTGGATCAGGATAAAAAACTGGATACAGGTGAGTATCTGGAGTATTCCAGTCAGGTTCAGGCGGCCTGTCCGTGGTATCCGCCGACCGATGCGTCCCATTTTCCATATGATGATGTGGAAAAGGCAGCCATGTCTTCAGAGTCGCTGCTGATGGGATTTAATGTTATGACACATCCGCAGGAAGCTTATGAGAATTCCCCGGTTTCCAAAGTGACACCGGATGCGCCGCCATTCCTGCTGATTCATGGAACCAAAGACAGTACCGTGCCTTTTTCGCAGAGTGAGGAATTGTATGATGCGTTAGAAGCAGCCGGCTGTGATGTGACATTGCTTGCGCTTGATGGTGCAGAGCATGCGGACCTGATGTTTTTCCAGGATGAAGTATGGCAGCAGATCATTGCATTTTTTAAACGGACATTATAATAAGTGATCTGGTATCCGGATAAGAAAAGGTTCAAAGATTAATTGATATGAAAAAAACAGTAGACAACATTCGTATAATAGGAAAATCCGATGGCCCGACATCCGTTTTTATTGCCGGAAAAGACAAAAAGAAAACGTTAAGACAGAAGATAGAAAAGAGCATGTATGACTTCCGGCGAAAGCGTGTAATCAAATTTCTGAGGGCAGATTCGCACTCTGTGGATGAGGTGGCAGATTATGTGGTCAGGGAACTGGGGTATACCGAAGTAAGTCCATCGGATGAAACATACCAGACAGAATATTCCAATATGCGCGCATCGTTTCTGTTGCAATATCGTCCGGAACTGCTTGGAGATCTCACAGAGCCCCCAAGACCACAACAGTGGGATGAAAAAAGCGTGATGGAGTTTATGAAGCAGATCGAACAGAGAACCGAGGCTGCGCGGGCAGTTCCAAAGACAGAGTTTGATATTGATTTTCATCTGTACCGGAAAACAGGCCGGGATTTTGAGATGAGTATATCAATAGAAAAAACATATGAAAGTTTCAGTGGTTTCACATCCAGCTCGACGTGGGTGATGCGCAGATATCGGGCGGATTTTCGAAAGGTGTACCGGTATTACGGCGTTTCGCAGGAGGATATCAGGCAGCATACGAAACGGTTTGAGGAAGTGGTAAGGCAACTGACGGTCAGGTAAAATGAGGGCAATGGGGAGTGGTTGAAGGACATATACAGAAAAAGTTCTTGATTATGTCCTTCTTTTTTATATAGTTGGGACATATATAGAAAAAATTGTTTTGTATGTCCCATAAGACAGCACTAACGGGACATCGTAAATGATTTTTTGTCTATATGTCCCGGTGCTGATGGAGAGGGGGACATAACAAGAGACTTTTCCACTATATGTCCCGGTGTTAGAGGAAAGAGGGACATAACAAATAACTTTTTGTCTATATGTCCAGCATTAGAATGCAAGACCCGGATACTTAATGTAAACAGTGGACACAATGCCGAATGAATGAATCCATATCGTATTGTATCCGGCATGACATTTTAAAGGATGTTTTGCTCAAGAATCGAAGCGAGGTGCGCCATATGCTGTTAACAGAATTTGATGAAAAGAAATTTGCAAAGTCCATATGGAAAGAGGGGCATGAATCAGGTTACACTGAGGGACATGACTCAGGCTATACCGAAGGCCGCGAATCAATTCTTGGAATTCTGGATGCGATCAACAGGGGAAATGATACCGTAGAAAAACTTACCGCATTGGGCTACGATGCAAAAACGGCACAAGAGGTATTGGAGAAGAAATAAATCGAAACAACAATGGTTATGCAGTAAGTGAGGAAAATTTCAAAATGGGGATATTCCATTCAAAAATGGCATTAGTTAGAGTGACCTAACCAATGCCATTTTTTATTTTAATAGCATAAAGCATTAAAATCATCATTAAATGATGGATTATGTAAAATTTAAATTATATCTTCCGGGTTTACATTTTACCTGCACAATGTAATTTTTATTGTATTTCAAACAATGTAAATTTATGGATTCTCCAAGTTTAATAGTTGTATCCTTTAAAACAATTGTTTGGTTCTCATCTAGAATGCGTATGGTTATATCATAGGGATTGTTTATGTCATTTATTACTTCTTTTTTATAAAAAACAGATGAAAAAATCAAATAATCACCGTCATTTATGCGTACTTGAAACCATTCATCCGAACCATGGTTGTTATCTATGAATGCTATATCCATGGGCATAAAAAAGTCGTGAAGTACTCCTACTTCCTGAATGGCAAACATAGCAGTCATTACAAGAAACGCGGTAGAAATAATTGCAGCAATCATTTTGATCCGGACTTTTTTTCTGATTTTAGAAAATGGAGTCTTACTGTCTCCGACTTCACTAAGTGTGGGACATTCGATCGGATCTTTCATGGCTGCCAGTTCGTTTTGACATTTGCTGCAATGATTTATATGGTCTTCAATAAGTTTTCGGCTGTCGTCAGAACAGACGTCATCAACATATAATGGCATTAAATCTCTTACGATATCACATGTTATTTTCATCTTCAATTACCTTTCTGATCTTTGTTTTTGCACGGAAATAGTTAACGCGCGCCCAATTTTCACTTTTGTCAAAAATTTCTCCGATTTCTTTAAAACTCATTTCCTCGTATGCCCGCAGCCAGAACACTTGTCCATAAGGGTGCTTTACCTGTCTTAAAGCAAATAGCAATTTTTTGGTTTCTTCTTTTATGAGATACGTGTCCTCAAGATTCCTCTGATTGTTTACTGCTTCAAAAGATTCTAAATGTTCAATTCCGACTGTGGTTTTATGTTTCTCTTTTTTCAGATAATCAAAATATAAGTGTTTTGCAATCTGACATAACCAGACCGAAATTTTACAGTTTCCGTTATAACGGTGCGCTGATTTGTATGCCTGATAAAAGGTCTCCTGTGTCAGGTCTTCTGCCAGATCAAAATTGCCGCATAAGGAAATTAAAAAATGTTTTACGGTTTTTGCATACTCCATGTACATCGTTTCAAGTGGAGTATTCTTTTGCATTTTCCTGTTTCACCTCCTCGTATTGCGCAATCTATATATAAATAGAATTTTTGTTTGTTTTGTTACACTTTCATTATAAATTATTTTTTGAAAATGTGCCAGAAACAGATATTGACACATGAAAGCAAATTGATTATAATCGTGTCAAAAACAAAAGTGGAACGGGAGGCATATGACAATTACATCATTGAAAAGTGCATTGCAGCGAATTGCGCAACTGGAACAGGAAAACGAACAGCTTCGGGCGGAACTCGAAGTATATAAAAATCGCAATACCGGCGGGAGGAAAAAGCATGACGAAGCATGGATGACTTCTTACCGGGATTTTGCTGTAAAATATGAGAGTGGGATGACAATTATGGAAATTGCTGCACAGGGGGAAATCAGCCGTAGGACAGCGTACCGGTATAAAGCTTATTACGATGAGCTGCAGAAAAATAATAGATATAAAAAAAGAAACGAGCAAGTCCTGTCAGGCATAAACCCTACCCGGTGAAAACCCATTTCTTAATATAAAAAGAATAACCCCATTTCATTTTACAGTCAAGTAATTTTTAAATTTTACTGTATACAGATGATCATTTGTTCCTGTTCACTTAGCATCTAAACAGGAAAGATCATCTGGATAGCAGCAAAAAACACAACAAGGAGAACCAATTGAATTTACTCGAAACATTAAAACACTATTTTGGATACGACAGCCTGCGGCCGGGCCAGCAGGAACTGATGGATGGAATCCTGCAGGGAAAGGATGTCCTTGGCATTATGCCGACAGGCGCGGGGAAATCCCTGTGTTATCAGGTTCCGGCGCTGATGCTTGAGGGAATTACGCTTGTGATCTCCCCGCTGATTTCGCTCATGTCAGATCAGGTCAAGGCATTGAATCAGGCAGGTGTGCATGCAGCCTACATCAACAGTTCCCTGACAGAAAACCAGATACACGCGGCACTTGCCTATGCAGCGCAGGGAAAATACAAAATTATCTATGTGGCACCGGAGCGGCTCAATACCGCGCGCTTTCTCGACTTTGCATATTATGCCGACATTTCCATGGTGACAGTGGATGAGGCACACTGTATTTCCCAGTGGGGACAGGATTTTCGGCCGAGCTATCTTGAAATTGCGGATTTTTTAGCAAAACTGCCAGACCGTCCAATTGTCAGTGCATTTACCGCGACCGCCACAGAGCGCGTCAAGCAGGATATCACCGCAAGTTTGCATTTGCAGAATCCAGTGACAGTCGTGACAGGATTTGACCGTCCGAATCTGTTCTTCCGTGTGGTCAACCGCAAGGGCGGAAAAGAGACGGACAACAGTATCTTAAATTATGTGAAAAGGCATGAGGATGAGAGTGGAATCATCTATTGTGCCACGAAAAAGAATGTGGACAGTGTGTATGCCCTTTTGCTGCAATATGGCATTGCGGCGGGGCGCTATCATGCAGGTCTGTCTTTAGAGGAACGGAAAAAGAATCAGGATGATTTTACTTATGACAGAATCCGTGTGATGGTTGCAACCAATGCATTTGGCATGGGAATCGACAAATCCAATGTGCGCTATGTGCTTCATTACAATATGCCGCAGAGTCTGGAATATTATTATCAGGAAGCTGGACGCGCCGGGCGTGACGGGGAAGAAGCGGAGTGCGTGTTATTTTTCTCAAAACAGGATATCATGATAAACAAACGCCTGTTGCAGTACAAATCCACATCCGGGCAGGCATCCGATGATCCCGCGCTGCGGGCAAATGAGCAGAGGAAACTCAATGAGATGATCCGTTACTGCGAGACCGATGAGTGTCTGCGCCAGTTTATCCTGTCCTATTTCGGAGACAACAGTCCGTGTACCTGTGAAAAATGCAGCAATTGTGTGGTCGTGGAAGATGAGGCGGAAGAAACTTATATCCAGGCCGGAAGAGAAAAGAAAAAGGCATTGCAGCTTGCTGATCTGACACCGGAAGGGCAGGAACTGTTTGAGCAGCTTCGCAAATGCCGGACGGAACTTGCCGTGGAAAAAGGTGTGCCACCGTATATTATCTGTTCCGATAAGACATTAAAAGATATGTGTGCCAAATGTCCTGTGGATTCCACCGCGATGGCAGCCGTGTACGGAATGGGTGCACAGAAAATCGAAAGTTACGGTGCGCGTTTTATGCAGGTTATCACAACATTTTTGAACGAGCATGGTGGAGATACCGCCACAGCGGAGGCATTTTCCGGCATGACAGTAGATACCACGACAGCAGCTCCGGCAAGAAAAAAGAAGCTGCCATTTTATATCGCTCCGGAAAAACTTGATGAGGTGGAACTGACCGACACCTGTATGCTTTCAGAACTGACAAACCGGATCAATGCGCTCTGCGAAGAGAACGATCGAAAGAAACTGACCGCTTCATTTATCAATCAGCTGCTTGTGGAAAAAGGATATCTTGAGGAAACCGTGCAGGGAGAAGAAAAGATAAAGCGTGTGACGGAAAAGGGAAGAGCCGTAGGAATCCGGGAAGAGGAGAGACAGGCAAAATACGGAAGAAATTATTATGCACTGATTCACACTCGGGAGAGCCAGCAGATGATTTTGGAGGAACTGGGGAAATATTTGTTACAGTTTACGCCAGCAGTATAATTGTCCCCTGCTTTGTGTTATACTAAAACAAAAAGATAAAGGACAGGACATTCTATGAAAAAAACAGGAATCATGACAGACAGCCACAGTGGCATCTTAGAAAACGAAGCATCTAAGCTGGGGATTGCCGTACTGCCAATGCCTTTTTATATTGATGAAAAATTATATCGTGAAGGGGTGGATATTTCCAGAGAGGAATTTTATGAAATGCTTCGTAAAGGTGCGGATGTGGCAACATCCCAGCCGTCACCGGAGAGTGTGATGCATATGTGGTCAGCCATGCTGCAGGAATATGAAGAACTTGTCTATATTCCGATCAGCAGCGGTCTGAGCGGTTCCTGCATGACGGCACAGGCAATGGCACAGGAGGAGCCGTATGCCGGAAGAGTATTTGTTGTAGATAATGGACGCGTGTCTACGCCGATGCACCGTTCGGTCCTCGATGCCGTGGAGCTTGCAGAGAAAGGATACCGTGCACAGAAAATTAAAGATATTCTCGAAAAAAACAGACAGCATATGGTCATTTATGTGGGACTCAGCACGCTGACATATCTGAAAAAGGGTGGCCGGATCAGTTCTGTTGCAGCTGTGGCAGCAGATGTGCTGAAGATTAAGCCGGTTATGAAATTTGGTGTGGGAAAGTTAGATGTCTATCAGAAGTGCCGTGGAATGAAAAATGCGAGAAAAGCAATGATAGACGCAATGAAAAAAGAATTTGAGACGAATTTTAAGGAGGCTTATGAAGCAGGAAAACTATATCTTATGGCTGCATCAAGTTCTACCGCAGAAGTAACGGAAGAGTGGATACGGCAGATCAAAGAAAGCTTTCCGGGTATGGATGTCATGTGCGATAATCTGTCGCTGGGGCTGTCCTGTCATATTGGACCGGACGGGCTGGGAATTGCCTGCTGTAACAAAGCAGAATAGTATTTTAGAAATTTATCCGTGCGATAAAAGCGTTAGAGAAAATGATGCGGTTCTTTCAGCAGGGAAAACGTTCGCCTGCAGGGAGCATTTTTGTGGGATATCAATATACCCACCGCAAAAAGCGATGGGTATCGTAACCGGTTTATTTGCCCCGTGATGCAAAAAAGTCATCAATTGCCGCGTGCAGTTTCTGAGGATTCATGCTCTTTAATAAATAACCATCTGGTTTTAAAGACATGACATTTTTTACGGTTTCTGCATCATTTTTTCCAGTCAGAAATATGATCGGAATATGGTGAAATTCCGGATCTTCCCGGAGCATCTGCATGATCTGGCTGCCGTCAACGATTGGCATGGCATAATCCAACAGAATCAGATCCGGGGTGTTTAAGGTCAGGTATTTGATCGCCATTGCACCGGAGTTTGCCAGTACAACCTGATAGGTGTCTTCAAGCAGTGCCTTGATTTTGCGCAGGATAATACCGGAATCATCCACAGCCAGAATCGTGCGTTTTTTCAGCTGATAGAAATCGTTCATCTGTGTGCAGACATTATCGACCATATCGCCCACCGTAATCGGGCGGGTGAACACATCCATGACCATCTGCTGTGGGAGGGTCTCCCACAGCAGTTCCAGTTCATCTATGTTTCCCATAATAAATACCGGAGTCTTGTTTTTTATCGCCTGGTCAACCATTACTTTTACACTGACCGCTTTTTTTAAAAGCTCCGGGCTTGTGCAGATCAGGTAACCACTTGGTTTTTCCGAGATGACAATGCTGCTGGCTTCTGCTATCGTTACAATTTTTACTTTGACATCTTGTTTTTCAAAAGCACTTTCTAATGATTGTGCGAGATAACTTTGTTCCTCCATCAGGATGAGAAATGGGCTTTTTATTTCGTGCATGATGTCTCTCCTTCTATTGTAATAAATTGACCATTGTATCAGTTAATTTCATAATTTCTTCCATTTCCACATCTGCAACGCAGACACGCAGCTGTTCCATCAGGTCTTTGAGCTTATCCGGTGTCTGAAACGTATCCATGGTTTCCATGGCATGATCCACGCCATCCATGTCAAACTGTTCTACACACTGATGCATCTGCTCAAGAACGGTAATCCAGTCATCAGAAGAAACTTCCTTTTTGCTGCTTTCGTTATCCTCCACATAAGGACGCAGGAGGGACTTAAGACTTCGGTACATGGCAAGCACCGGTCCTGTTTTTTCTTCAAGTGCAGCAAGATTTTGTGCATTTCCATACATTTCCAGTTCCTTTGCAGCTTCGGACAGACCGGGGGCACCGATCAGCAATGCGGAACTTTTTAATGCGTGGACTTCAATCGTATAATCCTTTATTAATTGTTCCTTTAGACATTGTTCAATCTTTTTGGATTTGCTGTCGATGGTGTTGTAAAAAATCTGTATGATCTGTTTTAATGCTTCCTCCGATCCGCAGTAGGGCAGACCGTTTTCGAAGCGGAATCAGGGGTTTCAGAATATGAAAAAATAGATCTGCAGGCATATGAAAAACAGGCGGATAAGCTGGTAAAACAGTTAAAGAAATATCAGAAAGATTATGAGTATGTAACGTTTGAATCCAATATTCATGGGGATCTGCGAAAAACGGATGTGGAAAGAATCCGGAAATTCTTTGAAACCGGGACTTAATAAAATTTTTAGAAATTTTATTAGCACTCCTACTTGACGAGTGCTAATAACGTGCTATAATAGGGGCATAAACAAAGAACAAAACGTTTACAGGAGGAAATGACTTATGTACGATTTATTTGATACATTTTTTAACCCATGGTATGACGATAGTGAATATAACAAGAAAGCCCCGAAGCAGCAGGCATCGCAAAACACACAGAATCTGATGAAGACAGATATCAGAGAACTGGCAGACGGATATGAGCTGCAGATGGAACTGCCTGGTTATAAGAAAGAAGAAGTGCAGGCAGCATTGCACAAAGGCTATCTGACGATCAGTGCAGCCAAGAGTGCAGAAGAGACCGTGGAAGGTAAGTATCTGCGCCGCGAGCGTTATACCGGAAGCTGTCAGAGATCATTCTATGTGGGCGAGTATCTCCGTCAGGAAGATATCCGGGCAAGTTTCCAGAACGGTATTCTTACCCTGTTTGTTCCAAAGGAAGATAAGACAAAGACAGAAGAAAAGAAATATATTACCATTGCGTAATCCTTTATAAATATCCCCTGATTTTTGAGCCGTTGCAGGTATTTTTCCTGCGGCGGCTTTTTTCGCGTCACAATTCTTTTTTCCGAAGAAACAAAACTTTATATACAGGTATAGAGGCAAGTGGCAATGATTGATGTTGCTTAATGATGAAAAAGGCAATATAATAAATGGATTGAGATGAAATGACACAGGAAAAAAGAGAGAATTTTATGTTTACAAACGATACAATTTTTTATAAAAAACTCTGGAGTCTTATGCTTCCGATGATGCTGCAGAACCTGATGCTGGCACTGGTTGCCGTGGCAGATGCGTTTATGCTCGGAGGGATGGACCAGAATTATATGTCGGCAGTTTCACTTGCCACGCAGATTCAGTTTATCCAGAATATGCTTCTTTCTGCTGCAACCGGAGGACTGGCGATTCTCGGGGCACAGTACTGGGGCAGGGGAAATATCAAAACACTGGATGATATTTTCTGTATGGCACTGCGGCTTTGTGGTCTGGTGTCGATTGCATTTTTCATTGCCTGTATCTGTTTTCCACAGTATCTGATGCTGTTTTTTACGGATGAACCGGTATTGATCGGTTATGGCGTGCAGTATCTGCGGATTGCCGGATTTTCTTATCTGCTTACAGGAATTTCCCAATGCTATCTGGTGGTTATGAAAATCAGCGAGCACGCATTGACAACGGCACTGATCAGTTCTGCTACGGTAGGGATCAATATTGCACTGAATGCCATTTTGATCTACGGAAAACTGGGTATTACCCCGATGGGTGTCCGGGGTGCAGCAACAGCGACATTAAGTGCAAGGATGATAGAACTGGCCTGTTGTATCCTGATTTCCAGCCGTCCGGGCTACATCCGTCCGTATCTTACCCGTCTGTTTCAAAGAAACCAGGAACTGGCACGGGATTTCCGGAAATGCGCAATGCCGATTCTCGGTGCGTCCCTGTTCTGGGGAGTCGGATTTACTTCGTATTCTTCTTTTATGGGACATCTGGGAGTAGACGCGGCCGCTGCCAATTCTGTGGCGGCGGTTGTCCGTGATATCATCTGCTGCCTGAGTGCCGGAATTTCCGGTGCGGCGGGGATTATGGTCGGAAATGAGCTTGGTGCCGGCAACCTAAAACGGGGGAAATTATATGGTACGCGGATGATGAAGATTTCCTTTGTGTGCGGAGTTGCCATGATGGTTCTCATGGGAATTTCGGCACCGTTTATTTTGTATTTTGTCAAACTGACACCGCAGGCAGCCGTATATTTAAAGGGAATGTTTGTTGTGCTCTGCGTCTATATGATTGGCCGCTCCGTCAACGAAATTACCATCAATGGCGTGTTTGGTTCCGGCGGTGATACAATGTTTGATGTGTACAGCCTTGCCGTAACAATGTGGGGAATCGCGATTCCACTTGCTGCGCTTGGAACTTACCGGTTCCACTGGCCGGTGATTGTCGTATACGCGTGTACCTGTATTGATGAGGTTGGAAAAATTCCGTGGACGCTCTATCATTTTCGGAAATATAAGTGGGTGAAGGATCTGACGCATACGGGGATGGAGCAGAAAGAAAAATCATAAATTTATAAAACATCAGCTGGTCGTATCCCTGCGGATCAGTACCGGTGTAATCTGTTTATGGACCGGTTCCGAAAGAGGAACCGGTCTTCTTTTTTTGCGTTCTTCCATCTGCTGTACCAGAAGTTCTATTGCGGTTTTTGCGATTAGGTCGATCTGCTGTCCGACCGTTGTGATAGGCAGAATTGCCTCGCTTGCAATCGGGGAATTGTCAAATCCGACCAGTTCATAACTGTCAGGAAAGCATCCGTATTTTTGGAAAATCAGGTTTAAAAACATATTTGCATAGGTATCATTGGCGAGGAAAATCCCCTTCTTTTTGTCAGGGTACTTCTCATCAATATCAGAGAAAATGTGCTTCATCTGTGCAAAAATGTCCTGATAAGAATCCCCTATTACATTTAAATTCAGTTCATAAGGAACGTGATATTCCTGACAGGTATCTTCAAAGGCACGGATACGGTCATAGGCAGGGATGGACTTTGGAACATCCGCATTAACGTGAATCAGTACATCGCATTTGTCCCGGATCAGAAGCGTTGCCGCCTGGAGCGCACCCATATAATTGTCGCTGGTTACGCCACAGATATGTTCGGCTTCGCGCTCAATGGCAATGACCGGGATCTGGTAAGAAGCCAGTTTTTCAGAAGAAAGAGTGTGACTTAACACGATCAGGCCCTCAATCTGGTATGCCATCAGTTCATCAATGTACTGTTCCTCCTCGGACGGTCCGTTGTCGCTGACGAATACGAGAAATTTATAATGAAAATCGCGGTAGCTGGAAAGAATCTGTGTAAGCATTTCCGAATAATAGTGCAGATAAAGGTTCGGAATAATGATTCCGATAAATTCACTCTTTCCATTGGCAAGAACCTTTGCAAGCTTATTCTTTTTGTAACCCAGAGTATCAAGAGCCTGTGAAATTTTCTCCTGATTTTCAAGCGTCAGGGAGTCCGGATGATTAAAATATCTGGAAATGGTTGTCTTTGAAAAATTCGTATATGCTGCAATATCTGCAAATGTTACCTGTTTCTTTCCCATCTGAAAGCTGTCTCCTTTATCTGTTTTATCCATAGTATAACAACCGGAAAGAAAAATAGCAATGAAAAAAACTGGTTACGTAATCGGTTACTTTAATGAATAAAAGTGTTGACATATCGGAAACTTTGTAGTACTATCAGAATATAAAGTAACCGGTTACTTTACCGGTTACATCAAAGCAGAACGAGTAATACGATGAAAAGGGAGGAGCAATCGCATGAAAAAACTGGCAAAACAAGTCGGCTCTGCGAAAAAACAAACCATGGGGAGTAAGCTGTCTTATATAAAGAAAAACTGGCAGCTGTATGTTTTTTTTCTGATGCCGGCACTGTTACTCACAATCATTTTCAAGTATCTTCCGATGGGAGGACTTCTGATTGCATTTGAGGATTACAATGTCATTAAAGGAGTTTTGGGAAGCCCGTGGGTGGGGCTGGAATATTTCCAGAGGTTTTTATCATCACCGGATTTTATGAACTACCTGCTGAACACATTAAAGCTGAGTATCTTTGGACTTCTCTGGAGTTTTCCGATACCAATTATTCTGGCACTTTTACTGAACCGTATCCGCAAGGCGGGGATTAAGAAAAAAATCCAGCTGCTGATCTATGCACCGAATTTTATTTCCGTCATCGTGCTCTGTGGTATGGTGCGTATGTTTTTATCTCCGGTAGGACCGTTAAACCGTCTGCTGGGAATGAATACAAACTGGATGACCATGCCGTCCGCATTCCGTACCATTTATATTGCAAGCGGAATCTGGCAGGGAGCAGGCTGGGCATCCATCATGTATACTGCAGCATTATCCAATGCAAGCAAGGAACTGGAAGAGGCAGCCATTGTGGACGGTGCAAATCTTTTGCAGCAGATCTGGTATGTGGAACTTCCGGCAATCAAGGATATTATCGTGATCCAGTTTATTTTACAGGCCGGAAACATTATGAGCATCGGCTTTGAAAAGGCATATGCCCTGCAGACAGATATGAACTTACCGGCTTCTGAAATTTTATCAACCTATGTATACCGGATTGGTCTTTTGAATGGCGATTACGGTTATTCTACGGCAGTGGGACTGTTTAATTCGGTGATCAATGTGATCCTGCTTATATTTGTGAACTGGGTGGTAAAGAAATTAAACGATGGAGAAGGATTATAGGAGGAACGTGAAATGGAAACAGTTAGTAAAATGAAATATTCACGGACAGACCGGCTGGTGCTTGGAATCGGTTATGCCATTCTTGGACTGTTTGTTCTTTCAATTGTTGTTCCGCTGGTCTATGTTGTTTTAGCATCTTTTATGGACCCGACGGTATTGAATAATCAGGGACTGAGTTTTCACATCAAAGACTGGACACTGGATGCATACCGGCGTGTACTGGAAAACGGAATGATCTGGCGCGGATTTTTAAATTCGTTTTTGTATTCACTGGCATTTGCCGGAAGAAAATTTTTTAACGTGATTTTTCTGATTACCATGTTTTTCGGCGGTGGAATGATCCCGACGTTTATTTTGATCAATCAGCTTCATATGGTAAATACCGTGTGGGCAATTCTCATTCCGGGAGCATTTAATGTCTGGAATATGATTCTGGCAAGAACGTACTATCAGTCCATTCCAAAAGAACTGCGGGAGGCATCCGCAATTGACGGGGCAAATGAGATCCAGCATTTCTTTAAAATCATGATTCAGGTATGTAAGCCGATCATTGCAGTTCTGGCACTCTGGTCCTTCGTTGGAATGTGGAACAGTTATTTCGATGCAATGATTTATTTGAATGATGCAAATCTGCAGCCATTGCAGTTAGTGCTCCGTTCTATTCTGGTACAGAATACACCGCAGCCGGGCATGATCGCGGACATTCAGAGTACCGCGGAGATGGCAAAAGTTGCCGAACAGTTAAAATACGCAACAATTGTAGTATCAAGTTTACCATTGCTTATTATGTATCCATTTTTCCAGAAATACTTTGACAAAGGTGTTATGGTTGGATCGGTAAAAGGTTAAGCAGAAAGGACAGGTACAGATATGTGGAAGAGAAAAATTAAAAAATGTCTGGCACTCGGACTGGCATTTGCTATGATGACCGGTGTGGCAGGATGCGGAAAAGAGCAGCATCTGGAGGCAGAGATCAATCCGGATATACCGGTTTCAGAAGTACAGTTTCCACTGAAAGAACAGGCAGAATTATCATTTATCACAAGTGCTCCGGCAACCTCTACGCAGAATCCGAACGAGCGGATTATTTTTAAGAGACTCGAAAAACAGACGAATGTACATATTGACTGGACCTGTTTTGTGGCAGACCAGTTTTCCGATAAAAAGAATCTGGCACTGGCACAGTTTGGAAACCTTCCGGATGGTTTGTTTAATGCAGGAATGAGCGATTATGATCTGCTTCGTTATGCAAAGCAGGGAATTATTATTCCGCTGGAAAATCTGATTGACAAATATATGCCAAACCTTCAGGCGGTCTTTGAGAAATATCCGGAATACCGGACGATGTGTACCGCACCGGACGGACATATTTATTCATTTCCGTGGATTGAGCAGCTTGGCGCAGGGAAAGAAGCCATTCAGGCAATCGGGGATATTCCTTATATCAATAAAAAGTGGCTGGATTATCTGGGACTGGATATTCCAACGACAACCGATGAACTGGAACAGGTGCTGATTGCGTTCCGGGATCATGCGGATGATCTGAAAAAACAGTTTGATATCGAGGGAGATGTGATTCCGATGTCATTTATCATCAACAATGGCGATCAGGATCCGGCGATTCTCATCAACGGATTTGGCGAAGGATATGGAGATACGGGCGATCATTTTGCCGTAAAAGATGACGGAACCGTGATTTATACGACCGTGCAGGAAGGTTACAAAGAAGGCATCGAATGGCTGCATAAGCTGGTAACAGAGGATCTTGTAGATCCGGAGGCATTTACGCAGGAGTGGTCAACCTATGTGGCAAAAGGTAAAAATCACCGTTACGGTCTCTGCTTTACCTGGGATATTGCAAATATTGACAATAATACCGATTATGTGATGCTTCCGGCACTGACCGGTCCGGAGGGAGCCAGAAATATCACAAGACAGAATAACAGTGAAACAAGTGGTTTTGACAGAGGCCGCTGTGTGCTTACATCCAGCTGTCGGAACACGGCACTGGCGGCAGCCTGGATTGATCAGATGTATGCGCCGCTTCAGTCCCCGCAGAATAATTGGGGAAGTTATGGGGAAAAGGATTCGTTTAATATTTTTGAACTGTCCACAAATAAAGATGGCGGTGAAATGTTGAAGCATCTGGATCTGGGCGACCAGTCACCGGTAGAGGTACGTGAGGCGCAGTCTGTCAACGGTCCGCTTGCAGTTCTCAATGAGTATTATGATGTGTATGTCACACAGCCGGCGGATGCTAAATGGCGTCTGGACA
>ERZ780052.132-NODE-132-length-30781-cov-7.094350_pt1 | contig 30781 bp, 26 predicted proteins | sample MGYA00511845_ERZ780052 | MGnify/ENA primary metagenome ERZ780052 (study PRJEB29588, sample SAMEA1970897) | human gut metagenome | biome: human gut; feature: human-associated habitat; material: faeces | place: Denmark | collected 2008/2010 ...
GAAAGGGTCAAGGGAGGAACTCCCTTGCGGAGTCCAGAGGCAGAGCCTCTGGTTAGTTGGACGCGTTGTCGAGGTTGGAGTCGTTCTTCCAGAGCATCTGCTCGCGCAGCTGCTTGCCGATGACTTCCATCGGGTGCTTCGCGAGGGCGTCGCGGTGGCTGTTGAAGAAGCAGCGGCCGTTCTTGTTTTCGGCAATCCACTTGCCCGCGAACGTGCCGTCCTGAATGTCGTTCAGCACGGCCTTCATGTTCGCCTTGGTCTGCTCGTAGGGGAGGATGCGCGGGCCGGAGACGTACTCGCCGTATTCCGCCGTGTCGGAGATGGAGTAGTTCATCGCCGCCACGCCGCCCTTGTTGATGAGGTCAACAATCAGCTTCATTTCGTGAATGCACTCGAAGTAGGCGTTTTCGGGCTCGTAGCCGGCTTCCACCAGCGTCTCGAAGCCGCAGCGCATCAGCTCGACGATGCCGCCGCACAGGACAGCCTGCTCGCCGAACAGGTCGGTCTCGGTCTCGTCGTGCATGGTCGTCTCCATGATGCCCGCGCGCGCGCCGCCGATGCCCGCGATGTACGCCAGCGCGGTGTCAAGGCAGTGACCGGACGCATCCTGCTCGACCGCGACGAGGCACGGCACGCCCTTGCCCACCACATAGGTGCTGCGGACGGTGTGGCCGGGGCCCTTCGGCGCTGCCATGAACACGTCCACGCCAGCCGGGGGCACAATCTGCTTGTAGCGGATGTTGAAGCCGTGCGCGAAGGCAATCGCCTTGCCTTCGGTCAGGTAGGGGGCAATGTCCTGCTTGTACATGTCCGCCTGACGCTCATCGTTGATGAGAATCATGATGATATCCGCCTTCTGCGCGGCTTCCGGAACGGTCATCACGTCGAAGCCGTCCTTGACTGCCACGGGCCAGCTTTTGCCGCCCTTGCGCAAACCCACGATGACGTCCACGCCGGAATCGCGCAGGTTCAGCGCGTGGGCATGACCCTGCGAGCCGTAGCCGATGACGGCGACGGTCTTGCCGGTCAGCTTGTTCAGGTCACAATCCTTTTCATAGTACATTTTTGCCATAGTCGTATTCTCCTTTTACTTTGGTCTGTTCGTCAATGGTGAACTGTCCGCGTTCCAGCGCGACCATGCCGGTGCGCACCAGTTCGAGGATTCCAAACTCCCGAAGGAGATTCTGGATGGCTTCAGCCTTGCTCTCATCGCCAATAACAGCAAGGGTCAGCGACGCCACGGAGACGTCGATGATGGAGGCACGGAAGATGTTAGCAATCTGAATCACTTCGTTGCGCGTTTCGCTCGTGGCGGCGCTGACCTTAATCAGCACCAGCTCACGGCGGATTGCGTGTTCGGCGTTGAGCGTCTTGACGGAGTGAACGCAAATCAGCTTCCGCAGTTGGGAAGAAATGAGGTGCGTCTGATCCTCGCTGGCGAGGATTTCGATGGTGATGCGGGAGATAGCGGGATCGTCGGTCGTGCCGACGGCGAGGGACTCGATGTTGTAGCCCTTGCCGGAGAAAAGGCGCACTACGCGGGAAAGGACGCCCGCCTCGTTATCCACCAGAACGGCGAGGGTTTTGCGTGTCGGGGTGTTCATGGGGCTGCCTCCTTTCGTCAGTTGAGCATAAATTCGGTGATGTGACTGCCGCCGCCGACCATCGGGCGAACCTTCTCGTCAATGTCAATCATGCAGTCGATGATGTAGCCGTGACCGCACTGGAGTGCTTCCTGAATGGCTTCCTCCAGTTCTTGCTGGTTGCGCACGCGCCGACCGGAGAGCCCGTAGGCTTCCGCTAATTTGACGAAATCAGGCGCACGGTCAAGCGTTGTGGCTTCGTAGTGCTTGTCGTAAATCAGCGTCTGCCACTGGCGAACCATGCCCAGCGTGCCGTTGTTGAATACGATGTTGATAATCGGCAGATTGTAATACTGCTCGGTTGCCAGCTCATTGCAGTTCATGCGGAAGCCGCCGTCGCCGGTGATGTGCAGGACGACCTTGTCCGGGTGCGAAACCTGCGCGCCGATGGCAGCGCCCAAGCCGAAGCCCATGGTGCCAAAGCCGCCGGAGGTGAGCAGCTGACCCGGATAATCGAAGTGGAAGTGCTGAATTGCCCACATCTGATGCTGACCCACGTCGGTAGAGACGATGGTATCCTGCGGCGTGAGCTTGGCAAGGGAGGAAAGCACCTGACTGGGGGTCAGATGGTCGTCTGTCACGTCGTACTCCGTTTCGGTCTTGAAGGAGAAGACGTATTGCTTCCACTCGTCGTGCTTCATGCTCGGCACGCGCTCCAGCAGCAGTTCCAGTACGCGCCGCGCATCGCCGATGATGTGGTGGTCGGTCTGCACGTTCTTGTTGATTTCGCTGCGGTCAATGTCAATTTGGACGATTTTCGCGTTCTGGGCGAAGGTGGCGGGCTTGAGCGCCACGCGGTCGGGGAATCGGCAGCCTACCGCGGTTCGAGTGTCGAGGGGCCCCACACAGGCCGAGAGCCACGGGCGCGAAGCTTCGAACCGCCATGTTCGACGCCTGTGAGCCGTGCATTCCGATCATGCCGGTTGTCAGCGGGTTGCGCCCGCGGAAGCCGCCGCCGCCCATGACCGTGATGGCGACGGGGGAGTCGATGCGGTTTGCAAGCGCCTCGAATTCGTGGTGCGCCCGCGCGCGGACAACGCCGCCGCCGCAGATGAGCAAGGGCTTCTTCGACGCGGCAATCATCTCGACCAGCTTGTCGATGTCGCGGTGGTCGGGTTCGGGCGCCTTGAAATTCTGGCTTGAACGCTTCATCAGCTTGCCCAAACGTCCGGATGTGCCGTGCGCCGAGCGGGGCAGCGGCTCGTAATCCGCCTTCTCCGCCGTGATGTTCTTGGGAATATCAATCAGCACCGGGCCGGGACGGCCGCTGCGGGCAATGGCGAAGGCTTCGCGTACCACGTCCGCCAGTTCATCCACCGAGCGCACCAGATAGTTGCACTTCGTAATCGGCATCGTGATGCCGGTGATGTCCACCTCTTGGAAGGAATCCTTGCCCAACAGGGACGTGCCGACGTTGCAGGTGATGCAGACAATCGGCGAGGAATCCATATACGCCGTGGCAATGCCGGTGACAAGGTTGGTGCAGCCGGGACCGGATGTGGCGAAGCATACGCCGACGCGCCCAGTCGAACGCGCGTAGCCATCCGCTGCGTGACACGCGCCCTGCTCGTGCGCGGTCAGAATGTGCTTGATGCGCCCGTCACCCTCATAGTTGTACAGCTCATCGTATACATTCAGAATCGTGCCGCCGGGGTAGCCGAAAATGGTATCGACACCCTGTTCGACAAGGCATTCCATCAGAATCTTTGCGCCGGTACACTGCATGAAAGAACCTCCTTCGCTGTTTGAACGGCCTCATTGCCGCATAAGATTGATTCAGGTATATAGAAAAGCCTGCCGCCGAGAAGTTTGGCAGCAGGCTTTGCAAGAACTTGTCCATCCATGATGCGGAAATCCCATGCGCCTTTGCAGGGTTCAGGAAAGTCCATCAGCAGGTTTGGCAATACTGGCAAGGCAGTGCGTAACTTTCAGCGCGGAGAGACGGCTTCGTAATCATAAGTCGTACCAGCAGGCTAATCAGCAGCGCAATCAGAACCAGTAGTGCCAATACAGCATTCATGGTAACAAGCTCCATCCTTTCGTTTCGTTCCACCAAAATTGTAGCACAGAAATCGGGTCATGTCAATGTTTTTTCAATGTACTTCCAAATTCGATATTCTTCGTCTGTGAAAAGCTCGAAAAAGCGGGAAAAATCATGCAGTACAGGAATTCTATGAAATCATCAAATAATGATGAAAACAGAACTAAAACTTGTGGAAAATCCATCCGGTTTCCGAAAATATGGCATATGCTGTAAATTCGGATTCATCCGAACAATTTGCGCGGAAAAGGGAAAATCCTACGCGAATATGGTCAAGGGAGAGAACACAGACACCGTCTGTTTTCATCGCCCACTTGTCGCCTACACAGAGGCGAACCCAGTGCAAAAGCACAATTTTGTAGAAAAAGCATATTGACAAATACCCTCATGGGGTATATAATCGACATACCCCATGAGGGTATCTTATCACAGGAGGAATCAGCCCATGGATTGCTGCAATCATCAGTGTGAAGCCTGCCATAAGCATAAAGAGCGAACACCGGAGGAAATGAAAGCCCTCATCAACCGCCTGAACCGCATCGAGGGGCAGGTGCGCGGCATCCGCGGCATGGTGGAGAACAGCGCGTACTGCCCGGATATTCTCACGCAGGTCGCCGCAACGTCCGCCGCCCTCAACGCGTTCACCAAGGAACTGCTTGCCAGCCATATCCGCACCTGCGTGGCGGATGACATTCGCGCTGGGCATGATGAAGCCATCGACGAGCTGGTGCAGACGCTGCAAAAGCTGATGAAGTGATAGAACCAAAGGAGTGATATGTGTAATGAAGCAATATTGTGTCACCGGCATGTCCTGCGCAGCGTGTGCGGCGCGGGTGGAGAAGGCGGTCAGTGCCGTGCCGGGCGTGACGAGCGTCTCCGTCAGCCTGCTGACGAACGGCATGGGCGTCGAAGGCACGGCGGCGGACGGCGAAATCATCCGCGCAGTGCAGGAAGCGGGCTATGGCGCGAGCGTCAAGGACACGGAAAGCAAGCAAAGCGCATCCGCCGCAGAGGAAGCCCTTGAAGATCACGAAACCCCGAAGCTCAAACGCCGCCTGTGCTGGTCGCTGGGCTTCCTGATGGTGCTGATGTACTTCTCCATGGGTCACATGATGTGGGGTTGGCCGCTGCCCGCGTGGCTTGACGGCAACCACGTCGCCATGGGGCTGACGCAGATGCTCCTGACCATCATCATCATGGTCATCAACCAGAAGTTCTTTATCAGCGGCTTCAAGGCGCTGTGGCACCGCAGCCCGAATATGGACACGCTCGTCGCGCTTGGCGCAACGGCATCCTTCCTGTACAGCACCTATGCGCTCTTCGCCATGACCGACGCGCAGCTGCACGGGAATATGGACGCCGTCATGGGCTACATGCACGAATTTTATTTTGAGTCCGCCGCGATGATTTTGACGCTCATCACGGTGGGCAAGATGCTCGAAGCGCGCAGCAAGGGCAAGACGACCGACGCGCTGAAATCCCTGATGAAGCTCGCGCCCAAGACGGCGAACGTCCTCCGCGATGGGCAGGAAGTCTCCCTGCCGATTGAGCAGGTGCAGAAGGGCGACGTGTTCGTCGTGCGTCCGGGCGAAAGCATTCCGGTGGACGGCCGTGTGCTGGATGGCACGAGCGCGGTCAACGAATCGGCGCTGACGGGCGAGAGCGTCCCGGTGGATAAGGCAGCGGGCGACAATGTGTCGGCGGCGACGGTCAATCAGTCCGGCTTCCTGCGCTGTGAGGCGACTCGCGTGGGCGAGGATACGACGCTGAGCCAGATTATTCGCATGGTGTCCGACGCGGCGGCGACGAAAGCGCCGATTGCCAAGGTTGCGGACAAGGTGTCCGGCGTGTTCGTCCCGGTTGTGATTTCCATCGCCGTGGTGACGATGATTGTCTGGCTGCTGCTTGGCGCGCCGTTCGGGGATGCGCTGTCCCGCGCGATTGCGGTGCTGGTCATCAGCTGCCCATGCGCGCTGGGGCTGGCGACGCCCGTCGCGATTATGGTCGGCAACGGCGTGGGCGCAAAGAATGGCATCCTGTTTAAGACGGCGGCTTCGCTGGAGGAGACCGGCAAGGTGCAGATTGTCGCGCTGGACAAAACCGGCACGATTACGACCGGTCAGATGCGCGTGACGGATGTGCTTCCGGCGGACGGCATTGGCGAAAACGACCTCTTGGACGCGGCGCTGTCACTGGAAACGCCCTCGGAGCACCCGCTGGCGAAAGCGGTTGTGCAGTACGCGCTGGATAAAGGGCGGAAAGCGCAGGACGTGGCGGATTTCGCTGCGCTGCCCGGCAACGGTCTGACGGCGAAGCGCGATGGTGCGGTGCTCCTTGGCGGCAGCGTGAAGTACATGCAGGGGCAGTGCAACGTGCCGGAAACCCTGCTTGCGGCGGCGGAAAAGCTCTCCGGCGAGGGCAAAACGCCCCTGCTGTTCAGCCGCGACGGCGCGATTCTGGGCATGATGGCGGTCGCGGACACGGGGAAGGACGACAGCCCCGAAGCGGTCGCGGAACTGCGCAAAATGGGCATCCGCGTCGTGATGATTACGGGCGACAATCCGCGCACGGCACAGGCGGTCGGGCAGGCGGCAGGCGTTGACCAAGTGGTCGCGGGCGTTCTGCCAGACGGCAAGGCGGACGTCGTGCGCCGCTTGCAGAAGGTCGGGCGCGTCGCGATGGTCGGCGACGGCATCAACGACGCCCCGGCGCTTATCTGCGCGGATGTGGGCATTGCCATTGGCGCGGGTACGGACATTGCCATGGACGCGGCGGACGTGGTGCTGATGAACAGCCGCCTCTCCGACGTTCCCGCGGCGATTCGCCTCTCACGCGCGACGCTGCGCAACATCCACGAGAACCTGTTCTGGCGTTCTGCTACAATGTCATCGGCATCCCGCTGGCGGCGGGCGTGTTCATCAGCCTGCTGGGCTGGAAATTGAACCCGATGTTCGGCGCGGCGGCGATGAGCCTGAGCAGCTTCTGCGTGGTGTCGAACGCGCTGCGGCTGAACCTCTTCCGCCTGCGCGACGGCCGGCATGACCGCGCCCTGCACCCGGTGACGCTGCCCGACATGACCGCCCAGCCCGGCGCAAAGGTGCTGACGATGCGCATTGATGGCATGATGTGCGCCCACTGCGAGGCACGCGTGAAGGCGGCGCTGGAAGCGGTGGATGGCGTGCAGAGTGCGGCGGCAAGCCACGAAGCGGGTACGGCGGTCGTGACGCTGAAAGCCGATGCGGATGAAAACGCCCTGAAGCCCCTGCTCAAAGCGGTGGTCGAAGAAAACGACTACGAGGTCAAGGGGTTCGACAAGTAATTTCATAGCATTTCCCCCTTCCTGTCTCATGCGGAGACGTGGAGGGGGATTTTTCGCACGGATTATCCACAGAAAGTGCATAATCTTGTGGATAATAATGTGCAAAAGCGGTGGATAACATCGATTCAATCCCTTTTTAATCACAGCAGTTGTAAAATTCCTCCCCTCCATTGACATATCACGGAAACAATGATAAAATAAACGCAATCGAGAGCGGCGTTCGAGAGGAAAAAACATGCCGCAAAATACACGGGGAAAATCCCCAAATAAGGAGAAAAGGCACATGAAACGGTTGACTTCCTTGGTTCTGGCGCTGTTGCTGGCGCTGACGATGATGGTGGGCGCGTTCGCGGAAACGGCGGATGTGACCGGCGAATGGTATGGCGAGCTGCTTGGCATTCAGGTGACGCTGACCATCAACGCTGACGGCACCTACAAGATGGACATTGCGGGCATGGATTCGGAGGAAGGCGTCTGGGAAAAGAATGAGGACGGCAACCTCGTGATGGACAAGGGAACGGACGGCGAAGGCCTTGTGACCGTGACCGAAACGGGCCTGAGCACCGAGCAGGATGGCATGAAGATTGACTTCACCCGTGAAGCGCCTGCCGAGGACGAAGAGCTGACCATCAGCACGGAGACGACGGAAGAAGAACTGCAAGGCAAGTGGCAGGCGACGAGCGTCATCATGAACGGCATGAGCGTGCCGATGAGCATGGTGGGTCAGGAGTGCATCATTGAAGTGAAGGACAGCAAGCTGTATCTGCTGAATCTGGTTGGTCAGACGGCGCTGGCGGAGATTCCGATTCCGATGACGTTTGTGGATGGCATCCTCACTGTGACGCTGCCGGTGGACAAGAACACGACGCAGATGTTCGGCGTGGCGAAGCTGACGGACGGCACGTTGCTGTTTGAACTTGTGCAGGGCGACACCACGATGGACTTCCTGATGGAAGCTGTTCCGGAGGACGCAGAACCTGCTGCGGCGGAATAAAATAATATCCAAATCATAACCACCATTGGGGCGGAGGACGGGAACGTCTTCCGCCCTTGCACGTTTTTTGGAGGAAATTGTTATACCTTTGATGCTATTGTTGCACGAAAACATGAATGAACTGGTAGAAGAAAAGAGCAGCTAACGATGAAGAGACTGACGAGCGTTTTCCTTGCCCTTCTGATGCTGAACTTATTTTCCGCGGCGCATTCTCATTTGGAAATAGTATCATCATAAAGCATCCGGCAACAACGAATAATCCCCCTTCGGACAGTACGAATCGGTGCTGTACGTTTTTTTTGCGGAAAATGCAATTTCCGCGCAACCGATTCCGCCTGCCGCGCGTCTAATGGGTGAAGCGCTTCCGGAGGCGCGGAATTCGTTTATAGACAGGATAGAACGAAAGGAGTCTATATCATGAAGAAATTCTTGTGCGCATGTTTGGCGATGCTGGTGCTGCTCTGCGGCGCGGCAATGGCGGAGCATTTCCGCTGTGAGCTGCCGGAAGGGGCGTGGCTGGGCGATACAACGCCCCTGCGCGAGGGGGATGCGCTGCTGCTTACGGGCGGCAAGGCACTCTACCGTGTGTCGCTGGCGGACGGCAGCGCGGAGAAGCTGGCGGATATGCCGGATAATGTGATGCACTCGGTGCTGCGGCGCGACGCGGAAGGGCAGCTGACGCTAACCGGCATCGGGTACGATGCCGACTGGAACGAACTGCTCGTGACGTACACACTGAATGCGGACAACGCGTGGGAACTGACGTCGCGCTGGGATGTGCGCGAAGCGTTGGATGACGAAAACGCGGGTGTCGGCGATTTGCTGGTGTCCGACAAGGCAATCTACCTTACCCTGCGCGTGGAGGGTAAGCCGCAGCAGCTGATTTACGAGAATCTGGAAACGAGCGAAGTGCGGCAAATCGGCAGTTTCACCGATGAAGAGTGGAGCGAGGTGAAGCTGTTCCTCCGCGGCGATACGCTCTGCAATCCCGAAGGAGACTATGACAAGCAGATGCTGACGCTGCACACCTTTGACCCCGCGACGGGCAAAGTCGGCAAAGAAACGTACACGTCGGAGACTGTGCCGCTTTGGACGGCGGACGATTTGCGCTATGTGAACGGGCGCTATTACGCCCTGATGTATGACGACAATGTGCGCGGGCTGTACAGCGGCGAAACGCTGGAAACCATGACGTGCATCGCGTCCCCGCTGACGACAATGGACAGCATCCTGCTGGTGACGGATGATGACGTACTGCTCGCCAACGGTACGCTGCTGATGAGCAGCCGTATTGTCTCCGAGACATCCGTGACGCTTGTCCTGAGCCAGACGGAAGCGCACAACGCGGCTGACTACATGCTGCAGAACGGCGTTACCTTCCGCAGCGTCTATGATCTGACGACCGCCGATATCCTCAACACGAAAAACAGCGATGTGGATATTCTCTGCATCACGCCGTTTGATACGGTGAGTTTGAAGCTGCTGAAAACCAAGGGCTACTTCACCGACCTGAGCAGCAGTGCAATTCTCTCCAAGCAGGTCAGCCGCCTCTATCCCGGCTTGCAGAAGGGTCTCACGACCGACGACGGCAAAATTATCGGCTGGTATGAGACGGTTGAAACCTATCTGCCTGATGCGGCAATGGATGTGCTGGAGCAGAACGGCATGACTTTTGCGAATACGCTGCTGGAGATGTTCCAGCAAATTACCCAATTGGCGGATGAGGGCGTTTTCGCGGATGAAGGCATGGCACCCCTCGGCTACCCCGGTTACAGTCGCTTGAATATGCTGAACATGAGTATCGAGCGCTACCTGAACGAGCAGCAGCTGCTCGGCAATCGCATCACGCTGAATAACGCCGAATTGCAGGAGCTGCTGACCTACATCGTGGCGAACGTCCCGGAGGATGAAGACGCTTTCCCGCAGAACGAGGACGGGTATTCGCTCTACGAAATGGACGTCTCCATGCCGATCACGACGGATTGCCACATGCCGATGAAGGTCGGCGAATCGTCGCCCGCCGCGATTCCGGCATCGGTCTATGTGCTGGTGGTGAACCCGTATTCCCAGCACAAGGAGGAAGCCATCCGCTATCTGGAATACTGCGCGCAGAACGTCTACGATGAAACGCAGTACCGCATCTTCGCGGACATGACCGACCCGCTGCCGAACACCTATCAGGAACAGCGGATTGCGGAACTGGCGGCGCAGATTGCATCCTTGGAGACGCAGGAGCAGACGGCGGAAGTCAAAGAGCAGCTATCGGAGCTTCGCGCAAGCAAGGCGGAAGCGGAGAAGTACCGCTACACGATTGATGCGGAGGACATTGCCGCGTGGAAGCAGGTTGCGGGGAACATCGTCGTGCCGGAGGAAAATTATTTCACGGCGGATTTAAAGAAATTGGTGGAGCGCCTGTCGACGGGGAATTTGACGGTGGAGGCGTTCACGCAGGAAGGCAACCGCTACTTTGAGATGGTTTATCAGGAGCGTGGTGAATAAGGACGGGAGAAAGGGAAAACATCCGAAAATCGCATAAAAGCGTCAGAATGTACGCCAAACTTGTAAATTCTGCATCCGCCCCCTTGCCTGTCTGCCAAAGGAATGGTATAATGAGAAACGGAAACTGTTTCGACAGGGGAGGATAACAGATGAAACGTCTGATGGCCCTTTTGCTGATGCTGTGCATTGCGCTGACCGGGATGGCGCTGGCGGAAGATGAGCTGTATGAGGAAGTGGACGACTCGGAGTTTAACGAGGATGCAGTTGTTCCGGTAGTAGGAGCTGTGTATCCGGATAAAGTGCTGTCGGATTTTGACAGCAATTCTCCGGCGCTCTATACTGCCCGCATGACCGCGTATACCAGCGGCTATGTGGAACGCGACATCGAAAGCACGCGCGTTTTCCGCGTCGGCGATACCTCTGCGCGCGGCGAAGTGCTGTATGTTGACCCGACGTGGGTCATCATGCGCTATCAGGGGAACCTTGCGTATGTCAAGCGCAAACGCCTTTTCCGCGTGACGCCGGTGGATGAAACCACAACGCCGCCTTATGGTGTGCAAAAGCACGCTTATGTCGCCAAGACCGCCGCGACCTGTTACGTCCGCAAGTCCATGAGCGATCAGGACGAAAGCTGGGTGGTGCTGAATCCCGGCACGACGATTTCCATCTGGTGCATGTATGACGGCTGGGCGGTCGTCAACTATATGCGCAGCTATGGCTATATCAATCTTGAGCAGCTGACGGACTTGACGCCGGTGTCCCCGACGGATAATCCCCTGCGCGAGGATACCCCGATTGCGGCGTACACCTCGTATTATAATATGGTGGACACGGAAAAAAACCATAACCGCATCCACAACATCGCCCGCGGAAGCGAGTTGATTTCCGGAATCTACCAACCGGGGGACATTTTCGACGGCAACAAAATCATGGGGCCGTATAACAAGGCGAAGGGCTACCTGATTGCGGGCACGCTGTCCGACGGCTCGGCTTCCAGCGGCTACGGCGGCGGCACTTGTCAGGTGTCTTCGACGCTGTATAATGCGCTGCTTCAGCTGCCAGGGATTAACATCCTCTATCGCCGCGCACATGGCGAGGACTGCGCGCCGTACCTGCCGCACGGTGTGGACGCGGCGGTCGGCAACAAAACGCAGAACCTTCGCTGGCGCAACGACTACGACTTCCCGATTCGCGTCGAAGCGCACACCAGCGGCGACGGCGCGCTGTGTATGCTGATTTACCGGGTGTATGACGAGAAATGAGGCAATATACACGCAAAGGGGCGAGCAATCGCCTCTTTTTTGATGAAATTGGATGGGAAAAGCGGGAAATCCGGCGATGCAGCAGGACTTTCGCTCGTCAAGGTCGAATATTAACTTGTTACCTCTTCCGCTTGAAAGGAGAAATCACCCGATGAAACGCTTGCTGTCGCTGATGCTGACCCTGCTGCTGACGGCAGGGCTGCTGCTGCCCTGCGCGAAGGCGGAGGACACGGTGCTTGAACCGCTCTGGCATGTGCCGGACTATGTGCAGTGGCTGCTGGACGTGGCGCGCGGCGAAATCGGATACAAGGAAGGGCCGCACGGGTACTCCAAGTACGGCGAATGGGCGGGGGATGCCTACGCGCAGTGGTGCGCTGAGTTCCTCTGCTGGTGCGTCGATCAGGTGGATCAGCAGCACGGCACGGAGCTGCTGCGCAACGTCTACCCCATGTATTCCGGGCAGAACGTCGGGCGCGACTGGTTCATCCGGCAGGGACGGTATGTTACCCGCAACGGCAATCTGGCGAACTGGGGATACCAGTGGATGAAGGACGACGACACCTACATCACTACCGGAACGTACATCCCGCAGCCCGGCGACTGGGTGTTCTTCACTTGGACGAGCAGCACGGATACCGACCACGTCGCCATGGTGGAATACTGCTCACAGGACGCAACGGGGAACATCACCGTGCATGTCATCGAGGGAAACACGCCCGTTGCGGTCAAGCGCGCGGAGTACGCCTTGACCTACAACCGGATTCTGGGATACGGCACGGTGCATGACGTCGCCGACTGGACGATGCGCAGCGGCAACAGCGGGCAGAAGGTACGCGAATTGCAGGAGAAGCTGTCGTATCTGGGCTATCTGGCGGCGGACAAGGTGGATGGCGTCTACGGTGCGGCGACGGTGGAGGCCGTGAAGGCGTATCAGGGCAAGAAGGGCTTGAAAACGCTGGGCATCGCGAATATTGACACACAGAAAGCGCTGAACGATGAGTATCGCCTGCGCCTCTACACCGACCCCAATGCTTGGGCGGGGGTCGTGGATGACAACGAGGAAGATGACGATTTGGACTGGTAAGGGCAGAAAGTGCTTTTGACGACAGCTTTCCCCCGTGAAAGGAGAATACATAGATGGATCCGATTTATGTCTGCGGCCACCGCAATCCCGATACCGATTCCGTGGTGTCAGCCATGGCGTTTGCGGCGCTGCATAACGCGTTGGGCGACAATGCCTATGTCGCCGCCATGCAGGGCGCACCGAACGACGAGACACAGTTCCTGCTCGACCGCTTCGGCTTTCAGGCGCCGACGCTGCTCACCAATGTCCGCACACAGGTGCGCGATATTGACTACGACCGTCCGCCAACGCTCGGCACAAGTGTCCCGATCAGTCACGCGTGGGCAGTGCTGCGCGAGGATGAAAATCTGTCTGCGGTGCCGGTCACGAACGAGGATGGCACGCTCTATGGGATGCTGACCGCGGGCGGCATTGCCGAAAAGGACATGGAGAGCATCACGAAGCCTGAAGTCCGCGACGTGCCGATTTTCAACCTTCTGTCCGCGCTCGAAGGGCATATCATCAACAACGAGGAGGATACGTTCGACACCATTTCCGGCGAAGTCGTGATTGCCCTGCCGACACCCGGCGAATGCCTGAAGGGTGTCAGCAGCGGCAGCATCGTCATCTGCGGGCAGCAGAAGGACGTGGTGGACAAGGCGCTGGAAATCGGCGCATCGTGCGTCATTATCTGCCAAGGCTCACTGTCGGAAAAGTACCTCGGTCTGTCCAGCAAGACGTGCATTATCGCCACGCCCTGCGACGCTTACCGCGCGGCGCGGATGATTTATCAGGCAATTCCCGTGCAGCGCATTGCCCAGCATACGGGGGTCGTGCTGTTTCACCTCAACGACTTCATCGACGACGTGCGCGAGACGGTGCTGCAAAGCCGCTACCGCTCCTATCCCGTGCTGGACGAGAACGAGAAGGTCGTCGGCACGCTGAGCCGCTATCATCTGCTGCGGCCGCGGCGCAAGCGCGTTGTGCTGGTTGATCACAACGAGATGAGCCAGTCCATCCCCGGTCTGGAACAGGCGGATATTATCGCGATTATCGACCATCACCGGCTGGCGGATATTCAGACGGGCGCGCCGGTGTTCATGCGCAATGAGCCCGTTGGCTCGACGACGACGATTGTCGCGACGATGTTCCAAGAACGCGGCTTGCAGCCCTCTGAGAAGATGGCAGGGCTGATGGCAGCGGCGATTTTGTCCGATACGGTCATGTTCAAGTCCCCGACGTGCACGCCGCGCGACCGCCGCATGGCGGACCGTCTGGCGCGAATCGCAGGGATTGATTTGGAGACGCTCGGCCGCGAGATGTTCTCCGCCGGCAGCGGCGCGGACAAACCCGTCGAACAGCTGCTGAATACCGACTTCAAGGAATTCCACATCGCGGGGCACAACCTTGGCATCTGCCAGATTACTTGCCTTGACACTGACCGAATGCTGGAGCGTTTGCCGGAAATTCTGCCCGAAATGCAGAAAATCAAGGACAATAAGGGCTACGATATGTTCCTCATGATGCTGACCGACGTCTTGCGCTGCGGCACGGAGCTGGTGTTCCTTGGCGGCGACGACGCGGTGCGACAGGCGTTTAACCTCAATGAGGACACCTCCAGTCACCATGTGTGGCTTCCGAAAGTTGTAAGCCGGAAAAAGCAGATTGTTCCGGCGCTGGCGTTGCTATGGGGCTGATGCGGCGGCTGGCGGCGGCAGCGCTGGCGGCGGTGCTCGTGCTGTCCACGGCGCTGGGCGAACGCGTCATGTTCCGCCTGAGCGCGGACATCGCCCCCGTGCAGTACCCCGCACAGGAGCGCAAGCTGGCGCAGGGGCTGAAATCGCTCTTCCGCCTGCTGACGGTGGAGGGCGACGTGGTGGCGTCGGATGGCAGCTTTGACGCGCGCATTGACCTTAGCCTGACGAATGCGCCGGAAAAAACCGCGACCCGCATCCGCTTCTTCGGTCTGGACAGCCACTGGGGGATTCAGGCGACTGACCTTGGCGGCGAAACGCTGATGTTCAATCAGCTGGCGTGGCTGGAATTTGCCATCAAGGCGTACAATCACCTCGACTTGCCCTTGCAGCGGGTGTTCCTGTGGCTGTCCCCCTACGCGCACACCAGCGCATGGGCAGGTCTCCGGCAGGCGATTGCCGATTTGGCGGCACAGGAAAACGATGGCCGGCTGGAAAACACGGCGCTGATAATCTGCGCAGAAGAAATCGCCCGCCTGTCCGAAGATGACAGGGCGCTGTATTATTATATTGAAGCGTTCGGCTTGGAAAGCGGCACGGATGCGGATATTTTTGACGCGCTGGCAACCTTGCCGGAGTACGTCGAAGCGAACTTCCCGGATGGCTTGAGCATCGAACACACTGAAAACGGCGTCAGCTGGCAAAACGGCGAGGAAACCGTCTTTTCGTACGCGGAGGCGGACGGCACGCAGGTTGTTTCGCTGCATTTGCCTGATTTGGTGGACTTTTCCGCGACGCTTCGCCGGGATGCGCTGCTCTTCACAGGTGCGCTCTCCCTGCAATCGGACGTGCTGAATGCGCAGGTTTCGTTCTCCCTGCCTGTAAGCTATCCCGTCACGCTGCCGTTCTACGCGCAAATCGATGCGGACGGCATGATGACGGGCGACGACGGCATCCACCTTGCCTTCGAGGGTGAGGCACAGGGCGATACCATCACCATCCGCCGGATTCAGCCCGACCATAGCGCCACGATGATGACGCTGACGGTCAAGGTGATTCAGGTGGCGGAGGGCACGGTGAAGTATGCGCCGGAGGATGTGCAGGGCACGAATGTGCTGTCGGTGGATGGCCCGGCATTGGCGGAGCTGATGGGGAGGATTGGAAAGCCGATGGTGCGGAAGGTGACGCAGTGGCTTGCGGCACTTCCGGCGGAACTCGTGCAGGGCGCAATGGACGCGATGGAGGATAGTGGCTTGCTGGGGACGCTGACAGATGCGATTCTCAATGGCGAAGCAGGGGAGTATTAAGGCACCACCGCACAATTCGGCGGCGCGTCTGGCGATGTCTTTTCCGCCATCTGCATCATGCAAATTTCTCGATTTACCGCCAGTAAACCTTCGAAATTTGCATTTGCATCTGACGAAAAATCCATTCGCCAGCCGACCACCTCATTTGCGCGGTGTTACCTTAGAATCTGCACAGAATTTGTTGAGGTGCTTTATGAAACTATTGTTTATCATTGGCGATGCAGCTGTTGGGAAAATGACAGTTGGTCAGGAATTGATGAAAATAACGGATTTAAGGCTCTTTCACAATCACATGACCATCGAACCAGTGATAGAGATTTTCGGTCGATACGAGGGCAAGACAATCGCAGAAATCCGCGACGTTATTTTCAAGAACTATGCAGCTTCCGATAATGATGGGATGATTTTTACAATGATGATGGATTTCAATCTGCCATCAGAATGGGCGTATCTGGAGCATGTCAAAGGCATCTTTGAACCATACGGGACTGACTTCTATTATGTTGAACTGATTGCGCCGCAGGAGATAAGACTGAAAAGGAATATTTCTGAAAACAGACTAAAAAATAAAGCGTCCAAAAGAGATATCGAGGCTTCCAATCAGCGCTTAATCAATGACGACAAAAACCATCGGTGTGTTAGTTATGAAGGCGAGATTCCTTTTGATAACTACCTGAGGATTGATAATTCTGATATAGAACCTGATGAAGTCGCAAGATTGATTAAGAAAACTTTCAATCTGTAAATTTTAGGTTGCTGTACTGAACATTAGACCGTTGACTGGTCGCAGTGTGCGAAAAGTTGACGGTCTTTTTGCTGCAGAAGGATTCGTATGCTCTCCCGCCAGCCAATCCGCAGACAAACGAAAAGCCCCTTCTGACTTTCACCAGAAGGGGCAGGGGAGGCAGAATTATTCCGCGTTCGCCGCGTTAATCATTTCCATCAGATTCGCGCGGTATTCCTTCCACTGGGGCAGGTTCTTCCAGTAGTCCGGCAAGCTGTTGCCGAAGTCATCGACCGGATTGCGCCAAGTGATCTTGTTGTTGATGGACAGGTACGCCATCTGTGCGCCGCCCAAATCATCCGCGATGCTCACAACGCTGCCGCAGTCAAGACCGTTCGAGATATCCACCAGTTCCGCCTTGGAAATCTGGTCGAGGCTCGTGAACCACTTGATGCACTGGCTCTTTTCAAACACATAGAAGCCGTTGTACTCGCAGGTGACGGTCACAGAACCATTGTTCACCGCGACATACGCCGTGCCAACCTGCTTGAAGTTCGCCGCCAGCAGCGGGAAAGTCTGCCAGCCGGTCTTGCTCAGGTCAACGGGAACGATGGCGTGCCAGTCGTCGGCAATGCCCAGATCCTTCAGCGTCAGACCCGCCAGAGAAGCCGTGTTGTTCGGGAACCAGATGGGGTCGCTGCTGGTGTCCTTCGCGGGCGCCTTGCCGGCGGTGCTGGTGATGAAGAAGTCTACGTCGATGGTCATGCCATTCTTGATGTCATCGGGATTGATGGCGGAAACATTGTCGGTCACATTGCCGTTCCAGTCCTTGTGATTCCACGGCGTGGAGTTGTTTTCCACCATCCAGTCATCATAAATGATAGAGTAATCGTCCGTCGCCTGGATGTACTGGTCGCCGTAGTGCGCGCCGAAGCCGACGTCGGTGAAGTTAATGGACTTGCCGTTGACGCGGATGTCGGTAATCTTGAGGTAGCTGTTCGGAAGCTTCTTCGTGCCGTCAGAGACGACCAGCAGCAGCTTCTTCGCGCCGTTCACAGGAGACGACCAGCCATCGCGGTCAAAGGACAGGCTGGCGGTATAATACCCGTCGCCGGTAATCTTTGCCGTTGTGCTGCTGGCATGACCCGCGCTGTCGCCTTCGGGCTTCGTGTTGGCAGGCCACCAGCTGCCGGACTGATAGAACAGCCACGCTTCCGCGCCGTCCTCCAGCACCGGCGGCGGCGCAACCAGAGAGGTCAGCTTGCCGGGCTTTTCGCCGATGTCTTCCGGCATTTCACCCGCGTTCGCCGCAACGATGAAGTCCACCTCAATCGTGTCGCCTGCAACGATGTCGTCGGGGTTGATGATTTCGTAGGTCGCTTCGTCCGCACTGTCAAAGGCGCGCAGACCGTCCGGACCGGTGGAATCCGGGGAGAAATTCTTGTCCCAGTAGTTGTTGTAAATCGGCGCAAAGCCTGCATTCGGGTCGTCGTGGAAGGTGCCGTAGAGGTTCGGCTTGTGGTCGATGGACTTGCCGTTGACGCGGATGTCCGTAATCTTCACATAATAGCCGGGGAAGAGGCTCTCCGCGTTGTCCAGCACGAGGTTGAACTGAATTGCGCCCTCCGCCTTCTGCCAGTTGAACTTGAGCCCGACCGTGTACATGCCGGGACCGGTAACTTCGGCGTTCGTGGCTTCCACGCCCGTTTCGGACGAGGGCTGGTCAGCGGACTTATGCTGCGGCCACCACGGGAATTTCGAGGAATCGGTTTCATGGTTCGACGCGAAGTACAGCAGCCATGCGGTGGCGGACTGCTTTTCTTCTGCGTGCGCCATGCTGACCAGGCTCAGCAGCATGGCAAGCGTGAGCAGCAGCGCGGTCAGACGGGAAAGACGCTTCATGGGAAAACTCCTCCTTTGTTTTGCGAGAATTTTGTGCGTGTTTCCAGCAGACATTACGCACTATTGCTATTATTATAACGTTTTCGTACCAAAAAGTCAATGGAAAAGGAAATGGATTCCTAACGAAAATTGTCGAAAACTACGAAAATGCCAGTGAAACAGCATTCAAAGTTGCTATAAGTGCGCAGAAAATACACGCGCGGGACTTTACACGCGCCGGGAAACACGGTACAATACTTTTGAATCGAAATTTTTCGCGCGGACGGTTGACTTGCCCGCGCATCAGGAGGAACGCAATGAAACTCTGGGGAGGACGCTTCAGCAAGGCAACCGACGGGCTGGTGGATGATTTCCATTCCAGCATTTCTTTTGACCAGCGGCTGGCGGAGCAGGATATTACCGGCTCGATTGCCCACGCGACCATGCTGGGCGAACAGGGCATTATCCCGCAGGCGGACGCGGACAAGATTGTCGAAGGCCTGCGCGGTATTTTGGCGGACGTCAAGGCGGGCAAAGTCCACTGGATGGTGGACGCGGAGGACATCCACATGAACGTGGAGGCTCTGCTGACCGAGCGCATCGGCGAAGCGGGCAAGCGCCTGCATACCGGGCGCAGCCGCAACGATCAGGTGGCGCTGGATTGCCGCATGTACGCCAAACTTGCCTGTCAGGAGACGCAAGAGATGCTCCGCGAGCTGCTCAGCGTCCTGCTGGACATTGCGCAGGACAACCTGCACACCATCATGCCCGGCTACACCCACCTGCAGAAGGCGCAGCCCATCACCTTGGCGCACCACATGATGGCGTATTTCCAGATGTTCCGGCGCGACCTCGACCGCTTCGCTCACGCCTACGACGCGGCGGACGTGATGCCGCTGGGCAGCGGTGCGCTGGCAGGCACGACCTATCCGCTCAATCGTGAACGCGTGGCGGAACTGCTGGGCTTCTCCCGCATCAGCATGAACAGCCTCGATGGCGTGTCCGACCGCGACTTCCTATTAGAATACCTTTCGGCGGCGTCAATCTGCATGATGCACCTCTCGCGCTTCTGCGAGGAGCTGATTTTGTGGAACACGAATGAGTTCCGCTTTGTTGAGATGGATGACGCCTTTGCGACGGGGTCGTCCATCATGCCGCAGAAGAAGAACCCCGATGTTACCGAGCTGATCCGCGGCAAGACCGGCCGCGTTTACGGCGACCTGAACACCCTGCTGGTGATGATGAAGGGCCTGCCGCTGGCGTACAACAAGGATATGCAGGAGGATAAGGAAGCGTTTTTTGACGCGCGCGACACGCTGGTGAAGGGGCTGACCGTGTTCACCGCCATGCTGCGCACCGTCACCTTCCGCAAGGACGTGATGGAGAAGGGCGCGTCCGGCGGCTTCACGAACGCGACGGACTGTGCGGATTATTTGGTCAAGCGCGGCGTGCCGTTCCGGGATGCGCACGCGGTCGTTGGGCGGCTGGTGGCGCATTGCCTGAATGAGAACAAGGCGCTGCTGGATTTGTCGCTGGAGGAACTCAAACAGTTTCATCCGGCGTTTGAGGCGGATGTGTTTGACGACCTGTCGATGCTCTCCTGCGTCGAGAAGCGGCGGATTCCGGGTGCGCCCGCGCCGGACATGGTGCAGGCGGCGATTGACGAGAGGCGCAAGTCCTTGGAGGAAAACGCATCGCCGTCTATTCCGCGCAGCAGACGCAGCAGCTCTTCGACCTCTTTTCCGCCATGACCGACTATTATGCGGGCGACCCGGCGCGCATCAACCACTTCGTGAAGGTGCACGCCTACGCGCGGCAAATTGGGCTTGCGGAGCAGCTGGACGCGGACACGCTGTTCCTGCTGGAAGCAGCTGCCCTGACGCACGACATTGGCATCCGCGAAGCAGAGCGCCTGTACGGGCAGTGCGGCGGCAAGCTGCAAGAGCGCCTCGGCCCGCCCGAAGCCCAGAAGATGCTGGATTCGCTCGGTTTCGCGCCGGATGTGACGGAACGGGTATGCTTCCTGATTGCGCACCACCACACGCTTGACGGCGTGGATGCGCTGGACTGGCGGATTCTGCTGGAAGCGGACTTCCTCGTCAATATGATTGAAGAGGGGATGAAGGCGGACGCGATTCAGTGCGGACGGGAGAAGATTTTCCGGACGCGGATGGGGTTGAGGCTGATGGAGAGGCTGACGGAAAAGAAGTGCAATTCGTAAGCAATGAATGGGTGAGCATATGCAAATGAATCATTACTTGTGGTCACTTTATTTGCAAGCTGGCGGGCAAACTATCGTCGAGCGGTTTACTGCTTTTGAAACAGGTGATAGAGAGAAATTTGCAGCTTTCATACGCTCTTTGATGCAAGCGTATTGTCCTGATGCTGCATTGATAGATGATGTCGCAATAGATATTGATGACCCCATTTCAGCGTTGAATGAGTCGGAAGAAATATCAAAAAACGAGGAATTGTCAGCAGACAAGGATAGTAATTTGAGAAACAATCCGGACTACTATGAACAAGTAGCAAATAATCTGTGGCAGACTTTACGCGAATCACTCTACAATGAAGTTCAAGATATAGGAAAAGTGACTGACAAAGAAATCTTTCATGTATTTTGCGATAATATTGTGTATTTTAGCGTTTTAGATTATGCAGAAAGCCCCGATATGATTCCGTATTTTTTTCCGCGCTTGTATAATGTTTTATCATCAATTGCAGAAACATTTGAAATCAAGCTCCCGGAACTGCCAAGTCGTCGGGCTTATAAAGACAGATTTGCACTTTATTACAACCTTAATGCCATATTGAAGGCTTATCGTGAAGAACAAGAGTGGAGTTCGGCAGAATTATGTGCCTTTCTCTATGACTTTGCGCCCAAGTTTGTTGGTGGAACAAATTGGATTTGGTCGAAACTTCCAGAGCCGAGTGCGGCTTTTGTGATAGGGGCGCCGCCTGATGCAGATGAATGGCTGAGTAGGGGATGCAAAGAGAATAGTTTTGCATGGCAAGGGAATCCTGAAACGCAACCGGGAGATGTGATTTTGCTTTATCAATGGACACCGACGAGTGCATTTACATCAATTTGGCAGGCGACCGCTCCTGGATTTATTGACCCGCTATTCTGGTATTATCGGTGCATCTACTTTGGCAGACCCGTGTATGTTCAACCGCTTGCATTTCGTGAACTAAGAGACGATCCTATTCTTGGAAAAATTCCGCTGGTGAAAGCTAAAATGCAGGGGATGAACGGAACAGCGCTAAAACCAAGTGAGTATAACAGGGTATTGGAATGTCTCGACTCAAAAGGAAATGATACATCCTTCTTGCCCAAATTGACGGAACATTATACAGCGGCTGATGCTGAAATCCGGATAGAACGTGATGTAGAAAAGCAATTGCTTGAACCATTATTGGAACGTTTAGGCTGGACGCGGGCGCAGTATGTGCGCCAAATGCCATTACGAATGGGGCGCGGAAGTACCGTGTATCCCGATTATGTAATTCTGCCGCAATTTACACCGAATTATGAAAAAGGGTATTGGATTGTGGAAGCCAAAAAGAGCATTTCCAATGATAAGCAACTTCATGTTGACTTTGGACAAGCAATATCCTATGCTTATCGTTTGAATGCATCAGGAATCATGCTGGTTGCGCAAGAAGGAATCTGGCTCTCAGAAAAAACAACTGACTTTAAGAAAAACAGTTACTACACATGGGAGCAGATGCAGGAAGATGATTTGTTTTTGCAGGTCTATAAAGTGTGCGGAAACCGGCGTAGAAAAGGTATTCCATGATGTGCGAAAACAAAACAGCGATTTTAAATATAGACATATTATTTCTGTAATTACTGCGGACTATTTCGCCTACGGTCGCCGCATCATTCGTTCGGTGCAGCCGGATTATACCCTGCTGCTTCGTTTCGATAATGGTGAATGCAGGCGACTCGACATGAATCCAGTGATTCAGGCGGTGTGCTCAAGCACATGACCGCGTGGCAGGACTTCTGCCGTGTCTATCTTGATGCCCGGCACTGCGTTTCGTGGGATATTGACCCGAATGTGGACAGTGAAACCGTGTGGAACAACAAAATCGACCTTGACCCGGATGGATGTTAGCTGGACAGTACACCAATTGCATAATAAAGAGCCGGACAGCTTCCATTCTGTCCGGCTCTCTCCATATCAGTGGCTCTTATGGAACAGCAGATGCTCATACCGTTCCGTGTCAATCGTGCGCACCATAATCTCCAATTCTTCGTCGCCCATGACCGTGTTGCGGCCCTGCGCGTACAGTTCGGCGACCAAGTCGCGCAGCGTCGTGACCAGCGGGTCGGTCTTCGGAATGACCTCGTCGCCCTTCAGGCGGAAGTAGCTGTTCAGCCAGTGCGCCACGCCTGCCGTGCCGGAGGTTGCATCCACCGCGACAAGCGCCGGACGGTTCAGAATCTTCGCCGTGTCGAAAATGTTGTAGATTTCTTCGTCCTTCAGCAGACCGTCGGCATGGATGCCCGCGCGGGTGACGTTGAAGTGGCGGCCGACAAACGGCTGACGCGGGCTGATTTCGATGCCGATTTCACGCTCCATGTACTCGGCGATTTCGGTCACGGCGGTCAAGTCCATGCCGTCGAGCGTGCCGCGCAGGGAGGCGTACTCAATCGCCATGGCTTCCAGCGGGCAGTTGCCCGTGCGTTCGCCGATGCCCAGCAGCGAGCAGTTGACCGACGAGCAGCCGTACATCCACGCCGTACCCGCGTTGCTGACGACCTTGTAGAAGTCGTTGTGGCCATGCCATTCCAGCTGTTCCGACGGTACGCGCGCATAGTGGTGCAGACCGTAGATGATGCCGGGGACGGAGCGCGGCAGGGCAGCACCATAGTAATGCACGCCGTAGCCCATCGTGTCGCAGGCGCGAATCTTAATCGGCAGCCCGGATTCCTCGGACAGGTACATCAATTCTTCGGCGAAGGGAAGGACGAAGCCGTAGAAGTCAGCGCGGGTGATGTCCTCGAAGTGGCAGCGCGGGCGGATGCCGCGGTCAAGTGCAGCCTTGACGATGCCCAGATACTTGTCCATCGCCTGCTTGCGCGTCAGGTGCATCTTCTTGAAGATGTGGTAATCCGAGCAGGAGACGAGGATGCCTGTCTCCTTCACGCCTGCCTGCTTGACCAGCTCGAAGTCCTTCTCGTTGGCGCGAATCCACGTCGTGATTTCGGGGAAATCGTAGCCGAGATCCTGGCAGGCATGGAGCGCTTTCTTGTCCTTATCGGTGTACAGGAAGAATTCGGACTGGCGAATCAGTCCCTTCGGGCCGCCCAAACGGTGCATCAGCGAATACAGGTGGACAATCTGCTCGACCGTGAACGGGCTGACAGACTGCTGACCGTCGCGGAAGGTGGTGTCGGTCATCCAGATTTCGTCCGGCATGTTTTCCGGCACATGGCGCATGTTGAAAGCGACCTTCGGGATGGATTCATAGTCGTACAGTTCGCGATAAAGGTTCGGCTCTGCGACATCTTGCAGGCTGTACTGATAGCGGTTGGTCATCAGCAGGTTTGATTTCTTGTCAAATTCGAGCATGAAAATGCGCCTCCTTCTTCATAAATACAATAGGTAATAGCAAAGAAAGGCAGTACGCGAACGTATTGCCTTTCGGTTTACTGTCGCGTCGTTGCGGCATGGATTATTTCAATTCGCTGACAAACTCCTCGATGCGGCGCAGACCCTCCATGCAGCTTTCCATTGCCACAGCGTAGCTCAAACGGCAGAAACCCTCCGCCTCAAAGGCATTGCCCGGCACGACGGCGACGTGCTTGTCCGCCAGCAGCAGCTCCGCGAATGTCTGGCTGCTGTCAATAACGCGCCCATTGTACGTCTTGCCCATCACGCCCGTGATGTTCAGCATAATGTAGAACGCACCCTGCGGCTTCATGCAGCTCAAGCCCGGAATGCTGTTGATTTTCTCCACCATTGCGTTGCGGCGCGCCTCGAACTGCGCCACCATGTCCGTCACGCACTGCGGATCGCCCTGCAGCGCCTTCATGGCGGCGTACTGCGCGATGGAGTTCGCGTTGGATGTCGCGTGGGACTGGAAACTCGTCATGGCGCAAATCTCGACGCGCGGACCCGCGACGTAGCCGATGCGCCAGCCGGTCATGGCATATGCCTTGGACATGCCGTTGACCACGAACGTCTGGTTCTTGATGGCTTCGCCCAGCTCGGCGATAGAAACGTGCTTCTGCCCGTCGTAAATCAGCTTCTCGTAGATCTCGTCGCTGACGACGTAGAACGGGTGGCTGACGGCGAGGTCAGCAACGAATTGCAGCTGTTCCCGTGACCAGACGGAGCCATTCGGGTTCGACGGGCTGGTGAGGATAATCGCCTTGGTACGGCGGGTGACGCGCGCGGCGATATCGTGGCTGGTGGGGATGAAGTTATTGCGCTCATCCGACGGGATGAACACCGGCACGCCGCCCGCCATGCGCACCATTTCGGGATACGACACCCAGCAGGGCGTGGGAATCAGCACTTCGTCGCCGGGGTCGAGGATGCACTGGAAGATGGTGTACAGGCTGTGCTTCGCGCCGGAGGAAACGATAATGTCCGACGGCGTATAATGCAGATGGTTGTCACGCTCCAGCTTGTCGCAAATCGCCTGACGCAGCGCAACCGTGCCGGCAGCGGGGGTATAGCGGGTCATGCCCTTGTCCAGCGCCTCTTTCGCGGCGTCGCAGATGTATGCGGGGGTCGGAAAGTCGGGTTCGCCCGCGCCGAAGCCGATGACGTCCACGCCCGCAGCCTTCATTTCCTTCGCCCGCGCGTCAATCGCCAGCGTCGGGGAAGGAGCGATATTCTGACAACGGTGAGAAATCGTAAGCGCCATAAGGATTACCTCCTGCAATAACAAGTAATATGAAATGCAATCCGCAGTGCTTTTTCATCCGTTTCCTCATTGAAACGGATACGGCGGATGGTGCGTGAATGCTCACAACAAGTTAATTATATCCCGTTTACATCGAAAATGCAATAGGAAAAACGAGAAAAATGCATAAAATTGCGGTTTTCCTGCAAAATGCAAAAAAATATCCCCGACGTCTTGCGATGCCGGGGAAAATGACTTGCATGATGCAAATTTTATTCCGTCATTTTGCCGCTTGCGTTATCCGAAGGCGCGGCGGCGGTCAAATCGTTGACAAACGCAGCTTTAGCGGTGGTCATGTACACGCCGAGGAACAGCGACAGCAGCATGGAGCAGATGTTTGCAAGCGTGTAGCCCGCCATCGTCAGCACGGCCGAATCAAGCACGGCAATCAGCAGATTCCAGCCGATAAAAGACAATTCCAGCAGGAAGAAATTCATGCGGTTGCCCTTCATGATGGTGCGGCTGGTGCGCATAATCTCCGAGACGCTCGTGTTCGGGTTGCGTGCCAGCAGATAGTCGGATGCCGCCATCAAGTAGATGCGCATGATGGCGAGCACCAGCGTCGCAATCACCGCGATGAAGAACAGAATGGCGGTGAGCAGCATAATATCGGGCGACGACACGGTCAGCAGCACTGGAATCGCCACCACATACGCCAGCAGCATCGGCCAGAAGGCGTAGAACGCCGTGCAGATCTGCAGCCAAATCGCGCGGAAGGTATAGGGAATATACGCCAGCGAATGGCGCACCAGCACGCCCTCGCCGCGGAGAATACGCTGTGCCGCGCCGATAGTGCCCAGCGACAGCGGAATGGTCATCAGCGTAAACAGCAGGTTCAGCAGCGAATAAGTGATCCCCTTGCTCGACGACATGAAGGCGCTGTAAGCCGCCACAAAAGCATCCGGGTCGCTGAGAAGCAAGTCCGTATCCATCGGCGGCGTCAGCCCGCAACTCGCTTGGATGAAGAGAAAGACAAGCTGAGGCAGACTCGCGACGAGGGCAATCAGCAGCATAATCGGCAGAACAGGCTTGATGGCAGACCAAGCGGTTTGACGATATTCTTTCGAGGTACGCATAAGCATTTCTCCTTTTATATGGACTTTGGGGTGATGGATGCAGTGTCATCCGCCGAGGAAACGAGGTTGCCGACCCAATCATCCACAAAAGCGGCGCGCGCGGTGACCATGTACGCCCGTACGAACACCGGCAGCAGGAGGACACAGACGACATAGGCGTTGTAGCCCACCAGCAAGAGCACCGCCGCGCAGACGAGGATCATTGGCAGCCACCACCCGGCGAACGACAATTCCAGCAGGAAGAGGTTCAACCGCCTGTCCTCCATGATAGTGCGGCTTGTTTCCATGAGGTCGGACACGCGCAGGGTCGGGTTCTTCGCCATCAGGTATTTCGCCGCTGCCATCGAATACAGCCGCGTGACCCCGAAAGCAATCGCCGCAAGCGAGGCAAGGCGGAAAAGCTGGTAAACGCCGTGCGAATGGAAGATAAGCAGCAAGACGAGTGTGACGGCCGCGAGAGCCAGCAGCGGCCAGAAAGCGTAGAGCACGATACGGATTTCCAGCCCAATCGCGCGGAGCGAATAAGGAACATACGTCAGCGAATGGCGCGCCTGCACATCTTCCCCGCGCAGAAGCCGCTGTGCCGCGCCAATCAGCCCCAGCGTCAGCGGCACGGACAGACAGTTGAACAGCACGTTCAAGAGCAGATTCGGCGCGAGCGTTTGCACGACGAACGCATCGTAGGCTGCCAGAAAGCGGCTGTGGTCGCTGAACCAAAACTGCATGTCTATCGGCGGAATCAGCTCGAAGAGCAATTGCAGGAAGAACTCGATGAGCTGCGGCAGAACCGCAGCGAGGGAAATCAGCAGCATAACGCGCCAGTGTGGGCGGATGGCGTTCCACGCGATTCGGCGGTATTCCTTGGCAGTACGCATGGTGTGTATCTCCTTTCGTGGTGTCGGGTCGCGCCAATGGGCGCGACAATATGCAAGTGGTGGGTAGAGCGAGCTGGGGGCGCGTCTGCGGACGCGCGAAGTTTGTGTACTGCGCTGAAAGCGCTTCGCTGTTCAGCGCGTGGGTGGCATACTTGACTTTTCTCACGCAGTTGATTACACGTCCGGCAGTTGGGGCGTTGCCCCAAGCCCCACAAGGGACGCTGTCCCTTGACCCTGCAAGGGGCATTGCCCCTTGACCCGTTTTTGGCAGCCCGGCTTGAGCGCACTTCCCTTACTGGTTTATTCCGCGGCTTTTTTCGCGGCGCAAAGTCCTAAAACCGCGTAGAACATCGGCGATGTCAAGCAAATACTAAACGTAAACATCCCCTGCGCCAAAAAACCAACCGCCATCATCGCCAGCGGCAGTGTCTCCCGCTTCCTTAGCGCGCCCGCAATCGCCGCGGCGCACGTCAGCATCAGCAGCAGCGCCGCCGGAATCCCACTATTCACCATCGTTTGCAGGAAAAAATTATGCGGATTATCGAAGCTTTGCAGAATGGTCTGCCCGGTTGCATCAAGATAATCGCGGAAAGCGGCGTAGAACGCATCCGGCGAAAGCCCGAACCACGGCGACTGCGCGGTCATTTCCAGCGTCATCCGCCATACGCCGATTCGCTCCGAGCCGAATGCGTCCTGCGCGCGGCCGTTCAGCAATTCATGCAGTTCCCAGAGCGCACCGCCCTCCGGCATGGGGAGAAAGGCGACGAGTATCAGCGCCACAAGCAGCCCCGCGCACACGAGTGCCAGCAGTCCCTTTCGCGGCAGGGGGCGCGGCGAATGGCACATCAGCAGCGGCGCGAGGGCAACCAGTACAACGCCGAGGAGCGTGCAGACTGCGCTGACCTGCCCCGGCGCGAATTCGATATCCGCCGAGCCATCAAGCCACGGCAGGACGAGCGCTTGGCGCAGCGCGAAGAGGAGCAGCGTCAAGCCCAGCGTCAGCAGCAGGCGCGCCAAACATTCCGGCTGACGGAGCGCAAGGCAAATGAGCGCAAGAAGCGTTAGCGCCAGCACAATCAGCCCGCTCTGCACGTCCATCAGCAGCGTCAGCAGGATAGCGCACAGCCCGCCCGGCAGATGCAGCCAATGATGTTTTTGTCCCAAGACGAAGCTGCCCAGCAGCCCCGGCATCAGCAGGCAGACCCAAGCGCTGACAAGGTCGATATTGCCGATGGTGCCCTGAAATTCGTAGTTTGTGCGGATGCTCCTGCCCATCGGAAAGAGCGACAGGGGATTGAACCCCGCATATTGCAGCAGCACGAGGACGAGATAGCCCGTCACAGCGGCGCTGCAAACCGTCAGCAGCGCGGGGACATTCGCGTCCATGCGGCGCAGACACAGGAAAATCAGCCCGTAGCACGCGATGGTCACGAAGCCCTCATACCGCCCCGACCCCCACAATACGGTCGGCACGCCCCAAGCATTCATTTCCCCTGCGTGACTGCCGAAGAAGCAGGACAATCCTGTCCAGAGCAGGAAGAGCAGCATCAGCATCAGCGGCAGTTTTCGGCGCTTTTCCCGGCGGAAGAGGGCCGGAATCGTCAGCAGGAGGGTCAGCATGGTGAAAATCAGCATTCCGTCCCACTTCGCGCGGGTGATGTTGCTGTAATCCTGCATCGTCAGGCAAGTGAGGGTATCCCACAGCGGAACTTCGCCCGACACCAGCGCGTTCAGCGGCGTACTCTCGCCCAGCAGCCAGAACGGGAAGACGGCGACCCAGAGAATCGCCGCCAGCGTTCCGACGATGATATTCTTTGGCGGGTGGAAGCAGTATTGCTTCATGCTTCACCTCCGGATTTTCATTTACCGCGGCATGGACAGCGCAGCGCGTCCCTTGCCGTGCAGCGTCAGCATAGGCGCGGCGTGCGGGATGTATGCGCTTTCGCCCTTGCGCATGGTTAGCTGACCGCCCGCAAAACGCACGGTCAAGTCGCCGTCGAGCGCCGTCAAAAGCCCGAACGCCGTCACGGCGGGCAGCATCGCTTCGCCCTGCACATTCACCAAGTCCAGCGTGAAGTATTTTTCATCCAGCACACGCGCAACGGGCTTATCGGGCGCGGGAATCGGGTCGAGGGAGAAGGTCAGGTCGGTCACGTCCAGCGCCTTCTGTAGGTGCAGTTCGCGACGGTTGCCGTTCTTGTCCACGCGATCCCAGTCGTAGAAGCGGTAGGTGATGTCGGACGACTGTTGGATTTCGTAGAGCATGATGCCCGCGCCGATGGCGTGGACGCAGCCCGCCGGAATGAAACACACGTCGCCCGGATGCACCGTCACGCGGCGCAGGAGCGGCTCGACTGCCGCGCCCTGTTCGCACGCGGCGCGCAGGGTGTCAAGCGTTGTGCCGGGCTTGATGCCGTAGACGAGCTGACTGCCTTCCGGTGCGTCCAGAATCAGCCATGCCTCGGTCTTGCCGAGCTTGCCGTTCTCCACGCGTGCAGCGTAATCGTCGTTCGGATGCACCTGCACGGACAGCGGTTCGGCGGCATCAATCAGCTTCAGCAGCAGCGGGAAGGGCTTTTTGGCGTACTCGCCCGCGAATGCTTCGCCGTAAGCGGCAATCAGGTCGGGCAGCTTTACGCCCGCGTCGTCGGTCGATTCCAGCCCCGGAATGCACGACACTTCCAGACTTTCGCCTGTCGGCACTTCGCGGATGTCCTTGCCGTAGACCGTGCGCAGCTTCTCGCCGCCCCACGGGGTCAGCTTGCCGCCGCGGAACGCCGGGTGCATTTTCAGCGGTAGCAGCGGGCAGTCGTTCGTCAGGCGCATTTCCAGTGCGGCGAACCGCAGGTCGGGCAGGGAAGCATAGCGGATATGCCCCGCGATGCGCATCCCGATTTTCTGGTAGAGGGTGAGAGCGGCACTGTTGTTCACCAGCGTGTCGCAGCGCAGCGCGGTGCAGCCCTGAGAACGCAGAATGGTGAGCATTTCACCCATCATGCCGCGCCCCAGCCCCTGCCGCTGCTTTTCCGGCGCGATGCACAGGCGGTGGAACGTGCCGGGTTTGCCGCCGAAGAGCCAGTTGACGGCGTCGTAAGCGGGTTCAAAGGTTGAATCGAGGGTGACGGCGGCGACAACGGTGTTCCCTTCGCGCACGACGTAGAGCGTCCCAGCGTCGATACTCTTGTGAATCTGGTCAGCGTTGGGGTACGTTCCCCAGTTCCACTGGGCAATGCCCTTTTCGTGCATGGCACTGGTGACGCGCGCGTACAGGGCGCAGACGGAATCGAAATCGGACGTAAGACCACGGGTAAGCAGCATAATAGTGTTCCTCCTTAAAATGGGATAGTAGAATGAAATTGCTTTTACAAGAGATAACGGCTGAAAACCGCTTTTTCTTGCCCATACTATTCCTGCATTCGCCTGTGCCATCTGCTTGCGCCTTTTCCGCTCTGGCGTCCGGTCGTTCCATTTAGCGTAGC